>Ga0207932_1000102_pt1 | contig 27590 bp, 24 predicted proteins | sample NGESurdeep092012_FD_184480 | JGI IMG/M metagenome (GOLD analysis project Ga0207932, IMG submission 184480) | Arctic peat soil microbial communities from Barrow, Alaska - NGEE Surface sample 415-2 deep-092012 (SPAdes) | ecosystem: Environmental > Terrestrial > Soil > Wetlands > Peat ...
GGCAGCCACGATGAAACCCTCGGGCGGGTCGTATGCCATGGGCATCTGCACGAAGGGAACGAACCCCTTCCAGTCGTATTTCGGGTCCCAGCCCGGCGCGGGCCAGTAGCCCGGCGGTGCCCCCGGGGTCGAGGAGGCGCGGATCGGCACCTGGCCGGGCGCCTGGTAGCCGATGTGGCCCTTGGTGTCTGCGTACAGGAGGTTCTGCGACGGGACAGCGAAATCCTTTGCCGCGTCACGGAACTGGGTGAAGTTCTGGGCGCCGTCGATCTCGAAGATGGCATCCGCAGTGTGTCCGGGCAACAGACCCGTCCAGGCCAGGGACACGTCATACGAGGTGGGTTCAGCCTTGCCCTCCACCGGGGCTGTGGCGCCTGCCTTTTCCACAGCCGGGATCACGTCCGAGAGCACCGGGCCGTGAACCGTCTGCCGGACGGTAATGGTGACGTCCGGACCACCGGCCACCTTGATGGTCTCGTTGCGTTCCTTCAGCGGTAGATAGATCTTGCCGCGAAGGTAGGACTGCCCTCGAATATCCTCGAGGTAGAAGTCGCTGACGTCCGGGCTGAGGTTGGTGATGCCCCACGCGATGCTCTGGTTGTGCCCGACCACGATGCCCGGAAGACCAGCGAACGAGAAGCCGGTGACGTCAAAGGGACAGGCCGCCGAGACGGTGCGGCAGTGCAGACCGGTCTGGTACCAGATGCCGGGGATGCTGACTCCGAGGTGAGGATCGTTGGCCAGCAACGGCTTTCCGGTGGACGAAAGCTTGGGACCCACCACGAACGAGTTGGACCCCGTGCCGTTGCCCCGCCCGACCATCATGGGCAGCGCGTCGAGGACTTTGGCGACCTCCGCATAGACCGTGCGAGTCGACTTGTCGGCCACCGCAGCGCGCGCCGAGGGGAGATACGGATTCGATTCGACCGAGCTGGCCACGCTCCCGGTCGAGCTGGCCCCACCTGGTCTCCAGTCCAACGCCGACAGGATCGGGCGGTGGGACGCGATCGGATATGGCGGGAAGATCTCCGCGAGTCGGGCAGGGGTGATGCTCCCTGACAGCCGGGCGCGGGTGAGCTCGTTGTTGTAGTCGCCACGCAGGTCCCACGCCATCGCCTTGAGCCAGGTGAGAGAGTCTGCCGGCGACCAGGGCTCCACCCGGTAGTCAGGGAACTGTTGCCCGAGGACCGAGTACTCCACAGCCATGTTGTCCGGACTGCCGGCCTTCTTGATGTAGGCATTGACCCCATCGGCATAAGCCTGGAGGTACTGACGGGTCGAGGGCGCCAGTATCGGCAGCTCGGCCTCGGCGACCTGGCGCCAGCCCAGGGTCCGGATCACCCGGTCGGTCTCGAGGCCGCTCTTGCCGACCATCTCGGAGAGCCGGCCGGCGGTGACGTGCCGGCGCACATCCATCTCGAAGAACCTGTCCTGGGCCGCCACGTATCCCTGCGCGCGAAAGAGGTCCTGCGCGTTGTCCGCGTAGATCTGCGGGACGCCCCGGTCATCGCGCAGCACGGTGACCTTCGAGGTCAGGCCTGAGACCGAGAGCTCGCCTGAGGTCTGCGGCAAGGGCCGCCGGACAAGGCTGACGCCGACGCCTGTGGCGACCACGACGGCGATAACGATCAGGGCGACAACAGATAGGGAGATGCGGCGGACCAGTTTGGCTCTAGACACCCTGCGAGAATATGACATATCGACGCCATGCCCGCCTTCACGGTCTCCAACCTCGACCTCTCGCTACTGGTCGGGACCCTCGTGCTGCTGGTCGCTGTGGCTGCGGTCCGCCTCTCGGTGCGTTCCGGCCTGCCCTCCCTGCTGCTCTACCTGGGCATCGGCGTGGTCATCGGTGAAGCCGGCATCGCCTTCAACTCGGCTGAGCTGACCCAGGTCCTCGGCTACAGCGCCCTGGTCCTGATCCTGGCGGAAGGCGGGCTGACGACGTCGTGGGACGACATACGGGGATCTGTGGCACCTGCTGCGCTGCTGTCGACCCTGGGGGTGGTGGTCTCCGTCGTGGTCGTGGCGCTGGCTGCGCACCTCGTGCTCGATGTCTCCTGGACCGTTGCACTGCTGGTCGGCGCCGTCCTGGCCTCCACCGATGCGGCTGCCGTGTTCTCCGTCCTGCGCAGGGTTCCGCTCCCCCGGCGACTGACCGGTCTGCTGGAGGCAGAGGCCGGTTTCAACGACGCCCCCGTGGTGATCCTCGTGGTTGCCCTTGCCTCCCAGGCCTCCCAGTCATCCCCCGGCGGTGGCAGCCCTCCCGTGTGGTGGCAGCTGCTGCTCGTCGCCGTCGCCGAGCTTGCCGGTGGTGCCGCCGTCGGACTACTGATCGGGTATGCCGGCGGTCACCTCATGCGCCGGATCGGATCGTCCTCGTCGGGGCTGTTCTCGATCGGGGTGGTGGCGTTGACGGTCCTGGCCTACGCGGCCGGCGCCCGGTTGCACGCGAGCGGCTTCCTCGCGACATACCTCTGTGCGCTCGTTCTGGGGAACATGCGACTCCCACACCGGGCGGCGGTCCGCGGGTTCGCCCAGGCGCTGGGCTGGCTGGCCCAGATCGGCCTCTTCGTCCTGCTGGGCCTCTTGGTCACCCCCTCCAGGTTGATGTCACAGATCGTGCCCGCCATCGTCATCGGACTGGCCCTGTTGCTGGTGGCCAGGCCGTTGTCGGTCATCTTTTCGCTGACCCCGTTCAGGATGCCGTGGCGCGACCAGGCCTTCCTGTCCTGGGCGGGGCTGCGCGGCGGCGTGCCGGTTGTCCTGGCCACGGTGCCGTTGACCACGGGGACACCGGGGGCGCGGCGGCTGTTCGACCTGGTGTTCGTCCTGGTCGTGATCTTCACGCTGGTCCAGGCGCCGGCGCTGCCCTGGGTGGCCCGCCGGCTCGGCGTGACCGACACCGACCGGCCGCTGGACCTCGAGGTTGAGTCGACCCCTCTGGACGAGCTCGGGGCGGAGGTCATGCAGATGACTGTCGGCGTCACCTCCATGCTGCACGGCGTCGAGGTGTTCGAGCTGCGTCTGCCCCCCGGCGCCAACGTCACCCTGATCGTCCGTGGCGGCAAGGGTTTCGTGCCATCCCCGCAGACGACCCTGCGCCACGGTGACCAGCTGCTGATCGTCGCGACAGCGGAGACCCGGCTGGCAGCAGAGCGACGGGTACGTCAGGTCAGCAAGCTGGGACGACTCGCCGGATGGAACACGACGTGACAGAAGGGAACAGCACCGCCCCCGAGCTCGACGTCGCGATCAAATACAGAATCCTGACGTACGCGCTCCGAGAGGACTGGCACACCTGGGTCTGCGCGGTCCAGGCGACAAAGAAGGGCGTCTGCCTTCGTTTCCTCTACGGAGTCCTGCTGGACGACCCGCGCGGTGTCCTGCGTTCCGGGACCTCGGTCCTCAAGACCTGGGACCTGGGATTCGATGACGTGGTCGACCCCGCTGCCGTCGGCGCCTACGTCACGGAGGCCGTCGGGAGGTATGGCGAGTACAAGGCCAACACACAAGAGGTGCTCAACGCGAGCAGGGCAGCAGCCAAGGAAAGGCAACCACCGAAGGCCGGCGGCTGACTGCAGAATCTTCTGATCGTGGATGCAGGTGAGTCGCGCCCAGGTTCGGGGATTCTCCGGACACGCTCGCCATCCCGGGTCAGACTTGAGGGGCAACCGCAGACAACGCACAGCAAGATACAAGGAAGCGTGATGGGTCACCGCTGCATCTTCTGGCTGAACGGGCTACCGGAACATCAACAAAGATCGCTGCGGTGGTCAGGGGCGTGGCGAAGTCAGGGAGTGCCGGACCCGGTGCCCGGGCCCGGTCGGAGGACGACATGACCGGCCACAAGAAGGCAGCAGTCGAGCCCAGCGAGATGGGCAAGTTCGCTGCCATCGTCGAGTACTCGGACGACGCCATCATCTGCAAGACGCTGGACGGGGTCATCACGAGCTGGAACCCGGCCGCCGAGAGGTTGTATGGCTACTCCAGCGAGGAGATCATCGGCAAGTCCTTCAGACTCCTGAGTCCCCAGGATCGCATCGGCGAGATCGAAGCCATCCTGGCCAGGATCAGGGCGGGCGAGCATGTCGATCACTTTGAGACCATCCGCACCCGAAAAGACGGAACGATGTTCCGGGTCTCGCTCAGCGTCTCACCGATCTGCGACGCCGACGGCGCGTTCGTCGGTGCGTCCACGATCTCCCACGACCTGACCAAGCAGAAGCAGCCCTTCGATGCCGCCCGGGGCATGATCGAGTCGAGCCTGGACTCGTTGGTCGCGATCAGCCCCGAAGGCAAGATCACCGACGCCAACGAGGCCACGGTCAAGGTCACCGGAGTCCCCCGCGAGGAGCTGATCGGGACCGCTTTCTCCGACTGCTTCACCGACCCAGTGAAGGCCAACAAGATCTATCAGCTGGTGTTCGCCGAGGGGATGGCCGTCGACTACCCGCTGACCATGCGCCACCAGGACGGGACGCTGACCGAAGTCCTGTACAACGCCTCGGTCTACCACGACATCAAGGGCAACGTGCTGGGAGTGTTCGCCGCAGCCCGCGACGTGACCAAACAGATGCAGGCTCAACGCGAGAGCGCCGTGCAGCAGGCCAAGGAGCTGGACCGGCTGGCTGATCTCGAGCGGTTCCAGCGGCTCACGGTCGGGCGTGAGCTCAAGATGGTGGAACTGAAGAAGGAGATCGAGAGCCTCAGGAGGCTCGTCCAGATAGACGCCGACGAATTTGGTGACCAGCTCTGAGCGGCTGGCTCTGAGCGGCTGACGCTGAACCCTGCTGGGATCTTTCGTTAGCGCACGCACTCCTAAGAGCGCACGGCCTGCTGATTCGCGCGCTGCTGCGCCCGTCAATCCCGGGCAGCAACGGTTGCAGCAACGGGTGTCATACTCCCAGCAACGACTCACACCTTCGCGGGTGGCAAACGCGGAGTGACCTCCAACAGCTACCCAGGGAATCTTGTGATCATCAGGGGCAGAAGCGTGAGTTCCGTTCGACTGGCCTTGGGCTGTGCTGCGGTGGCGGGCCTCGCCGGCCTCGCGCTGAGCAACATGCCCGCCTCGGCTACACCCGGTTCCGTCAAGGCTGGAACCGTCAAGGCTGGAACCGTCAGGGCTGGAACCATCGCCGTGGTGGACAAGGCGGAGGCCGTGAAGCTGGCGTTCACCCAGGCATTGATCGTGAATCGTCAACTTGGCAATCCGTTGTCGCAGGGGGAGCTTCGTCTGCGTCCGGTGCCCGCAACAGACCTGCGGGCCGCGGCCCGTGAGGGTGTTCCCAGCGTCGCAGACATAAGAACGAGAGTCGCACGTGACAGGAAGAACATCAGCGCGCACTTCGGCTCGGCCGCCCTGCTGGCCAGGGAGAACCACAATGTCGACCTCACCATGGTTCATCTTGCAGATCCAAACCTCCGGGCTCTTGAGGATGGCGTTTCTCAGGTGGCCTTCACATCAGTGACGGTGATCGGCAACACGGCCACGATCACGGCAAAGGCACACGAATGGACGAAGTCCGTCGTGAGGCAGACGGCGGGCGGCAACTGGCTCGATGTGTCTCCCGAAGGAGACATGATCTACAACGCCAAGCTCTCGATGGGGCCGACCGGCACGTGGTTGGTCACCGACATGATCGGGGGCTTCGCAAACGGCTCCGGCCCGTGACGCCCTGCAGTCCAGTGGACCAGGCGGTGGCCTGCCGTACACTTGGCAGTCAGACCCTGAGAGTGCCAACCGGAGGAACCGTGCCGACTTACGGCTACGCGTGTACCGCGTGCGAACACCGCTTTGAGATCGTCCAGTCCTTCGCCGAGGACTCGCTGACCGAATGCCCGCAGTGCCAGGGCCGTCTGCGCAAGCTGTTCAACGCCGTCGGCGTCGTGTTCAAGGGCTCGGGCTTCTATCGCAACGACTCGCGCAATGACTCCCGCCGGAGCACCGGCAACCACTCAGGCAGCCGCCCAGGCAAGAACTCAGGCAAGGACTCAGGCAAGGACTCACACGGCGGCTCGGGCGCCACGAGTCCTTCCGGGTCTTCGAGCGAATCGGGCAGTTCGTCCTCCGACACATCCTCGTCAACATCCTCTGACTCATCTGCGAGTGCCGGCGCCACCAAGACAGCCACCAGGTCAGCCTCGAAGTCCCAGGGCTCCGCGGCCTGAGGCTGCCTGCCCGTCGGCGGCTCGTCCACATCCGTCAGGCGCGGCACCCCACCATCCACACGTCTCGGATGGGGTCCCTGACCACGGTTGGCTCGCGGCTATTGTCGGCTGTATGACACCCAGCGCAGAGACCTCCGCCAGCTCCCCAGGAGGCGCAGGCTCGGTTCGCGCCGACATCGGCGTCATCGGCGGCTCGGGATTCTACGAGTTCCTGACGGACACAGAACGCATCAGCATCACGACGCCGTTCGGCGACCCGAGCGACGACGTGGTCATCGGGGATCTCGCCGGTCGGCGCGTGGCTTTCCTCGCGCGACATGGACAGGGCCATCGCTTCCCGCCGCACCGCGTCAACTACCGCGCCAACCTCTGGGCACTGCGCTCTGTCGGAGTCCGGCAGGTGCTGGCACCCTGCGCGGTCGGCTCGTTGAAGCCGCAGCACGGACCTGGCGCCATCGTGGTGCCTGACCAGGTCGTCGACCGCACCTGGGGCCGTGACCACACGGTCTACGACGCGGTCGGTCCGGTGGTTCACGTGGGTTTCGCGGACCCGTACTGCCCGCGGGGTCGCGAGGCTGTCATCGACGCCGGTCACGCAGCGGGCAAGAAGATGGTCGTGGCCGGCACTCTGGTGGTCATCAACGGCCCGCGATTCTCCTCGCGCGCAGAGTCCCTCTGGCACCAGCAAGCCGGATGGACGGTTGTTGGCATGACCGGGATGCCGGAGGCCTCCATCGCACGTGAGCTCGCCATGTGCTTCACCACGATCGCCCTGGTCACCGACCACGACGCCGGGGTCGACGGTGGCGAGGGGGTGACCCACGAAGAGGTCCTCAGGGTGTTCGCCAGCAGCCTCGACGGGTTGAAGGCGGTCCTCAAGTCGGCCATCGGCGCGCTGCCGGGCCCTGAGGATGACATCTCAGCCACCTGTCCGTGCCGGCGGTCCCTGGATGGCCTGAAGCTGCCGTTCGCCCTGCCGACATGACGCAAGGCCTGGGGGCCGCGCCGAGCGACGAACATGCACGCGATGGCGGGTTGGATGGCCTCAGGCGCATCCTGCCGTCAGCTCTGATCGGTCCCGGACGGCGACCCGCCTGGCAGCGAACGCGACTTCGGAAGGTGGTATCTGCCGGCCTCGTCGCGGCCGCCGCCTGGGTGGCGATGAGTGCGTTTCTTCCCCAGCCGGCTCCTCGTGGTGTACCGATCGTCGTCGTGGCCCAGGATCTGATGGCCGGGCACGTTCTGACCCGCGGCGACCTTGTCACCGCGGACTGGCCCGTGGACCTGAGCCCGCAGGGCGCCGTTGCCGATCCAGTAACACTGGTGGGCAGGGCGTTGGGCGCGGGGATGTCGCGTGGCGAGCCGGTCACTGCGGCCCGCATACGAGGCCCGGGATTGCTGACGGGGGTGCAGAACGGGCTCGTGGCCGCCCACGTCCGGCTAGCTGACCCCGCCATGGCGGCCATGGCGACCCCCGGTGACCACGTGGATCTGATCAGCTCCTCAGGCAAGCTCGTAGCTGCGGACGTGGCGGTGCTGGCGGTTGACCCCGACTCCGCAGGCAGCGGCGGCTGGTCCACCACGCCGGAGTCAGGGATGCCCGGCGGCGTGATCGTGGCCGTCGCCAATGACGCTGCCATACGGCTCTCAACGGTCGACGCGTCCGGTCTTTCCGACAGTACGTTCAGCCTCGTCATGAGAACGCCGGGCACCTGATCGGCGCCCTGCACTTAGCACGCCACCAGAAGTCATGTGCCCACCGGACCCATCGCTTCGGTGGCTCAGGTGCTCGCTACCTTTGTCGGCGTAACGCGTTGAGTTGTTGCAAGTCACCTACCCGAAAGGACCCAAGCCCATGCTTAAGGGTTTCAAGGATTTCTTGATGCGGGGCAACGTCGTTGACCTCGCTGTTGCTGTCGTCATCGGTGCAGCTTTCGGCACCGTGGTCCAGGCCTTCGTCAAAGTCCTCATGTCGCTCATCGGGAAGATGGGCGGCCAACCCAATTTCAACGACTGGCAGCCTGGTCACGTGCCGCTCGGCGCCTTCGTGACGGCGCTGGTTGCGTTCATCATGGTGGCCGCAGCCATCTACTTCTTCGTGGTCATGCCCCTGAACAAGCTGGCCGAGCGTCGCGCCCGAGGTGTCGAGCCCAAGACAGAAGCGCCAAGTGAAGAGGTCGCGCTGCTCACCGAGATCCGCGACTCCTTGCGGACGCGCGTCTGAGGTCAGGTACCCCGGCACAGCGCAAAGGGCGCCGATCCCCCAGGGGGTCGGCGCCCTTCGTGGTGTCGAGTCAGACCTTCTGCATCGAGCCCTCTTGCAGGTACCGCGCATGCCACGACAGTGCCTCGCCGAGCAGGTGCGGCGTGTGCTTGCCCGAGCTGGCGGTGGCCCGCTCGAGGTAGTCCAGCAGCGCCTCCCGGTAGTCCGGGTGCGCGCAGTGCTCGATGATCTGCTTGGCACGGCGCCGCGGCGGCAAGCCACGCAGGTCGGCCAGACCCTGCTCGGTGACGATGACATGCGTGTCGTGCTCGGTGTGGTCGACATGGCTGGCCATCGGCACGATGCAGGAGATGGTCCCGCCCTTGGCGGTCGACGGCGACATGAACATCGAGATGAAGGCGTTGCGGGCGAAGTCGCCCGAGCCGCCAATGCCATTCACGATGCTCGAGCCCATGAGGTGGGTGGAGTTGACGTTGCCGTACATGTCAGCCTCGATCATGCCGTTCATCGCCAGGCAGCCGAGCCTGCGGATGACCTCGGGATGGTTGCTGATCTCCTGCGGGCGAAGGATGATCCGCTCGCGGTACTCGGCGATATTCTCGTTCAGCTCGGCCATGCCAGCCTCGCTGAGGGAGAACGCCGTGGCCGAGACCATGCTCAGGGTGCCGTTCTTGATGAGTTCCAGCATGCCGTCCTGGATCACTTCGGTGTACGCGGTCAGCGGCCGGAAGGGGCCTTCACCGAGCCCGAGCATGACGGCGTTGGCGATGTTGCCGACGCCCGACTGCAGTGGTAGCAGTGTTGCGGGCAGCCGGCCCTTCTTCACCTCGTGGGTAAGGAAGTCCATGACATGGGCGGCAATCTGCTTCGAGTCGGCGTCGGGCTCCTTGAACGGCGAGTTGCGGTCGGGGCTGTCGGTTGGCACCACCGCGATGATCTTCTCCGGAGGGCAGTGCAGGTAGGGCACGCCGATCCGGTCGGAGGGGGCGGTGATCTGGAGTGGTAGGCGATCCGGGGGCAGCGCGGTGCCGTAGTAGATGTCGTGCATGCCCTCGAGCTCGATGGGCTGAGCGGAGTTCACCTCAAGGATGATCTTGTCGGCCTGGTCGATCCACGTCTTGTTGTTGCCGACCGAGGTGGACGGGATCAGCTCACCATCCGCGGTGATTCCGGCCACTTCGACCACGGCGACGTCCATGTGCCCGAAGAAGCCTTCCCAGACCATCTGGGCAACGTGCGACAGGTGAATATCCATGTACTCCATCAGTCCGGCGTTGATCTTGGCGCGGCTGACCGGGTCGGACTGGTAGGGCATACGCAAGTCAATACCCTCGACCTCAGCCAACGCACCGTCGAGCTCGGGTGCAGTCGACGCGCCGGTCCAGACGCTGACAGCAAAGCGGTCACCCTGCGCCTTCGCCTCACTCATCCGAGCCACCAAAGCCGCGGGCACCGCCTTCGGATAGCCGGAACCGGTGAACCCGCTCATCCCGACATTCGAACCCGCCGGGATGAACGCGGCGGCCTCCTCTGCCGACATGATCTTGTCAGCGAAAGCCTTGCACCGAAGATTCGACTGGTCTGTCATCCCTTAACTCCACCATTTTCCCAAGAATCATGCGAAACGCGGGCAACTTGCCGCGCTGGTTGACTGCCGTCGGCGAACGTCCTTGGTGGGGACGGTGATCGACCGACCGACCGGTCCGTTGGTTGTCCGCTTCCGCAAATGAAAACACACTTCGCAGCTCACAGATCAATCTCAACGCTCCGGTGAACTGCATCATCTAGGTCCAAACCGAGACATGTGACGTGGATGTGATCCACGTCTCGGCCGAGGCTTCCGAGCTAACCCCAGTGCGGCGGACGCTGGTCCCGCAGCCATTGGTCCTGTGCGTCCTCATCAGGCCGTTCACCCCAACCGACATCCGTGTCATCGCGTGTCTGTTCGAGCTTGGTCCGTGTCGTTGCGACGTGAGGCTTGGCTTCAGCCGGCTGGGGGTCGGCGGGCTGAGAGTCGGCCCGCCGGTTCTGGGCCGGCCTGGCTGCCGACGCCGAGCGTACCGCGGCAATGACCCGGGCCACGTCCCGGGCCGGATCACGGAACAGGTCAGTGCTCCAGACGCGCACATGTTCCCATCCGAGACGGCGAAGCTGCTCGACCCGCAACCGGTCGCGATCCCGGGTGCTCGACATCGCGGCATAGCGCAGTCCGTCGGACTCGACTGCCACCAGAAGGCGACCGTGATGTTGCGGGTCCTCGACGGCGAGGTCAAGGCGCTGAGCGGAAGTTCCATAACCGGTGTGCACCACCAAGCCCTCGGCCCGTAGCCGGAACGCCAGGTCGGCGACCAGCGGATCCAGCTGGGTCCTTGGCGCAGGAGCGCGGACTTCGCCACCGGGTGCACCCACCGAATCCAGGCTGACTTGAACCTCAGTAACTGGTTCAAGGCCACCTTGTGCGGCATACAACAGGAAGTCGCGCAGCATCAGGGCACCACGAGCCTTGAGGCGGACAGGGTCAAGATCCGCCGCGGTGAAGGACGAGACGACAGTCATCCTGCGGCGCGCACGAGTGATCGCGACGTTGAGGCGCCGCTCGCCACCTTGAAGATTGAGCGGCCCGAAACGGTGCAGCACCCGACCGTGTGGGGTCTTGCCATAGCCGATCGACAGGATGATCGCGTCGCGCTCGTCGCCCTGGACCCGCTCCAGGTTCTTGACGAAGAACCGCTCGGCGCGGTTCTCGTCGAAGAAGTCGCCGACGCCGACGCCGACGCCGTCCGCGAGGGCGCCGCGCAGAGCGTCCTCGATCCGGGTCGCGTGCTTCATGCCCAGCGCAATGACCCCCAGAGACTCGCTCGGGCGCGTGCGCGCGTGCGCCAGGACCAGCTGCACGACGCGGTCCACCTCGGCCCGGGTGGACTCGATCGCCTCGAGTCCCGGCTGAACCGGCGCCGAGCCGTCGACGACCTCGAGCCGGACCACGGTCTCGTCGCTGGTACCGGGAAAGGTGACGAGTGCTCCGTCATACATCTGGGCGTTGGCGAAGGAGACCAGACGCTCGTCCAGCGAGCGGTAGTGCCAGGTCAGCCGGCGGATCGGCAGCGCGGCCGACAGAACGTCCAGGATCGACTCCGACCCCTCGGTCAGCGTGTCACCGGAAGGGTCCCCTGCGTCGACGCCATCCTCGTCAACCGCAGCGGTGAAGAAGGTGGTCGGGGGCAGCTGGCGCTCATCGCCGGAAACGACCACCTGGGTGGCCCGTGAGATGGCCGAGACGGCCTGCGCGGGCGGGATCTGCGAGGCCTCGTCGAAGATCACCACGTCGAACCAGCGCCCGGCCGGCAGGATCGAGGCGACCACCAGGGGGCTCATGGCCCAGCAGGGCTTGATCGCGGTCAACGTCTCGCCGGCCCGGGGCAACAGCTCGCGCAACGGCCGGTGCCGCCGCGACTTGCCGGCCTCGGCGCGCACCAACGCCTCCTGCTCGGGGTGGTCGTCGAGGACCTCGCGCAGTCGACGACCCACCGCGGCGCGGACCCTGTCAACAGTCCCGGCCAGGTGCGCGTGATCGGCCTCGATGTACTCGGACCCGACCCGACGCAGGAACTCACCGTCGTGGGCGCCATAGGCGCTGTCACGGACGCTGACGTCATCAAGCAGCGAGGTCCACCAGACGAAGTCCATCTCCGGGCCCACATCGATCGGGGCGACCCCGCGAGCGGCGAGATCATCGACCAGCGCCCCCATCCCGGACTCGCGCAGCTCATCGATCAGGGTGACCACGCGCGGCAGCACGGCAAGCCGGTCACGACGCCGGGCCAGCCCGGCAAGACGATCCTGCAGCTCAACCATGGGCGTCCCCAGCAGATCGCCGCCGGCGGCCGTCGTGGCCAGCCGGGCGCCGAGCCAGCCCAGGTCATCGGCAAGGTCGTCGTAGGTGCGCTGAGCCTCGTCGATCTCACTCGGCACCGCGGGACGTCCGCCGGTCCCGGCCAGCTGAGCCCACCTGACGCGCTGTTCCTGGGCAACCTTGAGCGCCGAGTGCAGATCGTCCGGCGGGGTCCCGGGGCGCAGCAGGCTGCGCGCCTGACGCCGCAACCGCATCCGGGACCACACACCGAGCCGGAGTCCGTTGGCGTCGCGATAGTCCTTGTTGCCGGTGGCGCCAACCAAGTCGGTCAGTGTCAGGTCGAACACCTCGATGCGGAAGATCTCCAGCGTCTGACGCACCTGCTCCACGATGCCCAGCGCGCGAACCCAGTCCGCCGGCATCTTGGCGTCGGGCAGGCCAACCTCGCGCATCGCCGCACCGAGTCGCTGCCGCACGGCGTCCATACCTTCGCCACCAAGACGGTCGGCGATCTCGAGTGCCTGCGCCGCCTCATCCGCGGAAGTGACACGCGCGCCATACCAGGGGTCGTCTCCAGCCTCCCCTGCCATCCAGGCTCCGAGCGAGGCAGCCTCCCTGAGGGACTGGCTGAGCTCGGTGACCCGGTCACGACTGATGCCCCTGAGCGCATCGCCATGGAGACGGACCCGCGAGATCGGCGGCGTGCGGCGTGCCCACAACCGGGCAAGCGCAACCTGTGCGTCGAATGCGCTGACGCCCCAGGGGTCTCGCTTGTCGTGCAGCGCGGCACAGTGCTTCACCAGACGGGACCGCCGCTCGGTGACGGTGCGTTCGATGTCTGCGGTGTCCGGGTCTTGCGCGTCCCTCGCCCGGTCAAGGGTTGCACCGAGCTCCTGGGCCAGCTGTCGCTTGTTGGTGGCGCCGTCATAGACGTCAAGGACCAGGTCGGCCAGGCCGAGGCGTTCGAGCCGCCCGATCACGGCGTCGATCGCGGCACGCTTCTCGGCCACGAACAACGTCCGCCTGCCCTCGCTGGCCAGGGCGGCGATCAGGTTGGCGATGGTCTGGCTCTTGCCGGTGCCCGGCGGGCCCTTGATGACAAGATTCGCCCCGCAGCGCACAGCATCGATCACGGCCTGCTGGGAGGAGTCGGCGTCCAGGACGAGGTGCTCACGGGCCGGGTCGGTGTCCGAGGGGAACTCAGGGACGGTGGTGCGGACGGCCCGCAGCGCCCCGGGGTCACCGGCCAGCGCAGCAACGACGTCATGGTTGGCCAGGGTCCCGAGCTGTGCCGCAAGGTCAGCGACCATCGGCAGCTTGGCGTAGGAGAAGGTGCCCAGCACCAGCCGGGGCGCGATCTGGAACTCGGGGACCCGGTGGCAGATCCGGTCGAGGGCCGCGTACACCGGCTGCGGGTCGAAGCCCTTGGTGAACGTCGTCATCTCCTCGAGCACCTCCGGGTCCAGCTCGATGCCCTGCTCGGAGCGCAGATAGTGCTCGAGAACGGGGTTGAGCTCAACCTCCTCGCCGAGGTCGATGTCGAAGTCCAGCTGCGCTGCGCCGGTGGGCTTGAGCACGCACGAACGCAGCAACACCGGCGCGCACGGAGGACGGCTCGCGCCCGGGACCTGCCAGGTCGCCATACCCACGGCCATGTATCCGGCGGTGATCCCACGCTCTTCGTGCAGCTCCACCGTCTTGGCGCGGATGGTCCGGACCCGCCGGCGGGCCTCCTCCAGGGCCGTCGGCTCGCGCACCAGGTCGGAGAGCTTGGTCGGTCGTCCGGCCAGCAGGCTGGCCATACCGCCGGGGTGTGCGGTGGTCAGGTCGAGGGTTCCGGATGGCAGGTCGCGATACCAGAGCAGCGTATTGCGACCGCCCAGATCCACCAGATGCCGCTGCCAGGTGCGCACAGCAGCCGCAACCCGGTCCGCGCGCGGGTCGCCGTCAGCAGGCAAAGGCTCCGGCGCGGGCTTTTGCACGGGAGCGGAGGGCGTTTCTGCTGGCGGGGACGATCCCTCGGTCGGCTGGGCGGGATCCTGCTCGGTCTGACTCACCACAGCAGGCTAACGAACCTCCGTGCCAGATGCGTCCCCTACCAGAGCGGTATTGCACGTCGGCATGAGACGTACTGGCGGCACTGCACGTCGGCATTGCACGTCGGCATTACAGGTATGACAGGTGATTGGGGGGCTTGACGACAAGCTCACCAGGGGCCGCGATAGACCAGGCCCGGTGTTGGGGGCCCCTTTGCGCAGCCTCCTGTCAGGTCGCTCCCAGCCAACGGGACGACCATGCCCATGGTGAGGATACCGACCTCGCTCGAAGAAAGGAAAACCCGTGCGCCTCAGGGCACCGACCTTCAAGAGGCGGCACATGATTGTCGCAGCCGTCACTGCCCTGGTTGTCGTTGTTGGGGGCGGGACCTGGGCCGCGACTCGTTCGCCGTCGGACGCCGCTGCCCCGACACTTGTCAGTGCGACCAGCAGCACCATCCGTGACAGCGTCTCGGCCACCGGCACCATCCAGCCGGCTCAACGGGCGGACCTCTCCTTTGCCGTGAGCGGGACCGTCATCTCGTTGCCGGTGGCCGCCGGAGATCAGGTCAAGGCCGGCACGACTCTTGCCACGGTCGACTCCGCGAGCCTGCAGAGCGCAGTCACCTCAGCCCAGGCCACCGTGACCGCCACGCAGGACCAGCTCACCGCTCAGCAGAGCGCCGCGTCATCCGCGGTGCAGATCGCCTCGACCCAGGCACAGCTCGTAGATGTCCAGGGCAAGCTCACCGATGCGCGGACCGCCCTGGCTGCGGCATCGATGACCTCACCCATCGCCGGGACGGTGGCGCAGGTCAACATCGCGATAGGCGACAAGGTGGGAAGCACGGCTTCCGGCGCCAGCGCCGGCTCCGGCTCCGGCGGCACATCCTCCGGCGGCACAGGCTCATCCTCTTCCAGCGCGGGCGCTTCCTCATCTCCCTCAACCGCCCAGATCGTCGTGATCTCGACAACCTCCTGGGTGGTCCAGGCCAGCGTCGGCAGCGCCGACCTGCCCAAGCTCAAGAAGGGTATGCAAGCCGAGGTCACACCCACCGGCAGCGCTACCAAGATCTTCGGCACGGTCAAATCCATTGGTATCGTTGCCTCTTCGTCGTCCAGCGGCAGCGCAAGCTTCCCGGTGACCATCATCGTCACCGGCAGTCCCAAGGGCCTGTATGCCGGTGGCGCGGCCGACGTCTCCATCATCGTCAAGCAGGTAGAGAACCTGCTCACCGTGCCAACCAACGCACTGCACACCGAGGGCGGCAAGACCGTCGTGCACCAGATCAGCAACGGGGCACAGGTGAGTACGCCGGTGGCGGTGGGCACGACATACGGGCCGGTGACCCAGATCCTGAGCGGGCTGAAGGCCGGCGACAAGGTGGTCGGCACCGCCTTCCGGGTAGGCGGCACCGGGGGCACCCGATCACGCACAGGAAGCGGCACCGGCGGCGGCGGCGGCTACGGCGGCGGCGGCTACGGCGGCGGCGGCTACGGCGGCGGCGGTGGCGGCTACAGCGGCCCTCCGCCCGGGGCCGGCGGGGCGAACGGATGAGCGCCCTGCCCTTTCCCGATGCAGCCACCTCGCCGATCCTGCGTCTGCTGGATGTCGGCAAGATGTACGCCACCGGGTCGGTGCAGGTCGAGGCGCTGCGCGGTGTCTCGATGGAAGTAGCCCGCGGCGAATACGTTGCCATCATGGGGCCCTCGGGCTCGGGCAAGTCGACTCTGATGCACATTGTCGGCTGCCTGGACGTGCCGACCTCGGGCAGTTACCACCTGGCCGGCGAGGACGTCAGCACCATGGACGAGGACGCGCTCGCCCACGTCCGGAACCGCCAGATCGGCTTCGTGTTCCAGCAGTTCAACCTGCTGGCGTCGCTGCCGGCCTGGCGCAACGTCGAGCTGCCCTTGTGCTACTCAGGAGTGGGACGTGCCGAGCGCAAGAAGCGTGCAGTAGAGGCTCTGGAACGCGTGGGTCTGGGTGACCGCCTCGACCACCGTCCCGGTGAGCTCTCCGGTGGCCAGCAGCAGAGGGTCGCCGTGGCGCGGGCGCTGGTTACCGATCCCGCTCTCATCCTGGCCGACGAGCCGACCGGCAACCTCGACTCGCATTCGACCGCGGACGTCCTGCGACTCTTCGCCGAGCTGCACGACCAGGGGCGCACGATCGTGCTCATCACCCATGAGCACGACGTGGCCGAGTCGGCCCAGCGCGTCGTGAGGCTCTTTGACGGACAGATAGCCATTGATGGACAAGTGGATTCGACCGCCCCCTCCTCTCTAGCGAGCATCGGATGAACTGGGGCGAGACGATCCGGACGGCACTGGAGGCCATCCGTTCGCGCAGGATGCGGTCATCACTGACCATGCTCGGCATCCTGATCGGCATCGCGGCAGTCATGCTCACCGTCGGGCTCGGTCAGGGCGCACAAACCCAGGTGCGCAACCAGATCAACCAGCTGGGAAGCAACCTGCTCATCGTCTCCCCGGGCAGCACGACAACCACTACGGGCATCCGCGGCGGGCGGGGATCCGCGTCCACCCTCACCACTCGAGATGCAGCAGCACTGTCCAGTCCCGTGGTGGCACCCGACATCGCCAGGGTTGCCCCAGTTGTCACGGGATCACAGTCGCTCACCGCGGGCACCACGAACTGGACGACGAATGTTGTCGGCACGACACCCGACTGGCTCCCCGTACGAGCTCGCAGCCTGACGGAGGGACGCTTCTTCACGGCGGCCGAGCTCAACGCCGCAGCACCCGTGACCGTGCTCGGCTCGACTACCGCCACTGAGCTGTTCGGCGGTCGCGACCCCCTCGGCCAGAGCGTGAACATCAACGGGACGGCCATCACCGTCATCGGCATCCTCAATACCGCCGGCTCCTCCACGACGACCGACGATGACGACCAGGCGCTGGTCCCGCAGACGACCTATAGCAGTCGAATCGCCAGCAGCGGCAACGCTTCCGGCATCTCGACCCTCTACATCCAGGCCACCTCGACGGACTCCCTGTCTGCGGCATACCAAGAGACCCAGAAGACGTTGCTGGCAACCCACGGCGTCACGCTGGCGGCTGCCGACTTCACCGTCAGCAGCCAGCAGTCCCTGCTGACCACCGCGACTGCCACCGACAAGACCCTGACCGTCCTGCTCGCCGGCATCGCCGCAATCTCGTTGCTGGTTGGCGGGATTGGTGTCATGAACATCATGCTCGTGTCCGTCACCGAGCGGATTCGTGAGATCGGGTTGCGCAAGGCGCTTGGCGCGACCCCTCGTGTCGTCCGCCGCCAGTTCCTGGTCGAGGCCAGCACCCTCGGCCTGGTCGGCGGTTTGCTCGGCATAGTCCTGGGCCTGGTCGGCGCCCAGGTCCTGCCGCACTTCCTGAACCAGCCGGTGACCATCCCTCCGGTCGCCGGGATCGGCGCCCTTGGCGTCGCCCTCATCATCGGCATCGTGGCCGGGGTCTATCCCGCCAGCCGCGCTGCACGCCTTGCCCCCATCGACGCCTTGAGAAGTGAGTGAGCAACATGACCGTGAACCGGATCGCAGCAGGAGCAGCACTGGGCTGCGCCGTGATGTTCGTAGCAGCCTGTGGTGGCGGAACATCAGCCACCGGGAACGCCGCAGCCGCACCGACGACGGCGGCATCAGGCAACGGCGCGGGCGGCGCGCAGGGTGGCGGGCGAGCGTTTCCTGGAGCCACCGGGCTGCTGGCCCAGATCGACGGCAAGACGTTGCAGGTTCAGGGCACCGATGCTCAGACGGCGGTCACCTACTCGGCAGGCACCACTTTCACCGACACCGTGACGGCCAAGCTCTCCGACGTAGTGGTCGGAGTCTGCGTCCAGGCGCGCAGTGCCCGGCCGGCCGCTGGTGCTGGCGGCGCAATGCCGACGGCGGCCCCGCGCACCACCACCAGTCCGATCGTGGCCGCCACCGTTGAGATCTCAGCCGCGGTGAACGGCAAGTGCTCGGCCCAGGGCGGATTCCGGATGGGAGGGGCTCGACCTCCTGGAGCAGCCGGACAGCCGACCAGGCCCGCAGGAGTCCCCGGCTCCGGCAGGACCCGGGGACCGGGTGCAGCCGGCGGCGGGTTTGGCGGGCTCGGGGCCTTCGGCAAGGTCACCGCAGTCAACAGCGCCGGCTTCACCATCGAGAGCATCCGTCCAGAGAGCGGCAGTGCCACTACGGCCGCGCCCACCACCGAGACCGTGCAGACGCCGGCGGGTACGAAATACACCCGGACCGCAGCCGCCAACGCCAAGGCCCTGGTTGCCGGCCTCTGCGTGACGGCGCTGGGCAAGGCCGACGACACGGGGGCGATCGCCGCCACCTCGATCCAGCTGCGACCAGCCGAGAACGGTTCGTGCTCCTCAGGATTCGGCGGCCGAGGATCCGGCGGCGGCCAGGCTCCTACCAGCGGGAGCGCCGGTGCCTAAAGTCCCGCAGCGGTTCCTGCGTCGAACATGGGTACGCCGGGCGCTCCCGGCCGGTGTCGCCGCCGCCTTGGTCGTCGCGGGCACAGCAGTGACCCGCGCCAACGCCAACTCGAATCCGATCGACACTTATCGCACCACCACGGTGACCAACGGTTCGGTGGAGCAGCGTCTCAACGTGACAGGGACCGTCCAGCGAGTCAACCAGGTAAGTCAGGGCTTTGCCGTTGCGGGCAAGGTCACCAGTGTGCCGGTATCCGTAGGAGACACCGTCACCACCGGCCAGACACTGGCGACCATTGACCCCAGGCCACTCCAGAGCGCCGTCACGGCTGCCCAGGCCTCGCTGGCCAAGGCAAAAGCCACCCTGGAATCTGACCAGACCAGTACTGCCACGAGCGGCACCGGTGGAACCAGCGGCACGGCAAGCGCCACGACTGTGACGCCCGCTCCGACGACGACAGCAACGGTCAGTCCACGGGTGGCCAGCCCGTCCGGGCGATCCGGTGCTGCCGGGAGCCAGAGCATCGCTCAGGTCCAGAAGCGCGTGGCGAGCGCCCAGGCAGCCATCACCGCCGATCTGGCACGGGCATCTGCGGCCCTGGCCCGGTGCCTGCCGTTCTTCCCGTCCGAACCCTCACCGTCCGGCACCTCTCCTGCACCAGCCCCCACGACGCCATCGACCAGCCTGCCTTCAACGGGCGGTCCGGCGCCCACCAGGGCCACAACACCCACGACCACGACCCCACCGTCCGACGCAGCGATCAAGGCTTGCCTCGGCGCTCTGCGGACCGCCCCGACACAGCAACAGATCCAGCGTGACCAGCAAGCGCTCACCCGCAGCCAGACCGACCTCATGACGTCCGTCACCCTCGCGATCACGACCGCCGGCACCTCGAAGGCGACCAGTACCGCGAGCTCCTCCGCCGCAACCGGTCAGTCGTCAACCAGCCGATCATCAACAAGTCAGTCCGCAGCCAGCCAGTCGTCGGGAGGACAGTCGTCGGGAGCACAGTCGTCGGGAGCACAGTCGTCGGGAGCACAGTCGTCGGGAGCACAGTCGTCGGGAGGGCAGTCGTCGGGAGCACAGTCGTCGGGAGGGCAAAATGGCGGAGCGGGTCAGTCCGGCGCTTCCCGGGTCATCTCTGACCAGGCAGCCGTCACCACAGCCGAGGGCGCGCTGAGCAGCGCCCAGACCAACCTGACCTCAGCGACAATGAAGTCCTCCATCGCCGGAACGGTGGGCTCGGTCACTCTGGTGACCGGCACTTCCAGCTCGGGCCTGAGCATCGTCATCGTGGGCAGCGGCGCCGTTGAGGTGACGGTCAAAGTGCCGCTGGCCTCGATGGCCTCGGTGCGCGTGGGCCAGAAGGCAAGCGTCACGCCACAGGGGGCAACCAGCTCCGTGCCAGGGTCGGTGACCTCCATCAGCCTTCTCCCATCCACATCCACGTCCACCTCTGGGACGTCGGCCGGGAGAACAACGACCCAAAGTGCTGGGACAGGGCAAGGGTCGGCCACGTCCAGCAGTCCGGTGTACCCCGTGGTGGTACTCGTCCCTGATGCTCTCCCCGCGCTCGCATCCGGGTCCCGGGCCGACGTCAGCTTGTTGGTCGGCACCGCGTTCAACGTGCTCGCCGTCCCGAACTCTGCGCTAACACCGGTACGAAAGGGTCAGGCCCTGGCCCTGACGTTGAAGAATGGCGTGGCAACACGTGCCCTGGTCAAGACGGGGTATGCCGGGACGCTCACCACCCAGGTCACCTCGGGTCTGACAGCCGGCCAGCAGGTCGTTCTGGCCGACCTCAGCACGGCCCTGCCGACGAACACCACCAACGCCCGTCGTTTCGGCGTAGGCGGAGGAGCAGCCGGCGGATTCGGAGGCTCCGGACTGGGCAGCGCAGGACTGGGCGGTGCAGGACTGGGCGGTGCAGGACTGGGCGGTGGCGCCACATCAGGCGGCGGTTTCCCGTCCCGCGGGTAGAAAAGACTCAAGACGACCGGTCAATATTGAGGTCCACACTGTTCAGATCCAGCCCAGCGAGCGACGCCGGCCAACCCCCTGCCAGAATGGGCAGCCGCGTCGGGTTCCGCAAAGATGTTCCGCAAAGATCCAGACACGCCCCGCCCTCGTAGCTCAGGGGATAGAGCAACCGCCTCCTAAGCGGTAGGTCGCTGGTTCGAATCCAGTCGAGGGCACCCCGGTAGACCTCTGACTCCCGCCTCGGGCCATAACGACTCAGGCCCCGGCGGGCATCCTGTGAGGGACACCTACCGGGGCCTGTTCGCCTTACTTTGTGTGGCCAGCTTTCGTTCTCTCTGACCTACATCATTCCGCCTGGGCTATCAGGCGCAGGGCGTCAGGTTTGCCGCTGCGTCGCTGACAGCAGCGGTGCCACCCAGCACGACAATGTCGGTGGTGCCAAGACGACTCAGCTCCGCAAGGGTCGAGGCCGGAACGCAGTCCTTGGAGGTAAGGAGCAACGGTGCGCAGGCAATGGCCGCCACGGGGGCGCCGGCGAGGGCATCGGGGTAGGACGCGCCTGATGCGAGATACGCGGTTTTGGCACCCAGCGGGTAGGTCTTGGACGAGATCGCCGCGGCCGTCGCATAACGGTCGGCGCCAGACCACCGCTCCACCAAGGTGGTGGGGAGGAGGAGGCTGATCTGTGTGAAGACCGCGGGGTCGATGACGGCCTCACCACCGAGGATGACCACCTTGATCGGCTTCCCCAACGTGAGCTCTGAGGCCGTAGCGTCCGAGAGCACAGAGCGGTCGGTGAGCATGAGTGAACCGCCGAGCTGCCCTGCGGCGGCCGAGCCGCCCAGCGCGTCGGGGAACGAGGCACCTGTCGCGATGAAGACGGTGTTGCCTGGGATGGTGATGAGGTCTGCAAGCTGTGCAGCAGTCTCATACCGGTTCTGACCCGCCCACCGGTCCACGAAGAGAGCGCCGAAGCCGTTGAGCTGGGTCTGGACGCCGCTGCTCACGGCGGCGGTTCCGCCCGCGATATCCACGCTGTAGGGCGCAAGGCGGGTGAGCTCGTCGCTGACGCTGACGGGGAGGACTCCGTCGCTGGGGACAAGAAGGAGGGGGCCGCCCGATGCGGCGGCGACCGGACCGGCGGCAAGTGCGTCAGGAAAGTGGGTGCCCGATGCGACCGTCACAGCGAACTGCACTCCTGCTGCCGGTGATGCCGGCTGAAGGAAGGCGGACTTCGAAATGGCGACGGCGGTGGCGTACCGGTCAGCGCCGGCGAGGCGCGTGAACGTGGTCCCGGTCGCCTAACCGAAGCGGCGCAGACCCCGGAATCGCCGTGGAAGCTGTCGCGGCCTGGTCTGCCGACTGAGATGCAACCGCTGCTCATCCAGATCCCCCACACCGGCCGGGGATGGGGATGAGCATGGGTGCGCGCGATGATCCAGTAGGTCCCGGCGGCGAGCTGCCGGTCGACCCACAGCCACGCCACGGGGTGCCCGATCGCTTCGGGCGTCGTACAAGCGCAGGTCCTTCTCACGCAGCCTCACGCGAACTGGCGTAGATCACCTGATATCAGGTGCGGTGGACGCCTACATCGTCGCGGGCTTGCCTACCGGCGTGCGGGGTCAGGGACGACCGTATGACGGGGATGACGACCAGACGGCACGCAGCGCAACGGCCGCGCCGGTGTGCGGGGAGTCCCACATCATGCCGTTACCGGCGTAGATGCCCACGTGGTATGCCGGGGAGCCGAAGAATACGAGGTCACCCGGTTGCGGGTTGGACACTGCCGTCACGGCCTGGCGCTGTTCTTCCGCCGTTCGGGGAATGCTGATGCCGAGCTGCGCGAAGGCGTACTGCGTGTAGCCGGAGCAGTCGAAGCCGGCAGTCGTGGTGCCGCCGTAGACGTAGTAGATCCCGGCCAGGCTGGCAGCGATGCCGACGACACCGCCAGCGCGGGTGGTCGAGCGGCTGACGACGACCGCTTGCTGACGGAAGACGGGCGCCTTGACGGGCGCCTTGACGGGCTTGGGCTTGACCACTCCGGTGAAGCCGATGTTCCCGAAGGTGCGGGGAGCCAGCGGTGCCTGGGCGGCCGAGGGAGCAGCGACGGCAACCGCAAGCGCGAGGGTGGCCGGCGCGGCGGTCTTGACCTTGATGATCGGTGTGGCCGCGGACGCCGGGAGGGCAAGGGAGGCCACCATGGCACCAGAGATGACAATCACGGCGGAGGCCTTGCTCGCCGGCGTGGCCGTACGCGAGATCGCCGACGAAAGAGAGGATGCAGAACTCAAAGGGTTCGGTGCGCGATGGCGACCGGTGTTTCGGCTCGACACAGTGAGGAAACCTCTCCATACGCCTACGAGGTCAGCTGTCGGGTTCGGATGGGAGACTGCACCCGGCCTTCACGCCGGCAGATCGACCGAGGTCGTCCACCACCGAGAGGGCTTCACCCCAAGGACCGTCTCACGACGCCCCATATGTGGGTCCCCCGCTCCTGCCAAGCGGATGTTGAGAGTCTTGAATGCGGTGACAGGACTAGGCGAACCGCTTCAAGTACAACGCCAAAAATGACGAAGCCCGCCCACCGTACACAGGCCGTACCGACATGTCACATCTGGGTCACAGGACAGCGGAAGAACCGACCAAGGATCGGGGACCGGGTTACCGTTCGGCCAAGGCCGCTGCCCTGCATCCCCTGTGTATCAGACCGCGAAGGCCCCCTCGAAAGGTCGCAGTACGCGGCAACCATTTCCAGGTGACAGGAGGTCTGAGAGGTATGAGGGACACGCCGCCTGCGGGGTTCGTCGACTTGGCCACCCTCCCTCCGCGTCAGCGGGCGGTCGTCGTGCTGCGCTTCTTCCACGACTACACCGAGGCAGCAACCGCCGAGGCGATGGGCACCAGCGTCGGGACTGTGAAGTCCCAGACCTTCAAGGCTCTTGCGGCACTGCGCGTCTCTGCGGACCTTCGTAAGGACCTACCTCCCGATCTGACCGTGTCTGCCCCGGAAGGGACGCTCCGATGAAGCCAACCCTGGACGACCTGCGGGTCGCGCTCCACGAACAGGCCGACCTCGCCGCATACCCGGACGTCGATGCCCTGGTAGCCGGTGCAGCCCGACGCGTCGCGCTCACCCGGCGACGTCGACTCGCGGCCCTCAGCGCAGCGACCGCCGCCGTTCTGGTGGTCGGCGGGCTCGTGGCCACGACGGGCTCAACCCACCGGTCGGCTCTGCAGCCTGCTGAGCCCCGGCTGGGCAGCTTCTCCGTCAACGCCGGTGGTGCTGGCTTCCCGGAGTACCAGCAGGGCATGAGGCGGGTCACCGTGCTGGACGCACCGATGCTGGCGCGGATGAAGGGCTCGATCAGAATTCCGACCACCCCCGGAGAGCAACTAGTCGTGAAGATGACGTGCACCTCCCCGGACGTGGCCCTGACAACTGAATGGCTCGACCAGATGATCGTGAACTTCACCAGCCCAGGCGGCAAGGGGACCGGCCTCTGCGGTATCCCCGGCGGCGGCGCCGGCGAAGTGATCGGCACCGCCACCGGCGCGACGACCACCGTGACGGCCGATGTCTCCCTCGCGCCCGGGTCCAGCCCGATCGTGGCTGCACCCAAGGCAGCGAAGATCCATGCGGCTATCTACGAGAGCGTCCCCTGGCAGGAGTACCCCTTCCCGCCACGACCCACTGGCACAAACACCCCCGTCTGGCAGAAGGCGCCGGTCGCTCCGGATGGCACGGTGACAAAGGGGGCCGACACCCCCGTGATCATCGGTCCGACATCAGCGGCGGATGCCAACAAGGCCGTCACCATGTCGTTGCCCTACAACCCGAAACGTGAGCTTCTGCTGGAGGTGCGCGGGCCCGGCCGGTTAATGGTGCTCATCAACGGCAACAACATCAGCGACCTGATCGGCGGGCCGACTCCTGTGCGAGACGGCTACCTCACCTATTGGAACTACGACGCCTTGGGCAACACCTTCCCTCTCGACCCCCAGTTCGCTGCCCTCGGAGGTGCTGCCGGCCCATTGACCAAACCGGGCGCACAGGTAGCGCTGGTGATCATCCCTCAGGACTTCACAGGCCCGGACTGGCGTCTTACGTACCAGTCGCCAACGGGCTGAGCGTTCGGTGACACCACCGTCCAGAGCGAGCTAGTCCTGGGTATCGGCAAACACATGGAGCGCGACAGCCTCCGGAAGTGAGACCGCAGAAGCTTCGTCGGCCCCTTCGCGCAGGACAACGATCCAGGCGCCCTCCCTGCGAATATGGACTCGGCGCCCGGGCATCAGGCCAGCCTGGGTCAGCAGGTTGAGCGCCTCGGGGTCGACCTGGGCCGGCTCGCCTATCCGGCGCACCGTCGCGAGATCGGCTCCATGGTCGACCAGCTCGACCAGGTTGGTCACCCCGAGGCGGAACTCCTCGTTCAGCGGCTCCCCGAGCTCATCGAGCCCCGGGATCGGGTTGCCATACGGACTCTCCCGATGCTCGCCCAGCAGCGCCAGGATCTTGCGCTCGACCCGCTCGCTCACGACGTGCTCCCACCGGCACGCCTCGTCGTGGACGTACTCCCACTCGAGGCCCAGGACATCGACCAGCAGGCGTTCGGAAAGTCGATGCTTGCGCATGACCCGCACCGCCCTCTGGCGTCCCTGGGCGGACAGCTCGAGGTGCCGGTCCCCGGCGAGCGTAAGCAGGCCGTCCCGTTCCATCCGCGCCACGGTCTGGGAAACGGTCGGACCAGAGTGGCCCAGACGCTCGGCGATGCGGGCCCGCAGAGGGACGATGCCCTCTTCCTCGAGCTCGTAGATCGTCCGCAGGTACATCTCTGTGGTGTCAATCAAGTCGGTCACGCCCACAGCCTCTCACTGATGGCCTGCAGACGGGATGACTTACGCACCGCGCCTTTCAGCGCCAGAGACTAGCGTTGGCCCATGAGCGAGTCCTTTGTCGTCCCCGCCCGGTTCTGCGGTCCGCCGATGTCGGGCAACGGCGGCTGGACGAGCGGTCACCTGGCCCAGCTAGTCGACGGGGCTCTGGACGGCGGTGCAGTCACGGTTCGCCTGCGCACGCCCCCACCGCTGGACACCGAGATGGCGATCTCGCGCGGTGACGATGGCACGGTGGAGGTCTGGGACGGCCAGATCCTGGTAGCCCAGGCCTTTGCGGCCGAGCCGTTGGACGCCACCGAGGTCCCGGTGCCGGTGACCCACGCGCAGGCGCTGGAGGCCGGGCCGGCATACGAGGGCCTGCGTTCGCATCCGTTCCCCACCTGCTTCGCCTGTGGAACCGAGCGGGACCCGTCCGACGCACTGTGCCTGCACACCGGCCTGCTCGCAGGGCACAGCACGCTTCGGGCAGCCGCCTGGACGCCGCGCGAGTCGGCCCCCGAGCTGGTCTGGGCCGCCCTGGACTGCCCCGGTGCCTGGGCCTGTGGCCTGGCAGGGCGCGAGCTGGTGGTCGGGACCATGACGGCATCTATCCGTGACCTGCCAGCAGTTGGTGAGCCGCACGTCGTGATGGCCTGGCCACGCGGACAGGATGGCCGCAAGTACTACAGCGGAACCTGCCTGTATGCCGCCGACGGACGGCTGCTCGCCCAGGCCGAGGCGGTGTGGATCTCGGTGGATGCCGGGGCGGTTCGCCCGAGGTGAGCGCGGGTTAATGGCCAACGGCAACAAGGCGAAGACCGCTACCGCTCCTCCGCGGCCATCCTCGCCGCGGACCACGGCGCCTGGATGGACCGGCTGCCACGACTGGACTTCGACGAGGTCGTCAGCACGGTGTGACCCGCCCGCTCCCACCTGCCCAGAAGTTGGACAAACCATTGCGAATCGACCATCCGTCGACCTATCTTGGTAAGTGCAGATGGAAGGAGGTGGTCGTCCTGGTGAACAACCAAAGGACGTGTGAGGTGGCTGCGCCCTAGGCGAGCCGTCGCCGACTGCCTCCAGTGGCTTTCGGCAACCGGGCGAAACCTGGTGACAGCAACCTCATGCAAGCACCGCAGCCCGTGAGGATGTGCGGCCCGTCCACCGCACCCTGGTACTTCCAGACCTCACGGGCTGTCTCATGCCCTGTTCAGCCGAGCAGAACTCGGGCGAGCACGTGGGCCGCGCGATCCGGAGACCACTCCATGGTCGCCGGGCCCACCGTGAACTCGGACCACGACCAGCCGGGGATATCCTCGGAGTCCCGCCACGGTGGAGTGACCCCGAGACGCTCGCGCTCCATCACGGTGACGACCCGCTCGGTGACCTCGTCACCAGGTGCCTCGACGAACAGGCGGAAGGCATTGCAGTGCGGTTGCTGGGGGAAGGTGCGGATTCCCTTTGCTGCCAACAGTTCTGCCAGTTCGAGCGCCCGCTGGTGATACTCGGCCATCCGCGGTAGCTCGTCACGTAGCCCGCGAAGGGCGGACACGGCATACGGCAACATCGTGAACAGCGTGCCTCCGTGACGGCTGCGCCAGAGCCGCACCTCGGCGATGACCTCCTCGGGTCCGGCGACCACCGCGCCGGCCAGCCCGCGCAGGCCCTTGTAGAACGATACATAGACCGTATCGGCGAGCGCCGCGATCTCCGCCGGGGTGTGCTCCAGATATGGAGCGGACTCCCAGATCCGCGCGCCGTCGAGGTGCAGTGGCACGCCGCGATCGCTGCAGGCGAGCGAGAACGCCTCGAGCTCCTCCCACGAGGGCAACAGGTAGCCGCCGTCACGCAAGGGCAGCTCCAGCAGCGCCGCACCAAGCCCGCCCGGGATGGCCGCCAGATGGTCGACCGTCGGGACGACGCCGCCGGTCGTCACGCCGGTCGTCAAGAGGGCCCACTCGAAGTCGTTGAGCAGTCTGGGACCGTCCTGCTCGTGGTGC
>Ga0207932_1000106_pt1 | contig 27418 bp, 25 predicted proteins | sample NGESurdeep092012_FD_184480 | JGI IMG/M metagenome (GOLD analysis project Ga0207932, IMG submission 184480) | Arctic peat soil microbial communities from Barrow, Alaska - NGEE Surface sample 415-2 deep-092012 (SPAdes) | ecosystem: Environmental > Terrestrial > Soil > Wetlands > Peat ...
CCTCGGGTCGCCCCCGTGGCTCGCGACGAGCCCGGACGCCGTGCCGCAGCTCGCGGCCGCGTCGCCGCAGATCACGACCCAGACGCCGCTCGTCAACTATCTCGCCTCGGCGTTCCGCTGGCCGCACCTCTTCATGAGCGCGACGCATCCTCGGGCCGAGCAACCCGGTACGTACAACACGGCCTGGGTCGCGGGCCTCGCGGACCAGACGATGCGCAGCCTCGACATCGGGAATCCGGAGCGCGCGGCGCGTCTCGCAGGGAGGCTCTTCGCCGTCTCGCCCTCTGCCTATACGGCGGCCCTTCGGGCCGAGGCGCTCCGGCTCGCCGGGCGGCCCGACGAGTACCGGGCCTTCCTCGACTTTCTTCCCGAGCGCGTGCTGGCGGCCCCCGTTCTTTCGCTCGAACGGGCGCTCGCCGCCCGCGATGCGGGCGAGGACATCGTGGCCACCGCGCTTCTCTCCGAGGCGGCGCGCGGGATCCACACCGTCACGCTGAGGCAGGCGCTCGGACGCCCTCCGGCGGAGTGGCCGCGCGGTCTGCGCGCCTTCCTTGCGGAAGTGCAGGACGCGCCCGCCCGGCAGACGGCGACGCCGCGTTGACCGGTTTGGCCGCTGCTAAGATCGCGCCGATGCGTGTTCTTCGATTCCTTCATGCGTGCGCCGCCGGCCTCGTCGCCGTTTCCCTGACCGCCGCGGCGGTGTCGCACGCGGACACGACGGCTCCGAAGAAGGCGGCCGCGAAGGCGGCGCCTGCCAGGACCTCGGTCAGCTGGCGCGCGATCGCCGCTGGCGAGACCGAGTCGAAAAGGAGCGGGAAGCCCGCGCTTTACTTCTTCACGGCGGTCTGGTGCGGGCCGTGCCACTTGCTCGAGGACCAGGTATTCGCGGTACCCGAAGTGGCGGTGCAGGTCGAGAAGGACTTCGTGCCGATCGTCGTCCAGGACCGCATGCGCGAAACCGGCAAGAACGCGCCGGAGATGCTCGCGCTCGCGGATCGCTACGACCTCCGCGGGTTTCCGACTCTCGTCGTCTCGCGCCCGCATCTCGCCGCCAACGTGATGCTCGTAGGTTGGGAGGGGCACAGGGCGGCCGTCGAGTTCCTGAAAACGGGGAAGAAGCGCTTCCTCGATGTCGAGAAGAAGCCGGGGGCGAAGAAATGAGTGACGTGAAGATTCAGGTCAAACCTAACGGCCCGCTCCTCGTGAGCGGGAACATCAGCCTCGTGGACGGCACGGAGAAAGCGTTCGGCCTCGGCGGCCGCGCGACAGTCGCCCTTTGCCGCTGCGGCCAGTCCGCGAGCAAGCCGTTCTGCGACGGTGCGCACAACAAGGTGAGCTTCCAGTCGGACCCGCCGGCGTGCGATCTGCCGCCCCGGGCTCCGAAGGTCTAGGCCGGAGAACGCGCGCCCCGTGAAACCACCCGTAGGAACGCCTCGAGGCGATCGTCGGCCGGGCGCTGCCGCAGCTCGGCCGGCTTGCCCGCCTGCGCGACGAACCCGTCGAAGAGCACGACGATGTGCTCGGCGAGGGCGAACGCTTCCGGCTGGTCGTGCGTGACGAGGAGCGTCGTGAGGCCCGTTTCGTCGTGAAGCCTGAGGAGCCACTCGCCGAGCTCGAGCCGCACGCCGGCGTCGAGAGCCCCAAAGGGCTCGTCGAGGAGGAGGACTCGCGGGCTCACGGCGAGCGCCCGCGCGAAGGCGACGCGCTGCCGCTGGCCGCCCGAGAGCTCCGACGGACGGCGGTCGGCGAAGCCGTCCAGCTGGACGCGGTGGAGGAGATCGTTCGCGCGCGCGACGGCTTCCTTTCGCGGAACGCCGCGGACACGCAGGCCGAAGACGACGTTCTCGCGCACCGAGAGGTGCCCGAAGAGCGCGTAGCCCTGGAAGACGAAACCGACGCCCCGCTTCTGCACCGCCGTGTCCGTCACGTCCTCGCCGTCCAGGATCACGCGGCCCTCATCCGGCTCCTCCAGCCCCGCGATGAGCCGGAGGACCGTCGATTTGCCGGCGCCGGAGGGGCCGAGGATCGCCGTGATCGCGCCCGTGGGCGCGGTGAACGAGACGCCCGCGACGGCGGGCGGACCGTCCTCGGTGAAGCGCCGCTTGAGATTCGTCACGACGACGCTCATCGGGCCTTCTCCCGAGCCTCTTCGACCTTGCGGGCCGCGAGCGTGACGAGAGCGAGGAGCGTGAGGAGCGACGCGACCGCGAAGGCTCCCGTGAGGTCGTACTCGTTGTAGAGGATCTCGGCGTGGAGCGGCAGCGTATTCGTCACCCCGCGGATATGCCCCGACACGACCGACACGGCGCCGAACTCGCCCATCGCGCGCGCGTTACACAGAATCGCCCCCGTGAGGATGCCAGCGCGCGCCTTCGGCAGCGTCACGCGGAAGAACGTCTGCCATCCGCCGGCACCGAGCGTGAGGGCCGCCTCTTCTTCTTCGTTACCCTGCGCCTCCAGGACCGCGAGCACCTCGCGCGCTACGTACGGGAAGGTGACGAAGACCGTGGCGAGAACGATGCCCGGCACCGCGAAGATGATCTTCACATCGTGGGCCGCGAGGAACGGGCCGAGAAATCCCTGCCGCCCGAAGAGGAGGACGAAGAGCAGCCCGGCGATGACCGGGGAGACCGCGAAGGGCACGTCGATGAGCGACACGAGGAGGCCCCTCCCCGGGAAGCGGAATTTCGCGACGAGCCACGCGGCGAGGACGCCGAAGACGAGGTGCAGCGGCACCGCGATCGCCGCCGTGAGGAGTGTGAGGCGTATGGCAGAGAGGGCGGCGGGCTGCGAGATGGCCGCGAGGTAAGCGGCCGGTCCCTTTCGGAGCGCCTGCGCGAAGACGGCCGCGAGCGGCACGAAGAGGAGGAGGGCGAGAAGAAGGAAGGCGCCCGCCACGAGGCTGCGCCGGAGGGCCGGAGAATCGGCGAGGGCCGGCGCGCGGCGGAACCCGCGTCCGATCACGGTGGACGCTCCCGCGCGGCGGCGTGTCCAGCGCTGCAGGGCGTTGATCGTGAAGACGAGGAGGAAGGACGCGACGAGCAGGACGAGCGCGATCGCGGTCGCACCCGCCGTGTCGTACTGCTCGAGCTTCGTCACGATGAGGAGGGGAGCGATTTCCGTGCGAAACGGCATGTTGCCCGAAATGAAGACGATCGAACCGTATTCGCCCAACGCGCGCGCGAACGCGAGCGCGAAGCCCGTGAGGAGTGGCGGGAGGAGGTTCGGGAAGACGATGCGTCGAAACGTCTGCAGGCGAGAGGCGCCGAGAACCGCCGCGGCTTCCTCCAGTTCGGCATCGAGATCCTCGAGGACGGGCTGGACCGTGCGGACGACGAACGGGAGGCCGACGAACGTCAGGGCCAGGACGACGCCGAGCGGCGAGAAGGCGACCGTGAACCCGAGGAAGCGCCCGAGCCAGCCGTTCGCGGAGTAGACGGCCGTGAGCGTGAGGCCCGCGACGGCGGTCGGCAGCGCGAAGGGCAGATCCACGAGCGCGTCCACGAATGCGCGCCCCGGGAAGCGGTAGCGCGCGAGCACCCAGGCGAGGAGCAGGCCGAAGCCGGCGTTCAGCAACGCGGCGAGAAGGGCCGCCCCGAAGCTCAGGCGGTAGGCCGCGAGCGCGCGCGGCGCGGTGACGATGCGCCAGAACTCGGGAGGCGTGAGCCCGGCGGTCTTCACGAAGAGCGCGGCGAGCGGCACGAGGACGAGGAGGCCGACGTAGAGAAGCGTCACGCCGAGCGCGGGCCCGAACCCGGGAAGCACGCCGTGACGCCGGGATTTCTTCACCGGCCCGGCTGGTAGATCAGGTCGAACGTGCCCCCGTCGTCGAAGTGGGCCTTCTGGGCCTTCCTCCATCCGCCAAAGACGTCGTCGATCGTGAAGAGCGTGAGCCGTGGGAAATCGGCGGCATGGGCGGCCGCGATCTTCGCGTCCCCCGGGCGGTAGTGATGCTTCGCCGCGATGGCCTGCGCCTCCTCGGTGTAGAGAAACTCGAGGTAGGCCTGCGCGACCGCGCGCGTTCCATGTTTGTCGGCGTTCCTGTCAACGAGCGCTACGGGCGGTTCGGCCACGATGCTCATCGACGGGACCACGATCTCGAATTTCTCCGGGCCGACCTCCTTCGTCAGGAGGAACGCCTCGTTTTCCCACGCGATGAGGACGTCTCCCAGGCCGCGCTCGCCGAACGTCGTCGTCGCTCCGCGGGCACCCGTGTCGAGGACGGGCACGTTCCGGAAGAGCCTCGTGAGAAACTCGCGCGCCGTTGCGTCGCTGCCTCCCGGCTTCTTCAACGCGTAGCCCCACGCCGCCAGGTAATTCCAGCGCGCCCCTCCGGACGTCTTGGGATTTGGCGTGATGACGGAGACGCCCGGTTTCACGAGGTCGTCCCAGTCCCGGATCCTCTTCGGGTTCCCCTTGCGCACGACGAAGACGATCGTCGAGGTGTACGGAGAGCTGTTCCGGGGGAGGCGCGCCTGCCACTTCGCGGGCAGGAGGCCCGCGCGGGCCGAGATCGCGTCGATGTCGCCCGACAGAGCCAGCGTCACGATGTCGGCTTCGAGTCCGTCGATCACCGACCGTGCCTGCTTGCCCGAGCCCCCGTGCGACTGGTTGATCGTGATTCTCTGGCCGGTCTTCGCCGCCCAGGCCTTCGTGAAGGCGGCATTCACGTCCTGGTAGAGCTCGCGCGTGGGATCGTACGAAACGTTCAGCAGCGTAGCGGCGGCCGCGGCGAGCGCGAGGGGACGAAGAAGGGGCGTCATGAAATCTCTCTTCGAAGGAGATATGGTAGTATTCCCACGGGTTTAGTCAAGTAAGAAATCGGGAGGAGCCGTGAAGCTCACGACGCGCAGCGAATACGCTCTCCTCGCTCTCATTCATCTCGCCCGGGCCCAGGGACCGGCGTACCTGTCCGCGGTCTCGATCGCCGAGGCTCGGGGGCTTCCGCCGAAATTCCTCGAGCAGCTCCTCCTCGTCCTCAAGAGGGGCGGCCTCGTGAAGAGCCAGAAGGGGCAGCGGGGAGGCTACAAGCTGGCCCGGCCCGCCGAGAAGATCTGCCTCGCGGAGATCATCCGCCTCCTCGACGGCGCGCTCGCGCCCACCGATTCGGTCAGCCGGTACTTCTACGAACCGACGCCCGTGGAGAAGGAGAAACGCCTCCTCAGGGTTTTCAAGGAGATCCGCGACCTCGTGTCGGCCCGGCTGGAACGGACGTCGCTCGCCGACGTCCGCTGAAGGAATCCGCCCGCCTCTTGACATTGTACTAGTTGACTAGTACATTAGGGATATGGACGGGGTTCCGTTTCGCCTCGACTCCGGGTCCGGTGTGCCGTTCTACCGGCAGGTCATCGACCAGGTCCTCCTTGCCGTCGCCGACGGGCGCCTGAAGCCCGGCGTTCAGCTCCCCACCGTCCGCCAGCTCGCCGTGGACCTCTCCGTGAACCTCAATACGATCGCGCGGGCATACCGGGAAATGGAGATCCGCGGCATCGTGGAGACGCAGCAGGGGACGGGCACGTTCGTGGCGCATCGCAAGCCCGAGAAGAAGACCGCCGAGCGCCGCAAGGCCCTCGAGCGTCTCGTGGATCAGTTCCTGTCCCTCGCGACGGCGCAGGGATTCACGTGCGACGAATTTGCCGAAGCCCTTCTCGGGAAGACCGAGGAAGCCGGCAGGAGGTAGAGACATGCTTGTGAGAACCATCCGCCGGCTAGCCGAGAAGGCGAAGGAGGAAGCCGCCGCCCCCACCGAGCCGCGGAGGTCCGCTTCGGACAGGCGGCACCGGGAAAGCGAGAGAGACCTGCAGGTGCGCCGCTACGTGAGCGGCATCGGCGTCCTCGCGTTCTTCGTGGCACTCCTCGCCGGGAGCGCGGCCGGGATCGCCCTGAGTTCGCCCGCGGCGTTGGTTCTTGGGGCCTTGGCTGGGATCTTCCTGCTCTTTTCGCTGAAGGTCGCGAACCAGTGGGAGCGCGCGGTCGTCCTCAGGTTCGGCCGGTTCACGGGATTGAAGGGGCCCGGTCTCTTTTTCCTGCTGCCCGTCGTCGATCAGATCACGCAGCTCGTGGATCAGCGCGTGCGCGTCACAGACGTGTCGGCGGAGTCGGCCCTCACGAGGGACACCGTGCCCGTGAACGTGGACGCCATCGTGTTCTGGACGGTATGGGACGCACAGAAATCGGTTCTCGAGGTCGCGGACTATCTCGACGCCGTCGCCCTTTCGGCGCAGACCGCGCTCCGCGAGACGATCGGCCGCCACATGCTCGCCGAGATGATCACGGAGCGCGAGCAGCTCGGAAAGCAGCTCCAGACGATCCTCGACGAGAAGACGAACCCCTGGGGTATCACGGTGCAGTCCGTCGAGATCCGCGACGTGAAGATCCCGCCCGACCTCGAGGACGCGATGTCACGGCAGGCGCAGGCCGAACGTGAAAGGCAGGCCCGGATCATCCTCGGCACCGCGGAGACCGAGATCTCGGCCCGCTTCGTCGAGGCCGGGGACGCCTATAAGGACCACCCGCTCGCCCTGCACCTCCGCGCGATGAACATGCTTTACGAGGCGATCAAGGAAAAGGGCTCGATGGTCATCGTCCCGTCGAGCGCCGTCGAGACAATGGGCCTCGGCGGGCTCACGGGCATGACGGCCCTCGCGAAGGCCGGAGGCCCGTCGGCGGGCTAGGAGGCGCTCTCGGGCGGACTCTTCTTGAGGAGGTGCCCGACGTACGCGAGGACGTAAACGACGCCGAGCGCGGCGTGGATCCACCCGGTCCATTGCCGCGCGGCGTCGCCCGTAAGGACCTGGATGAGCGGGCCCGTCAGGACGAGCGGCGCCGCGAAGGCGAGGAGGCCCGCGCCGCTCGCGCGGCCCGGGTCCTCGCCGGCCTTCAAGCGCGCGAGCGCGTGGCCGCTGAAGACGAGCCCGAGGGCGAAGACGAGAAAGGGCGACGCGAGGACGTGGAGCTTGAGCATTGGCTGCTGCCACGGGTGCCCGACGCGCGAGTCCGGGTCGGAGCCGGCCATGAAGTACTTCATGACGCCGTACGCGACGCCCGAGAGCCCGACGACGGCGCACGCGAAGTGGTTCAGGACGACGGCCCAGCGCTTCACCTGCGGCCCTTTTCCTTCAGGAACGCGTCCAGCGCGAGGACGCGGCGCGCCGCCTCGACGGTGACGCGCACAGTGATCGTCGCGCCCGTGACGGGCCGGACGCCCTTCTTCTCGGAGAGCTCGTCGCTCAGCGTCCTGCCCGGAAACTGGCCGTACCACGTCCCGCGCGGAAGGTACTCCTCAGGCTCGGAAAACGAGAGGACCTCGATCCGCGCGATCGCGCCCTTTGGGTCCACGGCGACGAGGATCGTCTCCGGGAGCGTGCGCACGACGTGCGTGTCGAAGTACGCGGTCCCCGCATCCTTCCCGTCGACCGTCGCGACGTAGTACGCGACGAGGCCGGGCGGCGGCGCGCCGCCTGAGCGGCGCGCGACCTCGGCGCGGTCGGCCTCGGAAAGAAACGCGGTCTTCCGCGTCACGACGGCGCCCTTCGGGAACGCGAGGCGAAGAGCCTCCACCCGCGTGAGGAAACTCTTTCCGAGCGAAAGAGAGGAAGAGGAAAGAAAGAGAAAGAGGAAGATTTCTTTGAAAGGAAGAGAGAGGGGACGGATCAAAATTCGTACCCCAGCGCGACGTTCAACTGGTTCACTCCGGTCCGCGCCGCGTTGCGGCGCCACTGGCCGTCGAGTTTAAGCACGACCTGCGGGATGGGCTTGAGGACGAGGCCGGCCGTCCACTGCGTAACGTCGTTCTCGGGGTTGCGGGCGTATCCGTCGGGCACCGCGGCCTGCGTGTCCCATGCCTCGTAGCGCGCGAAGGGCGTGAGGCTCATCCGCGACCGCGGAACGAAGGACAGGACGTCGAAGCCGGCCTCGGCATACCAGCCCGTCTGCGACGAACGTCGTCCGCGCATCGAACGATTCGCCGGCCGGAGTGACCTGTCCTTGGCTGGCGTTGCCCGTGAAGAACGACGCGCCCACGAGCACGCCGGGCAGGCCCGTGTAGTCGAGGCGGCCCGTGAGCGCGAAGTTTCGCGCCGTAGCGTTGGAGCCCTCCTGGCTGCCTTCTCTCAGACCGTCCGCCGCGAACCCCTCCGCATTCAGCCCGTTCACGAGGTAAAGACGGTACGAGAACGGACCCGCGTCGCCCCATGCGCTGAAGCCGATCTCGCGCCAGGTGGACGGCAGGATCACGGTCTCGACGTCCGGCCGGCGCGCGCCGAGGAAGACGGGAGGCTCGTGGAGCTGATTGATGAGTCCGACCGGAATGAGCATGAGGCCCGCGCGGAGGTTGAACGCCTTCGAGCGGCTCAGCCAGTCCAGGTAGGCGAATTCCACTTCGGCCTCTCCGCCCTTGTCGCTCGCCGTGACGGCGTGTTCGTACTCGATCTCGCTGTTGAAGACGAAATGCGCGTCGAACTTGTAGCCGAAGTACAGGACGGCGCGCGCGACGTCGATCGTGGGCGTAAGGCCGGACGCGGAGCCGTCCTCGCGGGAGCCCGAGAAGTTCTGATAGAGGATCTCGCCGTAGCCTCCGATCGAGACGCCGTTCTTCGCGTAGACCTTCGAAGCCGCCGGACCGAGCCCGAGTGTCGGGACCGCTACCGCCGGCTTTTCCACCGGCCCCGTCTCGCCGAGCCTCAAGCCTTCTATTTCCTTCGTGAGAACGTCGAGCTTCTGCTCGAGCTCCTTGAGGCGCTGCTCGGCGGCGGGGTCGCCGGGCTTCGGCGGTTCGTCGGCGAGGGCGGGGAAGGAGAGAAGATTGCTTAGAAAGAGGAAGAGACTGATCGCGACGGCACCACGGGCTCGCGTCGAGCGACGTCGGTTCATAGGTGAGCTCCTTCGAGAGATTTCTTCGAATGGGGAAGAGAGAGGATTTGATTCATTCCGGGAGAGGCGGACACCCTGGGGGGCGCCCTCTTCACGTTCTGAGAGAAACAGCGTTTCATGATCCACGCCGCTCGCACGAAGGCGCTTGGACAGGGCCATGCCCTCCACGGGCCCGAGGACGAAGAACGCCGTCGAGAGGATGTCCGCCGTGAGCCCGTCCTTCGCGACGACGGTCACGGAGCCGAAGTCGTGCGCAGGTTCGCCGGTGCGTGGGTCGAGGAGGTGGCCGACGCGGCGGCCGTTGACGACGAGGCCGCGCTCGGAGTTGCCAGAAGTCGACGCGGAGACGTCCTTCAAACGGAGCAGCGCGATGACGCGCGAGCGGCCCCGTGGATGCGCCACGGCGGCGACGACCTCCTCACCGGAAGCGAGCATCTGACCGCCGAGGTCGAGGACGAACGACGCCGCGCCGGACGCGCGCAGGGCCTCGGCGGCACGGTCGAGAGCCCAGCCCTTCCCCCACGCGCCCTCGTCGATGCCGGCAAGGCCGTCGCAGCGGGTGACGGTCGAAGAAGACTCTTCGAAGGTGAAGAGATCCGGGCCCGTCGCACCGCGGGCGTCACGCAGTTCATCGGCGGCGGGAATTCGGCCGCCAGACCTGAGGCCCCAGACCCTCACGAGGGGAAGAACCGTGGGATCAAACGAGCCGTCCGTCGTCCTCTCCCATTCGAAGACACTCTTCAGCAGGGCGAAGAGCTCCGGCGGAATCGGCGCGGGTACTTCGGGAGGCGCGGCGTTCAGCCGCGCGAGCGGCGTGTCGTCGCGCCACGTGGAGAGAAGCGCCTCGACGCGCTCGACCTCCCGCACCGCCGCCTCGCTGGCGGCGAGAGCCGTGTCGCGCGATGCGGAGGTCACGGTGAGGATGAAGGACGTCCCCATCACCGCGAGGTGGCGCATGAGAGTGTCCATCAACCGGCGGCCAGAGGGCGGGGTCGGGCCGTTCTCGAGGCGCGAGTTTCGCTTCGGCCTGATTCGGCGAGAACGATCTCGGCGGCGACGCAGAGGGCCCATGCCAGGAGCAGCGTGTGCGTGACGGTTGGCGCCTTGCGCATTGGGGAGGGATCTCCTGTCAACGGAATGCGACTCAGTCTCAGTCGCAAACTAACGAACGTGGCTCCCGGTGTCAAGACAATCAGTCACCATCTCGTCAGCGGGCTATCCAGGGCACCTGATGCATCTGAACTATTCCGGGCAGGTCGCGCCGCGACCTAACTTTCATGGTAGATACGATAGTGCTTATCGTTATCAATAACTCTGGGGAGGATGGAGAGAACCGTGCCGCGACCCGCCTCTACCGTGACGCCATCCTCGCGCTGCTCCGGCGGAACCCCACCCACCCGACTGTCGACTGAATCCACCAGGAGCTCCGCAAGAGGGAGCCCCGTGTCAGCCTCGCAACCGTCTATCGGATCTTGAGGGTCCTGGTCGCCGAAGGGGTGCTCTGCGAGCTCCCGTTCGGTGCGGGCCAGAGCCGTTTCGGTCTGGTCGAGGAGCAGAACCACTACCACTTCATCTGTGACTCTTGCGGGCGCATCCACGACCTTCCGGGTCCCCCGCGAGCCGGCCTGGAAACAGCCGTTGCCGAGGCCACGGGACATCGTGTCATCCGCCATACCACGGAGTTCTTCGGCGTCTGCAAGAGCTGCCTGGCGCGCCCGGCCTCCTCCGTGAAGGCCAGGAGTGCGAGGGAACGCAAGACCGCCCCGAAGGGGGGCAAGGGAGGGGAACGATAAAAGAGGAACGAACCGAGCTTCTCGTCCGCTTGAACCGTCGGGCCCTCATGGCCGACTCCCCGACGCTCTCTCGATAACGCGTCTCCGGCCGAGACGCCGGAAAGAAAAACAGGAGATGATGATGAAGCTGAATCGAACCGGGTCCCTCGCGCTCCTCGGCGCTGGAACTCTCGCAGCCGCTCTCGCTATCTATGCTGAGTCCACGAAGGTCGTCTCCAGCTACGGACCCACCAACCAAGACGTTACCTTCAGCCAGATCAAATCGGGACGCCTCGCCGTAAAAGCCGAGCGTGCAAAGGCCCACACGGCGCTCCTCGCTTCGAGATACGAGCTGAAGGCCGTGGCGGGCGACGCCCGGATGTCCGGGGGGAAGGCGGTCCCTGTGGGGCCCACGGCCCGTCTGGCTGGCACCAGCTGGGACCAGCTCGACAAGATGACGCCCGAGCAGATCAAGGAGAAGGGGCTCTTCCCGTACCAGCCCCTTCCGTTCCCGGACCACGCCGAAGGGGGAATGCTCTTCCCCAAGATGACGATCGACGTCCTCCCGCGCCTGACACGCTTCGACCTCGACTTCGATCTGCCGGAGGAGTTCCTGCCGGACAAGGCCCCCCCGATCTACCTGACGACGCGACCGGACCTCGGCGACGTCTCCAAGGGAAAGGTCATCACGCTCGAGAACTACTACGAGACGTTCAACGGCATCCTGAACCCGAAGCAGCTCGAAGGTCTGCGCCTCCTGGTCACGCAGTTCCCCCAGCAGCAGTTCAACGCCACCGAAGACCGCCGGACGGATCGTGCCGACGGGATGATCGGGGTGACCTGCTTCGACTGCCACGTGAACGGGCACACCAACAAAGCCACTCACCTGGTCGGTGACATCCGGCCCCAAGAGTTCCGGCACCGGATCAACACCCCGACTCTCCGTGGCGTGAACGTCCAGCGGCTCTTCGGATCCCAGCGAGCCCTCAAGACGGTGGAGGACTTCACCGAGTTCGAGCAGCGCGCCGCCTATTTCGACGGCGACCACGTCATGGCGGCCAAGAAGGGGGTCAATGTGCTGGAGCGGGGCTCCCAGGTCCACTTCATGTCCGAGTTCCAGGCCATCCTCGACTTCCCGCCCGCCCCCAAGCTCGACATCTACGGCGAGCTGGATCAAGTGAAGGCCACTCCCTCCGAGACGAGGGGCCAGGCCCTCTTCGTGGGCAGGGCGCGATGCGCCACGTGCCACCCGGCTCCCTACTACACCGACAACAGCATGCACAACCTCAATGCAGAGCGGTTCTACAGGCAGACCATGGCGGGTGGCATGATGATGGCGCACGACGGCCCCATCAAGACGTTCCCCCTCCGTGGCATCAAGGACTCGCCACCGTACCTGCACGACGGGCGGTGTTTCACGCTGGAGGACACCGTGGAGTACTTCAACCTCATTCAGCAGCTCCATCTGACGGTCGCGGAGAAGAAGGATCTCGTGGCCTTCCTCCGCTGTCTGTAGGACGAGCACACCAATGACCGACAAACCGACACTCACCACATCCGCTGGCGCCCTGGTCACCGATAACCAGAACGCGCAGACCGCCGGACCGACCGGGCCGGTGCTCCTCCAAGCTAGGCACCGGAAGCACCGAAATCAAGGGTCAGGGGGCATCAGCCGGGGCCCTCGGGCTTGATGTCGGCCACCATGACGTCGATCCCGTCTGCGTTCTCGAGGACGCGCTGGACGATGCCCGGCGCGAGACGTCCTCTCAGGCCCTTCCGGGATGGGCGCCCGATCACGAGGACGCCCACCCGCTCCTCGCGGATGAAGTCGAGGATCGCCGCGGCCACGTCCTCGGACTCGCGGTAGACGACCGTGGCTCCGAGCGTCATCGCGAGCTGGATGTTTTCGGTCAGCTCGCGATGACGCGCGGCCGACAGGTTCTCGGGCCGGTCGCGTTTGCGCCGGACGTAGATCGCGTACCAGCGTGTGTTCATGCGGCCGGCCATGCGCGACCCGCGCCTTATGAGCGAGCGCGCCGCGACCGGATCGAGAGGGAGAGCGACGGCCACACGGATCGGGGGGGCGATCGCCGGGAAGGCGCCGCTGGTCGCGGTCAGGCCGTGGTCGACGTTCTCCGCCGTCTCGCGGAGCGCGAGCTCGCGCAGGGACTTGAGGTTCTCCTCGCGGAAGAAATTCTCGAGGGCGACGAGAGCCTGCGCCGCTGGATACACCTTGCCCTGCTTCAGGCGGTCGCGGAGCTCGGGCACAGGAAGATCCACGTTCACGACGGCGTCCGCCTCGCGGATGACGCGATCGGGGACGCGCTCCTTCACCTCCAGGCCGGTTGCGGACTTCACGACGTCCTGCACGCCCTCGAGGTGCTGCACGTTGACGGCCGTCATCACCGAAATGCCCGCCGCGACAAGATTTTCCACGTCCTGCCACCGCTTCTCGTTCTTGTCGCCCGGCGCGTTCGTGTGCGCCAGCTCGTCCACGACCGCTACCTCGGGTTTCCTCGCGAGGACGGCCGCGAGGTCCATCTCCTCGAGGACGGCGCCCTTGTAGGGCACGAGCCTTCTCGGGATGACCTCGAGGTCTGCGATGCGCGCGGCCGTCTCCGCCCGGCCGTGTGTTTCGACGAAACCCACGACGACGTCGATTCCCCGATCGCGCATCGCATGCGCATCGTCGAGCATCCGGAACGTCTTGCCGACGCCCGCTGCCTGCCCGAGATACACCTTCAGGTTCCCGCGCTTCGGATCGCGCGAAGCGAGCTTGAGGAACGCCTCGGGGTCGGGACGATCGCGTGGCGTACTCGACGGCACCTCTCGATTATGGCCCGGGTCACTTCACGACGACGATGTCGACGTTCGACGCGCGGCGCAGCACCTCGACGTCGACGCTCGTCCGATGGCGCACGACGGCGAGATCGATTGTTGCTCCGGCCACCTCCAGGTTGTGGATGCGGACCTCGTTCAGGGACGCAGGGAGCCGCGGCCGCGTGAAGAGGATGCGCCGCGCGGGCGCGTCGATCTCGATCCCGATGCAGACCTGGAGGAGAAGCAGTACCGAGGCCGCCGACCAGGCCTGTGGCGCGCACGCGACCGGATACAGGATCGGACCTTCCCCCGGCTGCCGCGGGAAGCCGCAGAAGAGCTCGGGCATGCGTTGCAGCGTGAAGTGGACGCTCGCGTCGAGGAGCGCTTCCCACAACGTGAGCGCCTGGTCCACGAAGCCGTACCGCGCGAGCCCCCTCGCGATGAGCGCGTTGTCGTGCGGCCAGACGGACCCGTCGTGATAGGACAGCGGGCTGTAGCGACGCTCCGAAGTCGCGACCGTCCGGAGGCCCCAGCCGGAGAACGACTCGGGAGAAAAGAGGGTCCGGGCGAGGCGGCGGGCGTGCTCCGGGCTTGCGATGCCCGTGAAGAGGCACTGGCCGGCGCTGGATCCGCGCACGCGACAGAGGTTCTTGCCGCCGTCGAGCGCCATGCCGTACGTGGAGAGCTCCTCGCACCAGAAGGCTCGCTCGAAGCTCTCCTTGAGCGATTCGGCCCGCCGGCTCCGGCGCGCCGCCTCGCCTTCGTCGCCGAGGAGGCGTGCGAGCATGGCGCCCGCGCGATGCGCCGCATACGCGTAACCCTGGACCTCGCAGAGCGCGATCGCACCCTCGGCGCTCGCACCGTCGGCGTGAAAGACCGCATCGTCGGAATCTCTCCAGCCCTGATGGCGCAGCCCGTCCGGCGTCTTCCGTTCGTATTCCAGGAAGCCATGGCCGTTGCGGTCGCCGCGACGATCCATCCAGTCGAGCGCGGCTCTCACGTGCGGCCAGAGCTCTTCCATGAACGCGCGATCCCCGGTGCGCTCGTAATAGGCGCCGGCGAGGACGACGAAGAGCGGCGTCGCGTCGACGCTGCCGTAATAGCGGCCGAAGGGGATCTCGCGGAGCGCGGCCATCTCTCCCTTCCGCGTTTCGTGCAGGATCCTGCCCGGCTCCGCCTCCTCTCGCGGGACAATTTCCACCGCCTGCGTGGAGGCGAGGTAGGTGAGGACGCCTTTCGCCAGCGCCGGACGCATCCAGAGGCATTCGAGCGCCGTCAGGATCCCGTCCCGGCCGAACGGCGTGTTGAACCACGGCACGCCCGCGTAGGGGTACGGGCCGGTGGGCAGGTCCGTCGTGAGCATGTGGAGGTCCGCGACGGCTCGGTCGATCCAGGAGTCGACCAGGCCGTTCGACGTCGCGGCGTGGCACGTCCACGCTCTGTAGCGCTCGAGATCCGTCTGCGTCTCCGAGCGGGCCTCCTCGTAGGGGAGAAGGCGGGGAGCGAACGTGCGTCTCTCGCAGCCGATGGTCAGGAAGAACGTCGTCTCCTCCTGCGGCGCGAGGGCGAAGTCGAGGCCCGCGCTCGCGCCCGTCAGAACCGATGGCCTAGGCGAGAAGGAGAGCACCGTACGGCGCACCTCGCCGTCGAGCCCGCGGTAGGCGAGGACGACCCGGTCCGTACCGACCTCCGGCGGGAGGTCCTCGCCCCGCTCGCGGCGTTTCATGCCGCGTACCTCGAAGATGTCCGCGTAGTCGGCTGCGAAGCGCAGCGAGAGCGCGCTCGCGACGGCTTCGAGGCCGAAGTTGCGGACTTTCATCTCCTGGTACAGCACGCCGCGCCAGAGGAACTTGCGGATCCCGATGTGCAGCGTGCCGAGCGGCACGCGGATTCGGCCGCCGCGCACGAGATCGGGGTTCGTGAGCGCGACGGCGAGCTGGTCGTTCTCGTCGCGGACGGTGGAGTTCAGGAAGAACGGCCGCCCGCCTTCGAGGTCGAGCAGGAACGAGGACAGGAACCGCGTGCCGTCGTGGTAGAGGCCCTCCTCTCCGAGGCCGCCCGGCTTGAAGTCTCCGTAATGGTCGAAGAGCGCGAACGTGTCTCCGTGCTTGAGGACGCGGGTCCTCTCATCCGTGACGCTCGAGGCCGCGATGACGTGCGACCCGCCTGGCTCCCACCGCGCTTTCCGAATGCGCTCGGCGGCCGGCGGCCGACGGCCGCGTCGAAGCCATGCTCTCCCTCGTCCGCCCTTACGGCAGCATCCCGTTGAACGCCGCGGCGGGAACGAGGGATGCGAGCGGGATCGTCGCGGCCCGTGACGGTCGCGTGCGCGCGCGCGAGGGGGCTGGGCTCGACTCCACCAGCCGCCGGTAGACGTCGACGTAGTCCCGCGCCATGCGCGCCGCGTCGAAGCGGGCGTTGAACGCTCTCCGGCAGGCGCGGCGGTCGAGCGCCGGGATTCTCGCGACGGCTCGGGCCGCCTCCTCGACGCTTCCGACGATGAAGCCCGTCACGCCGTCCTCGAGGATCTCCGGAACCGAGCCGTTCCTCCACGCGACGACAGGCGTTCCGCAGGCGAGCGCCTCGATCATCACGAGCCCGAACGGCTCGGCCCAGTCGATCGGAAACAGCAGCGCGGAGGCGTTCCCGAGGAACTCATCCTTGTCGCGTCCTCCGATCTCGCCGACGTACTCCACGAAAGACCGCGACTTCCGGAGCAGAGGCTCGATCTCCGTTCTGAAGTAGCCCGCCTCCTCCGGGTAGACCTTCGCGGCGACCTTGAGCTTCATCCCGGCGCGCTCCGCGATCGCGATCGCGCGGTCGAGCCGCTTCTCCGGAGAGATCCGACCGAGGAAGGCGAGGTAGTTCCCGGGACGCTCGACGAAGCTGTACATCTCGCGAGGCAGCCCGTGAGGAACCGTCGCTTGCCAGTTCGCGTCCGGAATCGGCCGCCGCTGAGCGTCGGAGATCGAGACGAGCGGAACCTCCCGGTACTCGTCGAGGATGGGCCTGAGGTCGGGCGCGTGCAGCGCGCCGTGAACGGTGGTGACGCTCGGGCACGGGTTCCGTCGGAGGAGCGGGAAGTGCAGATAGTCGCCGTGAAAATGGACGAGATCGAACCGCGACGTGTCCTGGAAGACCAGCTCCATTTGCCGCACGTGATGGGGCAGCGTCTCCTTGCAGCTCGCGTCTCTCCACAGCGCGCGCGGGCAGGCGGGCACGAGGCGCGCCCGAGTCACCGAGTCTCCGCTCGCGAAGAGCGTGACCTCGTGGCCGAGCTTCACGAGCTCTTCGGTGAGGTACGACACGACGCGTTCCGTGCCGCCGTACAGCGTCGGTGGAACGCTCTCGTACAGCGGGGCGACCTGGGCGATTCTCATGGGGTTCGGGTCCTCCTTTCCCGGGGCTCGGCGGCTCTCTGGTTCTGCACGCGGATCTGTGGCAGTCCGCGGCGGCTCTTCTGGAAGTAGCAGATCTCGACGAGCGTCGGCCAGATCTCGAGGGACGCCTTGACGAGGCCGACGACGTCGTCCGCGACCTGCTGCACGTTCTGCTGGAAGAAGTCCGGTTCGAATCCGTAGAAGGTCTTGTCGAGGTTTTCCGCGAAGAGCCGCAGCGCGACGGCCCGTTCCTGTGGCGCCGTGCGCGCCGCGTCGGTCGCCTTCGCGTGCAGCGCGCGGATCTTCGCGAGGATCTCCTCCGCGTCCTGCGCCAGGACCTCGCCCTCGTAGTCGAAGGCGATCGTGAGGTCGTCGAGGCGCGTGATCGTCGACTTGATCTTCTTCTTCAGCAGGTTCGCCAGCTCCTCGTTCAGGATCTCGGACGCCGGCGGGTTCCGCATGTACGTGCTCTTCGAGTGGTTCTGTGCCGCGTCCACGTGCGCCGCGACGATGCCGTCCTGCTGGATCCAGAGCCGGTAGATGTAGTCCTCGAACCTCAGGCGCGTGGGAAAGAAGGGCGGCAGGCCGGCGGTGTTGTCGTAGCCAGCGACCCCGCAGTCCATGCGCCAGTTCACGTTCGTAACGACCGGACGAAAGTTCACCAGCACGTAGACGTCGTTCACCGCGTCGAGGTTCGCGCTGCTCTCGTCATCGAGGAACATGTCCACGAAGTCGATCGCGTCGACGTCGTTCGTGCCCGAGCGAAACGTCTGCGCCATCTTCACGACCGCGTCGTCGGCGACGCGCCCGCGCTTCAGCATGAGCGAGTTCTCGCGCGCGAGGCCTTTCGTCGCGTTCGTCTCGAGGTCGGTGCCGGTATCGACGAGAAGGTCTCCGCGCTCGTAGTTCTCGGGCACCTGCGAGACAGGCTTGCCGAGGACGTCGAGGAAGGACGTCAGGATGTCGAAGGACTTCTTCGTGTAGCCGTTCTGCCCGGTCTTCCGAAGCCTGCCGTGGCAGACCTCGTCGTCGCCGAGCGACTCGGGGCTCGTCTCCATGAACGCGTATGGCCGCATGTCGTCGTCGTTGCTCACGAAGACACCGCCGAGCGTGTACATCAGCGGGTAGTTTCGGTTTCCGCCGTAGCTCGGCCGGAACAGGTCCTTCACGAGCGACTGCAGCTTCCTGTCCTTCAGCCGGCCGTTCAGGAACGCGAGGAACTGCTCCTTCTCCCTCGGCCCGACGTAGAAGAGGTCGTTGTGGGTCGTCGTCTTTTCGAGGACTGGATAGTACTTTTCGTGGTTCGCGGGGCTCGAGTCGTCGAAAACGACGATCGGGACCGAGTGTCCGTTTCGCCAGAGGTGCTCGTCATACTGCTCCACGGTCTCGCCGACGTCACGCAATCGATAGGTCGGAATGACGAAATAGAGGTCTTGGCTTTGCATTGATCCTTATCCATGGCGGGCAAAGGAGGGGATTCGTGTCTTCTACAGGCACAAATTGCGGGCTTCGGTGGCGAGTGCTGGTTCAGGAGGAGGTGGACGCCGGGGCCGCGGAGGGTGCCGGCGCCGGCGTCGCGGTCGGCGTGGGTGCGATCTGGGGATGGCCAAGCCGGGAGTCGATCTCCAGGTTGAGCGCGAGGACGTTGACCCGGCTCTCCCCGTAGAGGCCGAGAAACCGCCCGTCGGTGTTCTTGGCGACGAGCGCCTCGAGGTCGGCGGCGGCAATCCGGGTCTCACGAGAGACGCGAGTAATCTGCAGGCGCGCGTACTCCGGCGAGATGTGGGGATCGACGCCCGAGCCGGAAGACGTGACGGCGTCGGCCGGGACGGATGCGGTGACACCCTCGTCGCTTCTCACGGAGGCCACGGCGTCCTTGACGGAGTCGGCGAGCTTCTTGGAGGTCGGGCCGAGATTCGTGCCGCCCGTCGCCGTCGGGTCGTAGCCGGTACCTGCCGCGGAGGGCCGGCCGTGGAAATGTCCGGGCATCACGAACGACTGCCCGATGAGACTCGATCCGACGGTCACGCTGTTCTTCGGGACGAGGCTCCCATCGGCCTTGTCACGGAAGGTCACGCGTCCGATGGCCCAGACGACCGCCGGATACCCGAACCCGAGGAGAAGGGTCAGCGCCAGGAAGAGCCGGAGAGAACCGAGGATGTTTTCTTTCATCGAAGACCTCAAACGAGATGGAGAGCGACAAGGAGGAGATCGATCGCCTTGATCCCCACGAACGGCACGAGGACACCGCCGACGCCATAGAGCATCAGGTTCCGCCTGAGAATCCGCCCCGCGCCGAGCGGCCTGTACGAAACGCCGCGCAGGGCCAGCGGAATGAGAGAGACGATGATGAGCGCGTTGAAGATGACCGCGGAGAGGATGGCGCTCTGGGGCGTGGCGAGATGCATCACGTTCAGCGCCTGCAGCTCGGGGTACGTCACGAGGAAGAGCGCCGGGATGATCGCGAAGTACTTCGCCACGTCGTTCGCGATCGAGAACGTCGTGAGCGCGCCGCGCGTCATGAGGAGCTGCTTGCCGATCTCCACGACCTCGATGAGCTTCGTCGGGTTCGAGTCGAGGTCGACCATGTTGCCGGCTTCCTTCGCGGCCTGTGTCCCCGTGTTCATCGCCATGCCGACGTCCGCTTGCGCGAGGGCCGGCGCGTCGTTCGTCCCGTCGCCGGTCATGGCCACGAGGTTGCCCTTCGCCTGCTCGGCACGGATGAGCGCGAGCTTGTCTTCGGGCGTGGCTTCCGCGAGGAAGTCGTCGACGCCCGCCTCGCGCGCGATCGTCGCGGCCGTGAGCGGGTTGTCGCCCGTGATCATGACGGTGCGGATGCCCATCGCGCGCAGACGATCGAAGCGCTCCTTCATTCCCCCCTTGACCACGTCCTTGAGGTAGATCGTCCCCATGACCCGCTTGCCGTCCACGACGACGAGGGGCGTGCCCCCCTCCGCGGCGATGGTAGACACGTCGCGCCTGACCTGCTCCGGAAACGCTCCACCGAGGCCACGAACGAACGCGTCGACCATGTCCGTCGCGCCCTTCCGCACCTGCCGCCCGTTCTCGAAGTCGAGGCCGGACATCCGCGTGCGCGCGGTGAACGGGACGAACTTCGCCTTGAGCTCGCGAAGCTCCCGGGCCCGGAGGTTGTATTTCTCCTTCGCCAGCACCACGACGGAGCGGCCCTCGGGAGTCTCGTCGGCGAGCGAGGAGAGCTGCGCCAGCTCGGCCAGCTCCGCCTCCGGTACGCCCGGTGCCGGCACGAGCTTCACGGCCTCGCGGTTGCCGAGCGTGATCGTGCCGGTCTTGTCGAGGAGAAGGACGTTCACGTCGCCGGCCGCCTCCACGGCCCGGCCCGACATCGCGAGGATGTTGTGCTTGAGGACGCGGTCCATGCCGGCGATGCCGATGGCCGAGAGGAGGCCTCCGATCGTCGTCGGAATGAGGCAGACGAGGAGGGCGATGAGGACCGTGACGGAGACATTTCCACCCGAGTAGACCGCGAACGGGCGCAGCGTGACCGTCGCGAAGAGGAAGACGATGGTCAGGCCCGCGAGGAGGATGTCGAGCGCGATCTCGTTCGGGGTTTTCTGGCGCTCGGCGCCTTCGACGAGACGGATCATCCGGTCGAGGAAGGTCTGTCCCTGCTCCGAGGTGATCTCCACGACGATGCGGTCCGAGAGCACGGTCGTGCCGCCCGTCACGGCGGACCGGTCGCCGCCCGCCTCGCGGATCACGGGCGCCGATTCGCCGGTGATCGCGGATTCGTTGACGGATGCAATCCCCTCGACGACCGTCCCGTCGCCGGGGATCATCTCGTTCGCCTCGACGACGACACGGTCGCCTTTTCTCAGATCCGAGGACGGCACCCGCTCCTCGCGCTGCGCCTTTCCTTCCCCGACGAGCCGCCGGGCGACGGTCTCGGTGCGGGCGCGGCGGAGAGCGTCGGCCTGCGCCTTGCCGCGGCCTTCCGCGACCGCCTCGGCGAAGTTCGCGAAGAAGACCGTGGCCCAAAGCCAGAACACGATCTGGAGCTGGAATCCGAAGAGACCTTTCGGGGAGAGGCCGGGCAGCAGGAAGAGCGTCGTCGCGAGAGCGCCGACCTCCACGATGAACATGACGGGGTTCTTCATCATCCGCGCCGGGTTCAGTTTGGTGAAGGCGTCCACGGCGGCCCGGGAGAGGATCGCCCGGTCGAGAAGGGAAGTCGGTTTCGTTCGCGTCACTGTCGCGTCTCCTTCAGAAGAGCTTTCCGGCGCCCATCAGGAAATGCTCCACGATGGGGCCCAGCGCAAGGGCGGGGAAGAACGTGAGGGCGCCGACGATCAGGATCACGCCGATGAGGAGCACGACGAAGATCGGCCCGTCCACGGGGAAGGTTCCGATGGACTCCGCCACTTTCTTCTTCGCCGCAAGCGATCCCGCGATGCCCAGCAGGGGGATGATCATCAGGAACCGCCCGAAGAACATCGCGAAGCCCGTGGCCACGTTGTAGAAGTCCGTGTTCGCGTTCAGCCCGGCGAAGGCGCTGCCGTTGTTCCCCGTGGCGCTGGAGAACGCGTAGAGGATCTCCGTCAGGCCGTGCGGCCCCGCGTTGTTCAGGCTGGAGAGGCCCGCTTTCGAGGCGGCTCCGAGCGCGGTTCCGACCAGGATCGAGAAGGTCAAGATAAGCAGCGAGAGCATCGCGAGCTTCACCTCTTTGGCCTCGATCTTCTTGCCGAGGTACTCGGGCGTGCGCCCGACCATGAGGCCGGCGATGAAGACGGAAAGGACGACGAAAAGAAGCATTCCGTAGAGCCCGGCGCCGACGCCCCCGAAGATGATCTCGCCGAGCTGCATGTTCAGGAGCGGCACGAGACCGCCCAGCGGCGTGAAGGAGTCGTGCATCGCATCCACTGCACCGCACGAAGCGTCGGTCGTGACCGTGGCGAAGAGGGCGGAGTCCACGGCCCCAAGCCGCACTTCCTTGCCTTCCATGTTTCCCATCGCGGAAGAGACGCCGAGGCCGTGATGAATGGGGTTCCCGCGCACCTCGAAGAAACCGGCGGTCAGGGCCCCGATGAGGAAGAGAGTAGCCATCGACCAGAAAACGGCCCAGCCGTGGCGAGTCTTGCCGGTCATCGAGCCGAGCGTGTACGTCAACCCCGCACCGACCGAGAAGATCAGGAACATCTCCAAGAGGTTGCTGAAAGGCGTGGGGTTCTCGTAGGGATGGGCGGAATTCGCGTTGACGAAACCGCCGCCGTTGGTGCCGAGCTCTTTGATGACCTCCTGCGAGGCGATGGGACCCTGCGGGATCTTCTGGACGGCCCCTTCGAGCGTCGTGACCGTCTCTGACGGCTTGAAGTTCTGGATGACGCCCTGCGACATCAGGACCACGGCGCCGATGAGACTGATCGGCAGGAGTACCCAGAGGGTGGCGCGCACGAGGTCGGACCAGAAGTTGCCGATGCCCTTCGCCTCGACCCGGGCGATACCCCTCACGAAGGCGATCGCGATGGCGAGGCCGGTGGCCGCCGACGCGAAGTTGTGGACGGCGAGGCCCGCCATCTGGGTGAAGAACGACATCGTCGACTCGCCCGAGTAGGCCTGCCAGTTCGTGTTCGTCGTGAACGAGACCGCCGTGTTCCAGGCGAGCGCGGCCGGGACGGCCGGCATCTTGTCGGGATTCAGCGGCAGAAGGTGCTGCAATCGCTCCATCGCGTAGAGCACGACGAGGCTGACGACGTTGAACACCATCATCGAGCCCGCGTACGAGACGTAGCCCTGCTCCTTCGAGGCGTCCACGCCGCCGACCCGGTAAAGAAGGCGCTCGAGCGGAACGAGCACCGGATCCAGGAAAGTCTTCTCCTTCGAGAAGACTTTCTTCATGTAGATGCCGAGCGGCTTCACGACCGCGAGGACGATGAGGAAAAAGACGCCGGTTTTCAGGACAACATCGAGCATGGCGTTCTCACAGCTTCTCGGGCTTCAGGAGCGCGTAGAGGAGATAGGCGAGAGCGGCGACGGACAGGACGAGACCGAGGACGGTTTCAAAGGTCATGACGTTTCTCTTTCGATTCAGATCTCGTCGCAGCGCTTCACGTACCAGAGCGACAGCGCGAGGAGGCCGAGCGTCAGGAGGAGGAAGAGGGCGTCGAGCATGAGTTTCCTTTCGGAGGTTCCCTTATATCGCGAAGATCGCGTGGAGAAGGTACATCCCGCCGCTTACTCAGAAAAGCTTCGGAAGGTTGATGTCGAGCTGCACGCTCCACTTCCACTTTCCGTTGAGTCCCTCGTCATTGAACCAGACGGGTCCGCTGAGAAGGCTGATGTCCTTCGTGAAGTAATAGTAGAGGCCGCCTCCCCCGCCGCCGAGGACGTTCTTGCCCGACGCATAGTCAGCGGCGAAGACGAGCCGGGTGAATTCGTTTCCATCCTTGTCCTTGGTGGGAATGAACCCCCGATCAAAGGCGACCATGAAGCCCGTGTTCTGGGACTCGCCCGTACTCGAGACCATGCTCGCGTGATTGCCCCAGTACGGGCCGACGGAGAGGCGCCCGACCCCGGGGATTGTCTTGCCGACGATCATATAGAGAATGTTGAAGTCCGTTCGGGAGGGCCCGCTCGCCTTCGTGCCCACGCTGAAAACCCCGATCTGTAAAGCGGGCTGGCCTTTGAACCAGACGTCCTCGGGTGAGCCGATCTTGGCGTTGAAGTACCACGGATAGTCCGAGTTCCCGAAGTAGTCGATCCCGAATTCCATCTGTACCTTGGACGAAAAGGCCAGGCCGACCTCCGGAAGCGTCATGTCTGTCGGAAGAGAGCTGCCGCCGTCGGAGGTCTTCCGGGCTACCGTGAAGTAGTTATCCATCCCGAGGTGAAACACCCCGGGAGACTGGATATCCAGGGTCATCGGCGTCCAGAAGGTCGTCGACGGCGTGGCGTGGGCGACTGCGGCCGGCAGCAGGAGGGCGGAGACGATCAAGACGGCCGCCGCGACGCGGTGCCGCCTGAACGAGGCGGCGGAATGCCGCGGGCGGGCGAACGGAAGTTTTCTCATGGGGAGAACGGTGCGCCCGGGAGGTCAAGGAAGTCCGGAAGATGGTCGAAAGAAGTTCTAAGGTGCATGGAACCTCTTCTCAGGCCAGCGGTTCGGCCGCGAAGCGGTAGCCGATTCTAGGCTCGGTGACGATGTACCGAGGGCGCGAAGGTTCGGGTTCCAGCTTGCGGCGAAGGGCGCCGACCTGGACCCGGACGGCGTCCGGGGTCGGCGGCGAGGCGCCTTTCCAGACGCGCGCGGCGATCTGGGCGATCCCGACCGGCCGGCCGGCCGAAAGCGCCAGCACCTCCAAGATCGCGAACTCAGTGGGGGTCAGGCGCACCTCCCGCGCCAGCCGTTCACCCTGCAGGACGCGCCGGCGCTCGCGGTCCATTCGGCGAATCGCCTCGATCAGTCCGAAGCCGTCCAGACGCGGCATCGCGTCGTCGGTGACCACGAGGTCGGGGTGCCGTGCCGAGAAGACCTCGAGGCCCTGCTGCCCGTCGGCGGCCATGACCGTTTCGTAGCCCTGCGCCGCAAGCTCGGAGGCGAGGCCTTGTGCGAACGCGGCCTCGTCGTCCACGACGAGAAGGAGCGGAACGGTCCGCGTCACGAAGCCGCGGGCCCGCGGCCGAAGGGCACGAGCTTTCCACGAGGAGGAGGAGGAGGCAGCGCGGGCTTCCGGCGGTTGGTCCAGACATCCCAATCGACGGGGAGGCTTTGCAGCGCCTTCGCCATCAGGAAGACGTAGCCGGCGAATCCCAGCAGGGCCGTGGCCAGACCCCAAGGAGCTCGCAGGGCGGCCGCGATCAGCGCGAACCCGGTCAGGGACAGGAGGGATGCCGCAGCGAGGAAAACGGGCTTCAGGAGCCGGCCCCGGGCCGCAGGCCGCGCTGTCGAGGCCGGGCGGAGATCGCCTCGCGCGATGACATCAGGTGGCGTGTTCACGCCCTGAAGGTGCCGCTCATGGGCTCAGGAAGTCCGGAGGGAGAGCGAAAGAGGTTCTAAGGACGCGGTGACGTCACGCCGCAGCCGTGAGGACGTGATTCCGGTCCGGTTGCCTTTGGACTTCGCCGTCGGGCGCGGGCCGTCCCTCGATCAGCACGCTCGGAAGGCCGAGCTCTCTCAGGGCATGTGCGAAAAAGTACAGGTAACAGGCGAACCCGCCGGCGGCGAACAGCAGACGCGGCAGGCCCTCGCGCGTGACGGCCAGCAGGGCGCCGGCACAAAGGCAGACGATGGAGGCCGTTACGAGGCCGAGCACCGAGGGAAGGGAGCGGAGACGGGAAGGGGCAAGGACCTCTCTCATGGTCGAGAAAGTGCGCTCGACACGCCAAGGAAGTCCGGAGAAAGGCCTGAAGAAGTTCTAAAGAGGCTCGGCAACGAACCGGTAGCCCACCCACGGCTCCGTCACGATGTAGCGCGGACGGGCGGGATCGGGCTCGAGCTTCTTGCGGAGCGAGCCGACGTGGACGCGGACGGCGTCGGGCGTCGTGCCCGGCGCGCCGTGCCAGACACGGCCGATGATCTGCCGGATCGTGATGGGCTTGCCCGCGTGGGAGGCGAGGAGCTCGAGGATCGCGAGCTCCGTCGGCGTGAGACGGATCTCCTTGCCTTCGACGACGACGCGCCGCCTCTCGCGGTCGAGCGTGAGGCCGGGGAACTCGAGGACTCCGGCCGCGCTCTCGTCCGCATGGCGCCGCAACTGGGCCCGCACGCGCGCGAGGAGCTCGGGCACCGAGAACGGCTTCACGACGAAGTCGTCGGCGCCGAGGTCGAGTGCGCGGATCTTGTCCGCATCGCCACCGCGTACGGAGAGGACGAGGATCGGCGTCCGGCCGGCCCTCCGGAGCCGCGCGATGAGCTCGAAGCCGTCCGCGACGGGCATCGCGAGGTCCGTGAGGACGAGATCGGGCTCGCGCTCGGCGGCGAGCCGGGCGCCCTCCTCGCCGTTGACCGCCTCGAGTGTCTCGTAGCCGGCCGCCGCGAGCTCCGCCGCGAGGCCGCGCCGGATGGACGGGTCGTCATCGACCACGAGGATCCTGCCGAGGGCGCGCGTCACGCCGGAGCCTCTGGAGTGGCGGGGAGGTCGAGGCGCGCGATCGTCCCGCCGCCCGGCCGGTCGAGGAGGGCCACCGTCCCGCCCATCGCCCGCGCGAGCGAGCTGCAGATCACGAGACCGAGCCCGGCGCGCCCGGCCTCCGCCGGCGAGATGCCGGACGCGGCCGCGCGCTTGACGTCAGAAGGGACGCCGGCGCCGCGGTCGCGCACGTCAAGGCGCAGGCGCCCGTGGTCTGACGGGTTCGGTTCGGCGGCCAGCTCCAGCACCGCGCCGGCCGGAGCGGCTCGCACCGCGTTCTCGAGGAGGTTCGCGAGGATCTCGACCGCGAGCGCGGGATCCGCGAGCGCGTCGGGCGTGTCGGGCGCGACGGAGACCTGGATCGTCCGGCCCGAGAGGACGAGAGGCAGGGCCTCGAGTGTGGCGCGAAAAAGATCGGCGGGCGGAGCGGGCTCGGGGCGCGGGACGTAGGTGCCGGCGTCGAGGCGCGCCATCGCGAGGAGGTTGTCGATCCGGCGCGAGAGACGTTCCGTCTCGGCCGAGACCTCGTGCACATCCGCTGCGGCCGCGGCCGCGGCCGTGCGGCGGAGGCGTTCGAGGCCGAGCTGGATCGCCGTGATCGGCGTCCTGAGGTCGTGGGAGACGGCCCGAAGCAGCGACGTCTTCAGGGCGTCGCTCTCGCGCAAGGCCTCGAGGTGCGCGCGCTCCGAGAGGAACTTCTCCCGTTCGACAGCGAGGGCGACGAGCCGTCCGACGGAGGCGAGGGCATTGCGTTCCGCGCGGGTGCCGCGCACGACGAGAACGCCGCTCGTGCGGCCGCCCACGGCGAGCGGCAGATAGACGTCCCGCGTGCCGCCTTCGGCAGGCATCTCGGCGGGCTCCCCGGCGCGGCCGACGCTTTCGAGAAGAGAGTCGGCGGCGTCGAGTCCCTGCCCGACCGAGACGACGACTTCGGGTGGGCCGCTGCCGAACAGCACGAGTCCGCCCCCCGAAGCCCCGATCGTCCTCAAGGCGCGCCCCGCGGCGTCGCCGAGCGCGCCGACGCGGTTCGTGGCCGCGAAGAGGTCGACGGAGAGCTCGTAAAGGGCTTCCATCTCGTTGCGGCGCGCCTCGGCCTCCTCGGCCCGGCGCTGTTCGCGCGCGACGAGGCGGCTCACGAGGACCGAGGCGAGCAGGAAGGCGGCGAGGGCCACCCAGTTCGCGGGGTCCGCGATCGTCCAGGTCCCGACGGGCGGAAGGAAGAAGTAGTTGTAGCAAGCCGTGGCGGCGAGCGACGCGACCGCCGACGCGACGAATCCGAACCGCGCCGCGGCAAAGAGGACGACGACGAGGTAGACGAAGCCGACCGTCGTCGCGTTCGCGCCGACCGCGCGGCCGAGGGCCGTTGCTCCCGCGACTCCGAAGAGCGCGAGGACGACCTCGGCGGCGCGTTTAGCCGTGGATGTTGTGTCCGTGGACGGCCTCCGCTGCCTCGTGCAGGGCTTCGGACAGC
>Ga0207932_1000108_pt1 | contig 27233 bp, 37 predicted proteins | sample NGESurdeep092012_FD_184480 | JGI IMG/M metagenome (GOLD analysis project Ga0207932, IMG submission 184480) | Arctic peat soil microbial communities from Barrow, Alaska - NGEE Surface sample 415-2 deep-092012 (SPAdes) | ecosystem: Environmental > Terrestrial > Soil > Wetlands > Peat ...
CGTGCCTAGGTTTGTGGGCAAACTGAAGCACCGTGCCTCGGTTTGTGGCAGGCCAGCTGCACCGTGCAGCGGTTTGTGGCAGGCCAGCTGCACCGTGCCTAGGTTTGTGGCAAGCCCGGGGTCAATTTGAACGTGGGATGGTCGGTGGCGCCGGGGAGCCTCTTGCGGTAGCCGTTCACCTCGCGGCCAACCTTCTTGCGGTACGCCTTGAGGATGTCGGCGCGCCCGTCGGCAGGCACCTCCGTGGTCGCATACGTCTCGAACTGGCCCTTCTGGCCCAGCCGGACCCTCCCGGCCGCGCGGACGTTCTTCACCCAGTCGGCCTCACCGCCGGTCGACACGACGAAGAGCGAGCCTTCAAGCTCCAGTGGAATCACCGGAACCCGTTGCGGGTCAACGGCATTGCGACGGGCAACCTCGAGGGTGTGGACGTCCCCTACGGTGCCGTGCATCGCCAGCTTGTTGAATATCTTGGTTATCCTTGCCGGCGGCTTCAGATAGACCATGGCGCCATCCTGCCCCACTGGAGACCCTTTCGTTACCTGTTTCGGTGAAGCCCTTTACCAAAGCTGTGGAATGACGCAACAGTCTACGCAGATTCTCGACCCCTGCGAAGGCTACTGCGCCGACCGAGTTCGGGAACAGATGAAGCGTTGCGCACGACGACTCAGGACAGGCCGACGACTTCGCCGTCCTCGTCGATGTCGATCCTCTCGGCGTCCGGGTGCTTCGGCAAACCGGGCATCGTCCGCATCTCTCCGCAGATCGCGTAGACGTAGCCGGCGCCGACAGCGGCCCGGACCTCTCGCACCGGCATCCGCCAGCCGGTCGGGGCGCCCCGCAGGGTCGGGTCCGACGACAGGGACAGATGTGTCTTGGCGATGACGACCGGGTACTCCCCGTAGCCCAGCACCTCGAACCGTTTCAGCTGCTTGGCCACAGACGACGACAGGTCAATGCCATCGGCGCCGTATATCTCCACGGCGATCTTCTCGATCTTGTCGACGAGCGGCAGGTCGAGGTTGTAGAGGTAGTGGAACGAGTTCGGCTCGTCCGCTGCCTCGATGACGAGCTTCGCCAGCTCCACGGCGCCCTTCCCGCCCTCGGCGACATGCCGGGTGACGGCCACCCGGACGCCGGCCTCGGCCGCGATCTGCCGGATGACCTCGAGCTCCGAATCATGGTCGGTGGGGAAGGCGTTGATGGCCACCACCGGTGACACGCCAAAGTGCTTCACGATGTCGATGTGGCGCTGCAGGTTCGCAGCGCCGAGCCGGACGTCCTCGGGGTTCTCCTCGAGCATCTCCGGGGGGAGCGCGCGGCCGGCGACGACCTGATACCGGCCGGAGTGCGTCTTCAGCGCACGCACCGTGACGACTAGTACTGCCGCGTCCGGCTTCAGCCCTGACGCCCGGCACTTCACGTTGAAGAAGCGCTCGGCGCCCATGTCGGAACCGAAGCCGGCCTCAGTCAGGAGGTAGTCCGACGTGCGGATGCCGAGCAGGTCGGCGACGACCGAGGAGTTGCCGGTGGCGATGTTGCCGAAGGGGCCGGCATGGATCAGGGCCGGCGTGTGCTCCAACGTCTGCAACAGGTTGGGCTTCACCGCGTCCCGCATCATGACGGCCATGGCTCCAGCAGCCTTGAGGTCCTCTGCGGTGACCGGCCGGCCGGCGTACGTGTAACCGACGACGATGCGGCCCAGACGTAGCCGAAGGTCCTGCAGCGAGGTCGACAGCGACAGGATCACCATCACCTCGCTCGCGGCGGTGATGTCGAACCCGGCCTGCCGGGGCACGCCGTCCATCCGCTCGCCGAGGCCCACGACGATGTTGCGCAGAGCGCGGTCGTTGACGTCCAGCACCCGACGCCAGGCGATCGTCCGCGGGTCGATGTCGAGGTCGTTGCCGTGGTGCAGGTGGTTGTCGACCATGGCCGCGAGCAGGTTGTGCGCCGAGGTGACCGCGTGGAAGTCGCCGGTCAGGTGCAGGTTCACGGCTTCCATCGGCACGACCTGGCTGTAGCCGGCTCCGGCCGCGCCGCCCTTGATGCCGAACGTCGGCCCGAGCGATGGCTGCCGCAGCGAGAGCATCGACCGATACCCGAGCGCCGAAAGGCCCTGGGCGAGCCCGATCGACGTGGTCGTCTTGCCCTCACCCAGCGGCGTGGGCGTCACCGCAGTGATGACGATGTATTTCGCGGGCGGCTGATCGGCCAGGGCGGCCGTTGCGCTCGGAGCGACCTTGGCGATGTATGCGCCGTACTGCTCCAGGTGTTCTGCTGCGATGCCGGCCGAGGCGGCGACCTCCTCGATCGGCAGGAGGTGGGCGGCGTGGCCGATGTCGAGGTCGCTCAGGATTTTGTCCATACGTACAGCATGGCAGTCATTTCTGCGTCCCCTGACCACAGACTGGACAGTTCTTCCGGCCTCAGCCGTCTGTGAGTTGGATGATCCACCACAGGCCTGTCGCTAACGCCGTAATTTCGAGCCATATTTCAGGGGACATTCTGGAGTCGCGGAGGCTAGTGTCGCCACCATGATGAGGACGACCCGAGTGCTGCAGGCGGCCGACGAGGGTCCTCTTGAGCTCGAGCCGATCATCACAGCGCTGTCCGCCCAGTTCGCCGTGGCCACCGGCTCGAAACAGATTGTCCGCCGGGTGCGACTCGACACCTTCGACCGGCTGCTGGGTGCGGCCGGTCTCGCGTTGGAGCACCAGACCGTTGAAGTGCGAGAAACGGCCGTGCGAGATACGGGGGAGCGGCTCGTGCTCAGTCGACCGGACGGGTCGTCGACGGTGGCAGTGTCGGTGAAGAACCTGCGGTGGCCCGCGCTTGTCGATGTCCTGCCGTCCGGACCGGTCCGGGACGCGATCGCTCCGGTGATCGGCATCCGGGCGTTGATGGTGGTCTCCGACGAGCGGCGGCGCCTGCGGCGGCTGGACCTGCGCAACGAGGACCGGAAGATCGTGGCACGGGTCGAGCTGGACGAACCGGCTTCCCACACGGCAGTGGCCGCGTCGCCGGCCCAGCTCACGGTGCGCAGGTTGCGCGGCTACGAAGAACAGGCACGACGAGCGGATCGTCTGCTCGTCGGTCTCGGTCTGCATGCTGTTGGGCATGGTGAGGACGGAGAACCCGGCTCCGCGCAGAAAGCGTCCGTCACGGACCGCGGGATACCGGCAAGAGAGCTTCTGAGTGCGGCGCTGAGCGAATTTCTCGTGACGATGCGCGAGAACCTGCCCGGTCTGCTCGCTGACGTGGACACCGAGTTCTTGCACGACTTCCGGGTCTCGGTGCGACGGACCCGGGCGACGCTCAAGCTGGGGCGACCGGTCCTGCCCGAGGTGATGCGCAGCCACTGGGAGCCTGCCTTCAGGTCGCTGGGTGATCTGACGACCCCGGTTCGGGACCTGGACGTCTACCAGCTGGACCTGCCCGCGATGCGCCTCTGGCTGGTGACGGCGGACCCCGCAGACCTGGACCTTCTTGCGGCCTATCTGCGACGCCGGCGGGCGGTGGCACGCCGTGCCCTGGTGCGCTCGTTGAGGTCCGTCACCTTCCGGCGGATGCTCACGGAGTGGGGTGGGGAGCTGGCCACGCTCATGGACACGCCGGAGGAAACGGACCTGGAACCTTTGTCGGCCGGTCAGCTGGCCGACCGCAGCATCTCCCGGGTGTACCGGCGGGTCGTGCGCGGCGGTGCCGGCATCGGGGCCGACTCGCCGGCCCAGGATCTGCACTGGCTGCGGAAGCGGTGCAAGGAGCTGCGCTACGCACTGGAGGTGTTTGCCCCGTTGATAGACCATGCTGCACGAAAACGGGCGGTCGCCGACCTCAAGAGTCTGCAGGACGTTCTAGGCCGTTTCCAGGACACGGAGGTGCAGCGCCGGGCGATGCGCGGGTTCGCCGAGGAGATGATGGCTGAGGGGACGACAGCGGGGGCGGTGCTGGCCATGGGTGAGCTGATCGGTCACCTCGACGTCGAGCAGGACCGGGCCCGCAGGGAGTTCGACGCTGCGTTCGGGCGTTTCGAACGGCCGTCCAGCCTGCAGCTGATGCACCGGCTGGGAGGCGTGCGGTGAGGGTTCTCGCGACATACAACATCAAGGGTGGCGTCGGGAAGACGTCGACGGCGGTGAACCTTGCCTATCTGGCAGCACGTGAGGGCCGGCGCACCCTGCTGTGGGACCTCGACCCGCAGGCTGCCGCCACGTACATGTTCCGGGTGCGGCCGCGGGTCAAGGGCGGCAGTCATGCCCTGGTGACCCGCAAGCGTCCGATCGAGGAGGCGCTGAAGGCAACCGACTTCGAGAACCTGGACCTGCTGCCCGCCGACTTCAGCTACCGCAACATGGACCTCGAGCTCGATGACACGAAGAAGCGGACCCGGCGGCTCGGCCAGCTGCTGGACAGCGTCGCGGCCGACTACGACATGGTCTTCCTGGACTGCCCGCCCAGCATCTCGCTGGTGTCCGAGAATGTCCTGCACGCCTCCGACACGCTCCTGGTGCCGCTGATCCCGGCCACTCTGTCCCTGCGCACCCTTGACCAGCTGACCCGTTTCGTGGCCGACTCGCAGGGCAGCCGGCCGGAAGTGGTCGCCTTCTTCTCCATGGCCGACCGCCGCAAGCGCCTGCATCGGGACGTGATCGACGCGATCCCTCGGGATCGCACCCGGGTCGCCGACACGGTGATCCCGGCGCTCTCGATCATTGAGCAGATGGCCGTGCGCCGGGCACCCGTGCCTGCCTTCGCGCCGACCAGCCGGGCGGCGCAATGCTACGAACAGCTGTGGGCCGAGGTGTGTCCACGCTGACCCGGATGCGAAGGTCCTGGCCTTGGTCCAGAAGGGTCTACGCGTGCGCGAGGCGTTCGTGGAGCTCATCGTTGACATAGCGCCGCACCAGCAGGGGGACGAAGGAGCGGACAGTGGCCTCGTCGAACTGGGCGGCCACCCGGCCCAGACACTCGTCCACTGCCTGCGGGTCCAGCTTTTCGTCGAACTCGTGGTGGACCGTGTGAACGACGTCCTGAAGGTCCGGGTTGATCTCGGGTCGATCTTGGTGGGCGGCAGACGCTGTGGAACTGGACATGCCCCGAATGTAGTCCCCGGCGAGCAGGTCGGAGTCACCCCCGAGTCAAAGCGCCGGCTGTCTGATATCTCACCTGCCCGTCAGCGGAAGTTCTACCGGCAGAGTTGGAACCTGGTTAGAGTTCATGCTCTAATTAGTGCATGAACTCTAAAAACGAGTCGACTTCTGGCCTTGACCGTTGTTAGAGCGTATGCTCTAACAATGTCCCGGATGCCGACCACTGAGGGAGCGCGGCGGACGCGTGATCGCGTTCTGAACGCTGCCCTCGAGTTGTTCAACGAACGCGGTAGTGCCTCGGTGACCACCAACCATGTTGCCGCTCGCGCAGGCATCAGTCCGGGCAATCTCTACTACTGGTTCAGTGACAAGAACGAGATCGTCCGCGAGCTGTACGGACAGTACGTTGCGGCGTACGAGCAGCTCTGGAGTGCCGGCCACAATGACGATCGTGCCCAGGGTGAGCATCTGGACCTGACGCCCGATGACGTCTTGGCCCGTCTTGCCGGCGGAGCCGCACTCTCACGCCGGTACGCCTTCCTGGCCCGTGACCTGCTCGCTTTGCTGCATGCCGACCCGGCGCTCGCAGCCGAGTACGGGATGGTCCGTGAGCGCCGAATCGCTGAGTTCACGGCACTGGCCGGTGCCTGGCGCGCAAGGGGACTGATCCGCCCGTTGGACGATGGGACCGTGGCCGACCTCGTGCAGGCTTTATGGGTTATCGCAGAGACGTGGCTGGCTTTCGGTGAGCTGGACGGCGGCTATACGGACGCCGAGCACGGCACCAGGCTCCTGCGCGTCGTGCTGCGGCCGTACCTCACGCCGGAGGGCGGGAGCGTCGACGCATCGTGAGCCGCCGGTTCCCCGGACTGCGACGCTTGTCCCCCGATGGCAACCGTCAGCTCACCTGCCGCGGCACTGCTCCGGACATGCTGAGGATGTCTGCCGGGGATCGACTTCAGGTCGGGATAGCAGTGTCCCCCTCAACGGTCTCGGCATTCGGGTTGACGGCGAACACCTCGTAGCCCCGCTGCCGCAGCCGCTGGTACACGACGTTGCTGCCGTGTCCCTTCGCGTCTCTGGAAACCCCTGTCACCGCAACTCTTTTCGCGGCGAGGAACTCCGTGGCGGCTTCTTTGATGGTGTCCATGAGGATCACCATACTGACTGTGCAACGATCGCCACAGGCGACTGAGGGAGTGGCATGTTCTGGCATGGCAAGCAGATGTACCGGCGGCTCTCCGAGGATGTCTGTGCGGCCGGAGTGGCAGCGGGAGGTGCCGATGACGAGGTGGTGACCGAGGACGAACTCGCCGGGCTTCCGGCGACGGTGCGGCGATACCTGCACGCCATGGGCGTGGTGAACCGGCCTCGTGACTGGTCGTTCCAGGTGCACATCACCGGGCGCTTTCGGTTGCGGGGCCAGGGATCCTGGATGCCGGCCGAGGTCTGGCAGTACAACAGCGCGCTGGAGGTCGCCCGCATCTTTCACATGCGCATCGACTTCGCCTCAGTGGTGCCGATGGTGGGGCGGGACACCTATATCGGAGGCAAGGGAATCATGCACGGCAAGCTTCTCGGCCTGGTCACGGTGGCGCACACGGAGGGCCCGGAGACGGACCTGAGCGAGCTGGTCACCTACCTGAACGACGCGGTGCTGATGGCGCCCTCAATGCTCCTGCAGCCAAATACCTCGTTCGCAGCTGTTGACGACAACTCTTTCGACGTCACCCTCGTCGACGCCGGCCAGACGGTCACCGCACGAGTGTTCCTGGGCGACGACGGACGCCCGGTCAACTTCAGCACCACCGACAGGTACGCCGACCTTCCCAGCGGCCTCGTCCGGGCGCAGTGGACCACGCCCATCGACGGCTGGCAGCCGGACGGTGACCGGTTCATCTTCACCCGCGGCAGTGCCATCTGGAACCTGCCCGAGGGTCCGCTGAGTTATCTGGACTTCAGCATGTCTCCGGGAGATGTCCGCTACAACGTGGCACCGGCCGACATCTCGCCTTCATCCTCGTGATCGGAAGAGCGGACGCCTTCACCTAGGTTCGACGACAAGGGGCAGGTTGCGCCTTGGTTCGATAAGTGTCAATATTGATGTATGTCGAAACAGGTGCAACTGTCGAAGCAGACCCAGCAGGCGAAACCGAACCGGCCGGTCGTGCAGTCCGAGCCATGTTGCATACCTCTGGTTCGCGAGCCGCTGACCGAGGACTGGGCCGGTGACCTGGCCCGGATGTTCAAGGCTCTGGGTGACCCGGTGCGATTGCAGCTGTTGAGCCGGGTGGCCAGCCATGCCGGCGGAGAGGCCTGTGTGTGTGACCTGTCGGTCGGCCTCGACCTGACCCAGCCGACGATCTCCCATCACCTCAGGGTTCTTCGGGAGAGCGGGTTGCTCGAGTGCGAGCGGCGTGGCACCTGGGTCTACTACTGGGTGGTGCCATCTGCGCTGGCCCAGCTCTCCGCGGTGCTCGGCTCGACGGACGTCACTACTGCCCAGCTCGCCGTGACCGTGCCGGCCAAGGGCATGACCGCGCCGGTGGTGCTGGTATGACCGTGCCGGTGAACACACCCGCCGCCCCCGCCGAAGCCGTGGCCGGAAAGCTGTCCACCCTGGACCGGTTCCTGCCCGTGTGGATCGGCGTGGCCATGCTGGCTGGGCTGTCGCTGGGCAGGGGTGTGTCGGGCCTGGAGAGGGCACTTCAGGCGGTGCAGGTCGACGGCATCAGCCTGCCGATCGCGATCGGGCTGCTGGTCATGATGTATCCGGTGCTGGCCAAGGTCCGCTACGACCGGCTTGACTCGGTCACCGGGGACCGCAGGCTGCTGATCTTCCTCGGCATACCCCTGCTTGCGGGGTTCTTGTCCCGGCGCGTGGGTGAGAAGGCCAAGGGCCGCACCTGGTATGAGGAGCGCTTCATCCCCCGCGTCGCACCGTTCGCCCTGTACGGCCTGTTGTTCACGATCGTGGTGCTGTTCGCACTGCAGGGTAAGGCGATCACCAGCAATCCCCTCGATGTGGCGCGGATCGCCCTGCCGCTGCTCGCCTACTTTGCGGTGATGTGGGGAGGCGGGTACGCCCTGGGCGCCGGGCTCGGACTGGGATACGAGCGGACGACGACCCTGGCGTTCACGGCTGCGGGCAACAACTTCGAGCTGGCCATCGCCGTGGCGATTGCGACGTTCGGGGTGACCTCCGGGCAGGCGCTCGCGGGGGTCGTCGGCCCGCTGATCGAGGTGCCGGTGCTGGTCGCCCTGGTCTACGTCAGCCTTGCCCTGCGCAAACGGTTCACCCCGATATCTCGCCGGGGATCAGTCCCGAGCAGCAGCTAACTTCTCTGAGAAAGGAATCTCACCCCATGGCAGACAAGCCCAGTGTCCTGTTCGTCTGTGTGCACAACGCCGGCCGATCCCAGATGGCCGCGGGCTTCCTCACCCACCTCGGCAGCGGGGAGGTCGAGGTTCGGTCAGCGGGGAGCCTGCCCGGCGACCAGGTGAACCCCTCGGCAGTCGCCGCGATGGCCGAGCTGGGCATTGACATCTCCCGGCAGACGCCGAAGGTTCTGACCACAGACGCAGTGCAGGCCTGCGACGTGGTAATCACGATGGGCTGCGGTGACGCCTGCCCGATCTTCCCCGGCAAGCGTTACCTCGACTGGGATCTTGACGACCCAGCGGGCCAGGGCGTGGCGGCGGTGCGCCCCATCCGTGATGAGATCCAGGCCCGGGTGAAGGCTTTGCTGGCAGAGCTGCTGCCCGATCAGAGCCCCGCACGAGCAGAGCCCCGCACGAGCAGCTAACCACTAACCACCATTCGCACTATCGAGGAGAAGACAGAACACGAGTGCACCTGATGACATCCGGGAGTCAGTCCGCAAGCGGTACGCGGAGGCGGCGACCCAGCCCGCAGTCGGGGGCCAAGGGCAGGCGTGCGCGCCCGAGACGTCGTGTTGCGGTCCGACACCGGTGTCCATCAACGATGCGCAGGGTCGCGTCGTCTTCGGTGCCGGGCTCTACGGCCCCGACGCCGCAGGTGCTCCCGGCGCCGCACTCGCCGCCTCGCTCGGCTGCGGCGTGCCAACTGCGGTCGCGGACCTGAGCCATGGCGAGGTTGTCCTGGATCTGGGCTCCGGCGCCGGCGCCGACGTCCTCATCTCCGCCCGCCGGGGCGCCCCGGGTGGGCGTGCGATCGGGTTGGACATGACGGACGAGATGCTGGAGCTTGCCCGGCGCAACGCTGCCGAGTCCGGGTTCGACAACGTGGAGTTCCTCAAGGGCTACCTGGAGGAGATCCCGCTGCCTGACGCCAGTGTTGACGTGGTGATCTCCAACTGCGTGATCAACCTTGCCGCGGACAAGAACGTGGTCCTCGCCGAAGCAGCCAGAGTGCTGCGCCCGGGTGGGCGGCTGGCGTTCTCCGACGTCATCGCCGACGAGGGCATGGACGAGATGACCAAGGCGGACATGGCCGAGTGGACGGGGTGCATCGCCGGCGCCCTCACCGACGCCGAGTTCACCGCAGCGCTCAGCGCCGCAGGGTTCACCGATATCGAGATCCGCCTCACCCACCGTGTGCACACGTACGCCCAGGCCGCAATCATCCGCGCCTCCCACTGACCGGCCCGCTCCTCCGACTGACCGCCTCGCGCCTCCCACTGACCGGCAGGGATAAGAGGAGACGCGACAACCAACACCCTGCTCCCTGCGGGAGGTCCTATTGGTTTTGCCGGAGGCGTGTCTTCAGCTCCTCGCTGACGTAACGCCGTACGAGTAAAGGGACGAAGACACGGACCGGGGCGCCCTCGAACCGGGCGGTCACCTGGCTCAGGCACTCGTCGACGGCACGCGGATCGAGCAGGTCATCGAACTCCTCGTGCACGAAGTGCGCTACGTCGTGCAGCTCCGAGTCGATTTCGGGTTGATGTGCACGCGAGTCAACCGACGACAGATTCGCCATGTATTACGGCGACATCGCAGAGCTGGATCGCGCAAGATCCGATCGCTGAACCTTTCGTTCTGCAACGGACAAGTCCCGTTCCCGTGGGCGCCAGTCTTTTCCTCGGTGCCGGTGTTGTCCTGCCCTGCGGCGCGAACTTGATTCCAGACGGATTCAGCTACCGGGTGCCGCGGACCGCGCGTTCCCAGACGTCGGGGACCGCGGGAAGGGTCTCGCCGGTGTCGTGGCGGAACGCGTCGAGCATGTATGCCGTGAGTCGTCGCCAGGCCTGCGGGGCGGTTCGCCGGGTCGCGCGGGCGACCCCGGCGTTGGCCAGGATCAACAGGTGCAGGTCAGCGTGGTCGAAGTCCGGGCGGACGACCCCGGCCGCCCGGACGCGGTCGACGAGCACCAGTGAGGCGTCGAAGGCGCGCTGGTGCTGGGCCGCGAAGATATGGGATCCGAGCTGGGGGGCCACGAGGGTATCGGCGAAGGCGGGATCGGTCACCTGGTGCTCCATGACGAACATCAGGTAGGAGGAGAAGGCCTCCCACGGCTCGGTCAGGGCCTGCGGCGCAGACGATGGAGTCGCGGTTGCGCGCTGCATGCAGCCTCGCTCAACGGGTTCGATCTCGCAGTGGCCGCCGGGTATCTGACCGGGCTGATGGAGCACCGGTACCCCGTGGTTCTGGGCAAGGACTTCGCTGGAATCGTGGACGCCGTCGGCGAGGGTGTGACGGACTACTCGCCCGGTGAGCGTGTCTTTGGCGTCGTGTCCAGGCCCTACCTCGGTGACGGTTCGTTCGGGGAGTACGTCGTCGTGCCGGTCTCAGTTGGCCTGGCGAAGCTGCCCGAGTCAGTGGGCTTCCCCGAAGGGGCCGCCCTCGGCCTTGCCGGCGCCGCTGCCCTCGCCTCAGTGGACGCGGCACACCTGCAGCCCGGCCAGGTGGTTCTGGTGGCGGGTGCCACCGGCGGAGTCGGCACCCAAGTCGTCCAGCTCGCAGCGAAGGCCGGCACCCGGGTGATCGCCACGGCACACACCGATGAGGAACGCGCTCTCGTGACCGGTCTTGGAGCCGGCGATGTCGTCGACCATACCCAGGACGTCGTGGCGCATGCGCGCTCGCTCGCCACCAGCGGGGTTGACGTCGTCGTGCACCTCGCAGGCGACGCCGCCTCACTGTTGCCCGTGGTCCGCGACGGTGGCCGGTTCGTCTCGACCCTCCTCGGCTCACCGGACCAGCTCCCCGCCGAGAATCTCACTGTCGTGCCTGTGGCGGCCAACCCTGCCCCCGCGACGCTGGACCGACTTGCCCGTCACCAGGCCGAAGGAACCACCCGCGTGGTGGTCCAGAAGATCTACCACCTGGACGCGACACCCGCCGCATTCGCGGACTTCGGGGCCGGATCCCTCGGCAAGCTGGTCATCTCGACCCAGTGACCTCCCCTTGCGGTGGTGAGATCAAAGAACCAATTCCAGCATCTTTCATCGGTCGATCGCGGAGGCACTTAATGACAGCACTTGCTCAGCAGAGTTCAACGGCGTTGCTCGCCAAGTTGGCGGAGGGCTCTCTGGACGGGGCCTGGACGGTTGATCCGTCCAAGTCGTCCGTCTTGCTGAAGACGGGGGACTAGTCAGGATCAACGCGGTGTTCACCGACCTGCAGGGCGAGATCGCAGTTGCGGCAGGTGCCGTGACGGCCCGCATCGCAGTGGGGACGGGGTCGATCGATACGAAGAATGCCAAGCGGGACAAGCACCTGAGGTCCGACGACCTACTCGCGACTGACACGTTCCCTCACCTCATCTTCGTTCTGGATTCCGTTGCCCCATCCCCGACGGCGATCCAGGCCAACGGCACCCTGACCGTGCGCGACCAGACTCGTCCGATCGTCTTCGAGACGACCGTCTCTGCGGCCGGCGACTCGGAGATCACGGTGGCTTCAGAGCTCGACGTGGATCGAGGCGACTACGACGTGACCTGGAATCAGCTGGGCATGGCGAGGATGAACAACTCCGTCAGTATCAAGGCGGTCTTCACTCGAGCCTGATCCTCGAAGTCGCTCCCTGCTCAGGAGACCGGCACGTGTGCCAGCGCGGCGGCCGGCTTCGTCATGTTCTGCTCCGTAACGGTTCGGCAGGGCATGAAAGCGGATCCAAAGCCGCTGACCTGAGCAAAAGACTGGTGGGCCCCGTCGGGATCGAACCCACGACCTACGGATTAGAAGAGCGACCGAAACCCGTTCGGAAGGTTGGCAATTCGTCGTTTCGTGCGTGATTGGTTGACGCTGGCTGACCGGGCTGGGGGGCGTTTCTCACTTTTGTGTGCCATAGATGTGCCATTGGAACTCCGAGGCTGCACGGATCCGCCGACCTCGGCAACAAGGAAGCTCCAGTAAACCCCTGGGGGTATAGTGGGATTTCTTGTTTCGATCAACGCTCCCGGAGGAACGCCCAAATGTGTCGACAGGTAACCTGCCGCAGGTGCGGCAACGCGACGTGGTCTGGCTGCGGCCAGCATGTCAGCCAAGTGATGGCCGGCGTGCCGAAGTCCAAGCGTTGCCAGTGCCCCCCGAAGGTCTCCTTCGTAGAGCGGATCTTCGGCGGCCGCAAGTCATCTGTTTGACCGGGTGAAGCCACCAATCACGGGCGTACGCCGCTGACGACTGTCTCGCCCGGTGTTGGTGGTCCGACGGCTGAGCCACAAACGAGCGACAGTCGGAGGGCTACTCACGGTGACGCCCGTCAGTATGCGCGCCACCTCGGCTTCCGGGATGTCCGCGTCCTGGACAGCGGCATCGCCGCTTGGACCGCCGCCAGTCAGCCCACTGAATCCGGTCCGGCCACACCGGGAGCCGGCGACTTCACACCATCCAGCAAGGGGCGGGCGTCAGCCGGTGGCCGGTTCCGCGGGCGAGCAGTCCGGACACAGGCCGAACACCTCGAGCGTATGGCTGATCTGGGTGTACCCGTGCTGTTTGGCAACATCGTCGGCCCATTCAACGACTGCCCGGCCGGCGATTTCGATGGAGCGACCACATGACCGGCACAGGAGGTGATGGTGGTGTTGCTGGGAGCATTGCAGATAGACCGTCTCGCCGTCCTCGCGCGTCAGGACGTCCACCTGGCCGGAGTGCACCATGAGTCCCAGAGTCCGGTAGACCGTACCGAGTCCGATGTTGTCCCCGCGCTCTCGCAGGGTCGCATGGATCTGCTGGGCGCTGCGGAATTCGTGGAACTCCGAGAGCAGGTCAGCGACAGCCTTGCGCTGCCTCGTCACTCGAGCCGCGGGGAGACCCGCTGTGGTGGGCACTGGTTCACGGTAGTGAGGAACCGGGCCCGGCCGTTTCTGACCATCGCCCCCTGCTGTGTTATCAACAGTTCCCATTACCAGCCGACGGTAACACGCGCCCAGATACCCCTGACTTTGCGAGACCGTCAGCTGCCGGTGACGGCAGCCTGGTTCAGTGGTGACAGCCGCGCGGCCTCAGTGAGGACCAGGCACGAGACCGGCCCTGAGCGCTTGGCTCTGGGCCGGTCCTGAGATCGGGTTCAGACTGAAGTGGAGCTCGTGTAGCGCAGGTAGGGCTTGACCACATCAAGGTCTGGGAAGAGCTCTTTCGCCGCATCGGTCGGGATGTCGAGGTTGACGATGGCGCGGTCGCCGGGGCGCCAGTCGGCGGGCGTGGCGAAGGGGCCGGACTCGTTGAGCTGCAGTGCGTCCAGGACACGCAGGATCTCGTCGAAGTTCCGGCCGACGCTCTTGGGGTAGGTGAGCATCAGCTTGATCAGGTGGTCGGGGCCGATGATGAATACCGAGCGCACCGAGCTGGTGTCACCTTCGCCGGGGTGGATCATGTCGTAAAGCTCGGCGACCTTCTTGTCCGGGTCAGCGATGATCGGGTACCCGATGGTGGTCTTGGAGACCTCTTCCACATCCGGCTTCCACGAGTTGTGGTCCTGCACTGAGTCCACCGAAAGTGCGATCACCTTGGTGTTGCGTTTGTCCCACTCGTCGCTGAGCTGGCCGACGCGGCCGAGCTCGGTGGTGCACACGGGGGTGTAGTCGGCTGGGTGGCTGAAGAAGACCGCCCAGCTGTCGCCCTTCCAATCCAGAAATGAGATCTGACCCTCGGTGGTGGGTGCGGTGAAATCGGGTGCTGTGTCACCCAGGTGCAGGGAAGCCATGGATTCGCTCCAGTCTCTTATCGCTCGTGTCGTGCCTGTGCGTCGACAGTATCCCGGGGTACCTGGACCTGCGCGGCGTAGCCATTGGCACTACCCAGCGGGATTCCACAAACAAAAGTTGATACCCCTTGGGGTGTATTGCAGACCTATCTTCAGGGCACGCGTCCCGTCGTTTGGAGGCCGGCCGCCTCGAGGTGGGTAGAGCTTGGCCCACCACGTTCGAATACGAGGAACAGTCCACCCCTGGAACTACCCGGTCTGGATCGCATCGTCGGTCCTCGCCGGGATGCTGGCGGCGACCTGTGTCCGGCGGCCCCGTGGCATAGCTGAGACGACGGCAACAGACGACAGGGGCGATGCCCCGAGCCGGTTCGGGATGGCCGGTGGCGTCTTGGCCTGGTTCGCGGTCGGCTGTCCGCACGGGGGCGCTATCGAGGCGGTCTCGGCCGAGGGTGCCGGGACAACGATCACGATCCGACTGCCCTTGAGCACGGAACCGGCTCAGCCCCGCTCAGTAGGTGGAGCTCACCTGGTCCGCGACTGCAAACTGAAAGTTGTAACCGTTGTCACATACCCGGGGTGGTATCCCTGTTGGGGCCTGCTGCGTCTATGAGATGTACGAAAATCCATCCGAAGGAGAACATCGTGAAGATCAATATCGGTTCAGCTGACCGCAAGCTCCGTGCGTTCGCTGTGGCCCCGTGCTCATTGTCGTCGGCCTCCTGGTCGGTCCTGCAGGCTGGCTCGCGATCGTGCTCTACGCCTTGGCGGGCGTGATGCTGGCGACTTCCGCTGTCAGCTTCTGCCCCCTGTATGCGTTGCTGGGACTGCGTACCCTGCCAGAACAGAAGGTCACCACCCCCGCGGCGGAGCGCACCGTTTCGCAGTAGCGTCGCGGTGTGAGCGAACTGGATGTTCGTAGCCGAATCGCTGACGAGGTTCTCGGCCTGCTCAGGTATGCCCGCACGATCGCGCCGGACGGTCATCTGGCCGAGGACCTCGTGCAAGACACCCTGTTGCGCGCCCTCCAACGAGCCGAGTCGTTTCACGGTGATGCTTCGCTGGCCTCCTGGCTGCACAGGATCCTTCACAACCTGGCCATCGACCGGTTCCGTCGAGATCGTGAGGACGCCACCGAAGACGTCGAGCGCCAGGTCGAGCAGCGGTGGCGTGACGACTCCTACACCGTGGACGCAGCCACCGTGGTCGAGCGGGCCGAGACCCGCGAGGAGCTGGAGGACGCGCTGGTGCGGCTGCCCGTGATCTACCGGGCGGTCGTTGTGCTGCACGACGCTGAGGGGATGACCGTGGCTGAGATCGCCGATGTCCAGGGCGTAGGCCTGCCCGCCGCCAAGCAGCGGTTACGTCGGGGCCGGATGATGCTGGTGGACGCGCTGGCCCGAGGGCGGGCGCGGCGGGATGCCCTCAGTGGTGTGCCACTGCGTTGTTGGGACGCCCGGAGCAAGGTCTCGGACTACCTCGACGATGGACTCCCGGCCTCCGATCGGGTGCTGGTGGAGCGCCACCTCGAGGCCTGTCCGACGTGCCCGCCGCTGTATGCCGGACTGGTGGGGACGCGGGCTGCCCTGGGTGCCTTACGTGACGCCGACACCGTGATCCCGCTGTCGCTGGCCGACCGCATCAAGGAACTGCTCGCCCACCAGTGACCCGGGCGGTTTCCCGACTCCTCGCGGACGTTTCCACAGCCCCGTGGGTGGCTTCCGAGCGCGCTGCGGCTATTCGCGACGCAGGAGTTTGCGGACCGCTCTCACGTACTTCAGCTTTGGCTCCACGGAAACCGCCGCACGGGCCGCTCGTCCGTTGGGTTGCAGGTGCATCGCTGCGGCGGGGCGACCCTGGACATGACGGAGTCGACGTGCATGCCGCATCCGCTCCAGGTGGTCTTTCCGCAGCGGCCGCAACGGGCGGGACTACACATGTGGTGCTCCTCTGGTTGGCTCTGAGCTACTGGTTGACTGTGAACTGATTAGACCTAGTTGGGTATTGCCCAGGTACTTGGACGCGGGTACTTCCGGCCAGCACCCGACCTATGTCGAGTCGGTGGTGCCTTCTGCTGAAGACTGGTTTCCTGCTGGTCTGGTCGCCGTTGAGGTACGAGAGCCACGGGTGCCCATACAGCCCCGAAGAGCGACGGACAGGCTCGCGCCCTTGGCCATCAGCCTTGCGGCTTGCTGGTAGCAGCGGGTTTGGGTGAGCGGGAAGCTGGTATCCATTCGAATCCTCCTGGCGGGCTATCTCGTTCGGCGCGGTCGTGGGGGAGTTGGAGAAGGATACCCCTGGGGGTATCAACAACGGCAATGTGCCGGACTATTCCGGACAGAGTGGCTGTGGAGTTCGGGCGCCGGCGGTTGGGTGCCAATGAGCAGTTCGGGGGAGTCAGCCTTGATGTGCTCAGGCCAGGGAGAGGAAGAGCTTCTCGAGGTTCTGAGCGTCTTCGGAGTCGGCGCCGCCAGGCTCGGCAAGGCACTGTTTGAGGCTTGAGGCAATGATCGCGAAACCAGCCCTGTCCAGTGCGTGGTTGACCGCGACCAGCTGGGTGACGATGTCCGTGCAGTCACGGCCCTGCTCGATCATCCGCAGGACGCCGCCGATCTGGCCTTGGGCCCGGCGCAGCCGGTTGGCCACTGCGCCCAGTTCTTCTGGCTTCAACTCCATCATGGTGACTCGATTCCGGTTGCTGGTGTCTAGGACGCAGCGGCGGTCTTGGACCCGGCGATCTGGGCCCGGATTTCATCCATGTCCAGCGCGCGGGCGCTGGCGATGACCTGTTCCAGGGCTGAGGCGGGGAGCGCCCCTGGCTGGCTGTAGACGAGGATGCCGGCGCGGAAGATCATCAGGGTGGGGATGGATGTGATCCCGGCCGAGCCCGCCAACGACTGCTCGGTCTCGGTGTCGACCTTGCCGAACACGATGTCGGGGTGGGCGGCGCTGGCCTTCTCGAACGTCGGGCCGAAGGCACGGCACGGTCCACACCAGGCCGCCCACCAGTCGACCAGGACGATGTCGTTGTCGAGCAGGGTCTGCTCGAAGGATGCGGCGGTCAGTGCTTGTGTGGTCATGCGGGCTCCTTCTCGGCTGTTCCGGATAATACCTCCGGGGGTATTAACCCACAATAGGCGACAGGCATTCCTGACGAGGCCAACGGCAGCGGTGGAACAGGCGACTGAGTCGATCAGGCAGGGACTGCCGCGCTTCCCAGTTGGTCGGACATGGGCTAGCGTTAGCTCCCAACGGATACCCCCATGGGTATTCATTTTCTCTTGACATCTGTCATGACAGAAGGAGTCAGCATGCGTGAGGTCCCCCTGGTGGCGTTCGCCGCCGCCCACTCCGACGGCGCGATCGTCGTCGACGTCCGTGAGCCCGGCGAGTATGTGGGTGGCCACGTCCCGGGCGCCACTCTCGTCCCGATGGGACAGCTATCCTCGCGCGTGCACGAGCTCCCCAAGGACATGCCGGTCTATCTCATCTGCGCCAGCGGCAACCGCAGCCTGGCGATGACCAACGTCCTGGTGCGAGCCGGCTACGACGCGTACTCGGTCATCGGTGGCACCGGCGCCTGGACCCGGGCGGGGCACCCGGTCGTGATGGGCAGCCGGCGCAACGCTGCCTGACGGTCGGCGGCTACCTGCCGGACAGGCGGAGGGCGGGGTGAACCAGCAATCGCCGTACGAACGCTCATTCTTGGAGCCTTCGCCGCACGGAAGCCAGGACCAAGGTCCTGAGTTAGGAATACCCATAGGGGTATAAAGGTTGGATCGATCAGAACATGTGGCTTGGGCGTCAAAACATTGGCGGCGCAGGTTGCCGAGCGCTGGAGGAGCCAAGCATGAGCAGCGAAGTCATAACCCCGACGAGCCGGCGTTCCGATGTCCTGCCAGCGTGGACAACGGTGCTTGCCGTGGTGGCCCATCCTGATGACGAGTCATTCGGTCTTGGCGCCCTCCTTGATGCGTTCACCAACGCGGGAGCATCGGTCGAGGTGCTTTGCCTGACCCATGGCGAGGCATCGACGCTGCACGGGGCCCAGGGAGACCTTGCCTCGCTGCGTGGTGTCGAGCTGGCTGCGGCCGCCGATGTGCTCGGAGTGACCCGGGCCATGCTGAAGGACCACCCGGACGGGGACCTGAGCGATGTGTCTGCCGCGATCCTGGCCGCCGAGGTGGCAGCCGCGGCCGACTCCTGTGGTGCTAATGGGCTGTTGGTCTTCGACACCGCCGGGGTGACCGGTCACCCCGACCACATGGCCGCAACCGCGGCGGGACTGCTGGCGGCGGAGGTGCTCAACCTGCCGGTGTTGGGTTGGACCCTGCCGGAGGCCGTGGCAGGACAGCTCAACCAGGAGCTCGGTGCCAGCTTCATTGGCCACCAAGAGGAGGAGATCGACTTGCAGGTAACCGTCGACCGCACCCGGCAGCGGTTGGCCAGCCATGCCCACGTGAGCCAGGCACTTCCCGGCAGCGTCCTGTGGCGCCGGCTGGAGCTGCTCGGCGACACCGAGAGCCTCCGCTGGCTGCATGGGCCCCTCGGCGCTACGGTCACCCCATGACTGCAACGCCCCACACCGCACCGGTCGACCCCGCCGACGTCCCACCAATGCGGGTCGAGCACCGGGGTGGCGACAAGTTCGACATCAACGTCCGCGGCCATGTCGTCCGCGTCGACCAGCCGGTCAAGGACCGGGGCGAGGACACTGCGCCCACCCCGACCGAGCTGTTCATCGCGAGCCTTGCCTCGTGCGTGGCCTTCTACGCCCGCCGCTACCTCGCCCGGCATGACCTGCCCACCGAAGGCCTGGCTGTCGAGGCGACCTTCGAGATGGGCTCCAAACCAGCCCGGGTCGCCGGGATCGACCTGCGCCTCATCGTCCCCGAAGGCGTGCCGGCCGAGCGTCTGGACGCGCTGCTGGCCGTCGCCACCCACTGCACCGTGCACAACACACTGGCCTCTGAGCCCGAAGTGTCGATCACGCTGGCGGATGCCCCTGCGGGCTAACCAGATCGGCAGCTCGCAAGTAGGTGTAAGAAGCGATCGGCCACATGCGGGGTGACGTCCGCGAACCGCAGGAATGGCAAGTCGGCCACGCCAAGGGCGCACTACCTCGGCGCACGCCGAGGTAGTGCGCTAACCCGCGTCACAGCAGCAGTCACGACCCACGGGCAGCGCCAGGAATCCGCTCCCAACCTTCGTTACACCGACCGAACAGAGAGGAACAGATGCTCGCCCTGGCCCTGCCCATCGGTCTGCTCATCGGGCTGAGCCTCGGCGCGCTCGGTGGCGGCGGCTCGATCCTGACAGTGCCCGCGCTGGTCTACCTGCTCGGTCAGGACCCCCGCGCCGCCACGACCGGGTCCCTGCTCATCGTGGGTATCACCGCTCTAGCGGGGATGGCAGCCCACCACCGGGCCGGCCGGGTGCGCGTTGTCCAGGGCCTGGTCTTCGGAGTCCTCGGTATCGCCGGGGCCTATGTCGGGTCCCGGCTGTCCGCAACGGTCGCACCGGCGGTCCTGCTGGCTGCGTTCTCGGTCCTCATGCTCGTGGTGGCCGCGATGATGGTCGTCCGCCGCCGCGCTCAACTGCGCGCCGTGGGCGCCGGCGAGCTTGAGACCGGCTCACCGAACGGTCCGGTCCTGATGCTCCGGCCGACCCTCGTCTGCGACTGCCCACGGGTCTTGAAAGTTGTCGTGACGGCCTCGGCGGTCGGGCTGTTGACCGGGTTCTTCGGTGTGGGCGGCGGTTTTGTCGTCGTCCCGGCACTCGTCCTCGCGCTGGGGTTCACGATGCCGGTGGCCGTGGGCACCTCACTGTTGGTGATCGCGATCAACAGCACCTCGGCACTGCTGTCGCGGATGGGGCATGGCGTCCACCTGGACTGGCTGCTGATCGGTGCGTTCACCCTCGCCGCGATTGTTGGCAGTCTCCTCGGCGGTCGGCTCGCCACCCGGGTGCGCCCCCAGAGACTCACCGCGGCGTTCACCGTGCTTCTGGTGGCGGTGGCGCTCTACACCGCCGTGCGCAGTTTCCCGCAGCTGGCATGACGTCGGCACCCTCCTCCACCCGATCCGACACCTCCTGACCAAGACCAGCCGCGTGCTCGTACGGAGCGTGTCGGTGCCTATTCATTTGAATACCCACCGGGGTATTATGGACTTCTGGCAAGCCCACTTGACGAGTGCTGATGTGTAGTCCCGCCTGTTGCGCACGCCGCGAAAGGATCACCTGGACCGGGCGCGGCATGCATGTCGAATGCGTGATGGGGAACGTCCAGCCGGCGGTCGGTACGACTGCGCTGATCGCTGGCCAAGTCCCGCACGCGGGGGCGAACGGGCCCCGGACTGGACCGGCTACCTGGCCGGTGGTCTGGATGCTCTGGAGCGGATGATCGACAACGATGGAGGACCTGATGCGCTCGATCTCCGAAACTGACCCGTCAGCGAATCCGGCAGCACCTGCGGCCCACCGCAGATACGCCAACGCTCAGGCGGCGCGGCCATTGCGAAGGCGTTTGGCGGTCGCACTGATCGCCCCCGTGCTTCTCGCGCTCATGGTCGCTGTCTCAGGGGGTTGGGCGCCGGCGACCTCTCCTGGGTGGACTGTCCTGGTCGCCGGGGTCGCCCTCGCGTGCGCAACAACGCTTGCGACCTACCTTCCGCGCCCCGGAGCCGGGCTTGGGCCCGATCTCGGCTGCACGTCCTGCGCTGCGGTCGCGGGCGTGACCGTGCTGGCCTCATTCGGATTGCTGAACTCGGCTCCACACGATGTCTCCACCGCGGTTTTGGCGCTGGGCGTCTCGGTTTTCGGACTGGTGCAGCGGCTGGACAACCCGAGCACCTGCCCCGCTTAGCGCACTTCTGTCTGTTGTCACCTGACCACCTGTTTCTCCAACCAGCTGCGCACGGCGGGAATGTCACCGGACGTCACATGGCCCACCGCCTGCCAACCGACCTCGGCGACCAGTGCACCCTGCACGGCGTGCCGGGCCCAGCGGACCCTCGACCCCCAGGCTTTCGGGCGGCGTGGAACGCGGACCCGAACATGGGCGGCTGCGGTGGGACTGCTGTCCGTTCGTTCCTTTTACGTGGTCATCGACGTCTCCTCCTGGTGGGTCGGGCGTCAGGCTCGCCCGAACTCTGCATCACCGAGGCAGGATGGTCGGCCAGTCAGGAGGACTGATGGATCGCAGATGGAGAAGGTATGGAGGCTGCTGATCGCACCCCAAGGCTCGTGGCGAATCTCAGGCGGGTCGGCAACCTCCGTAGATCACGTTCTCGAGATGCTTCCAGTAGACGTCGACACCCTGGAAACCTGCCGATCGCAGGTAATCCAGCTGTTGGTCAAGGGGGATCACGTAGCGCACGTGGTTCTCGTAGCGAGACTGCTCCTGCGGCGTGCGATGGAGGCGTTTGCCTGCCGCAGCTGGGTCGTAGTGATCGTTCACTCGTTCCCAGCTGGCCTCGACAACGGGATCCGGCGAGCTCACCGGGTCATAGTTGACGTACCAGCCGCCAGGGGCGAGGCGCTCGAGGATCTCGGCGAACAAGCCCTGCTTTCGGTGATCGGGCAGGTGGTGGATGCACATCGAGGTCACGACCGCGTCGACCGTTGCCGGAATCGCCGCCGGCCAGCTGCTGGTCGACATGTCGAACTCGACGTAGTTGAAGCGCCCCGCGAACGCCTGCATCTCGCGCTCGCCTTCATCCATCATCTGCGATGAGAAGTCGGTGAGGATCGCGGAGCTCCGTGGATACAGCTCGAGGATCCCTCGTGCCGCAGCCCCGGTCCCAGCCCCCAGATCCAGGAACGTGAAGGCGTCCTGCTCGTCGAAGGGGAGCAGCTCGCCCATCAACAGCCACTGTGCGGCGCGTTTTTGCTCGCGCTCGTCGCTCTTCGCCGTCCAGTACTGGACGCCCTCCTCGGATTTCCAGATGTCTGCGTTCGTGTCCGTCGACTGGTCCATGACCAGAAGGCTAGCTGTCGTCACGCTTCGCTCTGCAACATACCCCTATAGGTATTCGCGGGAGGGCTCATCGGTCGCAGAAGTTGGAGTGGTGGCCTCGCCCATGATGCGAGCGCAATCCAGGACCTAAGTCCCTTCCGGGCGTGTGGGCAAGGGTTAGTGTTCAAATATGACTGATTCAATTCACGTTGAAGTGACGACACCCGGAGTGGTGGAGCCACTGACGGTGCTGCAGGCGGTGGCGGACCCGGTGCGCTGGTCGGTGCTGAGCATGTTGGCCGAGGCGCCGCGGTGCGTGTGCAAGCTGCAGGAGCAGATCCCGATCGCGGGAAACCTGCTCAGCTACCACCTGAAGGTGCTGCGTGAGGCGGGCCTGGTCACCACTAGCCGGCGTGGTCGGTGGGTCGACTACGCGCTGGCCCACGATGCCCAGGAGCGGATGCGCGAAGCCCTTCCCGGTGCCCGGCTGGCCGTGAAGGCGTGAGCCTCGGCGAGCGGCTGCGCCCCACCACCCCGACCCACCGGTGGGTGGGTGTGGGCGCGGCGGCGCTGGGGTGGCTCGCCCTGTACGAGATCAACCTGCCGCTGTGGGACTGGGTCGTGTACGACGTGGCCGGCCTGTCCCCGTCGAGCCGGCTGGGCTCAGGGGTCCACTTCTTCTTCTATGACTCCATCAAGATCGCCCTTCTGCTGATCGGGATCATCTTCCTGGTCACCGTGCTGCGCTCCTTCATGAGCGTCGAGCGCACCCGGGCGCTGCTCGGTGGCAAGCGCGAGGGCGTCGGCAACGTGATGGCCGCCGGCCTCGGTGTGATTACGCCGTTCTGCTCCTGCAGCGCCGTCCCGGCGTTCATCGGGTTCGTCGCGGCCGGGGTCCCGCTCGGGGTCACGCTGAGCTTCCTGATCGCCAGCCCGCTGGTTAACGAGGTCGCGATCGGTCTGCTGTTCGGGATGTTCGGGATCGGCCCGACGCTGCTGTACGTGGGCGCGGGCCTGCTCATCGCCATCGTCGCCGGGTTCGTCCTGGGCCGGCTGAAGCTCGAACGGTGGGTCGAGCCGTTCGTCTTCGAGACCCGTCTTGGCGGGCAGGTCATCGACCCGTCCGTCGGGCTGACCTGGGACGACCGCATCCAGATGGGCATTGAGGAGGTCGGGCTGATCCTGCGCAAGATCTGGCCGTACCTCCTGGTCGGCATTGCCCTGGGCGCCGCCATCCACGGCTGGGCACCGGAGGACTTCTTCACCCAGTACGCCGGCGCGGGCAACCCCTTTGCAGTGCTTATCGCCGTCCTGATCGGAATCCCGTTGTATTCCAACGCCGCCGGCATCATGCCGCTGGTGCAGGCCCTGCACGACAAGGGTCTGCCCATGGGCACCCTGCTCGCTTTCATGATGGCCGTCGTCGCGCTCAGCCTGCCCGAGCTCATCCTGTTGCGCCGGGTCCTCAAGCCCCCACTCATCCTCACGTTTGTGGCCATCACCGGCGCCGGGATCGTCGCGGTGGGCTACCTCTTCAATGCCGTCATCCCGCTCTGACGCAACCCACTAACCCCACCTCCTACCGAAAGTGTGCGTGCCATGATCATCAAGATTCTCGGCTCCGGCTGTGCCAACTGCGTCAACCTCGAACGGGTCACCCGCGAAGCCGTCGCAGACCTCGGCCTGGACGCGCAGTTCGAGAAGGTCACCGACTACCCGGCCATCGTCGGCTACGGCGTTATGTCCACGCCCGGCCTCGTCGTGGACGAGAAGGTCGTCCTGTCCGGACGGGTGCCGACAGCGGCCAAGGTGCGCGAGCTGCTGGAGTCACTGATTTCCTGATGCAGTCGTGACCGCAGAGACTGTCACCGCAACCGGCACCGGACGAATCTGGCAACGCTGAGCGCTCTCCGGATCTGGCACGGGCTCGCCCTTCCTCGCGCCGTCACCTCCGTAGCCGGAACGGTACGAACCGTGGAGTTCGCGCGGCGTAGTCCGCGTATCCCCCGAATCGCTGGATCAGGCGCGTTTCCTCCCAGCGTGCCTTCACGGTCAGGAGCAGGACCAGCACACCGAGTGTGAGCAGCCGGAACCCGCTTCCTGAGGCCACCGTGATCGAGGCCATCGTGAGCAGCAACCCGCTGTAGATGGGGTGCCGTGCGTACCGGTACAGGCCGCCGGTGCGTAGTTGCGCGTGGGCGTTCGGCAACGGCGTGGCCGTCAGGCCTCGACCGAGTCCCGTTGCGCCGATGACCATCACGGCCAGGCCAACGACGGTGGCGATGCTGCAGGCGACCTTGAGGGCGGCGGGCACCGGCCAGTCGTGGCGACCGGGCAACAGCACGAGGATCCCGATCAACACGAACTGGCCAGCCACCAGCAGCCGCGCAGTCCGGACGTCGCTAGACGCCGGGCCGTCTTCGTTTTCAGTTGCATGATCCGCGGGTTGGCTCACCTGATCGGTTCCTTGCTGCAAGGCTGACTCGCCAGCCTAGGCCGGGGGGAGTGCCGTCGGTGGCGATGCCCCTCCGTTCGGGGACGGGTGGACTCTCACAGAGGTCACCTCCGGTCGCCCTGGGCGCCAAGAAGAGCGGCCCGTTGGGCTTGCCAGGTGTCCAGGTCGAGCTCTCCACTGGCCAGTCGACGGTCGAGGACTTCCAGGGCCGACTGGCCGATGTCGCGGGTCGTCCCGCCGTTGCTGCCGGGGAGCAATCGGATGACCAGCCACACGATCAGCCCGAGCAGGATGAGCCAGAAAGAGCCCATGCCAAGCCATCCGAGCGGACCCATCCCGCCGCCGTACCAACCCATCATCGTGGACTCCTCCTTCTGTTGCCCGGTCCTCCGGGTTCCTCCTACGATGGCGCCCGGTTACGTCGTTCGTGTCGAGGAACCATGGAGAAACGATGTAGAAACGGGCGAAGCCGCCAGTTCGACGCTCACCAGACGGGGCCAACGCGGTCAGCCCGGAGGACGTGCCCCGCTCGTCTGCCCATCGGGTGCCCACCGCCGACCGCCGGCTGGCGGACCAGCCAGAGGAGACTGACAGCTATGGAAACCGCGGCGACACCACCTCAGCAGCCCGTCGACACCGAGGCCATCGCCGGACAGCAGGCGCACTGGGCCTCCACATTCGACGCCAACCCCGACATGTATGGCACCGACCCCAGCGCCCCCGCGCTCGCTGCCGCCGAGGCATTCGCCGCCGCTGGATATCACAGCGTGCTCGAGCTTGGCGCCGGCCAGGGACGCGACACCCTCTACCTGGCCCGGCAAGGTCTGCAGGTGACCGCGCTGGACATCGCTCCCGGCACCGTCGAGACCATCTCCGCCAAGGCGCGCGTGGCCGGCCTGGCCAACCTGGTGAGCGTGGCCCGCCACGACATGCGTGAGCCGTTACCGCTGCCTGGCGACAGCATCGATGCGTCCTACTCCCACATGCTTTTCTGTATGGCTCTGACCACCGTCGAGCTCGACCGCCTCGCCGGTGAGCTTCGCCGGGTGCTCCGCCCCGGGGGACTGGTTGTCTATACAGCCCGCACCACCGCCGATGCCCACTACGGCACCGGCACGCCTCGCGGTGACGACATGTACGAACACGGAGGGTTCATCGTGCACTTCTTCGACAGGGCGCTCATCGACCGCCTCGCCGTCGGCTTCGAACTCATTGACGTCACTGATTTCTCCGAGGGAGAGCTGCCCCGCAGGCTCGCCCGAGTGACCATGCGGGTCCCATTGCGATAGCGCTGCCTCATTTCTTCGCGGAGCCTAAGCAGGTGCTGGAGACGTCAACAAGGGCAGGTGTGCAAGCCGGGAAGGATCAGGGTCAGAGGGGGCCGGAGCTCAGCCCGCCCCCATCAGCACCTTCGCGGCGGCGATCGCCGAGGCCTGGGCCTTCGCGAGGTCTCTGTCCGTGCGGGTCACGATCACCGTGATGAACTGCTCGCCGTTGAGCACGGAGACCTGGGCGTCGATGCCCTTGGGCAGCGTCATCGTGAACGCAAACGACTGAGGCAGGCCGGCCTGGAACGCCTTCGCGGGGGATCCGGACGACTGCGCTGCGCCCATCCTCGCTTTGGCCGAGGCGATCATCATCTGCCCCGCGGACGCCGGGACCTTGATCACCGTGTAGCCCAGCGATCCGCTGCCCGCGCTGAGGTACGCACAGCCATCGACCTTCTGGATGCCGCCGCCCATGGAGACGCCGGTCCCCGAGTCATTCCCGGCCCTGACAGGGAAGCCAACGATGCTAGCCGCGGCCGCCTGGTCGATGGTGTGGCAGGACCCGCTGGCTTTGGCGGCCGGGGGGATGGACGTGGGCGCGGACGAGGTGGGCACGGACGACGTAGGTGCGGACGACGTGGGCGCCGCGGCCGTGGTCCCGGTGGCGGTCGTGCCCGAACCGCTCGAGCAGCCGGCTACGCCCAGGACTGCGGCCAACACGGCGACGGTGGAGACGGAAAGGCGGTGCGTCACGGTGACCTCCCGGGTGCGGGCGCGATGGGCCCTCGCCGAAAGGCGACCTGCGCAAGGTCATAACCCGCCGCAGGTGACCCGGCGAGTTTGAGACACATCAACAGGTCGCCCTCGGAGCCTGAACACCACCAACCCCGCGAGTCAACCAAACTCGGGGCAGTCCCGCCCAATCATTCTGCGGCGCGGGGGATCGTGGGCGTAGGGGCTCGTGCAGAGACCAGAGTGATGGCTGGACTACTTGATCAGGCGGAGATTGAACGGGTAGCGGTAGTGCTGCCCGTCCTTGGCCTGCGTAAAGCCAAGGATCGAGAAGACCACGCCGAGGATCCACAGAACCAAGATCAGAAGGGAGAGAATCGCGCCAATGCCAAAGGTCACAGCCGCCAAGAAGGCGCTAAGGATGTTGATGGCGACATAACCGATTAGCAAGGTGATCTGGAAATTGAGTGCTTCCTTCGCCTCTACCGCCGTGAAGCGGCCTCGGTCCTTGAATACCAGCCAGATGATGAGGGAAGGCAGGAAGCCAAGTATTCCGCCAAGGTGGGCAAAGGAGGCCCATTGCCTGTCTTCAGTCTCG
>Ga0207932_1000109_pt1 | contig 27091 bp, 22 predicted proteins | sample NGESurdeep092012_FD_184480 | JGI IMG/M metagenome (GOLD analysis project Ga0207932, IMG submission 184480) | Arctic peat soil microbial communities from Barrow, Alaska - NGEE Surface sample 415-2 deep-092012 (SPAdes) | ecosystem: Environmental > Terrestrial > Soil > Wetlands > Peat ...
CCCAGCCGCTGGGCGGCCGCGACCGTGGCCGCCGCGAGGAAGATCGTGTCGTCGCCGGCGATCGTCCCGACGACCCCTTCGAGCGCGGCCTCGTCCAGGGCGCGCGCCACCGGGTGGGCCGCCGCGGGCGGCGTCTTGACGACGACGAGGTTGCCCGCCGCCTTCACGCCCAGTACCCACTCGCGGAGCGCGCGCTCGAGGCGCTCCTCACGGCGGGTCTGAAGCTCCGCATCCCCCGCCTTCGGGTCGCCGCCCGGATCGATATATCCCGCAGCCGTCTTCGCGAGGCCGAGGTCCTTGAGGTCCCGGGAGAGAGTGGGCTGCGCCACGTCGATGCCGCGGCGCGCGAGGCGATGCTGCAACTCCTCTTGCGAGTGCACGGCGCCGTCGCGGATGACCCTGAGGATCTCGTCGCGGCGGCGGAGCCCCATCGAATGACTATTCACAGCCGTGAATATTCATTCATTTGCGCCGCGCGTCAAGCATTTTCTTTTCGTGACGCAGGGCACGCGGCAGGGGGCCCTGGGGGACTAGACTTGGAGGCATGGGGCACGACGCTTCCCGACGAACCGGGCCGTGATGGATCCGACCCGCTTTTCCGACCCGTTCGAGACCGAGATTGGGAGACTGCCGGAGAAGTTGCGTCGTTTCTTCCTGTCCCGTGGCGTGCGCACCGAAGATGACGCCCGCGACCTCGCGCAGGAAACCCTTCTGCGCGTCCTCCAGAGGCTCTCGCGTGGCGAGCTTCTCGATTCGCCTGAGGCGTTTTCGCTCGGGGTCGCCAAGAACGTCTTCTTCGAATACTGCCGGCGGGTGGCGAAGGCCCACGCCCACGACGGCCTCTCGGGCGCCATCGATCTCGCCGGAGGCGAAGATCCCCTTACCGAGGCCCTGGCCTCGAGCCAGGCCGTTCGATTCCGACGGGCGCTCGATCTCCTGCCCGAGCGCATGAAGAGCCTTCTCCTCAAGCGGTTCGTGGAGGAGGTGCCGTCGCGAACGATCGCCCGCGAGGAAGGGATCTCGACGGACGCCATCGACATGCGCGTCTATCGTGCCAAGCGCGAGCTCAAGAAGCGCATGGACCGCGACAAGGCGGCGCGCGACGGCGCACCGCCACCTCCAGGACCGGACTCCCTCCCGTGAGCGCCCATTCGTGAGCGCCCTGGCCCCCGGCCTCGAGGAAATTCGCGACTACCTGCTGCGCCGCATGCCCGACACGGCGCGGGGCCGGTTCGAGGAAGCCTACTTTCAAGACGACACCCTCCTCGACCGGATTGAGGCGGAAGAGGACGCGCTCGTCTCTGACTACGTCCTCGGCCGGCTGAGCGCGGCGGAGCGGCGCCTCTTCGAAGATTCGCTGCTCGCAACGCCGTACTACAAGGACAGGGTCGAGACTACGAGCCGGCTCAAGCTGAAAATCGGCGCTTCGGGTCTCTTCTCCGATCGTCCGGAGGCGCTCGCCGGCGACGCGCGCCTTTTCCCGGGCCGCTCCGGGATGGGAGTGGCCTTCGGGCTCATGGCACTGCTCCTCGTGGCCGCCTTCCTCTCGGCGCTGCGACTCAAGAGCGACCTCACGCGTGCGCGCCTCGAACTGGCGGCGCGCCCCGCGCGCGCTGCCGATCCCGCCGTCCACGCGGGCGTCGTGCCTCTGGCCCAGACCGTCCTGCTCGGAGGAGAGCGGAGTGCGGGCCCCGCGATCACGACCCTCAGGCGGGCGGCGGGTGGGGCAATTCTTCTCAGCTTTCCCCGATCGCTGGCGGGCCGAACGACGTCGACCCTGAGCGTGGCCCTCCTCGACGGGAAAAGGGTGGCCTGGGAATCGGCCGCCTTCCCTTCGAAGGAAATGGAAGAAGGGGACGTATCGCTTCTCCTGCCTCCGGGTGTGCCACCAGCGGGCTCGTACGCCGTGCTTCTCAAGGCTCCGGGCGCGCCCGAAAAGGCCGAGACGTTGCTCGGGATCCTCGAGATCACCGACCGCTGAATATAGGTGTAAATGGCTCAGGTGCCGGCGTGGGCGCGCAGGCCTTCGAGGAAGATCCCCGCGAACTCCTCGCCGATCTCGTCCGCGGAGGCTCCGCCGCCCGCGCGGTACCAGCGGGCCATCCAGTTCATCGCGCCCAGGATCGCGAACGCCGCCAGCTTCGGGTCGACCGGGCGGAAGACTCTCTGCTCGACGCCCTCGGCGATCACGTCGCGCAGGCTGTTCTCGTACGCATCGCGGACGCCCACGACGATGGCGCGGCGCCGCGCGTCCAGGGCGTCGAACTGGAGCGCCAGGGCGGTCCCGTGAAACTTGTCCACCATGACGCGCGCATGCTCGACGATGATGCGCCGGAGCGCCTGATCGGGCGGGAGCGCCGAGGCGCGCACGCGCTCCGTCACGTCGAGCATCGCCTCCATGGCGGTCTCGTGGCAGAGGGCGAGAATCTCTTCCTTGTCGCGAAAGTAGTAGTAGAGGCTTCCACGCGTCAGGAGGAGCTCCTCGGCGATGTCGTCCATGGACGTGCCGTAGAACCCCTTCGCCGCGAAGCTCCGGACCGCGCTTTCGAGGATCCGCGCGCGCTTGGCCTTGCGTTTCGTCTCGACGTGCGCCGAGGGGGCGCGTCGCAGGGCGGTTCCGCCGCCCCGCGCTCCGGGAGGTTCCTTGCGCGGCATGGCGCCAGATCTTAGGCCGCCGCCCCCGGAAAAGAAAAAGGCCCCGCGCGGGAAGCGGGGCCGAGAGGCGAGGAATGGTCGGGGCGAGAGGATTCGAACCTCCGACCCCACGGTCCCGAACCGTGTGCGCTACCAGGCTGCGCTACGCCCCGAGGAGGGCGGACGATACCATCCCGGCCCCTCCCGCGAAAAGGGGCTCCGTCCCCTACGGTCCTGCCGCTGCGCCGTAGCCGCGCGGGTCGGCGGCCGCCGTGAGCGAGCCGTCCTTCTCGAACGCGATCGCGTGGACGCGCCCGAGCGTTCCACCCGTGTAGAGCGTGCCGCGCTCGTCGAGGGCATGGCCCTTCGCGCGGAGGGTCGCCTTCACGTCCTCGGGAAACGCGCCGCCCTCGAGCTCGATGCGGTCCGGCAGGTGCTGGTGGTGGAACCTTCGCGCGGCGACCGCTTCGCCGAGCGGCTCGCCGCGGGGCGCCGCGTTCAGGTAGACCTGCAGAACCGTCGTCGGGATGACGCCACCCCCCGGCGAGCCGAGGACGAGGCGTGGGCGGCCGTCCTCGAGGACGACGAGCGGCGTCATGGACGAGAGCGGCCGGGCTCCCGCGCGAACGGCGTTCGACTCGCCCTGGACGAGGCCATAGGCGTTCGCGGCGCCGGGCTCCACGGCGAAGTCGTCCATCTCGTTGTTCAGCAGGACGCCGACGCCCGGCACGACCGTGCGGTTCCCGAGCGTGTCGTTGAGCGTGTACGTGACGGAGACGGCGCCGCCGTCGGCCGTCGCCGTCACGTAGTGCGTCGTCTGGTCGGGCTCGCGCGGCCAGGCCCCGCCCACTATCGACGATGATGGCGTCGCGCGCGCGGGGTCGATCGAAAAACCGAGCGCCGCGAGCCGCGCGGGGGCGAGGAGCGCCGCGAGCGGGACGTCGACGCAGGCCGGATCGCCGAGGAAGCGGTTGCGGTCCGCGTACGCCCGGCGCTCGGCCTCGGCGACGAGGTGGAGCGTCTCCGGCGCGTCCCGGTCGTCGATCGCGCCGCGAACGAACCGGAGCTGCCCGAGGATCGAGGCGAGGAGGAAGCCCCCGGACGACGGCAGCGGCATCGTGACGAGGCGGAAGCGCCCGTCGTCGAAGACGAACGGCGACCGCCACTCGGGCCGATAGCCCGCGAGGTCCTCCTCCGTGAGGACGCCGCCCGTCGCCTGCACGAAGGCCGCGACCCGGCGCGCGACCGCGCCGCGGTGGAAGCCGTCGGCGCCCTGCGCGGCGATAGTCTCGAGCGTGCGCGCGAGGTCCTCCTGCACGAGGAGTGCACCGGCCGCCAGCGGGACGCCCCCCGGCGCGAAGAGCACAGAGGCAGCGGGGTCTCGCGCGAGGTCCCCGGCGTACGCCGAGAAGATTTTCGCGAGGCCCGGCGGGACGCGGAAGCCGTCGCGCGCGAGGCGCGCGGCGGGCGCGATGAGGCGGGCCCACGGGAGCTTCCCGTAGCGCCGGTGAAGCGCCTCGAGGCCGCGCACCGTGCCCGGCGTCGCGACCGCGAGACCGCCGCGCGTCGAGGCGCCGCGGCGCGCCCTCCCGTCCGGACCGAGGAAGCTGTTCCGCCACGTGCCCGCGGGCGCGGTCTCGCGAAAGTCGAGCGCCCAGAGCTCGCCGCCCGGCGTCCTGCCGACAGCGAAGCCGCCGCCCGCGAGGTTCCCGGCGGGCGGGTACGTCACGGCGAGGGCGAACGCGGTCGTGACCGCCGCGTCCACGGCGTTGCCGCCCGCCGCGAGGACCGCCGCGCCGGCCGCCGTCGCCTCCGGCGTCGCGGACGCGACGGCGCCGAGCCGCGAGTGCGCGGTCGGTGCCTCGCCGAAGGGAGCGGACGCCGAGGCCAGCCCGCCCCTGGCGGACAGGACGACCGGCACGGACACGAGGAGAGCGAGGCCGGACGCGAGGCGGCGGCGCATGAGCAGAGCCTAGCGCAGAGTGACGGTCAGGTTCTTCGAGGCGTCCACGTCGAGCGCCAGTGTCCGGCCGTCGCCGCCGAGCGTGAGAGGGACGACCTTGTACTGGTTGACGCTGCGATCCGTGGCGATGACCCAGGCCTTGAACTCGGCCGGTCCCGACGGCACTTCGATCTCGCCGTCGATGTTTCCGCCGCCCGACTTCCGCCCGAAATCGAAGGTGCGCCGGAAGATCTCGACGTCGTTGCGGCGCACCATCACGTAGCCCTGAGGCGCCGGGACCGTCACGGCGATGCGCAGCCGGACGCGAGCGGGTGTCGGCCCGGCCGGCGGAGCAGGCGTCTCGATCCGGGGCGCCACGACCGCCGGCTCGGGAGCGGCTGTCGGCGGGGCCACGGGTTTCGCGGCCGACTTCATCGAGCGGATCTGATCCCCGGCCTTCTTCCGGGCCCCGCGTCCCTGCTTGGCGACTTCCGCGAGGGCGGCCGCCTTGAGTTCCCGCGCTTCCGCCGAGTCGGGGACGAGGGCGAGGATCGCGTCCGCCTCCACGACGACGCGCGGGAAGTCGTTCGCTTCGCGGGCCTCGTGCGCGACCTTGAGGCGCGCGCCGGCTTCCGCGAGGCGGCGGTCCTGGTCGTCCTTCTTCGCGAGCGCCGCCTCGGCCTTTTCGAGAGCCGCGCGGGCGGCCGCGGACTCTGGCGCCTGTCGCACGAGATCGAGGAAGGCGGCCCGCGCCTCCGCCGGGCGGCCCTCGGCCAGTGCGCGCGTGCCGTCCTCGAGAAGCTTCTTCCGGGCCAGCGTGTCCCGTTCCACGGTTTCGTCCGGAGCCCCGCCCGCGATGGCGCAACTGCGCTGGAGGAGGAGGCCCACGACCACGGCGGCGATGAGAACCACGACGCCCACGGTCAGGAAGACGAAACGGCGGTTGACCTCGCGCTTGAGGACGTCGGGCATTCTTTTGGGGGCGGTCGTCGCGCCGGGCCGGCTCACGAGCGGCCGCGAGGGCGGCCCGGCCGGACCCGCGGCGGGGCGCACGGGCGGGATCGCGGCCAGGACCGGCGCTCCGGGTCGCGCCGGGGGCCGCATCGGCGACACGGGCGGTTGCGGCGCGCCCCCGGCCGGCAGCGGGACGACCGAGCCGGGCGTCGGGGGCGGCGGAAGCGTCCGGGCGGGTGGAGAGGACACGACGGTGACCGCGGGAGGCGCTTCCCGGATGGGCTCCTTCGGCGCGGAACCCGCCGGCGACGGGATCGTATGAATTCGCTCCGTGAGCTGGGAAAGCGGGTCGCCCGCGCTCTCTTTCACGACCGTGGCGGCCGTCGGCGGATCCGCCGGACGCTCGGGCGGCCGGATGCGTCCGCTGTCCCGGTCCGTCGCCGGCTTCACACCGCGCTGCACCTCGGAGATGAGAGTGCCCGGCGAAGAGGGCGGGGGCTCATACGCCTCATCCTCCTCGCGCCCATTCACCGAGTTCGGCTTGAGGGCGTCCGTGTCCAGACTCCAATCCGGGCCCGAGCCAAAGGTCCCGTGAGCCGGGCTCGGTATCGCCGCGAGCGACGGATCGAGGTCGCTCCGCCCGCGCCGGGCGAGATCCTCGAGCGTCGTGTTCCCGCCACCGCGGAGGCCCGGCGCTGCCGGTCGCGCGAGCGGGCCGGACGGAATCGGCGTCTTCGACCCCGAGGACGGGCGGCTCTTCTGGGACTCCACGGTGGAGACCGGACCGAGCCGCTCGGCCTGCGCGACCATCTCGCCCAGGTCCTTCAGCATCTCCATCTCGACGTTCCGCGCCCGGAACTCGGAGAGCGCCTGGACGAAGTCCTTCCCGCTCTGGAACCGGGCGGCGGGATCCTTCGCGAGCGCGAGCGCCAGGATCGGGTTGAACTCGGCCGGGATCGCGGCGTCGTACGTCTGCGGAGAAGGGTATTCCTCGTGGACGATCTTGTACGAGATCGAGGTGAGGTTGTTGCCGGCGAACGGCTTTTTCTTCGTGAGGAGCTCGTACAGGACGATGCCGAGCGAGAAGAGATCGCTGCGGCCGTCCACGACCTCGCCGGTCACCTGCTCGGGCGACATGTAGTTCGGCGTCCCGAGGAATTGCCCGGTCGCCGTCAGGCTCGAGCTGTTGATCTTCGCGATCCCGAAGTCCGTGATCTTCACGGTGCCGTCGTTCGTGAGGATGATGTTGGCCGGCTTCACGTCGCGATGCACGATGCCGCGGCGGTGCGCGTAGTCGAGGGCGTCCCCGACGTTCGTCACGATCTCGGCGATCCGGTCGTATGAGAACGAGACCTTGTCCTTCAGGAGCTGCTTGAGATTCTTGCCCTCGACGTACTCCATCGCGATGAAGGACGTCCCGGTCTCGACCTCCTCGCCGACGTCGTGGATCGTCACGATGTTCGGGTGGGACAGCGTTCCCGCCGCCTGCGCCTCTCGCAGGAAGCGCTCCGTGAACTCGCGGGTCTCCGAATCGTCTTCGCCGGTGGCCCGGATCGTCTTCAGCGCGACACGCCGGCCAATGACGGGATCGCGTCCGAGAAACACGACGCCCATCGCGCCCTTGCCGAGCTCGCGCTCGACCTCGTAACGCGCGAACTTCCTGGGCAGGCGGGGAGACCCCGGTTCGGGTGGCAGACGACCTCCGTGCCTGCGCTCTCGCGCAGGTGACCCAGGGTCAACCCCCGGGAGGCCGAAATTCTAGCAGCCGCAGATCGCGCGGCCCGCCTATAATTCCCACCCCGAAACTAAATTCCGGAGGGTCACCGAATGAAGGTTTACCCCGCTTCCGCCATCCACAACGTCGCCGTCGTCGGGCACAACGGCGTCGGCAAGACGACGCTTGTTTCCGCTCTCCTGCACGAGGCCGGCGCGACGCCGCGCTTCGGACGCGTGGAGGAAGGCAACACGACGACCGATTTCGACCCGGAGGAGATCGAACGGAAGATCTCGATCTCGCTCGCGGTCGCATCGCTCGAGTGGAAGAAGAAGAAGGTCAACCTCATCGACACGCCCGGCTATGGCATCTTCGTGTCGGAAATGATCTGCGGCCTGAAGGCGGCCGATGCCGCGCTCCTCGTCGTGGACGCCGTCGCCGGAGTCCAGGTCCAGACCGAGAAAGCCTGGAAGCTGTGCGACGAGCTCGGCCTCCCGCGCCTCGTGATCGTCAACCGGATGGACCGCGAGAACGCGGACGGCGGCCGCGTGATGGAGCAGCTCGCCCGGAAGTTCGGCCGCACCTGCGTCTGCATCGAGGCGCCCATCGGGCGCGAAAAGTCGTTTCGGGGGGTCATCGACCTCGTCGCGATGCAGGGCTATCTGACGGACGCCGCCGGGAAGACGTCCCCGGGTCCCGTTCCGGACGAGTTCGCGAAGGACGCGGCGACCCTGCACGAAGCGCTCGTCGAGATGGTGGCCGAAGGCGATGACAAGCTCATGGAAACGTTCTTCGCGCAGGGCAACCTCTCCGAGGAACAGATGAAACCCGCCCTCACGAAGGCGATCCGCGATCGAAAAATCACGCCCGTCCTGTTCACGGCAAGCGGAGACCACGAGACGGGCGTCGAGAAGCTCCTCGACGAGATCGTCGACCTGCTCCCGACCGCCGACTCCTTCCAGACGGTCGCCCTCAACAAGGCCGGGGCGAGCGAGGCCCTCGCCGCCGATCCGTCCGGCCCGCCGGCGGCGTTCGTTTTCAAGACGATCTCCGACCCCTACGCGGGGCGCCTGACGCTCTTCCGTGTCGTCTCGGGCACGTTCAAGAGCGACGGGACGTATTCGAATCCGACGCGCGAGACGCCCGAGCGCTTCGGGCAGGTTTTCTCGCCCCTCGGCAAGGCGATGCAGAACGTGCCCGAGATTCCCGCCGGTGACATCGGAGGCGTCGCGAAGCTCAAGGAGACGCTCACCGGGGACTCCCTCTCCCTGAAAGAGAAGCCCTTCGTCTTCGCGCCACCGTCAATTCCGGAGCCCGCGATCGCCTTCGCGATCGAGCCGAAGTCCAAGGGCGACGAGGACAAGATCTCCGTCGCGCTCCACAAGCTCATCGAGGAAGACCCGTCCCTCCACTTCTCGCGCGACATGGACACGCAAGACTTCCTCCTCGCGGGCGCCGGACAGCTCCACGTCGAGATCGCCATCGCGCGCATGAAGAGAAAGAGCGGGGTCGAGGTCATCCTCCACCCGCCCAAGGTTCCGTACCGGGAGACGATCACGCGTCCGGCCGAAGGGCACGGCCGCCACAAGAAACAGACGGGCGGCCACGGCCAGTTCGCGGACTGCAAGATTCGCATCAAACCCCTCGCGCGCGGCGAGGATTTCCAGTTCGTCGATGACCTCTACGGCGGCTCGATTCCGCGCAACTACGTGCCCGCCGTGGAGAAGGGCATCCAGGACGTGAGGAAGCGCGGCTTCCTCGCCGGCTTCCCGATGGTCGACTTCCGGGTCGAGCTCTATGACGGGCAGTACCACGACGTCGACTCTTCGGAAATGGCGTTCAAGATCGCCGGCTCGCTCGCGTACAAGGACGCCATGGAGAGGGCGAGGCCGACCATCCTCGAGCCGATCATGAAAATCGCGATCCGGGCCCCCCAGGAGTACATGGGCGACCTGATGGGCGACCTCACGTCGCGTCGCGGACGCCCCGCCGGCATGGACCAGGAGGGCGACGACTCCATCATCCGCGCCGAAGCGCCGCTCGCCGAGATGATCTCGTACGGGTCGATCCTCCGGGCCATCACGCAGGGGCGCGGCTCGTTCCACATGGAAATGGGCCACTACGAGGAGGTCCCGCGCCCCCTCCAGGAGAAGCTCATCGCCGAGCGCGCGAAGCACCGCAAGGTGGAGGTCGTCGAGGAGTAGCTCCGAATCGCGACGAAACGATCCGTGACGGAATGAAAGCCGCTCGCGTGCTGCCTGCCAGGGACCCGCGCGCGGGCTGTTTGCTGTTTGCTGAGAGTCGGGACGTGCTGCGCACCTGCTGACCGTCCTCATCGTGGTCGTGGCCCTTCGCCCCGGCGCCGCGGTCGCTCAGAAGGCGCTCCTCGAGAGGGTGCCCACGCCGCTAGGAGGACTCTCCGAGAAGGAGGTACTCAGCCTTCTCTTGCCGGGATACGTCGAGCCGCCACCGGCGTCTCAGGATCCAAACGCGGAGCCCGAGTGGAACGTCACAAGGGCGCGCGTCACCGAATCGCTCGTCTCGGATTTCGGTCTTGGGGCGGGTTCGTTCGCGCTCGTCCTCGTAAACGGTTCGAGGGGCGCCTGCACCCAATGCGGCTTTGCAGTCGTTGGCCTCATCGACCCCGTCAAGCACAGAGTCATCTGGCGCCTCGAGCCGGACCACTTCGGTGGCTACGGACTCGCCACCTTTTCGCTTTTCGAAGAGGATCCACGACTGGCGTTTGCTTTCCGGATCGACGCGGGCGCCCAGACGCACGGTTCGTATTTGAGACAGACGATTTATCGGCCTCGCCAACTCAAAGGCGGCGGCATCGAATGTGATCTCGTCTGGTCGGATCTCGTCGGATCGGCAGCTGGGCTCGGCGCGACGAGCGGCACGATGGAGCACATGCGATGTGCCTCGATGGACCGCGCAGGGACGGGCCCCGACTGGACGTACCGGCGCCGGTCGTTCTTCGGAGCCTGGCTCGACGACGGAACCGAGGGCGAGGCCGCAACAGCGCCGCTCGGTCTTCCGTGCAAGGATGGGGACGGGGAACAGCGCGTGGAGATTCGCAGGGTCGAGCGCTGGCGTTTCGAGGTCGCAACCGGACACATGTCGAGAAACTCGGTCCGCAGCGAACGCGTCGATCACGCCCCTTCGACGCGGTTCCCATTCTCCCTTCCGGTCCGTAAGGCCGTCTGGTCACGCGTTGAACAGAGGGCAGCGGCGGCGGCCAGGCCTTTAAGCGAGGTGCACTCGCCGACCGAGAGGTTCCGAATCCGCCGGAGCCACCAGTCCTACGGCAAGGACGAGGTCGCACTCCTGGACAGGACGGGAGACGGCATTCGATCGCTCCAAGACTGGCACTCTGAGTTCTTCGAAGGAAGCATCGAGGCGCTCGGTTGGGCCGAAGATGAGAGCCGCTTCTTCGTCGTCGTCGCCTTCGAAGGCGAGCGCGCACTCCTCTCGTTCAGTGTCAAAGGCACCGACGACTACTGGGAGGAGCTGCTCGACCCCTTCGACAAATCTTGGAGCGACGGATTCGTGATGCGGCACGCGTAACCGACCCACTCACGCTGAGCTGGTACCGCCTCAGCGCAGGCGGGTGATGCCGGGGTATCCGTCGAATCCGGCGTCGAAAGTCAGGATCTCCGTCACGCCCTGCTCCTCCATGACGGCCAGGTGCAGCGCGTCGCGAGCCGAGAACTTTCGCCGAGCGAGGACGATCTCCTTGGCACGACCAACCGTCGAAGTCTGGACGGAAAAAACCTCGTCAACGACGCCAAGGAGTGCGTCGAACGCCGGTTGGATCATTTCCCGCCGGTCGATTGAAACATACCGGTGAAGGATTTCCTGCAGGACCTCGACGTCCGATACGAGGCGGCGTCTTTCGGCGACGAGCCCTTCGACGATGCGCTGTGCATCCACCTTGCGGGGATGCGGCGCCCCGACGAAGTACATCGGGATGTTCGAATCGACGAAGATCACTCGCCCGATCCGTAGCCCTTCTCGATCTCGGCGAGCATTTGCTCAATGTCCCCGGTCGGGCCCTGGTGGCGCACGGCGCGGCGTATCGCGGCGATCTTGTCCGCGACGTCTCCGAGCGGCTCCTTCCGGCGCGCTTCGCGCAGGGCGCCTCGCACCCACTCTGCCACGGTCATGCGCTTCGCGCGCGCGGCGCGCTGGATCTCGCGGATTTCCGGCTCGTCGAGAAGCACCTGAAGACGCTTACTCATAGGCATGAGTCTATCAGACTATCGAAGTACTTTCATGGTCTGCAGGGATCCTCCGGTGGTGACGCCGCGACGCGGCATTTCGCCCTGATCAGTCCGCATCATGGCGGCCGGGCGGCCCCTGGACGACCCTATGTTTCGGGGGTGTGCCCATGTCGATCGCCACGGCCGGTGAGGATCTCCTCGGCGGACTGATCGCGGACGGGACCGTCTCGCGCTCGTCCGCTCGCGCCCCGGAAACCCTGTGGAACCAGCGTTTCGCCCAAAGAACGCAGCGCATCACGGCCTCGATGATCCGCGAGCTCCTCAAGCTCACGGAGCAGCCCGACATCATCTCCTTCGCCGGCGGCCTGCCCGCGCCCGAAGTCTTCCCCATCGAAGAGATCCGCGCCGCGACCGAGCGCGTCCTCCGAGACCACGGGACGACGGCCCTCCAGTACACGACGACTGAGGGCTACCGGCCGCTCCGCGAGCTCCTTGTCCGCCACATGAGCCGCTACGGCGTCGAGGTCAAGCCCGAGAACGTGCTCGTGACGTCGGGCTCGCAGCAGGCCCTCGACCTCATCGGGAAGCTCCTCATCAACCCCGGCGACCGGGTCCTCACCGAGGCGCCGACGTACCTCGGCGCCCTGCAGGCATTCAACGCCTACCAGGCCGACTACCTCCCCGTGCCGATCGACGACGACGGGATGGACGTCGACGCGCTCGAGGAACAGCTGCGAGGCGGGCCGAAGTTCGTCTACGCGCTCCCCAACTTCCAGAACCCCGCGGGCGTCACGCTGGGCATGGGCCGCCGCCGGCGCCTCGTCGAGCGCGCGGCTCACTACGGGATCCCGATCGTCGAGGATGATCCGTACGGGCAGCTCCGGTACGACGGCGAGCACCTCCCCTCCCTCGTGAAGCTCGACGCCGAGACGCGCGGCTGCGCGAACGGCGAGCGCGCCTTTACAGGCAACGTCCTCTACCTGTCGACGCTCTCGAAGACGCTCGCGCCGGGCCTCAGGATCGCGTGGGTCGTCGCGCCCGAGGTCGTCGTCTCGAAGCTCGTCCAGATCAAGCAGGGCGCTGACCTCCACACCTCGACGTTCTGCCAGTACGTCGCGTATGAGGTCGCCAAGGGCGGCTTTCTCGACAAGCACGTGCGCCGGATCCGGACCGTCTATGGCGAACGCCGCGACGCGATGCTCCGCGCGCTCGACCGCCACGCCCCTCCGGCCGTCCGGTGGACGCGGCCGAGCGGCGGGCTTTTCCTCTGGGCGACGCTCCCGGAGGGCTTCGACACGCTGAAGCTCCTCGACGAGGCGATCGCCGAGAAGGTCGCTTTCGTCCCCGGTGCTGCGTTCTATCCCTGCGGCGGCGGCGAGCGGACGATGCGCCTGAACTTCTCCTACGCGGCGCCCGACGTCATCGAGGAAGGGATCAAGCGCCTCTGCAGGGTCATCGAGGGGAAGATAAAGAGTTAGTCCCGGCTCTCTTCCCCGGTCCTCAGGCGCCGTGAATGCCCTGCTCGGAGGACGCGATGAAGTCGCGAAGCGCCTTCACGTCGAAGGATGTGACCGCGATCGGCTCGAGCGCGGCCATCATGGCGGCCCGGTCGTGCCGGTGGCGGTGAAGGACGCGATAGGCCTTTTGCAGCGCCGCCACGCGCTCCTTCGAGAAGCCCTTGCGCTCGAGCCCGACGCTGTTCACCTTCCAGGCCCTGACGTCGCGGTCCGAGGAGCTCCAGAGGAACGGCAGCACGTTGTGGTTCATGCCCGAGAACGCCCCGACGAAGGCGTGCCGGCCCACCTTCAGGAACTGCTGCACGCCGGCATAGGCTCCGAGCACGACGTCGTCCTCGACGACGCAATGCCCGGCCAGCGAGGCGCCGTTCGCGAAGACCGTACGGCTTCCGACGACACAATCGTGCGCCACGTGCGAGTAGGCCATGAACAGGTTGTCGTCGCCGATGATCGTCGTGCCGTGCCCCGTGACCGTCCCACGGTGCACCGTGCAGAACTCGCGGAACGCGTTTCGGTGCCCGATGACGAGCGTGGTGGGCTCCCCCTTGTACTTGAGGTCCTGCGGAGGCCCTCCGAGCGCGGCCTGCGCCGAGACCCGGTTGTCTTCGCCGAGCGTCATCGGGCCTTCGAGAACGGCGTGGGCGCCCACCACCGTGCGCGCGCCGATCGTGACCCGCGCCCCGACGATCGCGTAGGGCCCGATCTCCGCGGTGGGATGAACGGAGGCCGCCTGATCGACGATGGCCGTCGGATGAATCGCCATCACCGCACCGCCGAAGGGCGATCGGCGAGGCTGCTCATGAATTCCGCTTCCGCGCACAGGGCGCCGTCCACCCGCGCCTCCGCCTTCATCCGCACGAGGTTCGAGCGCACATGGACGATCTGGGCGACCACGACGAGCTGGTCTCCCGGAAACACGGGACGCCTAAAGCGCGCCTTGTCCACGCCCGACAGGTACATCAGCTTCTTCTCCGGGTCGGCCTCGCCCGCGAAGAACAGGCAGCCCCCCACCTGGGCCATGCACTCGAGGACGAGGACGCCGGGCATCACCGGGTTCCCCGGGAAATGTCCCTGGAAGAACGGCTCGTTGACGGAGACGTTCTTGAGGCCCTTGACCTTCGAGCCCACGACGACCGGCCCCGGGGTCATCTCGAGGATCCGGTCGACGAGGAGGAACGGATAGCGGTGCGGCAGGAGCCGCAGGATCTCGAGGATGTTGCGGGCCGTGCTCTGTTCGGTCATTCCCGTGCTCCCTTGAGGAGGCCCGCTTTCTCGGCCAGACGGCGCACGAGGCGCGCCGTCTCCGGCAGCCGGCTGAATTCGATGTAGGACTTCTGATAGGCGCGATATCCAATCGCGGGCGACCCATGGAGGGCCTCTCCGTCCGGTACGTCTCTTGCGATGCCGCTTTGCGCCTGCACCTTGACGCCGTTGCCGACCGTAATGTGACCCGCGACGCCCACCTGCCCGCCGAGGACGACGCCGTCTCCGAGGACGGCCGAGCCCGCGATCCCGGACTGCGCGCAGATGACGTCGTGCCGTCCGAGCGTGACGTTGTGGCCGATCTGGGCGAGATTGTCGATCTTCGTGCCCGCGCCGACCGACGTCGTCTCGAGAGCGGCCCGGTCGACGCAGGAGTTCGCACCGATCTCGACGTCGTCGCCGATCGTGACGCCTCCGACCTGCGGAATCTTGACGAGACCTTTGTCCGTCGTCGCATAGCCGAACCCGTCCGCCCCGAGGACGGCGCCGCTGTGGACCTCGACCCTCTCGCCCAGTACAACGTCGTCGTAAAGGACGACGTGGGGATGCAGCCACGAACCCGCGCCCACCCGGCACCTCTCTCCGACCACGGCGTGCGCGCCGACGATCGCGTTCGCCTCGATCCTCGAGAGATCTCCCACGACGGCGTAGGGCCCGATTTCGGACGACGGGTCGACGAAGGCGCCCGCGTCGACGACGGCCGTCGGATGGATGCCGAGCCGCGGGGCCCGCGCGGGATTAAAGAGGCGAAGGATCTTGATGAGCGCGGTCGACGGATCGGAAACCTCGATCACGGTCCGGCCCGGGAGGGCGGCGGCCGACCGCGCGAGAAGGGCGCCGGCCGCGGAAGCGGCCGCGCGCGAAAGCGCCCGCTCCTCGTTCACGAACGAGAGGGCGTCGGCACCCGCGCCCTCCAGGGCGCGGACGCCGACGAGCCGAAGGTCTCCGTCGCCGACGACGCGCCCACCGCAGGCGGCGGCCACCTCGGCGACGGAGAACGACGCCACGCCCGGGTTACTTCTTGGGAGCGGCGGGCGCTGCGGACTTGGGAGCGGCGGGCGCTGCGGGCTTGGCGGCGGCAGGTGCGGCGGGCTTCGCCGCGGCCGGTGCAGCCGGAGCCGCGATCATCGAGTTGAACTTCGTGATGACGGCTTCAGTCAGGTCGACGGACTTGTCATCGGCGAAGAGCAGCCCCGAATTGAACTTGTTGAACACGAGGGCGTAACCCTGCTCGCGCGCGACCTCGTTGATCACGGGCATGATCCGTTTCTCGAGATCTCCGAGCTCCTTGCGCTGGGACTCTTCCAGCTCGCGCTGGGCGTCGTCCTGGAAGCGCTTCAGGTCGAGCGCCTTGGCCTGATAGTCCTTCTGGAGCTTTTCCATGGCGTCCTCGGACAGGGACTTTCCCTGGTCCTGGATCTTCTGCTCCATGTCCCGGAGCTCCTTCTGGCGCTTGGCGAGGTCGTCCTGCTTGGCGAGCTGGACCTTCTGGACGCGGGCCAGGCTCTCCTTGCCGACGGCGGACTCCTGAACGATCTTCTGGACCTCGATCACGCCGATCTTTCCACCGGCAACGACCGGTGTCTGGGCGGAGGCGCCGGCGGCGAGAACGCCGAGGGCAAGGGCGCCGGCGGCGAGGGTGATGGTGCGATTCATGGATGGAACTCCTTCGTTGATTTTGGCCTCCGCGAGGACGCCGTCTCCGCGGAGGCGCGGATCATACTGGAAATGGCTAGAACGTCGTCCCGATGGAGAACTGGAAGTCGGTCTTGGATTCCGTCTGGATGACGGTGCCCGCCGCATCCTTCAGGTCTTTCGGCTTGAGGTTGATGCCGTAGATGAACCGCAGGGGCGCCTGGAAAATAGGCAGGAACACGCGCATTTCGAGGCCGGTCGAGGTGCGCATCGAGCCGAGGTTCAGCGACTGGCCCTCGAGCCAGGTATTTCCAGCGTCGAAGAAGAGCGCGAGCTTCAACGGCCCGGCGAGCGCGTACACGTACTCGGAATTGAAGACCAGGAACCGGTTTCCTCCGAGAAGAGCGCCGGAGCTCGTGAAGAAGGCCCGGCCCTCGGAGTCAACCGGGTAGATGGAACCGTACTTGAAGCCGCGCACGGAGCGGTCTCCACCGATGCGGTAGCGCTCGAAGAGGGGGATCCGGCTGTCGGAGGTGACCTCGTTGGGGTCCTGCTCGCCGCTGTAGGCCTGGAGAAGTCCGAGGTCGAGATTAAACGCGAAGTTGCCCTTCTTGCCGAACGGGATGTAGCGCGTCGCGTTCGCGCTCAACTTGTAGTACGAGAAGTCGCCGCCGAACGGGCCGCCCGCCACGGATATCGAGACGCCGAGCTTCGTGCCCCGGTTCGGGTCGAAGGGATCGTTCCGGCTGTCGTACCGATAGCCGGGGGTGACCGCCGACACTTTGCCGAGGTACGTCGCGAACGCGACCGGGACGGCGCCGCCGCCGGGGGGGGCAGGCGGCGGGTAGACCTGATACGTGCTCCGCGTGTCGGTGTAGCCGTAGAAGATCGAGACGAGGTCGAAGAGCCCCAGTCCGTAGCCGAGTGAGACGGTCGCGCCCTTGCTACTCTGGTCGAGGCCGCCGGCGACGTCGCTGTAGTTCAGGGTCCGATTGAAGATCGAGCCGCCGATCGACATCCGCTGGTCGAGGAACCACGGCTCGGCGAACGAGACGTCGAAGAAGTTCGACCGGTTGCCGCGCTGGAACTGGAAGCCGAGGTTGTCGCCGCGGCCGAGGAAGTTCCGCGTGTTGAATTGGAACTGCCCGAACAGGCCGTCGAGCTGCGAGTAACCCGCGCCGAACTGGACTTCGTTGCGGTTCGTGTCCGTGCCCTTGATCGAGACATCGACCGTCTTCTTGTCCGGGTTGACCCGGAAATCGGGATCTTCCTCGATTTTGAAGTACCCGAGCTGCGTCACCTTGAACAGGCTCTTCTTGAAGGTCTCCATGTCCATGATGTCGCCTTCGAAGACCTGCAGCTCGCGCCTCAATACCTTGTCGCGCGTCGTCTTGTTGCCCGTGAACTCGACGCGGCCGAGCCGGTACTGGTCGCCTTCGGTGATTTTCACAACGACGTCCACGACGTGATTCGGCTTCTCGGTGTTCTCGGGGTTCATGAACACGTAGATGTAGCCGCGACTGCGGTACGTGGCGTCGATCGACTTCATTCCGTCGGCGATGACGGCTCGGCTCATCGGCTTCCCCGCCTTGTAGCCGAAGAAGCGCTCGAGCTGCTCCGGCCGGAACACCACGGAGCCCTCGACCGTGACCTTGCCGAAATAGAACTTCTCGCCCTCGACGATCGGGATCGTGATCCGGACGCGTCGGCTGATCTTCTCGCGGCGCTTTTCCTGGGGGTTCGTCACGAACACGTCGAGGATCGGGTCCTTGATGACGACGTCCTTGTAGCCCGCGTTCTGGTAGACCTTGCGGAGGCTCTCGACGTCTTCCTCATAGCCCGCCTGGTTGAACGTGGACTTGCTGTCGAAGAACCGCCACCAGTGCGCCTGCTTCGTCTTCGAGATCGAGTACCGGAGCTTCGTCTGGCCGAAGACCGTATTGCCCGTGAATTTGATCGACTGGATCTTGATCTTGTCGCCCTCGTCCACGAGGAACACGATGCGGCGTTGCAGCTCGGAGACGTTCTCGGTCGTCGCGTCGATCGCCACGGACCGGAATCCCTCGGCCTTGTAGGCCTCGAGGAGGACCGACTTCGCCTTCGCGACGTCCCGCAGCGAAACGGGCGCCCCCACCCGGATCTCCGCCTTTCCCTCCTTGAGCTTGTCCTTGAGCTGGGAGGTCGTCAGCTTCTTGTTGCCCCGGAATTCGAGGTCCGAGACGGTCGGCCGCTCGACGACGATCGCGACGAGCACGATGCCGGCGGGAGTCGACTCCTTTTCGAGCGTCACGTCCTCGAAGAGGCCCGAGTCCCAGAGCTTGCTGAAGTTCCGCCTGACCTGGTCGTCGTCGTAGGGATCGCCCGCCTTGACGCCCAGATAGAAACCGACCGTCTCGGCGGCGGTCGTCTTCCCGCCGCGCACGACGATCTGGGCGATCTTCGGTTTGGCGGCCGCCGGCGCCGCCGGCGCAGGGGCCGTGACCGGAGCCGCGGACATGTCCGGTTTCGGCATCGTGCCCGAAAGGGGCGATTCCGGCCGGATGCCGCCGAAAACGGAGTCGCCTGAAGGCGTCGGGGCCGGCGTCGGGGTGGGAGAGGGCGATTGGGCGAGCGCCGTTTGGCACGCGAAAAAGGCCAGCAGGGCGCTCGCGAGGGCCCCGGCCGGAATGGCGCGCGCGGATCGGCCGCAGGCGAACCCGGCGGGAGCGCCGGACGGACGTTTCAGAGACACCCGGGTTACCGGCCTGTACCGATTGGCTCGGGAGCCCGCACCTGAACCCTCAGTTCGTCTCCTGATACGGTCACTTCGACACACTCGATAGGCTCTCGCGAGCCAATCAGCAATTCCGATACCGCGTCCTCGACGTGCCGCTGGATCGTTCGCCGAAGCGGCCGGGCTCCCGAATGCATGTCGTGGCCCGAGGCCTTGAGGAGCCAGTCCACGGCCGGCTCGTCGACCACGAGCTTGAGGCCGCGGTGCTTCAGCGTCTCGGCGACGTCGTCGAGGAGGAGGCGTCCGATCGCCCGGAGCTCCGGGAGACCCAGCGAGTTGAAGACGATGATTTCGTCGATCCGGTTGATGAACTCCGGCGAGAACTCGCGCCGCAGCTCCTTGAGCACCATCTCTTCGATCTCACGCTTCTCGGGGGCGTTTTTCGAGTCGCCGAAGCCCATGCGGCTGCCCGTGACGAGGTACTTCGTCCCCACGTTCGAGGTCATGATGATGAGCGTATTTTTGAAGTCGACGACGTTGCCGTACGCGTCCGTGAGCTGGCCGTCCTCGAAGATCTGCAGGAGGAGGTTCGCGATGTCCGGGTGGGCCTTCTCGATCTCGTCGAGCAGGATCACAGAGTAGGGCTGGCGCCGGATGCGCTCCGTGAGCTGGCCGCCCTCCTCGTACCCGACATACCCGGGGGGCGAGCCGATGAGCTTCGAGACCGCGTGCTTCTCCATGTACTCGGACATGTCGAACCGCACGAGCGCTTTCTGGTTGTTGAAGAGGAACTCGGCGAGCTGGCGCGCGGCCTCGGTCTTGCCGACGCCGGAGGGCCCGAGGAAGATGAACGAGCCCATCGGGCGGTTCGGGTTCTTCACGCCGAGGCGCGAGCGGCGGATCGCGCGGCTGATCGCCTCGAGCGAACGGTCCTGGCCGATGACCCGCTTCTTGAGGGACTCTTCCATGTGGAGAAGCTTCTCGGCTTCCTCCATCTGGAGCGCCGTCACCGGGATGCCGGTCCAGCTCGAGATGATCTCCTCGACATCCGCGCGCGTCACTTCGACCGGCGCCCCGTCGTCGAGCGAGGAGGTCTTCGCGCGCTCGATCTCTTCCTTGATCTCGATCTCGCGCTCGCGGAGGAAGACCGCCCGCTCGAAGTCCTTCTCCGAGATGGCCTTCTTCATCTCCTTGACGATCTGCTTGATCTCGTTCTCGAGCCGCCTCAGGTTCTGGGTGTCGGCGGTCTTGCGGAGCTTCACCTTCGCGCCGGCCTCGTCGAGGATGTCGATCGCCTTGTCGGGGAAGAAGCGGTCCGGGATGTAGCGGTTCGCCTGGTAGACGGCCGTCTTGATGGCGTCCGCCGTATAGCGCACGCGGTGGAACGTCTCGTAGCGCTCGCGCACGCCCTCGAGGATCCGGAGCGTCTCCTCCTCGTCCGGCGGGGCCACCGTGATGGCCTGGAACCGGCGCAGGAGCGAGCGGTCCTTCTCGATGTACTTGCGATATTCCTTCAGCGTCGTCGCGCCGATGCAGGAGATCTCGCCGCGCGACAGCGCCGGCTTGAGGATGTTCGCGGCGTCGAGCGAGCCCTCGGCCGAGCCCGCGCCGATGAGCGAGTGGATCTCGTCGATGAAGACGATGAGGTCCTGGTTTTCCTTCAGCTCCTTGAGGATTCCCTTCAGGCGCTCCTCGAACTGGCCGCGGTACTTCGTGCCCGCGACGATGAGCGAAAGGTCGAGCGCGAGGATCTTCCGCTGCGCGAGGAACAGCGGCACGCCGCCCTCGACGATGCGCTGCGCGAGGCCCTCGACGATGGCCGTCTTGCCGACGCCCGGCTCCCCGAGGAGGATCGGGTTGTTCTTCGTGCGGCGGGACAGGATCTGGATGATACGTTCGACCTCTTTGTCGCGCCCCACGAGCGGGTCGAACGCGTTCTGCTGCGCGAGGGCGGTCAGGTCGCGCGCGTACTCGGCCAGGAACGGCAGCTCCTTCTTCTGCTTCGAAGCCTCGCGCTCCTTGATGAGCGCAATCGTCTCCTCGCGCACGCCGTACAGGTTGAAGCCGTGCGCCATGAGGATGCGTCCCGCGACGCATGGATCGACCCGGAGGATGCCGATGAGGAGATGCTCCGTGCCGACATAGGGATGCATCATCGACTCCGCCTCGTGCGAGGCGTATGCGAGGATCTTCTTGGACTCCTCCGAGAGCGGGAGCTCCTGCGTGGAGGACACGCGCTCGACGAAGACGCGGTCACCCTCGATTTCGCGGCGGATTTCGTCGGGCTTCACGTTGAAGCGGGCGAAGATCTCCCTGATGATCTCCTCGCCCTCGCGAAGAACCCCGAGCAGGATGTGCTCGGACTCGATGACCTTCGACCCCAGCTTCGAGGACTCGTACCGGGCGAAAAACAGGGCCCGGCGCGCCTTCTCGTTGTACTTTTCGAACATCGTCAGAGTACCGTTTTGACCCCCTGAAACAGCCGAGAAGGCGACCGAAGCAACTCAAGCCACATCGCTCAACCCCTCTTCTCCGAGCAATTTGATCGTAGCACAGCGACGCGCCCACTCCGGGTCGTGCGTCACGATGATCGCGGCTCCGGCGCGCTCTTTCGCCACTTCGGCGAGGAGATCAAAGACGCGTGCCGCGTGAGCCGCGTCGAGACTGCCCGTCGGCTCGTCGCAGAGGAGGAGTCGCGGCCTCCTCACGACTGCGCGGGCGATGGCGACGCGCTGGCGCTCGCCGCCCGAGAGCGTCCGCGGGAACGCGCCGGCCCGTCCGAGGAGCCCGACGCGGTCGAGCACTTCGCGCGCTTCGCGGCGTCCCTCTTCCTCCGGCCGGCCGGCGAGGAACAGCGGCAGAGCCACGTTTTCCTCGGCCGTCAGTTCCGGCAGTAAGTGGTGGAACTGAAACACGAAGCCCACGCCCGCGCCGCGCACTGCCGCGCGCGGCGCGGGCGCGAGGGCGGCCCAGTCCGCGCCGTCGAGCGCCACCTTGCCCGCGTCGGGCGTGTCGAGCCCGGCGAAGAGATGGAGCAGCGTCGATTTTCCGCAGCCCGAGGGGCCCGTGATGGCGAGGAGATCGCCCGCGAGGACGCGGAGCGACACGCCGCGGAAGACCTCGACGCGCGCTTCGCCGGAACCGAACCCCTTCGCGAGGCCCTCCGCGACGAGCAAGGGCGCCGTCTCAGGCGCCACGCAAGGCCTCCACGGCGGGCTGCCGCGCGGCCGTGCGGGCCGGCACGGACGCGACGACGAACGCCCAGAGGATCGACAGCGCCGCGACGACGGCGACGTCGAAGGGGTCCACGCGGAACGGCGCGTGGCTCATGCCGTAGAGCTGGGCGGGGAGAGGAACGAGGCCGAACTTCTCGAGGACCAACGCGACCGACGTGCCGAGAGCGACGCCGAGGAGGGTCCCGGCGACGCCCACGCCGCCCCCCGCGGCGCGGAACACCTTTTCCACGGTCTTCGGCGACGCTCCGAGAACCGAGAGCATCGCGGCGTCCCCCGCGCGCGTCGCAGCGAGGACGGCCGACGTCGCCGCCAGGTTCAGGCCCGCGACGATCACGATCAGAAAGACGGCCGCGAAGAGGACGAAGCGCTCGAGCCTCAGAGCGAGGACCAGCGCGCGGTTCTGCTCCTCCCACGTGGTCACCGTGACGGAGGGACCGAGCGCCGCCGCTACCGCCGAGGCGGCGTCCTTCGCCCGCATCGGGTCCTTCAGGAACACCTCGTAACCGGTCGCCCCATCGGGGCCGAGCGCGAAGAGGCGCCGCGCCTCGTCGAGCGGCAAGCTCGCCTCGGCCGCGCGCCGTCCCGCCGACGCGGGCGCGAGGCCCGAAACCTGCATCGTAGAGACGATCGGGACGGGTCCGAGGGGCGACAGCCGCGCGCGCGATGAGACGAGCGTCACCGTCTCGCCCGGCACGATGCCGAGCGGACGGGCCTGCGCGACGTCGAGGATGAGGCCCTTCGTCTTCTCGCGGCCCACGACCTCGGCCGGAGCGGCGTCGCGCCCCATCGAAACCCAGACACGGCCCCGCGCGACGGGAGAGACGGACACGACGCCGGGGACGGCGGCGAGCCTGCCGCCCACGCGATCCACATCGTGAAAGACGCCTCGTCCGGCGGGCGTTACGAGGAGGTGCGGCGTCTCGGCGAGAAGCCGGCTCTTCACGTGCGCCTGAAACCCCGCGAGCAGCGCGAGCGACACGACGAGCGCCGCCACCCCGAGCGCCAATCCGAGAAACGCCGCGAGCGCGACGACCCCCACCTGCGCGTCGCGCCGCGACGCAAGGAGATACCTCTTGGCAAGAAAGAAGGAGATCAAGAGGAAGATTTCGGCCGCATCAACGGAAACAGGATTACGTCGCGGATGGACGGGGAGTTCGTGAAGAGCATCGCCAGGCGGTCGATGCCGACGCCTTCGCCGGCCGTGGGCGGCATGCCGTAGGCGAGCGCCTCGACGTAGTCCTCGTCGTAGAGCATCGCCTCGTCGTCGCCCTTGCCCCGCTCGGCCACCTGCGCGCGGAACTTTTCGGCCTGCTCGTCCGGGTCGTTCAGCTCGCAGAAGCCGTTCGCGACCTCCATCCGCCCGATGAACAGCTCGAACCGGTCGGCGGTATCCGGGTCCCCAGGCTTCGTCTTGGAAAGCGGCGAGATCTCGGCGGGATAGTCGATGACGTAGGTGGGCTGCAGGAGCCTCTTCTCGGCCACGGCGCCGAAGATCTCGGCGAGGAGCTTGCCCCGGGAGTCCCCGAACCTCTCGACGTTCTCCACCCCGTATCGTTCCGCGGTTTTTCTTAGAAGGTGAAGATCGCGGAGGTCGGCGGCCGTCGCGTCTTCAACATGCTCGAGAATCGCGTCGACCATCGTGACGCGGCGGAACGGGGCCTTCAGCGAGATCGTCTCGTCGCCCCAGGAAAGCTCGGTCGTCCCGAGGATCTCCTCTGCGGCGCTCGCGAAGAGCTCCTCCGTGAGCGCCATCTGGTCGCGCGCGTCGGCGTAGGCCGTGTAGAACTCGAGCATCGTGAATTCGGGGTTGTGTTGCGTCGAGATCCCCTCGTTCCGAAAATTGCGGTTGATCTCGTAAACCTTCGGGAAGCCTCCCACGACGAGGCGCTTGAGGTACAGCTCCGGCGCGATGCGCAGGTAGAGGTCGAGGTCCAGCGCGTTGTGGTGCGTCCGGAAAGGCCGGGCGGCCGCTCCCCCCGCGAGCGTCTGCATCATCGGCGTCTCCACCTCGACGAAGCCGCGCCGGTCGAAGAAGTTGCGGATGAAGGCGACGATCTTCGCCCGGATCTCGAACGTGCGTCGCGTTTCGGGAGAGACGATCAGATCGACGTAGCGCTGCCGGTACTTCCGCTCGACATCCGTGAGGCCGTGCCACTTGTCGGGGAGCGGACGAAGCGATTTCGACAGGAAATCGAGCGAGGCCACCCTGACGGAAAGCTCTCCCGTCCGCGTCCGGAAGATCGATCCCGCCACGCCCACGTGATCGCCGAGGTCGAGCTGCTCGAGGAGCTCCCAGTCACCGGGGCGGAGCGCGTCTTTCTTCACGTAGATCTGGACGCGCTCGGCGCCGTCGGACAGGTCGAGAAACACCGCCTTCCCCATCTTCCGGATCGCGAGGATGCGCCCCGGCACGCGCACGAGCCGTCCGCCTTCGGGCAGGGCCTCGAGAGCCGCGGCGTCCAAAGACGACCATTTCGCGATCACCTGAGAGACGAGGTGCGTCTCATCCCAGCGGTTCGGGTAGATCGGCCGCCCGAGGGCGGCGATGCGGGCGCGCGCGTCGCGACGGTTCGCGATCTGCTCGGGAACGTCGGGCATCTTCTGGGGTTCCAGAGGAGCGGGGACCCTCGGAGTTTCGGCCATCGGACCGATTAAACCATCGACGCGCGCCCGCGCGCTGTCACGGCCATGCCTACTTCCCGCCGAGGGCGTCGAAGAGAAGCCAGAGGCCCGCGAAGGTCCGGAGATGTCGGAAGCGCGAGCGCGTCAGGTTTTTCCAGCGCTCGCTTCCCTCCGACTCGACGGCGGCGAGGGCCTCCCGGAACAGGCCGTCGATCTCCCGGGCGCGCGCGAGGCACTTCTTGGTGGGCGCGAGCGTGCTTTCGGAAGCGGACGAATCCCCCACTTCGCCAACGAGGTCGCGCAGCTGCTGCGCCTCCTCGTCCATCTTCTGCCGGAGGACGGAGGCGTTGAAATAGAGGCGGTCCCGCTCGGCCGGGGGTTCCGTGTCCTTCCCTTTGCACAGGACCCGGAGGGCCGACCGCACCTCCCACGGCTCGAGGTGGGTCCCGTGTTCGGGCATGCCCTCCGTCGGGCCCGAGCGGACAAGATCCAAGCTGGCGAAGAGCCGGCGAGCCGTTTCGGACGTGAGCCGGTCCGTCTCGGCACGCCAGGCTATGCCTGCGCCCGCATCCCGGCGGATTGGGGGAGGCGTTGCGCCCTTCGAGACAGCGTCCTTCTTCCGCCGACTGCTGCCGGCCGTGGAGTCCGAGCCCATGTCGAATTCGTCGGCGGCCGCGGGGTCGAGCCGCGCGAGTAGCCGGTGAAGTGAATCCTTGAGGCGTTTGACGTCGCGCGGGCGCACCCCGCGCCGGCGGCTCGTCTTCTCGAACTCGTCCTTGTCCTTGCGGAAGCGCTCGAGATCCTCTCGGAACTCGGGGCTCATGAAGCGCGCGTCCTGCTCGAGATCCTTTTCCTTCTCGAGAATCTCGCGGGAGGCCGTGAGGATGCGCTTCTCCTCCTCCTTGTAGAGGAGCTGGAACTTCTTCTTCACGGCGACGTTCGACGACAGGACCGCGTGCATGACCTCGGCCTCATAGAACGCCTTTCCCATCCGGTGCTTGAGCGTCCGGATGTTCTCGAGCGTCTTGCGGTTCGACAGGTCCTCGAATCGCTCGCAGCGTTCCAGGTCGCGCCGCAGAATGTCGAGAAGGGAGACCACGGACTTCACTTCCGCGGCGTCGACCCGGGGTCGCGCCATGAGCGACAACAGCGCGTCACTCAGCTTATGCAGCTCCGCGGGAGACTTCAGCTCCGCCTCGCCTCCTTTCCCAGGCGACGTGCCGAGGCGCGTGAGGAGGAAGTCCACCTTGTCCATCTCGTCGGGCGAGAGCGTGTTCGCGTAGTAGTAGAACTTCAGGATCGACAGGAGAAGTTCTTCGTCGCCCGCCTTCACGCGCTCGAAGAACTGGCGCATCGTGCTCGGCGAGATCTGGCAGTCGTCCTCGGCCAGAGTCGCATGCAGCGCGTCGAGCTGCAGGTCGAGGCGCACCATCGCCGCCCGCGCGTCGGCATCCGGTTCGACGCCCTTCGTCGCCTTGATTCGCTTCATCTGCTCGTAGAGAGGGGCGAAAGAGACGGCCGGTCCGGTGGTCCCGTGCAGGCTCGTCCGGTGCACGCCCTGGAGGAACTGGTGAAACGTCCACAGCGCCTTGAATTTCGCGGAAAGCCGCGCATAGGCCTGCGAGATCGCTTCGGATTCTGGCGCCGTGATGGTCACGTTTTGTGAATGATAATCTGACTCCCGTGATCGACCGCATCCTGCTTTCCGAAAAGACGATCGCGAAGCGCCTGGATGTCCTCGCGAAAGAGATCGACGCCGCCTACGTGGGCAAGGATCTCCTCGCCGTCGGCATCCTGAAGGGCTCGGTGTTCTTCCTGACCGACCTCTTGAAGCGCCTCAAGGTCCCCGTCGCGGTGGACTTCCTCCAGGTGCGCTCCTATGCCGGAACGAGCTCCTCGGGGAACATCAACATCGTCCACGACCTCTCGATGGACATCCAGGGCAGGGACGTCCTCCTCTTCGAGGACGTGATCGACTCGGGGCTCACGCTCCGGAAAATCCTCGAGCTCCTCGCCTCGCGCAAGCCCCGCTCGCTCGGCGTCGCCGCCCTCCTCAAGAAGAAGGTGCCCGAGAACCGTGACATCCGCACGGACTTCCTCGGGTTCGAGATCGGCCCCGAGTTCGTCGTGGGCTACGGCCTCGACCTCGACGAGAAGTACCGCAATCTGCCGCACGTGGCGGTATGGAACCCCGCGCGCTGAACAAGGACGCGATGAGCATGAAGACCGTCTCCGTACCGGACGCCCCCAAGGCCATCGGCCCGTATGCCCAGGGCATCGTCGCCGGCGGCCTCCTGTTCACGGCCGGCCAGGCCCCCCTGGATCCCGCGACGATGAAGCTCGTCGAGGGCGACGTCGCTGCACAGACGCACCGCGTCCTCGACAACCTCGAGGCCGTGCTGCGCGGCGCGGGTGCCACGCTCGCCGACGTCGTCCGCGCCGGCGTGTTTCTCGTCGACATGGCGGACTTCGCAAAGATGAACGAGGTGTACGCCGCCCGCTTCGGATCTCATCGCCCGGCGCGCACGACCGTCGCCGTCGCGGCGCTCCCCGCCGGCGCCCGGGTGGAGATCGACTTCGTCGTCCGCGTAGGATAGGGGCCCCGTCCGGACACTCCGGACGTCAAGGAGCCCCCATG
>Ga0207932_1000110_pt1 | contig 27060 bp, 27 predicted proteins | sample NGESurdeep092012_FD_184480 | JGI IMG/M metagenome (GOLD analysis project Ga0207932, IMG submission 184480) | Arctic peat soil microbial communities from Barrow, Alaska - NGEE Surface sample 415-2 deep-092012 (SPAdes) | ecosystem: Environmental > Terrestrial > Soil > Wetlands > Peat ...
TATATCCCTTGCCCGCCATAATCATTAGGATCTCCGGGTTGATGACTTCGGTTTCGCCGACCCAGCCGAGGTCGACTTCGTGTTCGATTCCATCATAGACCACGCGCTGCGGGCTTTTCTTACGAGCGGCAATCATGCGGCCATCCTTTCCTGAGAGCCCGACCCCTTTGCCTCCGTGTTTGCCGATGAGGGCAACGAGATGCGTGTTGATGTTCCCAACGAGGACCATGCGGGCGATCTCGAGTGTCTCTTCGTCCGTGATACGCAAACCTGCCGCGAATTCAGGCGTTTTGCCCATTCGCTCCATCTTTTCGCTGATTTCCGGCCCGCCTCCGTGGACGAGTACCGGCTGCATCCCAACGTACCGCAAAAGCACGATATCTTCGATAATGCCCTCCATAAGGCGCTTATCGATCATCGCGTGCCCGCCAATCTTGATGACGACGAACGATCCGTAAAACTCACGAATGTAAGGCAATGCTTCTATAAGGATTTGCTCCCGCTTCATTCACCTGTAGTTCCGACTGAGAATAGAAATATGTTCCTGTACGATCGTCTTTAAGCGTACGGTCGGTCCTGTGAGATACGTAGGGGGCGAGTCCCGCCCTCAAAGGCTATATGCCTAATGGTCATTGAGGACATGCGAACGTGAGGGTTAATTCGCAGACGGTCGATCATATGACGCACAGGGTAGCGTGTATTCAGATGGGTGCGCTCGGCACGTGGGAGGAGAACGTCAACCACGCGGTCGCTCTATCAGAAAAAACGGATGCTGACCTCATCGTTCTTCCTGAGCTCTTCGCTCACTGCAGGAATTTCAAAGAGGGAGAGCCCATTCCAGGACGTACCACTGATATCTTTGCACAACTCGCCCGTGAAAAGGACAGTCACATCCTTATGGGGAGCATCCTCGAGGTGGACGACCACGATCAGAAGTTCAACACGAGTGTCCTCATCGATCGGCGAGGGCGAATCCTCGCTCGGTATCGCAAGATTCACCTGTTCTCGTACCATTCGAAAGAAAAACGTTCGCTAGTTGCTGGAAAGGATATAGTCACTATTCCAACTGAGCTCGGAATCATCGGTTTTTCGATCTGTTATGATCTGCGCTTTCCTGAGCTTTATCGAGCTCTGGTTAAGAAAGGGGCGGAGATCATCGTCTGTCCTGCGGCGTGGCCCTATCCGCGCCTTGAGCACTGGACTACGCTTAATAGGGCGCGTGCGATTGAAACGCAATGCTACTTCGTTGGCTGCAATCAAGTTGGCGCACCGACGCCGACAACCACTTTGGCCGGTTGCAGCATGATTACTGATCCGTTGGGAGAGGTAATCGCTTCGGCGGGACACGCAGAGGTAATTGTTGAAGCGGTCACTGACGTCACGCTCGTCCGCAAGACCCGTGAGGAATACCCGTTTTGGAATGACTTCGTTGAGATATAGGGGCACAAGGCCCTACAGGGCTATTTTCACGAAGCGCATTCGATTCACACCAGTGGTTTCGGGGCAATGCTGCACGTGCGTTTTTTATAACAAGCGCTAGATGTAACTGATATAAGCTTGCAGGTGACGACAGCTGCCATCGGTCACTGACTATCTTTTGCTGGAATTATTCCTGGTAAATGTCACAGCAGTTTTTCACCCTATTCCCGCTGAGCCAACGATAGCGATTTTGCTCGATAAACACGTCAGTCCCCTGCTAATTTTGATTGTAGTGATCGTGGGCTCATTCATTGGCGCAGCTGTCGGCTTCCTCATCGGCAAATACGGCCTAAGAAGAATTATCCCTTTTCACGATACTGAACGCGATAAGCGGGCCCAACAGTGGTTTCGAAAGTACGGAGGGGCGCTTCTGTTGGCTTCTCCATGGATCCCGTTTGCAGGAGATCTTGTTTCGCTCGTTGCTGGTATGGAAAACTACGACACTTCGCGCTTTGTAGTCATTATTTTGGTTGCAAAAATAATCAAAGGAACGGCGCTCGTCTATTTTATCTCATTTTTTCTCCAGTATTCAGGCTTGCATTTTTAAGAGCAGTATAGGCGGCATTAAGCCTGTCCAGCTTGCTGACACAAACGGCGACGACGGAAACCAGCACGAAACGGACGTTTGGTGGCTGTGATTACAGCTCCTGCAGGGTAAGCGCAAAATAGGTTGAATCAAATAAGACAGGAGAGCTAAACAATGCGAACTCAGACAGCCATCTTAATAGGGGTTGGGGCGTATCGCGAGACGGGAACCAGCATTCTGCTATGCTAGCAAAGTTTATGAGCGTGCACGCGAAAAGTGAAGCTACGCTCCGGTAGTGTAGTCCGGCCAATCATGAGGGACTCTCACTCCCTCGACTTGGGTTCAAATCCCAACCGGAGCATCTTTTATCCGTTCGCTTTCGGTAACCGCGCCGCTCGAATAGAAAGCGCATACTGTGTTGTCTGTGCTTTTTTAGTGAGGTAAGCAAATTCCTATCGGTTGACTGCCGCTTGTTTCGTCAATCCGACGATGGCTTAGGGGGCAATAGCTCACGCATGACCTCCATTCCATTAATTGCAGCGGGAAACCCTGCATACACGGCCATCATCAGGATGACCTCAGTAACTTCCTTGGGCGTGCAACCGCTATTAAGTGCTGCCTGAATGTGATCGCGAAGCTGACGCTCTCGATTGCCGAGCGCGGTAAGCGCGGCGACGATGCACAATTCGCGCTGCTCCGGCAGTAGTCCGGGCCGGGTATAGATGTCCCCGTATGCAAACTCGATTACGAAGCGCGCCAGGTCGGGCGCTACAGCGTCCATACTTCGTACGAGATCATCTAGGCCCTTCTTGTTTGCTTTCCGCAGCGCAGCCAAACCGCGTTCAAATCGTTCGTTTTCCATGGCCATCTCTATCACATAGTCTTAAGAAGTTAAAAGCGCTATCGTGCCCTAGGATAGGCTTAGATAGAGACGCTCAAGTATGAGGCTTGATTAAGCTGATTGCGAGGAACAGGTGAGTACAGCAGCACACTGCCAAAGGAATTGACAAAAAAATGAGTGACGTCGTTTAAAAACGTTGAGTCACTCTTCGACTAAAGTTATCGCCTCGGTTGGACAGCTATCAGCTGCCTCTTGACAGTCACACTCGCTGCAAGCTGCAGCGTCAATGACGTGAGATAACCCATCATCTTGAAGCTCAAAGACGTCCGGGCATATGTCCTCGCATGCGCCGCAGCCGACACAGAGCTCAACGTCAATTTTCGGTACTAGCATGGTCATTCTAACCATGCTGCTTACTCCCCACGCTTATAACTATCGGTCGTCCGTCGTAGGTAAGCCATTTCACCCCCCGCACCGCAACGTTGGTCAAACTGATGACCAGACTAGCGAAGGCATCTGCACAATACATAAGGTCAAGAACTGCTTTTGTGCAATCGTGTTTGATACGCATACCCACATGGATACTCGTCCGTTTGAGGACTTTGAATTGATGGGCGTTGCCGGCGTGACGGATGTGCTCACGCTCGCCCACGACCCGATGCGAATGTCGACGGCAGATGTCCTTGTCGACCACTTTCACAAGCTCGTTTACAGTGAAGTGCGACGAGGCGCCGAAAATGGGGTTAACGTGCATGTCGGTCTTGGCGTGCACCCACGGTCGATTAACGATCAAATCGATACGACGTTAGAATTACTTCCAGACTATCTTGCGCACCCGGCTGTCGTTGCTATTGGAGAAATTGGACTCGAAACATGTACAGATGTTGAGGAGAAGGTCTTTCGCGCGCAACTCGGGATCAACTACTACCCCAAAGTGATCCACACGCCTCGGCGCGCAAAGCGAGAGGTGCTTGAACAAATCATCGCGATCGTTGACGATGTCGGGGCTAAGGACGTGGTGATTGATCACGTCGATCCATCGACGATCGATGTTGCACTTGAGGCAGGGACGTACATAGGCATTACCGTACAGCCGGGCAAAGCGTCCGTGCGAGAAGCCGTAGGAATGATTATTGAATACCCAGAAGCGAAGTTTGTCGTCAATAGTGACCTGAGCGCCCAGCGCTCGGACTGTTTGTCTGTCGCTCGGGTTTCACAGGCACTTACGATTGAGGGATACGCTGATCGTGCACATAAGGCCTGCGTGCAGAACGGTCGCGACCTGTTTCTACGATAAGCGTTCTCGTCGTAAAGCCTGTCCCTCAACTGTTTTTTCCTTGCGTATGCTTTATTACCTCCGATGAGGTACTTAGTATGATGATTCTATGACTGACGAAAAGAAAGACGAAGAAAAGCGAATGACGCCGAAAGACTACTGGATGAGCGACTCCTTTAGTGAAATGCGCCGATTGCTCGATACATTCCGCGCAAATATGGAGGACACACTCGAACGCGTCTTTCCCTCACAGGCGTCGCTGCCTGCCCTGAAGCAACCAAGCGTCGACGTTATTGACCTTGGCGACGCCCTTCAAGTCGTGGCTGACATGCCCGGCGTGCAAAAGGAGGACATTGAGATTAACCTCACACCTGAACGGGTGGAGATCAGCGCTGAATCGAGCACCGAAACCGAACGCAAAGACGAGGATTATACATACCGCGAGCGCGGCTACGCGTCATACCGGCGTGTGCTTGACCTTCCTGCTGACGTGTTGCCAGATAAGGCCGAAGCGTCGTTCAATAACGGCGTCCTCGAAGTTACGTTGCCAAAGAAGGAGCCAACTGAGGTGGAAACGAAAACGCGAGTGCAGATCAAGTAGCTTTGGTACCATATGGAAGAACGAAACAAGTATCCTTTAGAGGTAAATGTCTCGCCGGAAGCGCTCGACCGAGGGCACCATTGGATCACCGTTCAGTTAAGAAACCGGTCAACAGAGCCACTTACCGACATAAGCGCAACTCTGTTTACCTATAACTCACACGATATCGACGTGCTGCCAAGCGGATCCTTTCATTTCGTAAAAGAACTGCACCCCCAAGACACTGCGGCGCTCAACTTTCACGTTTTTGCGAACCATAGTGGCCGGCTCTATATTCACATCACCGCGTACCGCAACGGTTCCCTCGTAAGCTGGTATTCCCCCGATCAGGAACTGCACATGATGGAAGATCCAGCTGAGATCCAGACCTTCTTTGCTAATCGTCCGTACTGGGCGTACGAAGAGACTATCGAAGCGGAAACAGTCGTGTTCGCCAGTCACGACGTGCATAATCTAACCCTTGAAATCGCTGCACGCCCTCCATCGAAAGCCCATACGCTCATGGATGTCATTGATATCGACTTCATTGCACAGGGCGGTACGAAGCGGTTCGTAAGTGAGCTCTACGCGAGCGAAGAGGGAACATATCTCCTCACAGCGCGCTTGTTTCACGACCAGAAACTGATTAGCAGCAAGCAAACATCATGCTTTGTCGCGCCATTTGAAGAGTGAGTCGAACCGTTAAATGGCCACCCTTGGCGCTTTTCTTAAATAGCACACTGAAGATTTTGGCCGAGGCACTATGAACAGAAATGTGCGAGCCCTCAGAGGGTATGTGTCTAACTACGTGCGAAACGATTTTGATAATCCGTTTTACGCATCATTTAAGATTACACACCGATGTAACCTACGGTGCGGATTTTGCAACGTTTGGGCCGACAAGATCCCCGACCTTAAAACGAGCGACGTGTTTACCGTCATCGATAACCTGTCGCGGGCGAGCACCTTTACTATAAGCTTTGAAGGGGGGGAACCCCTGCTGCGTAAAGATATCGGTGACGTTCTCCGCTATACTCACGACTGCTCAAACTATATTCTGTTTACCACCAATGGACTTCTGATCGATCGGCGGCCCTTTGCAGAGTATGCGAAGTATTTCGATTTTCTCCAGCTGTCAATTGACGAGGGGCATGATAACGTACACCTGTTTGACCGGCTTGATTACTTCACCGATCTCGGCATTAAGACGACAGTGCAAACGGTCGTGACAAAGCACGACTTAAACAAAATCGAGGAAAAGGTAGAAAAAGTGCACGCTCACGGCCACAAGATTCTCATAATGCCTGCGTTCAACTTTGAAGGGACTGAAGACCTTACCCCGGATCTGGTGAAGCTTCGTGAGATCATTACCGGCTTGAAACGCGAGTATGGGAAAACGCTCATGACGAGTCTTTCGTACATCAGGAGCTTTGACCAACCGTACCAGTGCCGAACGCTTAGTATCATGATAGAGCCGAACGGTGATATTGTTTATCCGTGTATGCCCATTGGTACGAAGCTCGGCAACCTACTCGAAAATGACCTTGAGACGCTTATGACCTCGGAACGGGCGCAAGCAGACCGGCAACAAATGCTGCGTTGTGACAAACACTGCCTTATCTACTGCCACGCTGAGACGTCTCACCTCATGTCCTTACGTAAGCTCGTTCCCTTTGCGCAAAATATGGTGGGATTCCGTTTGTTTGGCCAACGGGGCGCTTGAATGGAGTCCCGACGTTCCGGGCGTGAGTTTCAGGTTTTCATACCGGAACAAGTGAGGTACTATGATAGAGCGAACTCCAGTTCGCGGGTATCCTTGCCGAACAAGCGATGAGAAGATGAATAGGGGGCTGTCATGATAAAAGACGCGATGCTATGGGAGCCTATTGCAGACGAAGGAGTTCACTGCTTCGTATGCGCTCACGAGTGTAAGATCAAGAAATGGGATCGTGGCATCTGTCACGTGCGGCAGAATCTCGACGGCAAGCTCGCGACGCTTATCTATGCCGAGGTGAGCTCAATGAACGTCGACCCCATCGAAAAGAAACCGCTGTTTCACTTCTACCCAGGATCAAAAGTGTTTTCGCTTGGTTCTGTGAGCTGCAATTTCAAGTGTGAACACTGCCAGAACTATGACATCTCGTTTGCGGAAGCAGGGGAACTGGGCACTACAGAGGTTTTGCCAGAGCGTTCTGTCCAGCTCGCCCTCGAGCGAAACTGCCGCGGAATTGCGTGGACGTATAATGAGCCGACGATCTGGTTTGAGTATACTTACGATTCGGCGATCCTTGCTAAGGAAGCTGGCTTATATACCGTATACGTCACCAACGGTTATATGACGCCGCAGGCCCTCGAAAAGATTGGTCCCTATCTTGACGCGGCGAACGTTGATGTGAAGGGTTTTAGCAAGAAGTTCTATAGCGGCACCTGCAGAGCGCGGCTCGAGCCTGTACTCCAAACATGCGAGCGCATGCACGAGACCGGCATTCACCTCGAGCTGACGTATCTTATTATTCCCGGGCTCAATGACGACGATGAACAGCTCCGTGCCTTTTGCACCTGGGCGGCAGGCGTTGATTGCGACATTCCGATCCACTTTTCACGCTTTCATCCAGATTGGCGCATGCTCGATCGTCCGGCAACGCCTTTGGATACACTTAAAAAAGCACGTCACCTCGCGATGCAGGCTGGGATGCGTTACGTCTACGTGGGAAACGTCGTAAGTGAGTACGAAAACACGTTCTGTCCTGACTGCGGCGCGATCATCATCGAGCGCTCAGGCTTTCGTATTAATAAACGCGGAAAGACATGTCCAGACTGTGGCTACGTTGCACCCATTATTGATTAATACGCTTTCCGGGTGATAGTGAGGCACACTCTGAGTATTTTTTTCAGTCTATCGATGCTGAGCTCTTTACGGGCCATACCGATGTCGCTCATCAGGTCTTTCCTGCTCATGCGCGTGTAATGCCCATTTCTTTGTATTTAAATACTTCGAAATAGGTCTTGCGGGCAAAGATCGACTTAAACAGCGTATCCATAAAGATTAATACCCTTTCGTGTCCTAATCGGTTGTGATGTTATGATCTCCAAACGCTTATCTGAGGTAACTGACGCCGAATTCAGCCGTCTGCTCGACCGCGGCGCTGCTGTGCGTGAGGTTATGGATCACGTGCAAAAAATCGTCGGCGACGTGAGAGAAAACGGCGATACTGCGGTCATGAAGTACACGCTGGAGTATGATAAAGCCGATATCGTCGGGCTTAGAGTGACAGAGGGCGAGCTTCTTGCCGCGTACGAAAATGCCTCGCAAGACGTCATCGATGCGTTATACCACCTTTCTGACAATATCACCTCGTACCACATGCGGCAGGTACGAAATGAATTATGGCTTCATGAGGTGGCTCCAGGGGTCGTCTTTGGGCAAAAGACGACACCACTCGATCGCATAGGTGCGTATGTTCCTGGAGGGTTTGCAGTCTACCCCTCAACCGCACTGATGAACATAGTCCCGGCCAAGGTCGCCGGCGTTCGCGAGGTGATTGTCTGTATCCCACCGATGCCTGATGGCTCGATGCCCGTGGCAACGCTCCTTGCAGCAGACATCGCAGGAGCGAACGCGATCTATAAGATCGGAGGTGCGCAGGCGATTGCTGCAATGGCATTTGGGACGGAGAGCGTCGCTAAGGTAGATAAGATCGTTGGACCTGGCAACGTGTACGTTACCGCAGCGAAGCTCCTCGTGCAAAGTGAGGTTGAAATCGATTTCCCTGCGGGCCCTAGCGAGATCGCGGTGCTCGCCGATGGAGGGAACCCCGCGTTTATCGCCGCTGACTTAATCGCCCAGCTCGAGCACGGCCCAAAATCATCTGGTTTCCTACTCACGACCTCTGCGGAACTTGCAAACGAGGTCGAAAAAGAGCTCAACGTGCAGCGAGAAGCTGCGGCACGGAAGGATCTCATCGATCTGAGCGGAAGTGCAATCCTCGTGGGCGAAAGCTTGCAAGAGTGTATTGAGTTCGTAAATGACCTTGCCCCTGAGCATCTTGAACTCATGGTGCATGATCCCATTAACGTCCTTGGAAAAATTCGGAACGCCGGAACGATCTGCATTGGCGACTACACGCCCGCAGCCGTTGGGGATTATGCTACCGGAACGAGTTCGACATTGCCGACCGGGGGGTTCGCTAAGTACGTAAGCGGGCTCAACGTCGACCACTTTACGAAGACGACCAGCGTTCAGGTGTTGACAAAGGACGGGCTCGAGAGTCTCACGGACCTCGTCAGTTCGCTAGCGCAGATCGAGGGGTTGCCTGGACACGCAGCGTCCGTTCTGCGGAGGTTCCAATGAAGGTGACGCGTTCAAGCGCCATCATCCCAGAAACCGACGTTAACGTTGCGGGGTGGGTGCATGAGCTTCGCGACCTCGGAGGCATCAGCTTTCTTTTGCTTCGCGATCGCGACGGTATCATGCAAATCACCATGCCAAAGAAGAAGGTCCCTCCGGAACTTGTTGAACGCGTGCGAAGCCTGAGCAGGGAATCTGTGGTGCGAGTCGCAGGGCACGTCAAAGTGGAACCTAAGGCGCCGCAAGGCTGTGAAATCATCCCAAACGAGGTAGAGCTCCTGAGCGCTGCGGAATCGCCGCTCCCGCTTGACGTCACGGGCAAAGTGCCAGCTGAACTCGACACACGGCTTGACTCGCGCTTTATGGACGTGCGACTTCCTGCTACACGGGCTGTTTTTTTCATTCGTGCGAAAGTGTTGCACGAAGTGCGTTCGTTTCTCGTCGCTCGTGATTTTATCGAGATTCAGACGCCGAAGATGGTGGCAACAGCGACCGAGGGTGGAACACAACTCTTTCCCATCTCGTACTTCGAACGCGAAGCTTTTTTAAATCAGAGCCCGCAGCTCTATAAACAGATCATGATGGCGGCTGGGTTGGAACGCGTGTTTGAGGTTGGCCCTATCTTTCGCGCCGAGGAACACGACACGCGCAAACATCTCAACGAGGTCACCTCGATAGACGTAGAGGCCTCATTTATGGACGACCACGAGGTTATGGGTCTGCTCGAGGAGCTTATTCAGCACGTTTATGTGGCTGTCGCTGAGCGTTGCAGCGACGCGCTTCAAGTGCTCGGTGTGACTCTTTCCGTTCCACGCATCCCCTTTCGCCGGATTACGTACGCGGACGCTATTGAGATTGCAGATATTCCATGGGGAGACGATCTTGATACGGCCTCTGAGAAAGCGGTCGGGGAGGAGATCGGAGAACACTACTTCATCGTTGATTGGCCCGTTGACTTGAAGCCTTTCTACGTGCAACCGCATAACAACCTCTGCTATGCATTTGATCTCATGCACCCACGGATGGAGCTTGCGTCGGGAGCGCGACGAATTCACGAATATCGCCTTCTCTCAAAACAGCTCGCTGGCAAGTTCCTTGCCCCTGAAAGCTTTGCATTTTATCTCGATGCGTTTCGCTTTGGCATGCCACCCCACGCGGGGTGGGGCCTTGGGGCTGAGCGTCTTCTGATGACTATGCTTGGCCTTGCTAACATTCGAGAAAGCGTTCTTTTTCCTCGCGATCGTCGCCGTATTACGCCGTGAACCGAATTACGCCGGGTGTGGTTCGAGTACATACCATAAAGTTTAAGATGCGGCCCCCGCACTAGAATACGAGGCAGGGTATGCACTATCAAGACGATCTAGTTGAGATGCCGCATCGCTTAAGGCTCAAAGGTGGAGCTTCACGGTTGACGCTCGAACAACGCGTGTCAATGCTTGAGCGCAGGGTATCCGAGCTCTCTGATACCCTCAACGGAATCACCAATCAACTCGTTGACGTCAGCTCGTCAGTTCACGATATGACGCATCTTCCGGGCGTCGGAAACGGTGAGTTTTCGAGCGATGCGGAACCGTGCGATGCGGAACCGTGCGATGCGGAACCGTGCGATGCGGAACCGTGCGATGAGTCCTCTTTACTTCGCCAGCAACGGAGAAGAAAAAAGACCACCTACGTCATAGCGGACAATAATTATCCTCCGGAACCTGAGCGGCGCCTTGGGGACGACATAATCATTGCTGATCGTGATCTGTGAGCGAAAACGCGGCCCGAAGGACCGATGTTTATCAAAGAACTGGAAATTCAAAACTTCAAGTCATTTGGAAAAAGGGTAAAAATCCCTTTTTTTGACGATTTCACGGCTGTCTCCGGGCCGAACGGCTCGGGAAAGTCAAACATCGTTGACAGTGTTCTCTTTTGTCTCGGGCTCTCGACGTCTCGGACGATGCGCGCTGAGAAGCTGACCGATCTGATTTTCAACGGCAACGGTGCCAACGAGGCGATGGTCAAGGTCAGATTTGATAATGTAGACGCGGAACTTCCCGCTGATACAGAAGTGACGGTCGCCCGCAAGGTGCGCCGCACCGCGGGCGGGTACTACAGTTATTACTACCTTAACGGCAAGCCGTGTACGCTCGCTGACATTCACGAACTGCTCTCAAAAGCGAGTATTACGCCAGAAGGCTACAACGTTGTATTGCAGGGTGATATTACCCGTATCATCGAGGTAAGCCCGCTGGAGCGTCGAAAGATCATCGATGAGATCGCCGGCGTCGCTGAGTTTGACCGGAGACGCGATCGCGCGCTTGGTGAGCTCGAAGTGGTGCGCGAACGCGTTGATCGCGTCGATATCATATTGAATGAGGTGGCGCTGCGGCTTCAGCAGCTCAGGGTCGAGCGGGAGTATGCCATCAAGTATCAAGAGCTTAAGGCAAAGAAGCGGGGCTACGAAAAAAAGGTCTTTGCGTCGAAGCTTAACAAGCTCGCGAACGACATCAAGGCGATCGAGGGCAATCTTGAACGCAAGCAGCGGAGCAAGGACAAGGCAGTCAATGAACTCGCTGCGACTCGGGAAGCGATATACGACCTTGAGGGGCAGCTGAGTGTACTTAACAACGCGGTTTCGGAAAAGGGCGAAAACGAACAACTCGAATTAGCAAGGCACCTTGAAACAATCAAAGGGGATATCGGACAACACCAAAATCGGATCGATTTTGTAAGCAAGGAGGTCGAGCACCTCGAGACGCAAAAGCGCAAGGCGTTCATAGAGGTGAACGCCCTGAAGCAGAAACACGAGACGCTGCAGCGCGATCTCGCGGCAGAAACCGTCCGGCGGGGAAGCCTTGCAAGCGAGCTCGATGAGCAGGAGCAGGACCTTAACACACTCAAAGAACAGCTATCTAACTTCGATTCGGACGTCACCAAAGCGCGCGACGACCTCTTTGTGAAGCGCCAGGCGCTTGGCGAAGAGAAGGACAAGCGCGGGGACGTCGTGCGCGCACGAGACCGAGTGCTAGACGTCATACGTCGTGCTTCATCGGAAGAGCACGCGGTTGAGCGGGAGATTGACGCGGCGCGCTCAGACGTTGCGGACACTCAAAGTAACCTAGAGACCCTTCGTCAGAATAGGGCGGAATTGACGCAAACCGTAGGGGAAACGCAAGAGGACATCAAAGACCTCGAGGCGAGGCGTGAGGATCTCAAGCTCGCAATTGAGACGATCGAACGGCGGCTCAGTCAAACGCATCAAGATTTCGTTCGGGCGGAAACTCGCCTTAAAGAGAGCTTCGGTAAGGCGGTGGAGGCGATAATGGCCGCCCAGTTAGAGGGGGTGCGAGGCGTTGTAGCGGAGCTCGGGCGTGTTGATCCGCGATATGCCACGGCACTCGAGATCGCGGCTGGTCCCCGCCTGCGTAACATTGTCGTTAACACCGATGGCGACGCGGCGCGTGCGATCGCTTATCTGAAAGAAAACAACACGGGGCGGGCGACCTTTTTACCGCTTAACAAGATGAAGCCTGTCCACCGCGAGACACTTAAAACGCGCGACGGCATCATCGATTACGCGATCAACCTTATTCAGTTCGATCCAGAGTACACAGCGGCGTTTTCGTACGTTTTTGGCAGGACAGTCGTGGTCACTGAGCTCGAGATGGCCCGCGACCTTATCGGTACGTATCGTATGGTCACCCTCGATGGCGAACTGCTCGAGGTGAGCGGTGCGATGACGGGGGGTATCGACCGCAGGGCACTAAAATTTATCGCTGGTGACGAACAGGAACTGCACAAGCTCGGACGGCAGATACGCGAGTACGAGAAAGAACGTACACGCTTGCAGCAGGAGCTCAGCCAGGTGGATGACCTTCTGCTCCAGGCACGACATGATCTCGTTAGTGCCCAGAGCGAGCAGGAGCGGTTGACTCGAGAGGCTACGGCCCTCGAGGCGCGAAAGGCCCAAGCAGAGACGGTGGCGGACGAAAAGATAGTCCAGCTCGCCGCGATGCGAGAGGAGAAAGGGCAGGCCGGCGGGCAGATTAATGAGCTAGAGGAGCAGGAAGCGCTACACAGTGAAGCTATTGCCTCTCTCGATATGGACATTGCTCACCTTGAGAAGCAGCTTAAGGGTACAGACGCTTCGAGGCTCACGACGGATATCAGCCAGATCGCGGACGAGGTCCGAAGGCTCCAGAACCGTGTAAGCAAGTGCGACGCAACCATCACCGAATTCCGTCTTCAGGAAGATTACAATGAAAAGAAACTCGGCGACGCCAATGAGCACGCGCAAACGACGGACGAGCGGATAAAGGAGCTTCGTAGCAGCATCCGCGAACATACCGAGGCTGCTACGCGTTTAGAGCACGAACTCGACGACGTTTGTGGCCGTGAGCATGATCTCGCGCGCGAGCTTTCGGAATTGCGGGAAGGACGCGACGCGCTACTAGCGCAGATCAGCCTTAAGGAGACGGCTAAAGCTGACCTCCAACACGGGATTGAACGCACAGAGCAGGCTATAGACGCACTCGATTATCAGCGGCTTGAGTTTGAAGCTCGGTGCGATGAACTCAAAGCAGAGGCTGGCGAGATTGACGACATGCCGTTCGATGAACCGTATGAAGCTGTTGTGGCGGGGTTGCGAACGCTCGAGTCGCAGCTCGAGTCGATGAACGACGTGAATATGCGGGCCATCGAGGACTACAACAACGTTGAGCGAAGGCAGCAAGATCTTAGCACGCGCAAGGATACGCTCTTTTACGAACGTGCTGAGATACTGGAACGCATCGACCGGTACGGCCAGATGAAAAAGGAGGCGTTGATGACGGCGTTTCACAGCATCAATGCGAACTTTAAGGACATCTATGCCGAGCTCTCGGGGGCTACGGGTGAGCTCGCGCTGGAGAACAACGACGACCCCTTCGACGGGGGTCTCTTTATCCGGTCGTGGCAACAGGGCAAACACGTCCAGCGAATCGAGGCGTTGTCTGGTGGAGAGAAGAGCCTTGCTGCGCTCGCGATGATATTCGCGATTCAGCGGTACCTGCCGGCGCCGTTTTACATGTTTGACGAAATCGATATGTTTTTGGATGGCGCAAACGCTGAGCGCGTCGCACGGATGATTAAGAAGCTCTCGGTGAACGCTCAGTTTATCGTCGTCTCACTCAGAAAACCTATGATTGAGGCGGCCAATCGCACCATCGGCGTCTCAATGCAGGAGGGCAACATCTCGAGCGTTACTGGGGTGAAGTTGAATTGACAACCGGGGGGGGCCCCGATGCCGCCGCCAACGGTGCAGCGCAGGAAGACTTTGATGAAAGATCGATCGACATCTTAGTATCTCTCGCGAAAAACGGAGAGATCGATCCGTGGGATATCGACATCGTGGACGTCACCGACAGGTTTCTTGCGCGGGTCGCCGAGCTTGAGAAGCTCGATCTGCGGGTGTCGAGCAGAACACTTCTTTTCGCGTCAATGCTGCTGAGGATGAAGTCTGACGCTCTGGAGGAATCGGAACCGGAAGACCTATACGAAGAAGAACCGGTTGAAGATGACCTTCAGGCGTGTTTCCCGGCGCTTAAGCCGAAAGTGCGGCGGCACGCGAAACGGCGGGTCACGCTCTCAGAGCTCATTCAAGAGCTTAAGAAAGCGACAAAGCGCAAGGAAAGGTCTGAAGTTCGACGGTTGGTACAGGTTCAAGTGCAAGAATTCGATGCGCTCGCAGTGGCACATAGTGAGGACATCGAAAGACAAGTTAAAGATATGAAGCGTGAGCTCAAGCGACGTTTTGCGTTGCGTGATCAGGTTCTTTTTAGTGAGCTCATTGTCGACGACACGGTTGAAGCTATTGTCGAAACCTACATTCCGTTACTCTTTATGGCAACCCGGCGGCAGATCCAGCTGGAGCAAAAAGAGCTATTTGGCGACCTCTCTATCACATGCAAAAACCTTTGACGTCGGTGCGACATTCAGGAGCTGCAATGAACGATAGAGAACTCATCGAGGCGGCGTTGTTCGTCGCGGGCAGGCCACTGACTCTCCTTGAGCTTGAATCGATCGTAAGTATTGATGCCGATGTAGAAGACATTGTTGAGTCACTCGTCACGGAATATCGGGAGAAGGGCGCTCTCGAGGTCGTTCAGACTGATGAAGACGTGGTCATGCAGGTAAAGGGTGAGTACGCTGACGCGGTGCGGCCGATCGCTCAGCGCGATCTCGAAACGCCAGTGTTGCGCACGCTTGCGGTCATAGCGTTCCATCAACCTGTCACGCAGTCGAAGGTGGCTGAAATTAGGGGAAATAAGGCTTATGGGCACGTTCACGAACTTGAGGAGCGCAAGCTCGTCGAATCCGAGCCCTGCGGAAGAACAAGATTGTTGCGAACCACGAAAGCGTTCGCTGACTATTTTGGCTTCGAAAGGGATAGCCTTGAGGAGATTAAGCAAAGGATTGGGCTGCTTTTGCGCTAGAACAGTCGCATGCCAAGAGCGTCTAAAGGACTGGCGAGATGCAAGCCCATATCAGCGATCTATCGCTGGAGGGTATGCGTTCGGGTCGCGATTTTAGCGGCGAAAGCACCAGCGACGAAACCCGCATCTATATTCACGACGCTCAGCACCGAGCATGATTGTAGCATTGCCAGCAGCGCAGCTTCTCCTCGTCCACCGAAGCCATACCCTGTGGAGACCGGAACGCCAATAACCGGGATATCAGTCAAGCCGGCAATGACGGTCGGAAGAGCCCCCTCTCTGCCGGCTAGAACGATTAGCACATCTGCATCAAGTAGTTTTTGAAGCTCCGGGTAAAGTCTGTGAATGCCTGCAACGCCGACGTCGTAGGACTTGATTGTCTTGCAGCCAAACTCTTCTGCAACGACGCGCGCCTCTTCGGCAACGGAGATGTCGGCAGTACCGGCGCAAACGATGCCGACTAGGCCGCGACGTTGACTGCGGGGCTTTTTTCCGACGACTGCGATGCGAGCGCGATCGTGCCATTCGATGTCAAATCGCTGAAGTGCCTGCAACTGCTGCTCAGAGACCCGTGTGAGAACCGCCCGCCCCTCAGCCTTGAGTTGCGCTTCAACGATAGCGAGGAGATCTTCAGTGTTTTTCCCCTCAGCTAAGACAACTTCAGGAATTCCTACCCGGTGCATTCGTGCTGTGTCGAGCTTTGCAATTTCAGCAACCCTCGCGTATTCATCTATTTTGAGCTCACGCCGGATGATAAGCTCTGCTTCAGCGTGCGTGATCTCTCCGTTAGTGAGTCTCTTAAGGATCGCGTCTAAAGAAGACATTCGCACTCATTTGTCTTGGCAACGATAATAAATATATAGCCTCGACCGGCTCGCAGACGGTCCGCTTGATTTGTCGCCTGACTCCGCAGGGGATAGCCGGGCGGACGAAATGCAGCGACAATCGTTAAACGGGCAGCAAAAAGGACGCCGCTGCACCACAGTGGTCGCTCACGACTGAACGGAACACATACGGTCAGGCTATCGGCACGCACTAAGGACTCTGGACATACACGGTGGACCAAGTCATTGTGTTTGCTGAGGTCATGTGAATGGCCAGCAATCCAGTCAGTCCTTGCGAGCATATCGCAATGCCTATTAGGTGTTGTTCATTTTATGCGTTAAGAAACAGCTTTTAGGGGGCCTGCACAACACCGCTACTAGCATAAAGCCATGAAAGAGAGAACTGAGGTTATCGTACTCGTTGCAGTTTCACTCCTCTCATCCCTGCTCTTGTACCTCCCCTTCGCCCTCAACGTTGACGCCGTTCTAGGTGTGAAGTTGCCCGTCACAGGAATGCAGGTGCTTCAGCGGTACTACGACGGACCGTTGTACGTCGTCGTTTCAAAGACGTTCTATGCTCCGACGTCGCCACTTTACAGCGCTTATTTCTTGCCCGCACAGTACTATGCCGCGCACTTGCCTGGATATCCGGTTGCAATTTGGCTCTTCTCGCTGGCATTTTCGCCCTTCGTAGCGATGCTTGTTGCGAATCTTGCGATATCAGCAGCAGCGGTCGTCGTTTTTTACTTCTTCATAGCGAGGTTCAAACTCGTACACGATCCTTTTTCCTCGGCGCTTTTGTTTCTCTTCTTTCCGCCCCGGTGGTTCCTCTACCGGAGCATTGGCGCATCGGAACCACTCTTCATCCTGCTCACGCTGCTGATGCTCTATTTCTTAAAGAGGGATGAATCGACAAAATCCACTATATTAGGCGCTTTTGCAACGCTCACGAGGATATGGGGAATCATCGCCTTCCCCGTGTTGATTGCCGCGTGGCTGTGGAATAAGAAACTGACCATTCGGAGGTTTGCGTTAGCCCTTACCATTCCGGCCTCGTTGTTGCTGCTGTTCTCGTTTTACGCTTACTCGCTCGGGAACTTTTTCGCTTATTTCGACGTGAACCAAGCGCTTCTGAACATTCCCTTGCTGACCATTCCTACACACGCCGTAATGGCCGAGAGCAGCAGCGCGTTTGGGGCTGAACTCTACGTCATCCTATTTTTCATCTATAGCATCGGGATTGTCCAACTCTATCAAAAGGGGTACCGAGAGCTCTTCCTCTACGCGCTCTTCATGTTCGTACCGGTGCTGTTCGTGCTCCACGAGGATATCAGCCGGTACTTGCTACCCATTGCCCCATTTGCGCTGATTATCGGCTTTGACGCGCTTGTGCCCAAACGGCGCATCTATTTCTTTATCCCGTTAGCGCTGCTTTGTGTTGCGGGCTATCTGTATTGTCTTGCTGTTTTACCGACTAACTTGTTGCCGCTCGATGCGTTTGAACGGCTTACACAGGCGATTGGAATGCTTTAATATAACGTACTGACGGTGGAGACGTCCGAACTTCTTGAGCAGTTCTTGAAGAAACGGCGCGCATGTAACACGCATCGGCACCGGGAACTTTCCCTTAAGTAACGCAAGAGCCATAATTAATAAGCTATCTAAGTCTTTGTAGGTGCAAAGCGTGTAATTAAGCGCAAGAAGCGGGGCGAGGCGAAGATGAGGGATCCACAAAAGATGGCAGGGAAGAAAACGCCCCTTGCGCGACCCCGCGGTACGCGGGACCTCTTACCCGCGGACATGAGACGGCGGCGCTTCGTCGAATCGCGCTTTAAAGATGTGGCAGAACGGTGGGGATATCGTGAGGTCGCCACCCCTGCTTTTGAACCGCTGGAGCTTTTTACTCTCAAATCGGGCGAGGCGATTGTCGATGAGCTCTACAGTTTTACGGACAAAGGCGGAAGGTCTCTAGCGTTACGACCCGAACTCACCGCTCCCGTCGCTCGCCTATACGTCAACGAGCTCCAGGCTACTCCCAAGCCACTCAAGCTCTATTATTTTGGCGATTGCTTCCGGTATGAGCGGCCACAATCCGGACGATACCGTCAGTTCTGGCAGTTCGGAATCGAGCTCATTGGAAGCGCCCTTCCGGAAGCGGACGCGGAGGTCATCGCTCTCGCACAACGCATGCTTGCGAGCGTAGAGCTTGACGCCAACATACATGTTGGCTCCCTTGACGTGCTCAGAGCGATATTCTGTGACGTTGACGATGAAACGTGCGCTCTTGCTATGCGCCTTATCGACAAGGGGGACTTTGATCGCCTTGGGGAGCTCCCGGGCGGAGACTGCGCTATTGACCTCTTTACAGCTACGGACCCTTTGAGCGAAGCACAAAATATCGTCGCGCTTGACCACTTACTGCAGGTCCTTGAGCTGCTCGATACGCTCGCGGTTTCGTACACCGTTGACTTCGGTATAGCGCGGGGCTTGGAATACTACACGGGAATCGTCTTTGAGGCGTACGCAGGCGCGCTCGGCGCTCAGAATCAAGTGTTAGGTGGAGGCTCATATCGGCTGGCCCATCTCTTTGGCGGCGAGGACGTGCCATCGACGGGCTTTGGCATTGGATTTGACAGGATAATAGACGCTGTTAACCCGCAGGTGCCTGAACCGCCGCGACTCTTAGTGGTGCCTACTAACGACGCACGTATCTACGCGCTTCACGTCGCCAATGAGCTCCGATCTAGTCTTGTAACGGATATTGATGTCATGGATCGAACCGTTCGTGCGCAATTGGCGTACGCAAACAGCGCAGGCTTTGACTATGCGGTCATCATCGGAAAGAAGGAGATGGAGACATCCAAACAAACACTGCGGGATCTGACAACTGGTGAGCAAGAATCACTCACCATTCAGCAGATTATCGACCGCGTACTTGGCCACAAGTAGGTATCACATCCACAAGCTAGAGGAGAATCTCATGAATGTTGTACAAACCGCATTATGGAAACTGATTAACCCGATAGCGATCGTTACGGCCCGCTACAACGAGAACGTAAGCGGCTTCATCGCAAGCTGGATAACCCAGGTTTCCTTTGTCCCGCCATTGGTTATGGTTGCCGTGAATAGATTGCATTACACGTACGAACTGATCACAAACAGCAATGCATTCGCCATCAACGTTCTTAGAACCGATCAAGCGGAGCTTGTCGATCTTTTCGGCAAGAGCTCAGGCACGAAAGTCGATAAGTTTGTGGAGACGGCGTACGAGCTCGGGCACACCGGCTCACCTATCCTTAAGGACTGCTTAGCGTTTATCGACTGCAATGTCGCGTGGAGCAAAGAGGCTGGCGATCACGTCGTCGTTGTGGGCAGCATCGCTGATGCCGGCGTAACGTCTGATGGCGAAACCCTTCGAGAGACACGGGCAATGTACACGAAGCGTGCATCAGGCTAGGAACGTCGCCGAGGAATCAAGCATGATAGAACTTAATTTTAAAAATGGCCTCATTCCGGTCGCTGCACAGGACAATGAGACCGGAGAAGTTTTGATGATCGCTTTCATGAACGAGGACGCGTTCGAGTTGACCCAAAAGACGGGCTGCGTGCATTATTGGAGCCGAAAAAATCGACGAGTTTGGAAAAAGGGAGAGGTGTCGGGCCACTTTCAACGCGTAAAGCGGATCTTAGTTGACTGTGATAGCGACGCGCTCGTAATAAAGGTGGATCAAGTTCAAGCAGCCTGTCACATGGGCTTCCGGTCATGCTTCTTTAGGACTATCGACGGGACGACTATTGGAAAAAAAGTGTTCGATCCTGATGAAGTCTACAAAGAGCGGGGTTAAGACGCCAAGAATGCGTCCGCAATCGTCGAAGAAATAATCGATGGACGACTAGAAGACGTTCAAAAACGTGGCAAACGTCTCGAGGCGGCCCCCACACGCAAGTAAGCGGTAACCCGCACGGTCAAAGTGTCGTGTGTTTGGACTCTCGCTTTGTCGCGCAAATGATGACGACGCCTTCGGCTCCAAAAACGTCGGTCACGTCAGTAAACTCCGTTTCATGCAACGCAGCACGCAAGTCGTTGCGCGCAAAGCCAAGCCGGCCACGTCGTGCATACCGCTCGAGTGTGATTGCTGCTGACCAGACATCTGGGGTACTGTCGTACACGAAGCTTCGGAGGATAACGATGCCGCCGTCGCTCAGGAAACTGCGCGACTTGTTGAGCAGCAAACGCAGCTCGTCTGGTGATGGAGTTACGTTGCTCAAGAATACCGCGTCAAACTTTCGCGTTGTGCTGAAGGTGTGATAATCTCCGGCGATTGCGTGCACTCTTTCGCCTGCATCGAAACGCTTGATATTTTCATTCGTCACCTTGATGACTTGAGGTAAATCGAGGACGCATGCACGCAATTCCGGATGTTTTTTCGTAAAAAAGATGCTATAGAGCCCGTGTCCGCCGCCTATGTCGAGCAAACGCTTTCGGCCAGCCAGATTGACATGCTTCACGGCGCTTTGTACTCCGCCGAGCAAGGCTGCTACTTCTAGTTTCCTGATAAGCTCGGGAGTCCAATAGTCGTTGCTAATGACCTCGTTGGAAGGGCCCTCTTTTATAAAGCGCTCAAGCAGTTTGCCGGGCTCATCTTCTTGAAACCTTTCTCTGCCGAGGTACAACAGGCTATCCTGACTCAAGTATTGTCGAGCTACCGGGGTGCTTTGGTACGCCCACGATTCCCCATCGCTTTGTGTACGTTCCACGAGTCCAGTTCCCGACAACGTCTCAAGTAAGAACGTGAGAAAACGTTCGTCAATTCCGAGCGACTGTGAAAGGCGCTGCGCTGTCAAAGGGCTCGTAATCCGTGCGTAGATCCCGAGGTCAACGGACACCTTTACAATTTCGAAGAGTTTGTGGTAGTTTAGGAGGCGCCCGATGGGTTCCGGCTCTAATTCGATATCATACATTTTAGATCTTCCAAAATTGAAACAAAACATCTTTAACTAAACAGCAAGCGTGAATAGTGTCGTGGCGTTGCATGAAAGTCGCAAGCTAATATGTTTTGTCTTCTGTTACGAGCACGCGCTTATTATTCCAACAATTTGGCTCTGAATGCGACGAGTCAACCTGCATTAGCGTTAGTCATTTTAAGTAGCACTCTCGGGTCAGCGCCGTTTGTTTACGCTTGCTCGGGGGCGCTTGAGACGAAAATGTTTAGACACATTGAATCTACAGTTAAGTTGAAAGCATGACGCGCAAATGCATCGAAAAGAGCTGCCTCCATCACGTAGAGTGCGAGCGTTACTTTGAGGATCAGAATCTGACTGATTTCAAGAAATCAAAGGCGGCAACTGGTGAAGAGCTCTGTGTGTTTCACTGGGGCGTCGGGTTTATGCGCGCGATGAAAAAAAGTTCGGCCGAGCAAGGCCATAGTGAAGCGCAAAAGACGTAAGAGTAGCTACGAGTTAAGACAGTCGCAAGCGCTAGCTACGCTATGGACAGTCGGGGCGGGCGCACAGCAACCTTTGTTGACTTTATCTTACACCCACCCAACAGCCCCATTCCGAGCACTTTTCCTTTTGACGGAGCTTTGCACTTGGGCTGTTGTTCGATGCGGTGGATACACTTTTGACTGTCCACGGCCCGCTATCATACATTGCGGTGTGCATTGATGCACTCCAAAGGGGGGCTATCTAGGTTCTCGTCAGCGCCGATAACCGTGTTCCCTTGGTCAATCATTGTGAGCATTCGAAACGGCTCGTTGGGCACTTCTCTTTCATCAGCGTGAAGATAAACGGGAAAATCTGTGTTGTGTGGGTGTAATTCTGAAAGGTTCTGTTAGTGCGGACTGCTTTTATAACGGCATGCAATGGTAAAGGGTACCACCGACGCCTAATATTTTTAAGCACCACTCAAGTAAGCGTAGGTTTTTTTGGCATATCTGGTCGGACGAGTTAAAAGCAGATGTATTGATTAAGAAGGGCATAGCCGAGTCTGTAGACGGCACCATGCCACAACGTCTGTATAACTTCATTATAGGGGCAATAAGATAACGTCGTGAGAGGCTTTTTTGGGAAAAAAGAACGGGAATTGTTAAGCCACCTCTCACCTCTTGTGCAGTGCATGCAATTGAAACCGATAACTGTGATTATTGTTCTATTGCTGGTGGCTGCCTCTTTGTTAGCATCAGGTTGCACCACAAGCACCACGAATCAAACGGGGACAGAAATATTACCCACCTACCCTAACAAGCGACTTAATTACGGTCAACTTTTCGGGCGCGTTTCGTGCGAACCAGGGTGGCAAAATGGAACCAAGTACCTCCCCACCGACGGATCTGGCAGCACTACCTTTTACGACTGCAGCGGGAACACTGTTAATTACCCAACCGGTACGAGCAACCAACTACAATACTTGGTTAAAAACGGGTGGGACATAGAACTCGACCCCACCAGTTACATGCTCTCCAGCTATCCTAGGGAACTAGCCACCCTAGGCGCGGGTCATACACAGATGGACGCTTTCAAGAACACGTATGTTGCCCTGATGGATAAAACCGGCATGAAATGGTGGCTTGAAATCTCAGATGTAATGAATGACCAATCCATACTGACCTATCAAACGCCCGCCAATGATTCCTCTTATTATAAACCGGCAAGCGGTATGGCCACATCATACGAATCGTCGTTTGGCGCCGCACTTGATTTTATCGAGCACAATTGTAGCACAAATTTCCAGGGCTATACATTTGAACAGTCATATACAAACGGCCTTATGTGGCTTCATAATCGTACCAATTACAGTGTGTCTGAGAAAAATTGGGATGGGTGGAAAGACAACAAAGACTACCACGGAGTGAACGTTTTAATGGGCACAAACTCCAATGGTACAGACATCAGCCCGATGCCTACACCACTCCAGCGAGTAGGTTTGCTTGACGAGCTCATCGTAGAGATTTTCAACCAGGAGATGTTTGACAACTGGAGCACGTTTTTGCCACAGGTGAGAGCTGCATATCCCGACCTGCCAATAGTATTAAATGTAGATCAAGTGTGTGCAGGAGAGAAGTGGAGTAGCGGCGCACCAGTTGAATCTGGCACCGATTTGGGTTGGTGGGCACCACAAGGAGCAGGTGAACCGAACAACCGTTGTTACACTGAACAACTGGGTGCACTCCAGAGGATTCACCGTCTTTATGAGATAAACGGGGAACCATTTGACGGTATGATCTACAACTTTATGTGGTCAGCGTTTCCAGAAGGCGGCTCTAGCGTTCCCGACGTAACGTGGTTCCTCCAGTGGGCAGACACATTACATGTCTCGAGCCCTGTGCAAACACCCCAAGTGAAGGTTTCGGTAGACGGAGGAAGCACACAGTCACTTAACTTCGGAGTATCAAACAATGGCACTCCGGCGTGGATTTACCTCCTACTCTACGCTGGTGGCAACGTAACCAATCTCCCTAATGCAACCGTAACGTTCAATGTAGCAGGGACAAACATATCAAAAACGAAAGCAGACAATACGATATTCTTCGCACTCCCGACAGCAACGGTAGCAAATCCAGATCCGCCCGGATTCATCATCCGGCTTTTCCCAGAAGAACTTTCTGCACTTGCCACCGGGAGTCACGGATACACTCTCGTTGTTACAAGTAGTTACGGAGTCAAAACGTTTAATGGTTCTATGACAGTTTCGGGCTACACCTAGACCAACACCTACACTTAAACCCACACCTAAACCCACACCTACTCTACTCCAACGCCTACACCTACAGACAAGAATTTTAGACAACCAGCGCTTTTCGGATATTGGGTAGCGAGTTCGTTGTGGACAGAAACCTCCGCTTTAGTCAGGCGGGGGACTTAGTGGTCGAATTGGAACAGCTCGTCGCCAGAGCTGACGAACAAATTACACGACCTTAATTGATCAAAGATTGCAGCGGCACACACGGCGCAGGCAACACCGATACAAACGCCAGATTATACGCAGTATTTCAAGTCTTAGATGGCGGGCTACGGCTTCGTGGTTAGTGATCTAAGCATGGGTATCAGGCAACACATATAATGGCACTAATTATACCCCCCGCATCGCCAACACAAGACACAGGTTTTCACAGTGACGTGGACACACTTTTCGACCGCTAAACATGGCAGATATAGCCTTTCTGTGCACGTAAGATGCTTGGAAGAATTGGCTGGCGAATAACGCACCTGCCATCAACTATCGGTTTCGCTCTGTTTCGTTTGAGATTCGGACATAATAACGTTCTGAGCGTGCCCAAGTGGCGGATACGTGAGCCTGGACACACGCCGCAGATTGAATACTGCACGTAAGGCGCGGAACGTATCAATGACTAGTAACAGAAGGGCGTGCAGAGTAAAAAAGGCGAGCAGAATAAAAAGGGCAAGCGTTACTGTTTCCAAAAAGAAGTCCATAAATTTTCTCTAGACGCCTCTTTTCATAGCACGAGGTTTGCTTTCGCAGACCGACTAAGCTTCGGCATAGAAAATATATAATCTCTTCGATTTGGCCACGTTTCTAGTTAAATTTGGATTAGAGTACGACGTATTAGTTCTTCTCCGATCTTTACCAAACGCACCTATACTTCTAACATCTGAGCTCGAAGCATTTAACAACGCAAAAAGCCAGCGCAAGTGCAGTGAACCTAACTTCTATTTTAACATTTGACTTTTAAGTTATAACTTTATATAAATTTAAAATATTGATATTTTTTAAGAAATATTGATATTTTTAAGCAACTTTTAAATACTTTGATAATAATTAAGTTTGATGAACTCGGAGAAGCATAAACTTATCCGCCTGGCGCCATTGGCGCGGCGCCGTGCTCAAAATGGCGTGTATCGCCAAACAAGAGCCCGTCGTTTGTGTGGAAGTATCAACGTTCTCCAAAATTAAACGACAGCAAAATATAATAATATGTTCAACATCAATAGAAAGAGACAACATCAATAAACAAGGACAATATCAATCAATCACGCCAACATTGCTCGGGTTGCTCACCACGCTCTGAAGACAAAAAACACTGAACGGTTTGAAACGCGAAACACGGATTCCGCAAAAAACTGATGCCTGGCATTAACCCGTTTTTGGTCACAATACCTTGGGCAATACCGCAACTGAGCGCTTTTCCTTTTACCACGTTAGCTCTTATTGACGTGTATGTGCTTGCAGTTCTTCTCATCTGGGTGTTTGTGGGCTACCCGCTTTTGATGTTACGATTCGCTCTTGTTCGCAAGGACGTCGAAAAGAATTACTCTTTTCAGCCTTTCTTCTCCATACTTGTGCCTTCTTTCAATGAAGAATCAGTTATCGAACAGAGGATCCAAAATCTTCGGGGTTTGAGTTACCCAAAAGACAAGTACGAAATCATCGTGATCGACTCAGGCTCCTCGGATGCAACGAGGAGCATCGTTGAGCGAATGTGCCTAGAAAGCGAGGCACCGCGGACCAGACTCGTTTGCGAAGGCCAACGCAAGGGCAAAGCTTCTGCAATCAACTGTGGATGCGCCCAAGCCACTGGGGAGATCATGCTCGTCACAGATGCCAATTCATATTTTGACGTCAACGTACTAAGAGAGCTAGCCCCGCATTTCGAGAATCCAGAAATAGGAGGAGTCGGTGGGCGGTATGCGGTTTCGAATCCTGACAACCCGTTGCCTTCCACAGAGCAGTTTTACTGGGACCTAGAGACGCTGCTTCGCACGGGCGAGTCTGCGTTGGATTCCGCCTGCCTTTTCCAAGGGGAGATCAACGCTTGGAGAAGATCAATAGTGAAAGCTGACCCCGCTATGATAGGCGAAGATCTGGATATGTCAATAGCGATACGGAAAAAAGGCTATAAGGTGGCTTTTGAGCCCAATGCAATATGTTATGAGCCCTCTCCTACTTCATTTGGCGAACAACGAACGCAAAAAAAACGGCGCTGCTTGGGCACTATCCAAAACATCTTCAAGCACTGGCGTTATCTCTTTGTCCCGGGCGACTGGTACCGCAGCGTAATATTTCCTTCGCACAAAGGCTTGCTTGTGGTGACCCCCTTCATGTTTGTCGGGGTATTACTCGGCTACATAGTACTCTGGGATCCGCGCTTAATTTTGAGCCATCTATTTATCAATTCCGCACTTTTTCTGATCCTGCTCTATCTTTACTTGCAGTTTGGGCCCCGGTTGCACCAGGCTTACGCGAGCTCCCGGCCCGCGAAGTTCTCATTCCTTCGAGTAGCACGATACGTGCTTTTCGATGAATTCTTGCTCTTACTGGCTTGGAAAGACTTCTTTTCCCGGAGATACTCCGTTCTTTGGGAAAAAATCGATTCGACGAGGGTAGGGGCCGAACCTCCAGCGCCCCTTCAGGATTTCAGCTTAGAACAACTGACGTGACGCAGAACAGGGTAAAAGGAGCAATAGCATTATGGTACTTATTTCAACGTTGACTTCGAGCAGTTCGTCCATGAGTAGTCTCACGTCGACTACCTCGTCAGCGATGTCGCTTAGTGTCATCTTAACCTGCTGCGCTATTGCAATCGGCGTTCTTATTTTTTTGCTTGCTTTAAAAGATGTGAAGTCGAGGAGCAACTCCTGGAACGCACATAAAGCTTCTGCCTTACGGATTATGTACGTGCCACTCCTAGCGACGTTTTGCGCCTTTTTTGTGTACATGGTAGCACAATTCTTCTAAAGCACAGGCGTTTGACTGATAGTTGGTGTGGT
>Ga0207932_1000111_pt1 | contig 26581 bp, 19 predicted proteins | sample NGESurdeep092012_FD_184480 | JGI IMG/M metagenome (GOLD analysis project Ga0207932, IMG submission 184480) | Arctic peat soil microbial communities from Barrow, Alaska - NGEE Surface sample 415-2 deep-092012 (SPAdes) | ecosystem: Environmental > Terrestrial > Soil > Wetlands > Peat ...
CGCCGCCGCCGCCGAGGGCGCCTTCCAGCAGGGCCTCGACCTCAACCTCCTCTCCACCGTCCACCTCTGCCGCGCCGCCGTCCCGCCGATGCGCGAGCGCCGGTGGGGACGCATCGTCTGCATCACCTCCATCGCCGCGAAGCAGCCCCTCTCGGGCCTGATGATCTCCTCGATGGCCCGCGCCGGCGTGCACGGCTTCGCGAAGGCCCTCTCCGACGAGCTCGGCCGGGACGGCGTCCTCGTGACCGTCGTGGCCCCGGGCTATATGCGCACCGGGCGCGTGGCCTCCCTATTAGAGGAAAGGTCCCGCCGCGAGGGCCGGTCGCAGGAGGTCATCCTGAGCGAAATGGTCGCAAACGTCCCGCTCGGGCGGATCGGCGAACCCGACGAACTCGCCTCGGCGATCGCCTTCCTGGCGTCGGAGCGCGCGTCCTACATTACGGGCACCGTCCTTGCGGTGGACGGCGGCTACCTGCGCGCGATCGGCTGACGGCCGGCGCGGACGCGGCGCGGCGCCACCTCGGCGCCGCCACGACGTGGACCAACATCGGGGCGCGACGATGACGAACGACCTCACCACCCGCCTGCAGGCGGAACTCGACCAGTTCAAGACCGACGGCGTCTACAAGCGCCTCAACTACCTCGACGGCATGCAGAGCGCCCGGACGCGGATGGAAGGGCGCGGCGACGTCGTGATCCTCTCCTCCAACAACTACCTCGGCCTGTGCGACGTGCCCGAGGTGATCGCCGCGGGGAAGGCCGCGCTCGACCGGTTCGGCGCGGGGACGGGGTCGGTCCGCTTCATCTGCGGGACCTTCACCATCCACCGCGAGATCGAGCAGGTGCTGGCGAAGTTCGTCGGCACGGAGGCGTCGCTGACGTACGTCTCGTGCTGGAGCGCGAACGAGGGCCTGGCGCCGACGCTGATGGGGGAGCAGGACGCGGTGATCTCCGACCGCCTCAACCACGCCTCCATTATCGACGAGGTGCGGCTGGCGAAGGTGATCGCGAAGTGCCAGACGGCGGTGTACGAGCACTCCGACATGGCCGACCTCAAGGCCAAGCTGGAGGCGTTCAAGGGGTGCCGCCACAAGCTGGTGATCACCGACGGCGTCTTCTCGATGGAAGGGGACGTCGCGAAGCTGGCGGACATCGTGACGCTGGCGCGGCAGTATGGCGCGACGGTCGCGGTGGACGACTCCCACGCCACGGGGGTGATGGGGAAGACGGGGCGCGGCACGCCGGAGCACTGCGGCGTCCTGGGGGAGATCGACATCATCACCAGCACCCTCGGCAAGGCACTCGGGGGCGCGGCGGGAGGCTTCACGGCCGCCTCGACGGCGGTGTGCGACTACTTGACGCAGCGCTCGCGGCCGATGCTCTTCTCGAACGCGCTGCCTCCCACGGTGGCGGGGAGCGCGATGGCGGCGGTGCGGTACCTCGAGGCGCACCCCGAGCGGGTGACGAAGCTGCACGAGAACGCGCGGTGGTTCCGCTCCGCGCTCCAGGAGGCGGGGTTCAAGCCGCTGCCCGGCGAGACCCCCATCATCCCGGTCATCCTCGGCGAGACCTCGCGCGCGATCCAGATGAGCAACATGCTGCTGGACGAAGGCGTATTCGTCACGGGCTTCGGCTACCCGGTGGTGCCGCAGGGCCATGCCCGGGTCCGCTGCCAGGTCTCCGCAGCGCACACCAAAGAGCACCTCGAGATGGCGCTCGCGGCCTTCAAGAAGGTGGGCAAGAAGCTCGGGGTCATCTGACGGGAGCACCGATGCACGCAGGAACGGACCTCCGGACGCGCGGCGGGGAATCCTCCGCCGCGCGTATCGCGCGCGGCCTCGCCGCGCTCGGCGTGTGCGCCGGGACGGCGCTCGCCCCCGCGGCGCGGCTCGCCGCGCAGGTGCCCGCGCCGCAGGCGGTGCTCGGGTTCCGCGTAGGCGCCGACTCCTCGCTCGCGTCGTGGCGGCAGATCGACGACTACCTGACGCGGCTCGCGGCGGCCTCGCCGCGCGTGCGGCTCGACACCGTCGGCGCGACCACGCAGGGGCGGCCGTACCTCCTGGTCACGATCTCCGACCCGGCGAACCTGGCGCGGCGCGCGGAGCTGATGGCGGCGCAGCGCCGGCTGGCGGATCCGCGCACCCTCGACGCCGACGCGGAGGCGCGGCTCGTGGCATCGCAGCCGGCCGTCATCCTGATCTCCTGCTCGATCCACTCGACCGAGATCGCCGCGAGCCAGATGGCGCTGGAGCTGGCGTGGCGTCTCGCGACCGACTCCGCGCTGGGGGTCGCGCTCCGGGACGTGGTGGTCCTGCTCGTGCCCTCCGCCAATCCCGACGGGATCGACATCGTCGGCGACTGGTACCGGCGCACGCGCGGCACCGCCTACGACGGCTCCTCGCCGCCGTGGCTCTGGCACCCCTACGTCGGGCACGACGACAATCGCGACTGGTTCATGCTGACGCAGGTGGAGACGCGGCTCCTCACGCGCGTCCTCTACACGCAGTGGTTCCCCGAAGTGGTGTACGACGTGCACCAGATGGGCGGGAACGGCTCGCGGCTCTTCCTGCCACCGTTCGACGATCCGGTGGACCCAAACCTCGACGGGATGCTCGTCGAGGCGATCAACCACGTCGGCACCGCGATGGCCACGGCGGTGACCGACGCGGGGTACACCGGCGTGGAGCACCGGGCGCGCTTCGACCTCTGGTGGCACGGCGGGAACCGGTCGGTGCCGGCGCGCCACAACATGGTCGGCATCCTCTCGGAGGCGGCGAGCGCGCGCATCGCCTCGCCGGCGCAGCTCCGCCCGTCGGAGGTCCGGCAGCCGGCGCGCGGGGTCAATTTCCCGGTCCCGTGGGCGGGCGGCTGGTGGCGGCTGCGCGATATCGTGGACTACGAGCTCGAGGCGTCGCTGGGGCTGGTGCGCCTCGCCGCGCACGAGCGCGCCGAGTTCGTGCGGCGGTTCGTGCGGCTGGGACGGCGCGCCGTCGAGGCGGGGCGCGCGGAGGGGCCACGCGCGTACCTCATCCGCCCCGGCCAGCGGGACGAGGGGGCGCGGGCGCAGCTCGCCAACCTCCTCCTCGCCACCGGGATCGAGATCTTCCGGGCGAAGGCGGCGTTCACCGACGGCGGCCGCCCGTTCCCCGCCGGGACGCTCGTCATCCCCCTCGACCAGCCGTTCCGCGCGCACGTGAAGGACCTGTTCGACCTCCAGGCGTATCCCGAGCGGCGGCAGTACCCCGGCGGGCCGCTCATCCCGCCCTACGACGTGACGGGGTGGACCCTGCCCCTCACGATGGCCGTCGCGGTGGACTCCGCGCGCGGCGCCGTCAGCGCCGATCTCGAACGCGTCGACACGGTCGCCGTGACGCCGGGGCGGATTGCGGGCGCGGGGGACGTGGTCCTCCTCGCCAACCGCTCCAACGGCGAGGCCACGGCCGTGTGGCGCGCGCTCGCCGCCGGCGCGTCGGCGGAGTTCGCTCCCGCGCCCGTCGAGGCCGGGGGCCGCTCGTGGCCCGCCGGGACGGTGGTGGTGCGCGGGGGGCGCGCCGCGCTCGACCGCGCCGCCGCGGAGCTCGGGTTCGAGGGGACGGCCGTGACGCGCCTCCCCACGGCCCCCGGCGCGGCCGCGGTGCGGCGGGTGCCGCGCGTGGGGCTCTACCGGTCGTGGAACGCGTCGATGGACGAGGGGTGGACCCGCTGGGTGCTGGAGCGGCTCGGCGTGCCGTACACCTCCGTCGCCGACAGCGCGATACGGGCCGGCGGTCTCCGCGCACGCTACGATGTCGTGATCCTCCCCTCGGAAGGCGCCGCGCAGATCCGCAACGGGCGTCCGGCGGGGAGCCTGCCTCCCGAGTACACGGGCGGCCTCGGCCCCGCCGGGGTGGAAGGGCTCCGCGCGTTCCTGCGAGAGGGGGGGACGGTGGTCGCCCTCGACCAGGCCTCGGTCTTCGCGATCGAGGACCTTGGCGCGCCGGCCACGGTCGCGCTCGGCGGGCGGGCCGCGCGGGGTGCGGGCGACGCCGCGCGCTTCTCGGCGCCGGGCTCTATCTTCGCCGTGCGCGTGGACCGCGCCTCGCCGCTGGCCTCGGGGATGGACTCCGTCGCGGCGATCTTCCTGGAGGCGAGCCCCGTGCTCGACGCGGCGGCCGGCGCGCACGCGGTGGTGACGTTCCCCGCGACCGGGAACTCGCTCCTCTCCGGCTTCGTGCAGGGCGGCGAACTCCTCGCGGGCAAAGCGGCGCTCGTCGAGGGGTCCGTCGGGCGGGGGACGGCGATCCTCTTCGGCTTCAGCCCCCAGCATCGGGCCCAGACCACCGGCACCTTCAAGCTGCTCACCAACGCCATCCTGGTCGGCGCCGCGCGCGCCGCGCAGGCCGGCGGCCCCGAGCCCTCCGCCCCGCACCACTAGGCGCCCGGCGACGGGCGGGAACGACGAGGCGGGCCGGTCACGTCGACCGGCCCGCCTCGCTTCGCCATGCACCTTCCGTCGCCCCGTCCCCAGGGGTCAGCCGCGCGGCGGGCTCACGTGGGGATTGCCGCGCTCGAAGTAGCGGAGAAGGCGGTCGGCGCCGAGCCGCACGCCGATGCGCACCGACGTGCCGCGGCGGTGCGCGGGGACGGGCGGCCCCTCGGCGATCCAGACCGGCGCCCGGGCGAGGAGTTGGCCGTCGTGCAGGCGGGAGATGCCGAGGGCCTGCGCGAGCTTGGCGGGGCCGGAGGCGAGGTCGGTGTCCTGCGTACGGTGGCGGCGACGGCGCATCGCCGCCAGGCCGTCGAGGGGCTCACCCGCGCGCAGGAGGACTGCGGCGGGGAACCCCTCGCGCTCGGTCACCACGTTGGCGCACCAGTGCATCCCGTACGTGAAGTAGACGTAGAGGAGCCCGGGGCGCCCGTAGAGGGACTCGTTGCGGGGCGAGCGGTGCCACTCGTAGGCGTGGCAGGCCGGATCGTCGGGGCCGATGTAGGCCTCGACCTCGACGATCCGCAGGGCGCAGGGCGCGCCCCCCACCGTGGAGATGAGCCGCTGGCCCAGCAGCGCGCGGGCGACCACCGCGGCAGGCCGCGCGTAGAAGGCCAGCGGGAGGGGCCTCACGCCTCGGGGGCGGGGCCCTTCTTCTTGCCGCGCCCGCCGCCGCGGCGCGCCGGTCCGCGCCGCGCCGCCGCCTTCTTCGCCGGCTTCTTCTCCACCGTCACCTCGCCCACCTCGACCATGCCGACGAGGGGGATCGCCCCCTTCGGCGCGTGACCCTTCGCGCCGCGCCCCCAGCGGAGCCGGCTCGCCGGCGCCGAGGACGGTGCGGCGGGCGGCGTCGCGGCGGGGAACGTCGGAGCGGGCGCCGGCTCCGGGTGCGCCTCGGGAGCGGCAGTCTCGTGCACCGGCGCCGTGCTCTCGCCGCCACGGCCTCTGCCCCGGCCGCCGCGACCGCGGCCCCGGCCGCGCTTCTCCTCCGGCGGGGCCTCCGCCGGCTCCTCGGCCGCGGGTGCGGCTTCGGCGCGCAACGTCACCAGGAACCCCTTGGCGGTCTTCTCCAGGTCCACGATCGCGGCGTCGTTCGCCTGGCGCAGCAGCCGCCCGAACCGCGGACGGTTGAAGATCGGCTCGTCGGCGCTGGGGTGGATCTCCTGCATCCGCTCCCGCACCGTGTCCTCGTCGATCGTCGTCGGGACGATCGCCTTGAGCTCGCGCAGGACCCGCTTCAGCAGGTCGAACGCCTCGACCAGCGAGAGCGGACCCGCGCCCGCACCCGCCGCGGGCTCCGCCGGCACGCCGGCGGCCTCTGCCACGGCGCCGCTCCGCCCGCCGCGGCCTCCGCGCCCGCCGCGGCCGCCGCGACGCCCGCGCGGCGCCCGGTCGCCCTCGGCCCGCTCCTTCTCGCGGCGCTCGTCGGCGTCCCCCGGAATCGCCGGCAGGGCCTTCGTCCCGCCCGGCGCCGAGGCCCCGAGGTCGATCTCGTACTGCCCGTTGTCGAGCTTGGTCGCCACCAGCAGGCCGCGCCGGCGCGCCTCCTCGACGAACTTCGAGAACCGGCTCATCCCGACGTTCTTCTCGTCGAAGGCCGGGTCCAGCTCCTGCATCACCTGCTTGAGGCGGTCGGAGCGCATCACGTCGCTGCGCTTGCGCATCTCGAGGAGCGCGTCCACCACCAGCTCCCAGGGATCGCGGTTCGGCGTGGACTCGTCGGCCACGCGCGTGAGGCCCGCCAGCTCGTTGTACGAGTAGTACTCGTCACAGTTCTGGATCAGCAGGTCCGACGACGACTCGCGGATCCCCACGCCGATCACGTACTTCCCGTACTCCTTCAGCTTGATCACCAGCGAGGAGAAATCGCTGTCCCCCGAGAGGAGGATGAAGGTCCCGATCTCGGGCCGCGTGAAGATCAGCTCCAGCGCGTCGATCGCGAGACGGATGTCGGTGGCGTTCTTCTTGTTCGACCCGAACGCCGGGGCGAAGATGAGGTCGATCGAGGCCTCGGAGAGCGGCACGATGTACTGCGGGTACCGGCGCCAGTCGGCGTAGGCCCGCTGTACGGCGACCTTCCCCCGGATCATCTCCGAGTTCATCAGGCTCTGCAGCTCCCGCTGCAAGTCCGAGCGGATGCCCATCGTGACGTTGTCGAAGTCGATCAGCAGCGCCGCATTGGGCGCGTGGGCCGGCGGCTGCTTCGCGGCAGGCCGGAACGACGGTTGGTTCATGGGTTCCTTCACGACACAGTGTGTTCGAGCGCCACGATCTGGGCCAGCTCGCGCCGCTTCACCTTGCCGCTCGCCGTCAACGGGAGGGCATCGAAGAAGCGCACCAGGTCAGGCAGTTTGTAGTCGGCCATCTGTTCGCGGGCGAACTGCAGGACGTCCTCCCCGCGCACGACGGCGCCTTCGACCGGGACGATGCAGGCACAGATCATCTCCCCGAGGATCTCGTGGGGCGCCCCCACCACGCACACATCCTCGATCGCGGGATGCGCGCGCAGGACGTCCTCGACTTCGCGGGGATAGACGTTGTACCCGTTGCGGATGATCATCTCCTTGCGACGGCCCACGATCCGCACGTAGCCGTCCTCGTCGAGCATGGCGAGGTCCCCCGTCAGGAAGAACCCCTCCGGCGTGAAGGCGCGGCGCGTCTCGCCCGGCATCCGGTCGTAGCCGCTCATCACGTTCGGGCCCCGTACCGCCAGCTCCCCCACCGCCTCGGGCCCGTGCAGCTCCCCCGTGCCCACGTCCACGATCCGCACCTCGACCCCCGGCAGGGGTCGGCCCACCGTCTCGACGCGCTGCGGCGCGGGGTCGTCGAACCGCGTCATCGTGACCGTGGGGCCGGTCTCGGTGAGGCCGTACGCAATCTGGACATCGCACGTCGCCCGGACCCGCGTCACGAGATCCGGTGGGACGGGGCTCCCCGCGATGGTGCCGGTGCGGAGTGCCGGCAGCCGCTCCCGGCTGAACCCCGGCTCGCGGACCAGCAGCTGGAACATCGTGGGCACGCCGTGGCACACGCTCACCCGCTCGCGCGCCATCAGCTCGACGATGTCGCCGGCCACGAATCGGTCCGCCAGGACCAGCGAGGCGCCCGCCGCCAATGTCCCGATCACGACGCTCGTCCCGAACACCGTGAAGCAGGGTACCGCCACCAGCACCACGTCCTCCGGCCCCACCCCCATCGCCGCCCCGCCGAGCCGCGCCGTCTCCACGAGCGCGCGGTGTGTCAGGCTCACGCCCTTCGGCTTCCCCATCGTCCCCGAGGTGTAGAGGATCGCCAGGGGGTACTCCACCGCGCCCCGCGACGCCGCCGCGGGCCCGCCGCGCGCGCCGCGCTCCACGAGGTCGGCATAGCGGTACGTGGTACGGTCGGTCCACAACTCCTGGGAGCCCACCGTCACCAGCACCTTGAGCTCCGGCAGCTCCCCGGCCAGCTCGTCGAACACCTCGAGGAAGTCGTGCCCCTCCCACGCCTCGGCCGTGACGACGACGGTCGCCTCGGCGTGACGCAGCTGGTACTTCAGCTCGTGGAACCCGAGGCCGGGATTCACCGGCACGAGCGTCGCGCCGAGCCGGGCCGTGGCGAGCGCGGTGGTGAGCCACTCGGGCCAGTTGGGGAGGTTGACCGCGACGCGGGCCCCGGGCACGGTCCCCAATTCGGCCAGCGCCGCCGCCAGCGCCACGACCTCGCGCCGGACCTCGGCGTAGGTCAGCCGCCGGTCCCCGAACACCACCATTGGGCGGTCGGCGTGCCGGACGCTGGCGGCGTCGAAGACATCCGCCAGGTGGACCGGATCCGCGGGTACTGCAGAGCTCAACACCAGCCGTGAATGATAGCCGGACGGCGCCCCTCCGACCAGCGCGCCGGAAGGCGTCCCTTGAGACCAGGCCCCCGCGCGGTCAATATTGCCGCGTGGCCCTCGCCTTCCGCCACCGCATCTTCGTGTGGCTGGTGGTCATCGCGACCGTGCCGGCCGCGGTCGCCGTGTCCGTCTCCCTCCTCTCCCCCGACCTCGTCCCGCCCGTCGGCGGCGTGGAAGCGTGGGAGCGGGCGGGGGACACCTGGCGCGAGGCCGTCCGCCACCTCGACGTGCGCCGCCTCTCCCCCGCGACGCGTGCCGCCGTGGACCGCCACGGCGAGGAGATCTCCCGTTCGGTGCGGCGCGCGCGCCAGGTGCAGGCGTTCCGCTACGCCATCTCCGGCACGCTCGCCGGGCTCCTGGCGGGGCTCGCGGTCCTGGTGACCGGCGGCGCGGTGCGCCTCGCGGGGCACCTCTCGCGGCAGCTCTCCCGCCCGATCGACGACCTGGTGGAGTGGACCGGCCGCATCGCGCGCGGCGAGTCCCTTCCCGCGGGCCCCGAGGTGAAGGGTGCCCCCGAGTTCCAGATCCTCCGCGACGCCTTCCGCCGCATGGCGGGGGACCTCGAGGCGGCGCGCTCCCGCGAGGTCGAGGCGGCGCAACTGCGGACCTTCCGGGACGTGGCACGCCAGGTCGCGCACGAGCTCAAGAACCCCCTCACCCCGCTCCGCTTCGCCGTGGGGCGGCTGCGCCAGCAAGCGGCGCCGGGGCAGGCGGAGCTGCTCGAGATCCTCGACGGCGAGTCGCAGCGGATCGAGCAGATGGCGCGCGACTTCTCCTCCCTCGGCCGTCTTCCCGAGGGCCCGCCGGCACTGGTGGACATCGGCGAGCTGCTCGACGGCCTCGCGCGGTCCACCCTCCCCGCGGGCGCGCAGGCCCGCGTCGAGCGCAACGGCGCCACGCCGATGGTCCTCGGCCACTACGAGCCGCTGCGGCGCGCCTTCCAGAACCTGCTCCTGAACGCGGTGGACGCCGTGGGGACACCGGCCGGCGCAGGGGCGCAGGGGAACCGAGGGAGTCCGGACGCAGGCGCGTCGATCACCCTGACCCTGGCGCCGGGCGAGCTCGCGGGCCGGCCGGCGGTGCGAGTGGCGATCACCGACCGCGGGCCCGGCATCGCCCCGGAGTCGCTGGGGCGGGTGTTCGAGCCGTACTTCACGACCAAGGCGCACGGCACCGGCCTCGGCCTCGCGATCGTGCGCCAGACCGTGCTCGATCACGGCGGCACCATCACCGCGTCGAACGCCCCCGGCGGCGGTGCCGTCTTCACGGTCACGCTGCCGGGAGATCCGGCGTGATGCGCGCGCCGCTGGTCCTGCTGGTGGACGACGAGGCGAATCTGCGCCGGATGCTCGGCGCGGTCCTCGCGTCCGAGGGGTACGCGGTGACCGAGGCGTCCTCGGGCACCCAGGCCGTGGAGGCGGTCCGGGGACGCCGGCCCGACGCCGTGTTCCTCGACCTCCAGATGCCGGGCGGCCCCGACGGCCTCGAGACCCTCGAGCGGCTGGTGGCCGAGGCGCCCGGCGTCCCGGTCATCATGATGAGCGGGCGCGCGGGACTCCAGGACGCGGTGCGCGCCACCAAGCTGGGCGCGTTCCACTTCCTCGAGAAGCCGCTCGCGCCGGAAGCGGTGCTGCTCACGCTGCGCTCCGCGCTCGAGCTGGCGCGCGCCCGGGCCGAGGCGCAGGCGCTGCGGGAGGCGCTGGGCCCCTCCGCGACGCTCGTCGGCTCGAGCCGCCAGATGGCGGAGGTGCGGGCGCTCATCGCGCGCGCCGGCCCCACCGAGACGCGGGTCCTGATCACCGGCGAATCGGGAACGGGCAAGGAGCTCGTCGCCGCGGCCATCCACGCCTCGAGCGCGCGCGCGGGCGCCGCGTTCGTGCGGGTCAACTGCGCCGCGATCCCCCGCGAGCTGATCGAGTCGGAGATGTTCGGCCACGAGAAGGGGTCGTTCACCGGCGCGTCGGAGCGGCGCACCGGCCGCTTCGAGCTCGCCGACAACGGGACCCTGTTCCTCGACGAGGTGGGGGACCTCGGGGTCGAGGCCCAGGCCAAGCTGCTGCGCGCGCTCGAGGGGGGCGAGGTCGAGCGGGTCGGCGGCGAGCGCCCCATCCCGGTGGACGTCCGCGTCGTCTCAGCCACGAACAAGGACCTCGCCCGCGCGGCGCAGCACGGCCGGTTCCGGGAGGACCTGCTCTACCGCCTCAACGTCTTCCCGATCCACATCCCGCCGCTGCGCGAGCGGCCGGGGGACGTTCCCGAGCTGGTGCGGCACTTCGTGGCGCGGCTCACCGAGCGGATCGGGCGCCCCCCCGCGCACGTGACGCCGGAGGCGATGGACGCCCTCGTGCGCCACGCGTGGCCGGGGAACGTGCGCGAGCTCGCCAACATCGTCGAACGGCTGATCATCCTCTCCACCCAGGCGAGCATCGGCGCCGGGGACGTCGCGGCCGCCCTGCCGCCGGCGACGGCGCACCAGGGACCACTGCCGGCGCCGGCCGAGCGCGACATCGTCCTCGTGGACGAGCTCGACCGCTTCGAGCGGACGCTCATCACCCGCGCCCTCTCCTCGGCCGGCGGCAACGTCGCCGAGGCCGCGCGGCGGCTCGCGACCGACCGCGCCAACCTGTACCGGCGGATGAAGCGGCTCGGAATCCCCCAAGGGGGATGACGTGTCGGAACGACACGCTGGTGATGGATCGCACAGGGGACACGCGATACCCGAACCAGCCGACGTACCTTTGCGTAAGCATATTTCGAGATTGCGGTTAGCGGGAAGGGAGTACGGGGCACGATGGATGCCCGCCCCGGAGCTGGACCCGTCGAGGAGCTTCCGATGCGAAGCACGCTGATCGCGGCCCTTCTGGCCGCCGTTGCCCTGCCGGCCTGGGCGCAGGATTCCACCATCACGATCCGTCCGCATCGCCGGGGGATCGTGGAGGAACACATCCTCGTGCGGCAGCTGCCGCGCGATGTGGCCGACGAGGTGGTGCGGTATTACAACGCCGCGGAGACGGTGCGGTTCGCCGGCCAGACGCGCATCCCCACGGCGCGGGGCGTGGACGGGGACGTCGCGGTCCTGGGGGGCCCCGTCTCGATCGCGGGGCGGGTCTCGGGCTCGCTGATGGTGGTCAACGGCGACCTGTACTTCGAGCCCGGGGCGGTGGTCAGCGGGAACGTCACCGTGGTGGGCGGGGTGATCGAGGGGGCGACCGTCGCGGAAATCGCGGGGGAGATCCGTTCGTACCGCGATCCGCTCCGCTACCGGCGCGTCGGCCCCGAGATCGCCTACGCGCCGCACCGCGAGTTCCGCCCGTCGTGGCTCCGTCCGCACGACGACGCCTTCGACGACAATCGCACCAGCTTCGACATGTCGCTGGGCGGGATCTACAACCGGGTCGAGGGGCTGCCCCTCTTCTTCGGACCCGACGCCGACCTGCGCATGGGGAGCAGTGCGCGCCTGCAGGTCGAGGCGCGGGGGATCTTCCGCACCGCGGGGGACTGGTCCCTCTCGACCGGGGACTTCGGCTACCGCACCCGCGCCGAGCTGGTGTTCGGCGGCCGCGAGAGCAACGTCGGCCTCGGCGTGCGCGCGTTCGACGTCGTGAACTCGATCGAGCCGTGGCCTCTCAAGGACTTCGAGGTCGGCTGGTCGACGTTCCTCTTCCATCGCGACTATCGCGACTACTTCCGCCGGCAGGGGGCGAGCGCCTTCGTGGCGCTGCGCAGCTCCCGGCAGCTCTCCGCGACGATCGAGGGCCGCTCCGAGAAGGAGGCGTCGGTGCTGGCGCGCGAGCCGTTCACGCTGTTCCGCAGTGACGGCAACTTCCGGCCGAACCTCGCGATCAACGACGGGCACTTCGAGATCCTGACGACATCGCTGCGGTACGACACGCGGAACGACCTGCGCGCGCCGACGGCGGGGTTCTTCGTCACCGGGGAGTGGGAGCTGGGGCACGGCAGCGACGTCTCGGCGTGCAGCCTGCCGGGCCTCGTCTGCGCGGCGCTCTACCCGGCCCCCACCGCGTCGCTCACCTACCAGCGCGTCTTCTTCGACGCGCGCAGCTACACGCGGCTCTCGCCCTCGGGTCGGCTCGACCTCCGAGTGGCGGGGGGCGGCTGGGTGAGCGGTGACCCGCTGCCGCTGCAGCGCCGCGTCGCCCTCGGGTATCCCGACCCGCTCCCCGGCTACGGCTTCCGGCAGCTCAGCTGCGGCGGGGGGAGCGTCCCCGGCACCCCGGCGCTGTGCGACCGGATGCTGCTCGGCCAGGCGGAATTCCGGACGCACCTGGGCCTCGACATCGGGCCCGACTGGGCGAGCACCGACGGGGGCGGCGACCAGACCGAGCGGTACGAACCGTTCCACGTGAGCGGCCCGGACCTCGTGGTCTTCGCCGACGCGGGGAACGCGTGGCTGGTCGGCACGGCGCCCGGGAGCATCCCGGCTGGGAAGCTCCCGGCGCTCGGGACCTTCCGGGCGGACCTCGGGCTCGGGCTCGATTTCGGACCGCTCGGGTTCTATCTCGCGAAACCGCTGCAGCACGGGATGAACGACGTGACGTTCAGCGTGCGCATGGGCCGTCGCTTCTAGGCGCGTGGTCCGCGGCGTCGGGCTGCTCCCGGTGTTCCTGGCCGCGGCGGTCGCCGCGGCCGGCGCCCAGATGCCGCCCGACTCCGTGCCGACGGGGCCGCCGCGGATCGGGGTGAACCTCTCCCGGGACGCCGACGGAGCGCTGCGCTCCCCGGTGGTCCGGGCGGGGGGCGCGCTCGCGGGCGGGGTCTTCGCCGAAGCGCTGCACGACGGTTTCCCCGTGCGCTACAACTTCCGCCTCGAGCTCCACCGCAGCATCCGCATCCTCCCCGACCGCCTCGAGAGCCAGGTGGAGTGGGAGGCGGTCGTCCTCCTCGATCCGCTCACCAACGAGTACGACCTGGTGCGGAGCGGCGGCGGCGAGGAGCACTTCGCGACCCAGGCGGCGCTGGAGAAGGCCCTCGCGACCCCCTTCAGCGTGGACCTGCTGCCCCGCGGGAGGGAGCAGTACTACTACGTCGCGAGCCTGCTGATCGAGTCCCTCTCCCTCTCCGAGCTGGACGAGGCCGAGCGCTGGCTGCGCGGCGACCTCGGTCCGGCGCTCTCCACCAAGGGGGACGTGGGCAACTCGCTGGGTCGCGGGGTGCGGCGGCTCCTGGTCCGGCTCTCGGGGATGCCCCGCCTGGGGCTCGAGTCGCGCTCCGCGTTCTTCCGGCCCTGACGCATGAGCGCCGCCGGGCACGGGCCCGGCGGCGTTCCGTCGCGCACGACCGCGCACGCTAGCTGCCGAACTGGGCGTCCACCGCGCGGCGGATCTCCCCGAGCGACTTCCCCTGCCGGTGCATCTCCGCCGCCATCCACGCCTCGTCGAGACAGATGTCGCACGACGCGCCGTGCTCCGACTGGAAGCAGGTCAGCAGCGAGCGATGATTGAAGTGGTGGCGGCAATCGCAGTAGCAGTAGAGGCCGTCGAGCACCTCCGGCATCTGCCGGGCCGCCTCGTACGAGCGCACGATCCGGTCGTAGCCGGCGAAGGTGGCGGAGGGGAGCACGCCCGCGGCGTTGACGCCCGGCCGCGGCTCGGGGTGCCCGCGGCCGCCGGACGAGGAGGAGAGGACCACGATCGCGGCGATCGCCACGACCGCGGTCCCGGCGATCGCCCAGGGGAGCCGGCCCATCGCCATCGGCGCGTCCCCCCGCTAGTGGCTGTGCGCCGCCGCGCCGGCCGACGCCCCGCCCATCATCCCACACCCCATCGCCGTCGCCACGCTGTCGGCCTGGCGCCGCTGCGCGTCGGTGAGGACGGCCCGGGCCAGCGCCGCGGACTGGAGCATCGCGAGGTGGGCCTGGCCCATCGCGGCGTACGCCGCGTTGAAGTGGTGCGTCACCGCCGCCGTATCGGGCGCGGCCGCGCGCATCACGTCGTCGATCTCCTGCTGGTGGTGCATCGCGGCGCTCATGCCCGCGTCGTGCGCGGGGCGCGCGGCGTCGCGGATCGCCGTGAGGCGGCGTTCCTGGTCGGCCGTGAGCCCGAGCGCCGCCTTGCGCGCCAGCAGGTGCTCGGGCGCGAGGGCCATTTCCCGCATCATCCCGCCCATCATCCCGCCCATCGCGCTGTCGTGCATCATCGCGCCCATCATCCCGCCCATCGCGCTGTCGTGCATCATCCCGCCCATCATCGAGCAGCCCATCCCGCCGGACTGCCCGCCCATCATGCCCGCCATCCCCTGGCCGGCCATCTGGCCGCCCATCATCGGATGTCGCGCCGTGTCGCGGGCCGCGGGCTGCTGGGCGGACACCGAGACGGCGGCGAGGGCCGCCACGGCGGCGGCGAGGATCATGGGTCTCATGCGCAGCACTCCTTGAGATGATGGCGTGGGCCGGCGCGAGCCGGGGTTCCACCGGAAAGCTAAGCGGGGTGTTCGGGATTCGACCACTCGGGGGACGGCGACCGGGCCGCGGACTCCCTCAAGCTCCGTGGATCGCAGCCGAGGATACCCCTGCAGCAGCGCCAGGCGGCGAGTATTCCGGCTGCCAGCGCCTGTCCCAATCGGGGCAATTGAGTCGCAACGTGTCCCGGTAATACTCCGGTATTGGGACAGTTGAGAAATGGTATGGGGGCGGTCCGTAATTGTCCTGAGGCGTAAGTCTGCGCGGCACCATAACTAGTGATTTTAGAGGCAGTTGGCACAGGCGCTGCACTTGCACCCCTCTGGTCGCGTGTAGTGTCGGCCATCGGGCCGGCACCGACCCTCTAAATGGAAAGCCAGCACGGGTACCCTATGAAGCCTCTCCACGCGTTGCGGGCCGCTGGATACCGGATGCGCACCGGCTGCGGACTCCCTGCGGGAGGGCGAGAGGAGCAGGTGGGAATGCTCAGGAATACGATGAACCGTCTGCTGGTCGCCGCGGCGTGCGTCGCCGCCGTGTCGGCCGTGGGATGCGTGAGCGAGAAGGCCACGCCGGCCGCACCGGTCCGGGACGCCGCCTTCCTCGGTTACTCGGTCCCCGACACCAAGCAGACCACGTGTGGCAACTGCCACGTGGACGTCCAGGCCGAGTGGGCGCAGACGAAGCACGCGAGCGCCTGGGCCGATTTGCAGGCGACCGGGCACGCGGACGCGTCCTGCAACAAGTGCCATACGACGAACGGCGCGACGAACCTGGGGGCCGACACCGCCGGCTTCTTCGCCGCCACGACGGACGCCGGCAAGAAGCTGTACCAGGACGTGCAGTGCGAGGCGTGCCACGGCCCGGGCGCGAACCACATCAGCGCCCCCGGCGAGACGCAGCCGATCCCCACGATCGCGATGGACACCACGCACGCGGACGGGTGCGGCTCGTGCCACTACGACACGCACAACCCCTTCCAGGAGCAGCTCGCCGTCTCCAAGCACGGCGCGATGCCGAACTGGGAAGGCGCGGCGGGTTCCTGCCAGGTCAACTGCCACACGGTCTGGGGCGCGATCTCGAAGTTCGCGCCTCGGTCCACGGCGTACCGGGAATTCGGCACCAACCCCCTGACGACGACGCTCAAGCCGGGCTTCACCTGCGCCCTCTGCCACGATCCGCACGACGCCACGAACCCGGCGCAGCTGCGGCTCACGCTCAGTGCCACGGACAGCGCCCAGCACGCGTGCGGGAAATGCCACAGCCGTCCCCCGGTGACCCAGGCCTCCTCGTGGACGGCCGCCCGCGGCGCGCACGGTGACCAGTTCGAAGTGCTCATGGGCAACGCCGGCTACATGGACCCCAGCTACGGCAACATCCAGGGCCCGATGCGGCACGGGACGCAGGACGGCTCCTGCGCGACCTGCCACATGGCCTCGGGTCCGGTCAACACGGCCGCCGGCGCCTTCGCGGTCCAGAACACCGGGCACACCTTCGAAGTGCTCCCCTGCCTGAATCCGGCCTCGACCGCGACCGGCGGGGTGGACACGTCGGCCGCCTGCACCGAGGCGAACCGCAGCTTCGACGCGTGCGCCACCTCCAACTGCCACGGCAGCGCGGCCGGCGCGCGTACCGCGATGGACCGCGTACAGAACGAGATGAAGGGCTACATCCGGGTGCTCTGGGTGGACGCCAACGGCAACAACGCCGTGGACGCCTTCCCGACCGACAGCGGCTGGCTCCCGAAGCTGCTGCTGCATGACGCCACGCGGGCGGCCGGCACGAAGCGGCTCGGCACCTCGGGGGCGGACGCGGCATGGACGGTGGCGAAGGGCGCTCGCTACAACGCCCTGACCTTCGGCTCCCCGAACGGCCACGGCGACGGGTCCTTTGGCATCCACAACCCGCCGTTCTACCGCGCCATCCTCCAAGGCGCGATCGCGCAGATGCGGACCGCCTACGCCACGTCGGATACGCTGCTGGGGGTTCCGCCGGCGATGGCCACGGTGATCGACCGCGCCGCAGCCAGGCAGCGGACACACTAGCACGGCTTCAGGTTCCGCCACGCGCCGGGACCGCAACATGTCGCGCGTGACGGTCGAGCGGGTCGGTCCCCTCGGGGGCCGGCCCGCTTGACTCGTGATGGAGGGGTGACGAGGTAGGGGGCGGACCGCACAAGGGGACCGGATGGCGCGCTTCTACGAGACGGTGTTCGGGCTGTGGGACCGGCTGGGCCGGCGCGGGCGCTACGGCGTCGTCGCGGGCTTCGTGCTGGTGCTGCTGGGCTCGGCCGTCGGCGGGATGCGGCAGTGGAACTACATGCAGCACGACAACACCTTCTGCACCACCTGCCACCTGATGCGGGACCCCTTCCAGCGGTTCACCCGGAGCGCGCACGCGAAGCTCGAGTGCCACAACTGCCATCGCGCGTCGCTCCAGGAGGAGCTGCACCAGCTGTACTCGGTGGTCGTGGACCGCCCCACCGAGATCACCAAGCACGCCTACGTCCCGAACGCCGTGTGCGGCCGCTGCCACATCCAGGGCGACTCGACGCGCTGGCGCATCATCGCCAACACGGCGGGACACCGGAAGCATCTCGAGTCCGGCAATCCCCGCCTCAAGAACGTGCAGTGCGTGACCTGCCACGGGGTGTCGCTGCACCAGTTCGCCCCGGTGGACCAGACGTGCGGGCAGTCGGGGTGCCACGCCGACAAGTCCATCCGCATGGCGGGGATGGGCTCGCTCGAGATCCACTGCACCACCTGCCACAACTTCCTGGCGGACGCCAGGAACCTCGCGGTGGACTCGCTGGGCCGTCCGCTCACCCCCGCGGCGCGGCAGTGCTTCTCCTGCCACGCCATGCAGCAGCGCATCCAGAACCTCGACATCGCGCACGACCCGCATCGCGGGACGTGCGGCATGTGCCACAAGCCGCACACGCAGACGGGGCCGCAACAGGTCACGTGCACGGCCTCCGAGTGCCACGGCGACTGGCGCCGGGTCAGCTTCCACCGCGGCGTCCCGAACCCGGAGCGCTGCACCACCTGCCACCAGCCGCACAGCTGGATGGTGGACGGGAAGAACTGCACCCGCTGCCATCAGGACATCGAGCGGCAGCCGCCGAGCCGGCGCGGCGCCGCGAACCACGCGGAACGCCTCGCGCCCGACGCGGCGCTCACGCTGGCCTCCGCGGGGCCCGTGGACCTGTCCGCGCTGTTCCAGGACACCACGCGGCGGTCGCTGCCCCGCTTCTCGCACGGCGACCACCGGCGCGAGGCGTGCGCGAGCTGCCACTCCAGCCGGGTGCGCCACGGCGCGCTGCGGATCCGCAGCGCGGCGGACTGCCAGCGCTGCCACCACACCGGACCGGGGCGGGACCAGTGCGTCTCGTGCCACACGGCCGCGGAGCGCGCGCAGCCCCTGAGCCGGCTCTCGCGGAGCTTCCGGCTGCACGTCTCCGGGCGGACGGTCACCCGGAGCATCCCCTTCCCGCACGAGCGGCACGCCGCCGTGCCTTCCTGCCTCGTGTGCCACTCGAACGCCCAGACCCGGGCGCCCGACGGCGCCGACTGCGCGCTGTGCCACGCCGCGCACCACCGGCCCGAGGCCAACTGCCGCACCTGCCATGGCGCCGCGAACCCGCGGGAGGTCCACCGCGCCGCCGCTCACCCCAACTGCGCCTCCTCCCAGTGCCACGGGAGCCGCGCGCCCGACATCACGGGCTCCCGCCAGGCGTGCCTCCTCTGTCACGCCGACCGCGAGGCCCACATGCCCGGTTTCGCCTGCTCGCAGTGCCATAACGTCACACACTCGGAGACGAGGCAATGAAGCGTCTCGCACTCACGCGCGCGGCTCCCGCGCTGGCGCTCGGCCTTCTGGCCGCGGCCGCGCCCCTCGCCGCGCAATCCGTGCGCATCCACTCGACGACCACGATGCGGTACGTCGAGCTCCGGCCCATCCTCTTCAACGCCGATTCCGGCCGGTACGACCCCCAGGCCGTCCAGGCCGCGGCGCCCGTCACGCAGGACTTCGAGGTCAACGCGTGGGGGCTCGGCGTGAACGGGCTGCGCGCGTACGGCCTGCTCCGCTTCCGCGGCTCGCTGGGCTCGGAACTGGTCTGGCCCCGCTACGGCGACCACTTCGACGCGCTCGCCGCGTACCTCGAGTACGAGCACGCCGACTATCGCCTCCGCCTCGGCCGGCAGCAGAAGGCCTCGGCGCTCGGCTGGTACGGCTTCGACGGCCTCGACGCCGCCTGGCGGCCGCTCTCCCGCGTGCGGGTGGAAGGGTACGCCGGCCGCGGGCTGGCCCGCGGGTACGATGAGCCCTTCAACAGCAAGGCGCTCGCGGCGCTCGATCCGTTCCGTCCCGAGAAGGGCACCTACCTCCTCGGCGCCACTCTCGTCGCGGCACCGAGCGCGACGTCCACGTTCTCGGCGATCTACCAGCGCGAGATCCTCCAGGGCGGCGCGGGGATCGTCTCGGAGCGCGTCGCCGTGGACGGGAGCGCGGTGCTCGAGCGCTTCGTGACCCTCGCGGCCTCGGCCGATTTCGACCTGGCCACGAACGAGGTGGGCAAGGCCCGCGGCACGGCGACCTTCCAGTTCGGCCGCGCGCTGATGCTGCGCGGCGAGGTCTTCCGCTACCGGCCAACGCTCGACCTCACGACGATCTGGGGCGTCTTCGGCCCGCAGTCCCACTGGGGCTACACGGGCACGCTGCAGATCACCCCCAGCCGCGCCTTCGCGCTGTGGGGGAGCTACACCCAGCGGCAGTACCTCCCGATCGACACCGTCTCCCCGCTGGTGATGGCCCTGCCCGACCGTGAGCAGGACGTCGCGGCGGGCGCCCGGATCCACCTCGGCCCGGTGCAGCTCGACGGCACGTACCGCTACCAGATGGAATACGGTGGGGACCAGAGCGGGGGCGACGCGTCGCTCGCGCTCGTGCCCTCGCGCGACTGGCGGGTGGGGGTGAAGGCGACCGCCTTCCAGAACGACGGCGAGTTCCGGGTCTCCAACGGCACCGTCTACGGAGTGGGCTTCGACGCGGCGGTGCGCCTGGCCGACCGCTTCGAGATACGGGCGGACGCCATGCGGTTCATGCAGCGCAAGCAGGAGCGCCTCCAGGCGCTGACCGGCCTCGACTGGAACCAGACCCGCGCGACGGTGTCGCTCGAGTGGACCTTCGGCGTCGGCGCCAACCCCGACCGGCAGGGAGGGACCCGCTGATGCGCGCCCCCACGCTGATCCTCGCCGTGGCCCTCGCGGCCGTGGCCGCCGTCCCGCGGGCCCTCCCGGCCCAGGCGACGGCGTCGCCGCACGACTCGACGTGGCTCTTCACGCACAAGGAGCAGGCCTCCGGGCCCACGTGCGCGATGTGCCACCAGAGGGACTTCTGCGCGTCGTGCCACGTGAACGCCCGGAACATCGAGCCCATCCAGGCCATCCCGGCCAGCGCCGAAGCCGCCGCGCAGTATCGCGGCCATCGCTGGACGTATCCCCAGCCGCCGACGCACCGCGCCGACACGTGGGTCGCGACCCACGGCGCGCCCGCGCGGCAGACCCCCAGCACCTGCGCGACCTGCCACAGCCGCCAGTCGTGCACGACGTGCCACCGCCTCGAGGAGCGCCTTCTCCCGATCGCCCAGTTGCCCCTGGCGGTCCGGGGCGGGCCCCGCGGCGTGGACCTCTCGGGCCTCCAGCCCCCGAGCCACATCCCCACCTGGGCCCGCGAGCACCGGCTGGCCGCCGCGGCCGGCGCCGACGGCACGTGCCGGACCTGCCACACCCAGTCGTTCTGTTCCACCTGCCACGACGGCGCGCGGACGGCGACGTTCCACCAGAACGACTATGTGCAGCGGCACGCCGCCGACGCCTTCACCCGCGAGAGCGACTGCGCGTCGTGCCACCAGACGCAGGCCTTCTGCGTGCAGTGCCACCGCTCCGTGGGCGCGGCCCAGACGGGCGGCACGGCCGCGGCGTTCCACGACCGGTCGGCCGACTGGAGCCTGACGCACGGCCGCGTGGCGCGCCGGAGCATCGAGGTGTGCACCAGCTGCCACCGCCAGAACGACTGCCTGAAGTGCCATTCCGCGAGCGGGTTCGCGCGGGTCAACCCCCATCCCGCCGGGCTGGACCTTCGCCGGATGCAGTCCAAGAACCCGGGGACGTGCCAGATTTGCCACACCACGGGCGTCCCGGCCATCCCCTAGGGGTTTGGCCCACCCGTTGATTACGCGGTCCTGCCCGGGCACCTTTCTGGACATCGTGCCCGACAGGACCGCGTCCGTCACCGACCCCGCGCTCGTCGCGGCGATCATCGACCTGTCCGCCGACGCCATCCTGACCGTCGGCGGCGACGAGCGCATCCTGTCGTGGAACAAGGGCGCGGAGCAGATGTTCGGTTGGACCGCCGACGAGGTGGTCGGCGAGCACTTCGCCATGCTTCTCCCGGAGGAGGAGCTGGCACGCGGCGAGCTGGAGTGGATCCACCGCACCACCGCCGCCGAGGGCGCCATCCGCAACTACGAGACCCGCCGCCGCACGAAGGACGGCCGGGTCATCGACGTGGAGCTGACCCGGACGGCGGTCTACGACGACGCCGGACGGCTCCTCGGCTTCTCCGCCATCGTCCGCAACATCTCCGATCGCAAGCGGCTGGAGCGGCAGCTGCTCACCGCGGAGCGGCTGGCGACGGCGGGGCAGGTCGCGGCGGGCGTGGCCCACGAGATCGGGGCCCCCCTCACCGCGATCTCGGTGGCCGTGGACCACATGATGAAGGTGCGCTGCAACGTCTGCGTGGGCGCCGACGAGATGCAGGTGCTCCTCTCGCAGACCGACCGCATCGCCAAGCTCGCCCGCCAGCTCGTCAACCTCGCCAAGCCGATCGGGGTGCGGTTCGCCCCGGTGTCCCTCAACGCGGTCGTCGAACAGGCGGCGGCGCTGGTGCAGACCCAGCTCAACAAGAACCGCATCACGCTCGTCCAGGAGCTGGCCCCCGACCTCCCGCCCCTCAACGCGGACGAGGCGCAACTCCAGCAGGTGATCATCAACCTCCTCTTCAACGCCCAGCGCGCCATCGGCGAGGGGGGCGGCCGCATCACGCTCACGACGCGGCGCGCCGACGCCGGCTGCGCCGAAGTCGTCGTCGCGGACGACGGCCCCGGCATCGCCGGCACCGATCTCGCGCACCTGTTCACCCCGTTCTTCTCGCGCACCGGCGGCACCGGTCTCGGCCTCGCCCTTGCTGCCCAGACCGTCAAGGCGCACGGCGGCGCCATCGAGGCGGGCAACAACAAGGGCCGCGGCGCCTCCTTCACCGTCCGTCTCCCGATCCCGCAGTGACCGAACCCGACATCCCCGCTCAGGCCCCCCCGCGGCGCGTCCTCGTGGTCGAGGACGACAGCGTCGTGCTCGGCCTGCTGGTCAAGATCCTCACCGAGGCCGGCTACCAGGTCACCGGCGTCCCCACCGGGGAGGCGGCGCTCGGCGAGCTGGACAAGCAGCTCTTCGACGCCGTGCTCCTCGACCTCAACCTCCCCGGCGTCCAGGGGATGGACATCCTCTCCGTCGGCCCGACGCTCCAGACCGACACCCCGTTCATCGTGATGACCGCCTTCGGGTCGGTGGACACCGCGGTCGAGGCGATGAAGCGCGGGGCGTTCGACTACGTGAGCAAGCCGTTCCGCACCGAGGAGCTGCTCCTCACGCTGCGGCGCGCCCACGAGGAGGCGGAACTCCGCCGCGAGGTGGCGCGGCTGCGCCGCCACGTGAAGGAGGTCGGCGCCGCGCCGGAGATGGTGGGGCGGAGCGCCGCGATGGACCGGGTGCGGGACCTCATCGCCCGGGTGGCGCCGAGCCGCGCCACGGTCCTCATCACCGGCGATACCGGCACCGGCAAGGAACTGGTCGCGCGGTCCATCCACGCCCTGTCGGGCCGCGCCGAGAAGTCGTTCGTCGGCGTGAACTGCTCGGCCATCCCGGAGACGCTCCTCGAGTCGGAGCTCTTCGGCCACGTGAAGGGCGCCTTCACCGGCGCCATCACGAACAAGCGCGGCCTGATGGAGGAGGCGTCCGGCGGCAGCCTCTTCCTCGACGAGATCGGGACCGTCACCCAGAACATCCAGGTGAAGCTCCTGCGCGTGCTGCAGGAGCGCACCATCATGCGGGTCGGCGCGCGCGAGGCGGTGCCGGTGGACATCCGGCTCATCGCCGCCACGAACCTCGACCTCGCCGAGGAGGTCCGGGCGGGCCGGTTCCGCGAGGACCTCTTCTACCGGCTGAGCGTCTTCCCGGTGCACGTGCCCTCGCTCAGCGAGCGCCCCGACGACATCCCCCTCCTCGCCGCGTACTTCCTGCGGCGCGCCGCCGGCGAGCACCAGGTCAGCCCTCCGACCATCCCGCCGACCACGATGCAGCGGCTGATGGAGTACGAGTGGCCGGGCAACGTCCGGGAGCTCGAGAACTTCATCGAGCGCTCCGTCATCATGCACGCGGGCTCGAAGACGATCCCCTTCGACCCCGGTGAGGGGCTCCACCGGCGCCGCGAGCACGACCTCCTCAAGAGCGCGCGCGAGGAGCGCTGGGACCTCGACCGGCTGGAGCGCGAGTACATCCTCTCCGTCCTCGACGACGTCGCCGGCCACCAGGGCCGCGCGGCGGAGATCCTCGGCATCGACCGGCGCACCCTCTACCGGAAGCTCAAACGCTACCGCGGCGACGTGGACGGCGACGAGCCCGACGACCTAGGGGACGAGCCGGAAGCGTCGGAGGTTGAGACGGGCTAGACCCCCTGCGGCGCGACCGCCGCGTACAGTTTGTCACAAGAGGGGGGAGGGCCCCAGTGCAGGCGCGCCGGGGCCTTCTCGTAACTGTATGTCCGACAAATAGTTAGAAGGTTGTTCGGGATTCCCGCGCGCGTGGCACAGCTTGAGCAGTTACCCTCTGCCGTGATCGAGTCCATCCTCATCGCCGTGGACGCGGCGCCCTTCGCCGACCGGGTCGGCCCGTGGCTCCCCGACATCGTCGGGGCCGGGGTGCGCCGTGCCACGCTGTTCCACGCGATCGAGGGGACGGGCGAGGCCTGCGCCCGGGAGCTGGACGAGCTGCGCCCGCGGCTCGACCGGCTCGCCGTGCAGCTCTCGGCCCGCGACGTCGAGGCGGACATCGCCCTGAAGCGCGGCGACCGGGTGAAGTGGCTCGTGTCGCTGGCGGCGCTGCGGACGACGCAACTCCTCGTGGTCGGCGCCCGGTGCTCCAAGGAGGAGCGCGGGGGCCCGATCGGTTCGACTTTGCGCCTGCTCCTCGAGCAGTCGCACGTGCCTCTCCTGGTGCTCAGCGGCGTGCGGATCCCGACGCAGCTGCGGCTCTTCGAGCGGCCGTGCCTGGTCGCGGGGCGGCGCCCTGATGGTCGGGTGGAGACGCGGGCCCAGTCCCTGGTCCCCGCGACGCTCCATCCCGTTACCTCCGTCCCGAGCGACCCTTCGGGCGCATCCCTGCTCGTGACCGGCCCAGAGCCGGCCGGGATGACGTTCGATCAGCTCATCGCTCAGGCGGCCTGCCCGGTGCTCGCTTTCCCGGCTCCCTCGCTCGAAGTTCACACCCCTGGGAGTCCGAACACCGTCACCCCTCCCACGGAAGCCGCTGGCGCGATGCCCAACCCCGGGGGCGTACGCTGAACCCCGGGCGCGGCTGAGCGCCCGTCTTCCGACTCGCTCTGAGGGCGGCGGCCGATACCGGCCGCCGCCCTCAACTTCTTCAGGGGATGCGGGACGGGCTCAGAGCGCCGACAGCTGCGCCAGCGTGTCCTCGCCGTAGAAGAGGCGGATGTAGCGTTCCTGGATGGGCGTGAGGCGGCGCACCGCCCACGCGAGGTGCACGAAGTGCGGCTCGGTGGGGACGGTGAGGGGCTGCATCCCGATCTCCTCGGGGAGATGGTTGCCCTTGCGCGCATTGCAGGTGGAGCAGGCCGTCAGGACGTTGGTCCACGCGTTCGTGCCGCCCCGCGAGAGGGGCACCAGGTGGTCCCGGGTGAGGCACTCCCGCGACCGCAGGACGACCTGGGGGCGGCCGCAGAACTGGCAGCGGTAGGCGTCGCGGGCGAACAGGAAGGTGTTGGTCACCTGCCGCCGGAAGCGCCGCGGCACGTGGATGAACTTCATCAGCCGGATCACCGCGGGGCGCGGCACACTGAGGTGTTCCGAACGCAGCACGCGGCCCTGGTCGGCCTCGACGATCTCCGCCTTCCCGTCGATGACCAGACGCAGCGCCCGCCGCACGGGCACCATCGTCAGCGGCTCGTAAGACGCGTTCAGCGCCAGGCAGCGCACCTCGACTCCTCCATACAAGGAAGCCGTCTCGCTCGCTCGGGGCGGGACGGCTCATCCGGTCACAGCGCCAATTCCGACGACCTCGTCCCCGCGGATGCCCTACCCGGCACCCTGATGCTCAAGCTAGCGTCGCCCCGCGGTGGCGGCAAGCGCCGTCGCGGCGGGAGCGCGGCCTTACGCGGCGAAGGCGGCCGCCGCCCGCTCGAGCTGGACGAGGACCGCCGCGCGGGCCGTCCCCCCCTCGACCGTCCGCCGCTCCACGGCCTCCAGCGCGCCGCCGAGGGCGGCGAGCGGGGCGGCGAGGCGCGGGTCGAGCGCGCGGATCTCCGCCGGCGGCACCGCGTCGAGCGGGAGGGACAGTTCCTCGGCGCGGCGCACGAGGCGTCCCACCAGCGCGTGTGCGTCGCGGAAGGGGAGCCCGGCCCGCACCAGCAGGTCGGCGAGGTCGGTGGCGCGGGTGCCGGCGTCGAGGGCCGCGGCCATCCGCTCCGGCACCGGCCGGAGCCCCGCGACCACCCCCTCGAGGAGCGACGCCACGACCGTCGCACGATCGAGCGCCTCGAAGAGCGCGACGTTGTTCTCCTGCAGGTCCTTCTGGTAGCCCGCCGGCATCGCCTTCAGTGTCGTGAGCATCCCCACGAGGCGGCCGAGCACCTGTCCGGCGGCGCCCCGCGCGAGCTCGAGCGCGTCGGGGTTCCGCTTCTGGGGCATGAGGCTGCTGCCGGTGGTGAACCCCTCGGGGAGGGCGACGAAGCCGAACTCCGCGGTCGAGAAGAGGATCAGGTCCTCCGCGAGGCGGGAGGCGTGCACGGCGGCCAGCGTCGCGGCGAAGACGGCCTCGACGGTGAAGTCGCGGTCCCCGACGGCGTCGAGGGAGTTGGGGGCGACCTCGGCGAATCCGAGCCGCGCGGCGAGGGCCCGGCGGTCCACGGCGAACCCGGAGCCGGCGATGGCGCCGGCGCCGAGGGGGAGCGCGGCGGTGCGGCGGCGCGCGTCGGCGAGCCGCCCGCGGTCGCGCGCCAGGGGCCATGCGTGCGCCAGCGCCCAGTGGGCGAAGCGCACCGGCTGTGCCCGCTGGGTGTGCGTGTACGCCGGCATCAGGAGGTCGAGGCCCTCCGAGGCGCGTGCCACGAGCGCGCGGCCGAGGGCGGCGAGGGCCGCGTCGAGGCCGTCGATCGCCGTCATGCTCCAGAGCCGCAGATCGGTGGCCATCTGGTCGTTGCGGGAGCGGCCGGTGTGGAGCTTCCCCGCGACGGGGCCCGCGACCTCGCCGAGGAGGCGCTCGACGAGGGAGTGGATGTCCTCGTCGTCCGCGCCCTCGGCGGCGCCCCCCTCGAGGCGCGTGGCGACGGCGTCGAGGCCGCGGAGCAGCGCGTCGCGCTCGGCGGCGGTGAGCACCCCGACGCCCTCGAGCGCGTGGACCCAGGCGCGGTTGGTGGCCAGGTCCTCGCGCCACAGGCGCCGGTCCACCGGCAGGCTGCGGTTGAGACG
>Ga0207932_1000114_pt1 | contig 26221 bp, 22 predicted proteins | sample NGESurdeep092012_FD_184480 | JGI IMG/M metagenome (GOLD analysis project Ga0207932, IMG submission 184480) | Arctic peat soil microbial communities from Barrow, Alaska - NGEE Surface sample 415-2 deep-092012 (SPAdes) | ecosystem: Environmental > Terrestrial > Soil > Wetlands > Peat ...
CGCTCTGTGGGCGTCCGCCTTCGGCCTGTATCCCTGTCGTCACCTGGGATTCGTTGCCGATGACGACGACAGCCCCGTGCCACCAACAACCTCGTGGTGGCTGGCCCCTGCAGCCGAGGTGCCGGTGATGCTGCGTAAGCAGGGTCAGCGCAAAGTCGCGGGAGGCACCGGCCGACGGGAGGACTTCACTGCGACCAAGTCCGCGCGACTCGCCGAGCGCGAGGGCGCCGAGCGTCGCCGGCGTGACGCGTTGGCCGAGTTGGCCGAGCGTTCTGGAGACCTGGATCGCGTCCGCCTCTCGGACGAGGCGCGTCACGTCCTGCTTGACCTGTATGCCCGCAGTCTGGTGGGCGGGGATCGCGCTGACCGCTGCGTGAGTCTGACCGGCACCGGGGTCCTACTCCGTGTAAGTGCGACCCCGGGTCGGGACAGCTTGATCACCAGTCCGACCGGTCGTATGTCCCTGGTCGGCCGGACCCTGGCCATTGAGCCGGTCGAGGAGAGCGATCTTGCGGCTGGAGGTGGCCTGTGACCACCACGCGCATCGAGCGTCCGGCGCCCGCGGTCGACCACCTTGCCGTCGCAGAACGCACTCAGGCCGCGCGGGCGTTGCTGCTGCACCCGTTGATGACGGCAGGGGGCCCGTTCGCCGAAGAGCTGCGGCTGGTCCGTCGACACCAGAACGAACTCGTCAGGTTGTTCGCAGAAGGCTTGGGCTACCGGCTTGTGGTCGAGCCGGGCGCCGCTCGCCTGTTCAAGGCCGGGCTCGGCCGTGATAGCACCCGACCTCTGCACAAACGATCTGGGGCGCCCTTCGCGCCTCGGGCGTACGCCCTCCTTTGCCTTACGATCGCGGCACTCACCCGAGGCAAGGCCCAGCTCCTGGTGGATGAGCTGGTCTCCCAGGTGCGGTCGGCAGCGGCGGATGCCACGATTGCGGTCGACCTCGACAGTTCCGCCGACCGCAGGGCTCTGCACGCGGCCCTCACCGTGCTTGTACGCCTCGGAGTGCTCAGTGAACGCGACGGCGATCTGGATCACTGGGCCGACCAGCGCACCCAGTCGTTACTGGACGTGCACCGCGAGATCCTTTCGCTGCTGATCTCGGCCCCGCTCTCGTCCGCCACCTCGCCCGAGCATCTTCTCGATACCGCGGTGCTGCCCTCGGCGGCTGGCGGAGCTCGCACGGCCATCCGCAGAACTCTTGTCGAGTCACCCCTGATGTCGGTCGACGACCTCGATGAGGCCCACGCCGACTGGTGGCGACGTAACCGCAACCGTGAGCGAGAGTGGTTCCGCGATCGTTTCGGACTCGACCTCGAACTGCGGGCCGAAGGTGCGCTCGCCGTCGACCCGCAGGACGAGCTCACCGATATTTTGTTCCCCGGCAAGGGTGCGACCAAGCACCTTGCCCTGCTGCTGCTCGAGCAGCTTGCCGGGCTCGCCCGCGACGGTCACCACACCCCTGGGCCGGCCGACCCGACCGCGGGTGCTGATGAGCGTGCGGTGTGGCGCGTCATACCCGACGTTGCCGTGCGCACTGCAGCCTCGGATGTCCTGCTGTTGTGGCGGGAGGGCTTGCGGCGCGACCAGCGAGAGGACCCCGAAGCGGCAGTGCACGAGGCGCTCAACCTGCTCTGCCAGCTTGGCCTGGTCCGACCCTTCGATAACGGCGGCTCGTGGGCCGTTAATGCGGCAGCGGCTCGATATGCCACGCGCACGACGTTGGCCGAAGCGTCCGACAGCGGCGAACGATCCCTGTTCGGCCCCGACGAGGAGGACCAGTGACCAGCTCGCCCGATACCGCCCGCTTCCGGCTGTCACGTAGCGGCATCCTCAACGTGTGGCAGTACGACGACCAGATCTTCACCTTCGCGGGCGGACGGTTGTTGCTGCGTGGCGCCAACGGTGCCGGCAAGTCCAAGACTCTGGAGATGCTGCTTCCGTTCGTCCTTGACGGCGACAAACTCCGGATGACCGCCTCAGGGCGTCATCACACCAGTTTGTTGTGGCTGATGACCGACGGGTATGCCGGAGCGAGCCGCACCGGGTACCTCTGGGTCGAGTTCACCCGACAGGACGAAGACGGGCACACGATCACGGTGACCTGCGGGGTCGGCATCCGCGCCTCGGATTCGGCGCGGCAGGCCACGGCATGGTTCTTCACTTCCCCCCGGCGGGTCGGAGACGACCTGAAACTCGAGGACGAGTCAGGCCCCCTGAGCATGCAGCGCTGTCGAGCGGAGGTAGAGACCGATGGCCACTTCTTCGAGTCGGCGCCGCGCTACCGTGACCATGTGGGCCAGTTGTTGTTCGGGTTGCCACCAGACCAGTACGCCGATCTGCTGAGACTGCTCTACTGGCTGCGTCAGCCCCAGGTAGGGGAGGACATCGAGCCCGAACGTCTGGCCAAACAGCTCGAGCAAGCCCTGCCGCAGGTGGATGACGGGGCCATCCGCACCGCAGGGGACACGTTCGACGAGCTGGAGGCGTTTGGCGAGCAGATCGCCCGGCGTGACCGTGCGGCCACCGCTGTCGCCGACTTCGTCCGGACCTACGCGGGTTATGCCCAGAGCGTGTTGCGTGCCCGCGCCGAGGCAGTGGTCGAGGCGGATCGTGAGCTGCGACAGTGGCGCTCGGCGCTGCGCAGCTCGGAGAGGCAGCTCGAGCAGGTCAGGTCGGGCCTTGCCTCGACCCGGGCCGAGCTGGCCGCTGTCACCCAGGAGCAGGAGACCACACGCTCACGGATCGGCGAGCTGGAGAAGGGCCCGGAGGCACGCGCACAGCTGCGGATGATGGAGCTGTCTCGCCGGGTTGCCGACCTGGACTCGGCAGCCACCCGATCGCGGCAAGTGGCCGACCAGGCCAGCGCCCGCGCGCTGGCGAGCGCCAAGAGGCAGCAGCGTGTTCGTGACGGTGTCGTCGCCGACAGCGCCCGACTCCACGGCGAGCTGACCGAGACTGCACAGTCGCTCGCCAAGGCGGGCTGCGCTGCTCGCTTCGCCGTTGCGTCCGGACTGGCCGTGACCGCCGACGTGGCGGGGCCTTCCGCCGTTGCTGCAGCCGCGGAGCACATGACCAGTCGCATTCGCGAAGTCAGGCCGGCGCTGGGCGAGCTTCGCGCCGCCGTCGTGGTCGTGGAGGGTGCTCAGCGGGATGCCGAGGAAGCGCGGTCAAGGGCGACCACGGCCGAGCAGCGGGTTGCCGAGGTGGAGGAGCGCGCTGAAGATGTGGCACAAGTAGTTCGTGCCGCGTCCGAGACGAGCCTTCGCCAGGAGCAGGAGCTCACCGAGCGACTTCAGTCTTGGTTACACGACGAGGACGCCGTGGATCTGATCCTCCCCGAGCTGACGGCAAACAACCTTGCCGGACTGGAGGCGCTGGTGCGCAGTGCCGTCGCTCCGGTGCGGGCCCGCGTCGAAGAGGCGCTGGGCGTCGCGGCCGCTGCGATCCGGGACGGTGAGCAAAGGACGGTCGCCCTGCGCGAACAGCGTGAAGGAGTTGAGGCCGAGGCTGACCCGAGCCCGCCCTCGCCGAACTGGTTGCGCGACAGCCGGGTTGGGCTCGCGGGGGCTCCTCTATGGCGTCTGGTGGACTTCCGGGACACCCTCTCGGAGCAACAACGCGCGGCGCTCGAAGCGGCGCTCGAGGGTGCCGGACTGCTCGATGCCTGGGTGCAGCCCGACGGCCGAGTCATTGACGACGCGCGGCGGGACGTGACGTTGCAGGTCTCATCCCGGACTGCCAGGCCAGAGGGTGCGGCGTCGACGGGATCCACCGTCGCCGAGGTCCTTCGCCCCGACCTGCCGGACGGCTGTGCCGTTCCCGGCGCCGTCATCGAGTCGTTGCTCGCGTGCATCGGCTTGGACAATCACCAAGCCGAGGTCGGCGTCACCCGCGATGGTCGCTGGCATTCCGGACCAGCCGAGGGCCGCACCGAGAAGGAACGTGCGCAGTACATCGGCTCCACTGCGCGCGCCGCGGAGCGACAACGTCGGCTTGAACGTCTGGACGAGGAGCTGGCCGCGGTCGCCGCAGAGCTCGGCGTGGCACGAGAGGCACAGGCTGGGGCGCATGCGCAGCTGGGGGGGCTCGACACGTGGACGGCTTCGCGACCGCGCCACGAGCAGGTTCTTCGCGCATGGGTGAACGAGCAAGCGGCGGAGCAGACGGCCGAGGGAGTGCAGCGGGAGCTGGAGCGCGCGCGTACCGCCGGGACCTCCGCGCGGGCGCAGGCCGTGGCGCGCCAGTCAGCTCTTGAGGAGCTTGCGGCAACCCATTCGCTGCCAACCACGTTCACCGGACTCGCTGCTCGCAGAGAGGTCCTGGCATCCCTTGCATCACGACTTGACGGTCACGAGATTCGACTTGCCGAGCTCGCCCGCCGCCTCGCCGAATGGGCAGAGCTCGCTGACCAGGCTCGCGGCGACGACACGGAGGCCCGGCAGCGGCTCCGCGACGCCGCCGACGCCGAGCAGCTCGCGACGGGGGTCGCGGCCGAGTACGACGAGCTGCGCTCCGCAGTCGGCGCCTCAGTCATCGAGCTAGAGCAGCGACTGGCCGACCTTCGGGCAGTGTTCGCCACCGCCACATCACGCTGCGCAGAGCTGCAGTCGACCGTCGACACAATCAACGAGTCGATCGGCACCACCCGCACACAGGTCCAGGGGAACCTCGCAGCAGTGCACGCCGGCGAGCCTGTGTTCGAGACGGCCCGTATCGCGCTGGCAGCCTTGGTGGAGGTGCCCGGGCTGGTTGCCTCTGTGTTGGGACCTGAGCGCCCTGGTCTGCAGACCAGCGACATCGGCCAAGCCGATACCAGGACCGCTGCAGCAATACTGCGCATGGAGCCACTACCTCGCAAGGTCGACGCCAATGCGGTGCTCGCCGCCTCAAGGGACCTGCAAAGTGGCCCAGCGGCCACCCTCGAACCTCGTGTTGCTGAGATTCATGGCGTGCTCACGGCTGTCGGCCAGGACGACTCCGCCGAGCTGCCGTTGGTCGAACTCGCCGAACGGCTGCGCGTGTCTGTGGCTGCGGACCGCGCGTTGCTGACCGAGCGCGAACGTCGCCTCTTCGAGGACCATGTCCTTGGCCATCTGGGCGACGCTCTGCGCGGGGTGCGCCTCAAGGCTGAGGAGCTCGTGACCGCCATGAACGAGGTGTTGCACGGGGTCACCACCTCCCAAGGCATCAGGGTGAGGCTCCGTTGGAAGCTGCGTGACGACATACCGTCTGAGGCAAAACGAGCCGTTCAGCTGCTGGGCGAGCCACTGGGAGCACTGCTTGCAGATGAGCGACGCGAACTGCGTGAGTCTCTCCACCAGCTCATCGAGGTGTCCCGGGCCGATGCACCCGAGGAGTCATACGCCGAGCATTTGGCTCGTGCACTGGACTATCGGCGTTGGTTCACCTTCCGTATCCAGTACCACCGCCCGGAAGCCAGGGACTGGACCACGCTGCACCGCAAGTCGCCTCTGTCTCAGGGCGAGCAGAAGGTCCTGTGTTACCTGCCGCTCTTCGCCGCTGCCGCGGCCCACTTCACCTCCGTAGCAGGGGCCGCTCCGTACGCGCCCCGGTTCGTGCTTCTGGATGATGCTTTCCCCAAGATTGATGTGCGGACCCATCCTCTGCTGTTCGGCTTGCTCGTCGATCTCGATCTCGACTTCGTGATCACCAGCGAGCGCCTTTGGGGCGACCACGCGACGGTTCCCGAGCTGGCGATCTACGAAGCGCTACGAAGCCCGACTGAGCGGGGTATCGCCCAGTACGAACACCGCTGGGACGGGCACCGGCTCACCGCCGTGGGTGCGTGAGGTGAATCCCGAGCCGCCGGACTGGTGGTCTGCGGATGTCCTGTCCCGGGTATGGGTGCAGGTGGCGGACCGCCTGGAACGCAACGGACTGCAGGCTCGGGGCAGGATCGTGGTCACACGGCTGGACCGGAGCGAGCGCCACGCCCTCGGCGGGATGCTCGGCCGGGTTCTCGCCTCTGACACCTGCCGGGTCGATCTGTCATCGCTGGACGAGCGACTACGGGCCAGGTCGGACGAGGGACTCGCTCAGGCGGCCGAGCGCGTGCTGGGTCGCCCACTTGTCGACAGACCGGCACAACGCCACGCTAGAGGAGAGCAGCGTGAGGCGCCGTTCGCCGCAGCTCACTCCTGGTTGGAGCAACACCCAGACCAGGTCCAGCCATGGACCGAGGTATGGCTGGCGACCTTGCGCCGAGATGGTTTGCTGATGCGAGACCCTGATCCATCGGGACTGATACTTCGAACGCTGTCGGTGCTTGCCACCTGCCTCGAAGACCCTTCGCGTCCCAACCTGGCTCGCACCGAACTGGCCGCCGCAGCTGCGCATGACGCGCACGCCCTCGACGATGACCGCAGGCTAAGTCAGCTGGTTTTGAGAGCCCTTGCCCTGCGGGTTGATCGCCCCGCCCCAACGTCTGCCTCAGAACGGCGCGGCCTCTGGGAAACCGTGGGAGTCATGACGGATTCGGTGTCAAGCACCTGCCTCACACGTGGACTTGGTGTGCTTGACGGCTGGGCCGGCGCCCTGCGCTACCGGCTCGCCGCCGACTCCGGGGACCCGATCCACGTCACGTGGTGGGATCTTCGCCGGGGACTCGAGATGGCTCCCGCCCAGGAGGTCTTCGTCTGCGAGAACCCTCGCGTGCTCGAGGCCATTGCCGAACGCGGCCTCGATGGAATCACGGTCGTGTGCACCAGTGGACGCTCGACGCTGGTCGTGCTGGAGGTCCTACGTCGACTTTCCGGGTCCGGTGCCCACATTCGCTACCACGGCGACTTCGACTGGCCCGGTGTCGCCATGACGAATCAGCTGGTCGCCATGTTTGACGTTCAGCCCTGGCGCATGTCGGCCGATGACTATCTCGAGTCCCCCGCTTGCCTGCCTCTGGTTGGATCCGAGGTTTTGCCGGTCTGGGACGCCGAACTCGGTGCAGCCATGCGCCACCGAGGTCTCGCGGTACACGAAGAAGCCGTTCTCGGAACACTCTTGGACTCGCTCTGGCCCAGAACCTAAGCCGCAGCGCGGGCAACACCCAGGGCAGGGTGAGACCCGAGCCCATCGTGTGACTACCCCACACGTGACGTTGTAGCTGTCGTGGGCCCAACGCCCATGCACGGGCGCATTTCATCGATTGAGAGCGTTCCGCACGTCCGAGACGGTGTTCGCTCGCTCTCCCCCGAGGATGTGGCGCAACCCCACATCCTTTCCGAGGCAACGCCTTCGACCAGACCGGCAGACCAAGTGGGTGGACAGTCACGGACCACGGAAGCGGTCACTCGTAGTCCCGCTGTTAGTCAATCAGCCGTACGGCTTGGCCACCAGCGGGGACTTTCTCATGGCCACGGACGCATGTCAGTTCCTTCCTCGGTCCAGTGCAGCGACGACGTCGGTGACGACCTGACTTGGTGCGGTCGTCGGCGGCGACGAGATCCCGATAGATGGCCGACATCCCTCCGGGTGCTGAGGGGTCCGCATCACCTGCATACTGAAAAGCCGTTGGGTGCACGATCAGGACGGGTTCAGGCCGAGCCACCAACGAGATCCTGACCATCTACGGTCTCGAACGGTTCGACGAGAGACTGTGAACGTGGCTTGATGATCATCGGGCCGGCACCGAAGTTCAACGACGAGGGGGACATCCTCCGTTCAACGGACGTTCCAACAGTATTCAATGGCCACTTGACGGAGCAGCCCGACATACTGTCCGCATGTCTCCACGATCTACGGTCCACGAACTCACCATCACGTTGTTGGGTGTCGAACCCCTTGTCTGGCGTCGCGTTCAAGTGCCCAGCGGCGTCACCCTGTCCCGGGTCCATGGCGATATCCAGGCCGTCATGGGCTGGTCGAACAACCATATGCATCAGTTTGAGATCGGCGGCATCCGCTACGGCTCGCCCGATCCCGACTACGTCCCGGTGTTTGGCGATCCTGTCCACGATGAACGCAAGCCACGGCTCGGTTCCCTGGCGAAAGAGGGCGATCGGTTCATCTACGAGTACGACTTCGGTGACTCCTGGGAGCACGAGATCGTGGTCGAACAGATCCTCCCGGCCGGCCCCGGCTCTGCGACGTCCCGCTGCCTGGACGGTGCAAGGTCGTGCCCGCCTGAGGACGTGGGCGGCTGGCCCGGCTACGCAGACTTCCTCGAGGCGTTGGCCGACCCCCAGCATCCCGATCATGACGACCGGAGCGAGTGGATCGGCGGACGATGGGATCCGGAGTTCTTCAACCTCGACGGCGCGAATGAGGCGCTCAAGATGTCGTCGTCCGGTGGGTTCCGCTGAGCTGCAGCCGGCGATGACTGGCCGGCATGCACCGTGACCGGACGGCCTACCCACCAAGGCCCTCTTTGGCAGGCTGGCGCTCGCTCCCGAGACCGAGGACCCGACCTCGGGAACGCAGCAACCTTGCGCCACAGGTCGACCCCGTTCGCCTCAAGGCCCTGCGCCGGTTCTCGAGGTCAGGACAGCTCCTGGCGGTGGGCGTGGATGAAGGCGTCGACAGCATCATGGGCTTGAGCCTTAATGTCTCGGTAGAGATCGTCGTCCTCGCCCAGGACCGAGAATTCATCGAGCCGGTCATGGTAGTCGGTGTGCGCGTGGCGGATCTGCGCTCGCGCTGCCAGCGCAGCGCGTTCGTCGAGCGCCAGGATGCGGGTGCGCCCCACCCGGCCGCTGCCCACCACAGCAGCGCGCTCGGCAGCCGACCGAGCGATGGTCTGCGCCAAGGCTTCGTGTCTCGGAGCGAAGTGCAGGTACTCGACAATGGCCGCAGCGAGCTCGTCCTGGTAGCGGGCCTCCTGCCGCGCCCGGCTGCGGGCCCCGGCTTCACGCCTCACTGCCCGCGCTGAGGCGGTGTCTGCCTCGGACCGCTGCGCTCTCCGAATGGCAGCCGCGGGCGCCCACAACCCCAGCAAGCGACGATGCTGCCGCGTCCGACTACGTGGTGCCCAGGCCAGCCAGAACACACCGGCGGCTTTGACGCTGCGGGTCACGAACGCCTGCCCGGTCGCCAGGAATTCCCAGTCCTGCGGCGGGACCACGACGTCGTGCTCAGGGTTCCACCACCCGTCACGACTCTCGTAGACGTCGAGCCGCAAAGACTCCAGATCCAGACCTGCCTCGCCAGGCACTTCACCCACCCGTTCTCCCCTCGGTATCAGGGATGCGACTCAACTTTGTGCACCGCCTGCTCGCGCGCGACGGTGAAAGCAATAACGGGGCATGGCGATCGCAAACATCACCATGATCAGGGTAACCACAACCGCGCTGCACCGCTCGCGTCTAGCAGCCGGTACAGGGTGTACTTGATCAAGACCTCATCGCGCGCCTGGGTGCCATCCCGGAGAACATGGATGACGTTCTCACGGCCACGGCCACGGCCAAGGCTCGCGGCTTTGCGCACGAGCGAGCTCGTTCCGCCCGGTTAACAGCACGGCGGTCGACCGTGCGCCCGGCTCAATCGGAGACGGGTTCGGCAGTGTCTGCGCGATGGGTCCGTTCCATCGGATCCTTTTGTAGAGCGATCCTTAGTCGAGAAGCTCCCGGTCGTCGTGAAGGGCGGCCCGGTCGGCCGCGCTGAGACCGGAGAACCAGCCTTCCCTGTTGGTGACCGACCCCACCACATGGTTAGTCATTTCCGGGAACATGGCGGCGACCGCCTCGTCGACAGCCTCGCCGCGTGCGGCGAGCACGGGGAGCAGGTTCCTGCCCGCAGGCTCGGTGGCCGCCTTGGTGGTCTGCGCCCCGGTGGCTTCCGCGAGCCGCTGGCCGATCCGTGAGGCGTACGCAGTCAGGAACGACTGGCGGAAAGACCGAGTACGTGAACGACCCGAACCATCGGCCCGGGAGCCGACGTGCATCATCGCCGTAATGGCCTGGACGAGTAAAGACGTAAACAACAACTCGACAGCTTCCAGGTCGGCTGGGAATCCGATAGCAGTGCTGAAGCCGAGCTCGCGGCTCCAGACCGTTCGACATCGATTCGCCTCCGCCACCACCCCCAGCAGCATCGCCTTCGGTTCCGCGTACGGATTCTCGATCCCGATCCTGCGGCCGGTCGGTTCCTCGGAGGAGCTCTGGTCGAGAGCCGCGAGCAATGCGTGGTCAATGCTGTGTCTAGCCATCAACGCCTGTGCACCGGCAGTGAACGTCTCGGCCTCAGCCGGGAAAGTGCTTGACTCGGCCTTGGCCAGCAACGCCCGGATCCGACTGAGCACCCGCTCATCGATGGCGGCCCTTTGCGGCTGCGCCGTGGCGCCGGTCGGCCGCGCAGCGCCGGGGATCGGGATCAGCTTCTCCAGATCCGGCAAGCCGGCGATGAGGTCGAGAACTTCCAGTGCACAGGAAACGACCGTGGACCACTCCATGTCCTGCGCCTGTGCCCACGCCTGCACGTGGTTCTGGTCAGGTCGCCACCAGACCTGAGCCGCAAGATCAGACAGCTGGGACGTCCATCGTGGGTCGATGCTTGTCGGGATGTAGTGCTGCATCTCGGCTGCTATCGCGTCACCCGCCAGGCTGACATGCCGTTTGCTCAGCTGGTGCGACACGACGCGCACCAGGTCGACAGGCTGCCATCCTCGATGCCAGGCTCCGGAGACGACGGACTGCAAGTAGTCGACAAGCAGGCGTTCGGTAGTACTGCGCGCGCTGGCCGATCTCGACTGGTCGGCCACCCGTGCGGACGCCGCCGCAAAGGCCCTCCTGTCGTCGTAAGCCAGGGCGCGCAAGGCTGTTGCAAGCTCGAGCGCGACCCGCTCCTCAGTCGGCAGCCGCTCACTCGCCGGCCACGTCTCGCCGGAGTTCCTGGCCGTGGTGCGCTTGCGCTCCTTCTCCTTCATCCGACGCCGCTGCCGATTCGCCTTGCCCACCGTTGCGCTCCCTTGCCTGTCGACTTTCCTTTTGTCTGCGCCACTGAGGCAAACATGATCAGATCCGTCAGGCTCATGGTCACGGGCCCCTACCCAGGCAGGGGCTACTTCCCTAGCCCGGGCGCACCCTACCCGAGCTGCCAGCATCGGAGCTGGGGGTCCTGACACGTCTGCGGGCTTCAAACTTAACCAGGCAATGTGCCGCTCGCCGCTGAGGCCCGCCGGTATCTCCGAATCAGCTTCGAAGCGACGCAGAACCAGGTGGGAGCACCGGGCGGCGGCGAACAGCCACGGACCCCCACGGACACAAAAGGACCGCTTCCTCCCCGGAAACGGTCACCCGTAGTCACGCAATTAGTCAATCAGGGGCACCATTCGACCAAAAAGAGACCACTACAGCATCTGATACAAAAAAGCCTGTGCCACGTTTCCGCTGCTCAGATGCCCTTTTAGTACTAGTGGGCGATACTGGGATCGAATCAGTATCACGGAGAAATTGACGTCTTGGGCCTGACCTGCCGAAATAGGCTCTGACCTGCGGATACTCGACACAGTATCGCGTGACACTGGCGGACAGATTAGGACGTAGTTAGACTCCGGTATCGCATGCAGATCGCACGACGAGGGGATACTGAGATGGCCGGCAAAGCGAACCGACGAGGTTTCGGATACGTCCGCAGGTTGCCGTCCAAGCGGTATCAGGCGTCCTACATTGGCCCAGACGTGGCGCGACATCCTGCACTGACGACCTTCGAGACCAAGGGGGATGCAGAGGCGTGGCTATCCGCCGAACGCATCCTGATGGTCGCTGGCACCTGGACTCCCCCGAACCTGCGCCGCGCAATGGCCGAGGCCAACAAGCCCGCGACGTTCGCCTCGTATGCCGCCGTCTGGCTTAGCGGCCGCGACCTCAAGCCGCGCACCCGATCGCACTATCAGGCACTGCTCGACAACCAACTCCAGCAGTGGAATGCCTTGTCGGTCGAAGACATCAAGCCCGAGATGGTGCGCGACTGGCACAACAGCCTCGATAAGAAACACGCGACGACGAGGGCGCACTCGTACGGGCTCTTAAGAGCCATACTGTCGACCGCCGTCGATGACAACCTTCTCCCGGTCAACCCTTGCCATATCAGGGGCGCAGGGACCGCTAAGCGCATCCATCAGAGCAAGCCGCTATCCCTGCCCGAACTCGAAGTGTTGGTCGCTGCCATGCCAGCGAAATACCGCCCGATGACTTTGCTCGCCGCTTGGTGCGCGCTGCGATTCGGGGAACTTGTGGAATTGCGTCGCAAAGATATCGACCTAAAGACCGGAGTGATACACGTTCGCCGGGGCGCAGTTCGTTCTGATGGTCAGGTCATTATCGGTACCCCGAAGTCTGATGCAGGAATCCGCGACGTGGCAATCCCGCCGCACTTGATTCCGATGCTCAAGGACCACATGAGCAAGAGCATCAGCGGAGGCAAGGAGGGTCTGTTGTTCCCCGCCAGGCACGGCGGCACCTTGGCCCCGAGCACGCTCTACAAGTCGTTCTATCCGGCCCGCGACAAGACTGGCCGACCTGACCTTCGCTGGCACGACCTGCGGCACACGGGAGCAGTTCTCGCTGCCTCAACGGGGGCAACGCTAGCCGAGCTCATGAGCCGCCTCGGACACTCAACCCCGACCGCTGCACTTCGCTACCAGCACGCCGCCGAGGGCCGAGACATGGCGATCGCCAAGATGCTGTCAGCAATGGCGCAACCCGCCGAACCCGCCAAATGAGTCCACCCGCGCGTTCGTCATTACTTACGCGGCTTTCCACGCCAATCATGGCTAATCAGTGCCGAACACGGCTGCAAGAGGTCGAGACGAACCCGACGACAGCAACCGGCACAACCTGAGTTCCAAAGCGGCCAACCTGCTCGCCGGCGCCGAAATCAACGCTCACACGTTAAAGCCGAGGGTTCGGATCCGACATCATTCATCCATGGATGACCTGCGCGAACGTCGCCCGTTCCCGCCGAGATGTTCGTTGGCGGCGCGAGCGTGAGGCCCGTCGTCGAGCGTGACCCCGTGCCCGTCATCCAGTCCCGGATCGCGACCGCGGGCCGGAACCCCTGACTGTGACGTCCACCTGACGAGGCGTCAGGCCCCGATGCGTCAGCCGGCGATTGTGCGCGTACTTCAACACCTCACCGATCTGCCGGATCAGCACGAGACACTCATCGAAGTTCAACGTCGTTGCGGGGTCCGAGAGGTATTCGTCCAGGGCCGCGCGTCACTGTCGTGGTCGAAGACCAGCGCCGGGCCGGAGTCCGTCTCGACGTACTCGAGCGGCCCAACCACGCCGTCATGCTTGATGCCACGGGTCAGCGCGAGCTCGCGTTTGGCCGTGAACTGCGTTTCCTCCCGTGCCTCCGACGACGACCCTGTCGGCAGGTCGAACAACCGGATCCTGCGCTTCAGGTCCGGCATCGCCGGGTGCGTCGCAAGCAGGTCCTGCCACGTCGGCCCCTCACCCAGCGGATCCGCCTTCTCCGTAACGAGCGGGGGCGCATTCCGTTGCGTATCAGCGCCTCTCGCCCCGTGCTGCCTGAGCACGCAGTCAGGAGCCGTTGCTGGTGCCCAGTATCGGTCAATGCCAGGCCTCCGTGAACAATCTGCGCCCACGGATGCGCCCACACCCAGTGGCCTGATTGCTCGCCGGTGGAGCGTAGAAATGCGAGAGAGGAGAAGGCCACGGGAGAGGCTCGTACCTGAGCGCAGGATCCTTGGCCAAGAGATATACCGAGATGGTCAAGTAGTCGTCATGGCCGCCGACAGGGACCGGCCGAGCCGGTCAGGGGCGACACGGTATCCCCGGGCTCGTAGGAAGTCGAGACGCCTGGCGAGGCCGGGGGCGCGGTCGTCGCGGACCCCGAAGACCTTGTCAATGACGATTCGCTCGCACGTCAACGGACTATGTGTCGTACTGCGCCTCGAGGCACTGGCGGTCTCAGCTCACTCGCGCGTACTGGACTGCCGACGTGCTTCTTGCGTCGAAGGACTGCGACGGCTGGCGATGGGCGATGACCACGCCGAGGGTGCCCCAGCAGGGCATCTCACTGCCAAGATGTGAAGGATGCCGTCTCCGTTCGACGCCCGCGTCCCGGTGAATGCCGCGGACGGGGCATACGGGAAGGTAGCCGCCCAGGTTCCCTCTGGAGACCGCACCCCCGGGGACGTAACCAAGGGGTTCGTGCTGTAGGACGTCGAGGTCGTCGTAGCGTTGCTGCTGTGATGGATCTGTCCAGCGTCGACGTCGACCGCATCGAGCTGACTTACAGGGCCAAGGAGAGGCTGGCCTGCCTGTGATGGTGCTGGCGCACGCCCTTGGCGAGGACAGCAGCGACTGGAACACCGTGGTCGAGGCGCTGGCCCCCGCGCACCGGGTGTACGCGGGGGAGGGATAGCACTGGGCGGGCAGCCGAGAGGATGATGCGCTCTGCCGTGCTACCCAGGAACGCTTTCCCGAGGGCGGATCGTCGATGCAGTCCGACGACGATCAGAGACGCGTTCACCTGCGTGGCCACATACAGGACTGTAGACGCGACGTCGACATCGCTCATCTCTTGATGAACATCACCCTCTACGCCAGCGTGTTGGACGCGCTCCCGCACGGCGTCGAGGTCCTGATCCTCTGCGGCGGTTAAGTCAGCGAATGCACCCGCAGGACGACGTTCACTACGACCAGCGGCAGGTGCCGAAGGTGGGCCTCGTCCAAGGCACGGCTGAGCACAGTAAGGCCCTCTTCAGTGGGTAGGTACATAACTGGCAACGATGGTCACGATCTACCCCTCTGTGTCCATGTGGCTACGGCCACGGTTCGAGCAGCGAAACCGAACAGGCATGCGCCGCGGCAAGTGCGTCGCGAAATAGGATCGCGCTCCTCTTACGCGGACCGGCGGGACGGGTCTCGGTCTCGGCCGGTCAGATGCCGAGACTCAGCAACGCTGTCCCCCACTTGCACGGTGCTGCGATGAACGTCGGTGATCACGGGGACGTGGCTGCCTTCGACGCCGACCGACGCTGTTCCCCATGCGACCGCCTCGGCCAGGGCGTCGGGGCCGCGCCCTCCGGCGGCGACGAATCCCGCGAGCAGTGCGTCGCCTGCGCCGATGGTACTTCTCGGTTCGACTGCTTCGGCCTGGGCGTGCCAGGTCTCGGTTTCGGTGACGAGAAGCGCTCCGTCGGGGCCGAGGCTGACGAGTACGGATTGGGCGCCTCGAGCAATGAGCTGACGGGCAGCGGCGGCCACGTCCCCTAGCGTGGCTAGCCGCTGGCCTACGGCCTCTTCCAGTTCTTCAAGGTTCGGTTTGATCGCGTCCGGGTGCCCCGCGAGGCCCCCTTCGAGTGCTGTGCCGCTGCTGTCCAGAACGAACGAGGCACCTGCGTCGTGGACCAGCTGGGCTAGTGCCGAGTAGTAGCCGGTGTCGATACCTCGCGGCAGGCTCCCGGAGGCCACCACCCAGTCGCCAGGTTTCACGAGTTCTACGAGCTTGGCGGTGAGGTCGTGGACCTCGGCCTGTGTGAGCATCGGGCCGAGGGAGTTGATTTTGGTTGCTATGCCGTCGGGCTCGGTGAGCGAGACGTTCACTCGTACTGACTCGCTGATCCGAACGGGCACGAACGGCACACCCTCGGCGTCAAGGAGCCGCCCAAGCTTGGAGCCTTCATCTCCGCCTAATGGCATCACTGCGACGGTCGGGACGTGGTTGCTGGTCAGAGCCCGGGATACGTTCACACCTTTGCCACTGGGCTCTTCGTAGTCGGCGACCGCTCGGTGGACCTGGCCTCGAACCAGGGCAACGATGACCAGAGTGCGGTCGATGCTCGGGTTGGGGGTGACTGTGATGATCATGTTTGCTCCACGATGAGTCCAGCCCGCTTGAGCTTCGCGACCTCGGCGGCGGGCAGCCCGGTGTCGGTGATGAACAGGTCGATGTCGGAGAGTTCGGCGTATTTGACCAGGCTGAGCCGTTCGTACTTGCTGTGATCGGCAAGCAAGATGCGTCGTTGCGCCGCTTTGACCATGAGGGTTTTGATTTGTGCTTCAGCTGGATCTGGGGTCGTCAGGCCTCGGTCGATACTGATGCTGTTCGTGCCGAGGAACGCGACGTCGACATTGATTTCCTCCAACAGCCGCGAGGTCCACGACCCGACGGTGGCGACGGTCTGCCTGCGGAGCCGGCCACCGATGGGGTACACGGTCAGGTGGGGCCGAGCTATCAATGCCATAGCGATCCGTAGCGCGTTGGTAAAGACCGTCAGCTCCCGATCGTCGGGGAACAGTTCGGCGAGCTGCGCGGTCGTCGAACCGGCGTCGATCAGGACAGAGCCAGCGGCCGGCAGATGGGCGAGAGCGGCCATGGCGATGCGACGTTTCTCATCAGCGAACTCGGTGCGTGTCGTCACGTCGGGTTCGTAGATGAGATCCCCAATCGAGACAGCGCCGCCGTGAACACGGCTCAGCAGACCCCGCTTCTCCATCCGGATCAAGTCTTTGCGGATTGTCTCGGTTGTGACTGCCAGCTCATCGGCGACATCGGTTGCGTCGACGCGACCGTCACGGCGCAGAGTCCGCAGAATCACCTGTTGCCGTTGCACTGAGTACGGAGCGCGGGCGCGCCTGCCGGCGACCTTCGGGTCATTGCCCCCGGCGCCGTTTCGATCCGACATATTTGTGCCCCTGTCAGTCCGTGTGCTGGCATTGCTGCGCGTCCGGGGTGCTCATGTTGTCCTTGGTCAAGGTGAACACCTGGGTGCCGACGGCGGGATCCAGGTCCGGGGCGAGCGCGAGGTCCTGATACACCGTCTCGATGCCGTGGTCGCGAGCCGCGTGCGGCGTGCTGAAGGTGACCGGTTCGCCGTCGATGAGGATCTGGCCTTCGGTCGGCTGATCGGCTCCGGACAGAATCTTGACCAGAGTGCTCTTGCCCGCGCCGTTGTCACCGATCAGGGCGACGATCTCGCCGTCGTAGGCGGTGAAGTCGGCACCGCGTAAGGCTTCGACGTGGCCATATCGACGGACGATGCCGCGTGCCTCGAGAAGTGGCGAGCTCATGAGATGCTCCGTTCCTGGGGATCGGTCCCCGTGGTGGCCGCGGCAGCGACCTCGACTCGTTCACGTTGCGGGAAATCCGCGTAGGTCAGGTAGGTCCCGTTCGCAAGCCCGGCCAGTAGCGCAGCTCCGCGTGCCCCGGCCTCGGTCGTATCGGTGCGCCACAGCGCTCCGAACGCCTGGCGTTTGGCGGCCATCAGGGCGCTGCTGTGTGACCAGCCGCCGGTGACAACAAGGGCCGTACGGGGCCCGGTCGCACCGTCGATCGCATCGCTGACAGCACGTGCCATGTCGGTGACGGCCACGGTGGCCGCGCGCCACACGCTCCCCCGGTCCGACGCACCGTCGACGGAGACGGTGACCGCATTGCCGTCGAATGCGACGCATGCTGCGCCCGGGATCGCTGCGGCGGCGAGTGCGTCGAGCTGTGGAAGGTCAGCCCGCTCAGCGCCGAGTTGCGCCATCAGCTGTTGCAGGACCAGTCCAGCTTGGGTGCCGCCGAGCAGACACCACCGGTCAGCGACGACGTGCCACCCGACGGTGACGCCGGCCGAGGTGAGCGCGGAAAGGGCGGTGTCGGGTAGGTCGGGGTTAACGGTGCGCAGGATCGCTTCGGCGGTTCCGCAGGAGTCGAGCTCCTCGCCTTCGCCGAAGACGCCAACGCCGACGGTGGCGGCCTGATGATCATGCCCGGCGACGGTGAGCACCGCACCCGAAAGCTCAGGAAAGCCATCTGCCTTCGCGACACGCCCGACTGGCGTGCCAGCCTGGACGAGTTCGGGCATTAGCGCCTCAGTCGCCCGCGACCAGGACAGCGCTGGCTCCCACCAGGTCTTCGTGCGTAACTCGAGCCATCCGGTGCGAGAGGCCAGCGACAGCTCACACGAGGGCGAGGCTCCCAGGCTCCGCACGACGTAGTCGGCGATCGTGTACCGTCGCGTCGCGCGGCGAACCTCGGCGATGTTGTCGTACAGCCATCGGTGCTTGGTCAGGCTCCACTGCGTCCACACAGGCAGGCCGGTGCGGCGGGAGAACTCCTGCTCGCCGAGCTCGGCCCGCAGAGAGTCAAGCTCGGACACGTCCCGGCTGTCATGCCAGGCGATGACCGGCGCCACGGGGACGTCATGGGCATCGACGAGCACACCCGCCTCGGCCATGCTGGCCACGCCGACAGCAGCCACCTTCACGCCGGGAACGGAGTCCAACGCACTGCGCAGCGCGAGGTTGACCGAGTCGATGATCGAGAGTGCATCTGTCTGTGTCCCTTCCGAGGTCTGCGACCACCTCGTCGAGGCACGCCCGTGAGAAAGCTCAACGCCGTCGGCGGTCATCAGCACGACCTTGACCGAGGTTGTGCCCACGTCGACACCAGCGAGCACGTTCATACGTTGTCCACCTCCAGTGGGGTCTCGGACCTTTGCATGTAATGGATACGTAACCTTGCGACTCGTTGGACTTCGTTGTCAATGCTTGGCCGCTGCGATGTTCTCGAATCGTGACCTGCGCATTCCGAGCGTGCCTCGGTGCGTCCTTCAGCCCCCTTGTCACCCATGGAGGAATGGGCGTTTCGGTTTGGCAGACGGCCCGCGCGGTATGCGGCTGGTGCAGCAGTCCCGCGCCGCGATCTCTTGTCAAGCTGCGAATCGTTGGTTACCGTTGCGTTTCAGAGAGGACAGTTGCGAGAGGCGACATTCTCCAGCTCCGCCACTCCAGCCCGTCGCCAACCGAATGCGGAAAGGACTACCGCCGCCTCATGCCACTCGCCACCACACAGCAACTCATCGCCTCAGCGCGGGCAACAGGGTGCGGGATAGGCGCGTTCAACGTGATCACCCTCGAGCACGCCGAGGCAGTCATCCGCGGTGCGGAGATGGCTGATGGACCCGTAATCGTGCAGATCAGCGAGAACGCCGTCAACTACCACTACAGCAACGTTCGCCCGCTGGCAGCCGCGGTAGCCGAACTGGCCGCAGCCTCCACATCTGACGTCTCACTGCATCTGGACCACGTCACGGACGAGAACCTGCTGCACCAAGCCGCCGACGCCGGGTTCAGCTCAGTCATGTTCGATGCATCCACGCTCGGCTACGCCGACAACGTCGCCGCCACCTGCGCGGCCGCCGACTGGGCCCACGCGAACGGCGTGTATCTCGAGGCCGAGCTCGGCGCGGTCGGCGGTAAGGGCGGTGCGCACACCCCGGGAGTGCGTACGAATCCTGCCGAAGCAGCCGACTACGTCGCCGCGACCGGTGTCGACGCGCTGGCAGTAGCCGTCGGCAGTTCACACGCGATGGTCGAACGGACCGCCTCACTGGACTACGAGCTCATCGCGCGTCTGCGTGAGGCCGTCACCAAACCGCTGGTGTTGCACGGGTCTTCAGGCGTCTCGGACGAGCATCTCGCGCAGGCGATCCGCGCCGGCATCGTCAAGGTCAACATCGGAACCATCCTCAACGTGGCCTACACCCGCGCGGTTCGCGCGGCCCTGTCAACAGATTCCAGCCTGGTCGACCCGCGCAAATACATCTACGCCGCTCGCGACGCGATGTCTGACGAGGCTCACCGACTCATCACCGTCATCAGAGGCTCCTAGTGTCGCGGGCGGCCTCCTCAGACTCGGTCGGAACCCGCACGGAGACGACCTCATCGAGGCGCAGCAGCCGCGCCAAGTGCAGCGCGTCCCGGTCGGTCTTGACTCGGTCCCCGGCCGGGCGCTGCAGCTTCGAGGACGCCATCACCTCGCACCGGAGCCCAGCGTCGGTCAACGCCCGGTACAGGCCGAACCCGGTCGGGCCAGCTTCGTAGGCCGCGCATGGCCCGGGCAAGGCTCGGACCCAGCCGATCACGTCCTCATGTGCCGGCGTCAGCCGAGCCCGGAACACCTCACCTGTGACAGCATCGATCGCTGCCGCGACGACCGACCTCGCGTGCACGTCCAGCCCAACACTCGTACACTCAGAGAACACCGGGGCCTGCCACATCTGTCGGATAGGCCGAGCGCGGGAACTCGCACTCGGTAACCCACGAGAATGCGTGAGCGAGGTCCCGGCCGACAACCACCTCAGACGGCGGTCACTCCATACGGTCTAAGAGAGCCGAGGTGTAACCGTGCTATCCGCAGCGGGTCTGCTTTTCGATTGTGACGGGGTGCTGGTCGACTCCGATGAGGCGGTCGCGCAGGCATGGGACAGCTGGGCAGCGGAGTATGCGCCCGGCTTCGACTTCGCGCGCGACATCAACCAAGGGCGCCCCGCTGCCGAAACGGTCGCCGAACTGGTTCCATCGCGGGACTGCGCTCGTGCCACGCGAGCTTTGAAGCAGCTCGAGATCGACTCGGCACTGATGGTCCGCGCCCTTCCAGGGGCTGCCGAATTGTTGCCTTTGCTGCCAGATGGCACCTGGACGGTCGTCACATCGGGTGTTCTCGCTGTCGCCCGCGCACGGTTGAGTGCAGCAGGACTGCCGTGCCCGAAGGACCTCGTGACGGCGGACGACGTGCGCCAAGGGAAACCTGCGCCCGACCCCTACCTCATCGGCGCCCAGAGGTTAGGGATTGCGCCGGTGCGGGGGGGTGGTCTTCGAGGATGCGGAAGCGGGGGTGAGCTCGGCCCTCGCCGCCGGCATCGGGTTGACCATCGGCGTCGGCGAACGAGGGCTCCGCACGCGAGCGCACCTGGTAGTAGCCGACCTGCGTGATATTCGCTATGACGGGATCATGCTCGACCTTCGGAAAGCACACATCCTGCGACACCGGGAGCAGGCGGAGCGCCCCACCACCGCAGCGCCGTGACACCCAAGGGTCTGCATCCCAGCAGACGGTCGCCATGTGGGGTGCGACCAGCAGCCAGGTTCTCGCTATGGGTGAATACCTGATCGACGCCCAGGTCACGGTGGCGCTTATGGAGGCGGCCACCTGGGCCGCCGGTTCACTGCCCCAGAGCGTGGATGATCACGCCCTGAACGACGCGGTTGACCGTCCCAGATGGGAAGGGGTTGTCTGGTGTTCTTCCCAAGGCCATCGAGAAATGAAGACCGAGCAGTTGAGCGCACACCACGAAGGGCAGGGCCAGGGCCACGTCATCGACATCGCCTAGTCCTTCGATGTGCCACGGGTCGCCGTCGCCGGCGCCCCCGGCGCTGATCACCACGACGCTTTCCGGGTCCAGCGCCGCCCGCAGCTCGGCGGCGATGTCCAGATCGTACTGGCGCGTGTAGGCGTCGTTGGAGAGGTAGACGAGCGCGAGCGTGCGGTTGTCTAGCACGGCCTTAGGCCCATGACGGAATCCGAGTGCGGAGTTAGAGTAGGCGATCACCCCTCCCGCCGTGAGCTCCAGCAGCTTCAGCGCTGACTCACGGGCTAGCCCGGTAAGGGGCCCGCTGCCCAGGTAGACCACCCGCTCATATCCTCGCTGCGCCAGTGCCTCTGCAGCCGAGCTCTGTGCGGTCAGAACCCCTTCGGTCGCGGCGGCCAGCCGCCCTGCCAACCCGTCGTCGGCGGTCGAGCTCCTCATGGTGAGCCAGGTCGCGAGGGTCATGCACGTGAAGCTCGAAGTCATCGCGAAGCCCACATCGTTGGCACCCTCGGGCATGAGCAGAACCAAGGAGCGTTCGGCGCCGACATGGCGGCGGTAGAGCTCACCGGCGGAATTGCACGTGACAACCAGGTGGTGGACCTCGGTGAGGCACTGTTTGGCGAGCTCCGTGGCCGCGACGCTCTCTGGGCTGTCGCCGGAACGGGCGAACGAGACGAGAAGCGTCGGCCGGTTTTCGGCAAACCACTCGCGGGGGTTGGAGACAATGTCGGTGGTCGAGACGGCTTCGACACGTCGCCCAAGATCCCGGCTCAAGGCAGGGGCGAGGACCTGCCCGGCGAACGCCGACGTGCCAGCGCCTGTCAGGACAATACGCAGGTCAGATCGCTGGAGAAGGGGGCGAAGAAATGCCTCCGTCTCCTGGCGGCGGGACACGCAGGTGGCGCCCACTTCTCGCCACAGTTCCGGCTGCTGGAAGATCTCGCGGGCGGTGTGCGTGGCACCCAGCCCATCGAACTTCTCAAGGCTGAAGCCAACAGAGGTAGCAATCACAACGAGCTCCTTAGCGAGGGGTTACAGGCCTGGGTGTAGGTGCGCAGCACGTCACGGACACGGTCGACGACAAGGGCGGTGGGCTCCGAGGCCAGCTCGCCGCGTCGGACGCGGGGGTACTGGTCGGGCAGGTACTGGCTCAGCAGGGGCAGTGGAATGTCGACCGCGGCAAGGTTGGCCAGCAGCCGGGACTGCGCCTGCTGAACCTGGCGGTCGGGCCAGTAGTAGCGAATGCGGTCGCTGTAGCTGTAGCGACGCGCGAGGCGCTGGGCCTGCGCGTCACCCTCGTAGTAGCCCTGCCACCAGCGTGGTTCGGCCAACATCCGTTGTTCCAGCACTGCCAGCAGGTTCGAGCGATCATCGGCCTCAACCAGCTCGTCTTCGATGGCGGCCAGCGCGAACAGCGCCTCCCGCAAAGCGAACGTCAGGCCAGGGCCGACCTTCAGAACAGCCCAGTGGTCGCCAACGAGCTCGGTCAGCCGCTCAACGCTCTGGTAGTCCGTGGAGTGCGCCTCGAAAACCAGATGCGGGTAGTCATCCAGGACACCCCGCAGCTCCTCGGTGCGGTCCCGGTCATAGTCGACCACCGCAGCGTGGTCGAACTCGACACCGGGTTGGACGACCAGACCGATCACCCGCTCCCAGGCTGTCCCGAGCCCCGCATCCCCGAACACCTTACGGTGGCAAGCGATCGTGGCGCGTGCGGCGCTCGCTGATGTCGGTGCCAGTGCATCGATGGTCTCGTGTGCACCGCCCGGAACGGGGACCTCCGTGCCGACGACGTAGAGCAGGTCGCTGACACCACGCTCGCGTACGGCGGTGTCCTCGGCCACTGCTGCCAACCTGGCCGCGCGCTCGGCAACGATGTCGTCAGTCAAGGGTGAGGGATCACCTGCGCACGACATGCTGCAGTCGAGGTGAATCTTCGTGAAGCCCGCCGCGACGTAGGCCCGGACCAGGTCGGCGGCGCGCTCCATCGCCGCGTCGGGGCCAAGGTGGCGCCACGTGTTGGGGCCAAGGTGGTCGCCTCCCAGGACCACCGACTGGCGCGGAAGACCCTGGCGGTCGGCGATCGTATACACGAGGTCGCGGAAGTCTGCTGGCATCATCCCGGTGTAGCCGCCGAACTGGTCGACCTGGTTGGAAGTCGCCTCCACCAGAAGTCCAGTGCCTGTCTCCAGAGCCTGGGCCACCCCTGCCTGCAGGACCAACGGATGGGCCGTGCACAGCGAGGGCACGCCGAGCACCTGGCCCGCCTTGTGCGCCGCGATGGTGTCTTCGAGAAAGTTGTTCACGATGCTCCGTTGTGTCGAGGATCAAGATGAGCTACATGCGTGTGTTACGTCCGGGCCTAACCCCGAGCCCCTCGCTGCCCTGCTCGCGCAGCCAGACGTAGGCGAGGGTTATGTAATAGGACGTCCCGCATCCCGGGCCCACAGCGCGTTCACCCGCTGTGGGTATGAGGAGGAGGGGTCGGCACGATCGCCTGGCGAGCCAGCAGACCAGCGCCCAGACAGGCGGCGTTCTCGCCGAGAACAGCGGCGACGATCCGGGGTTTCCGCTGCCAGACGAGAAGTTCTCCAAGCCGGCGGCGCAGCGGTTCCAGCAGGACCTCGCCGGCGCCGGAGAGTCCGCCGCCGATGACGATCAGTTCCGGTGCCAGCAGCGAGGTGTAGGTGGCCAGAGCGCGGGCCAATGCATCGATGGCCTCGTCCCAGACGGTCGCGGCGGCGTGGTCGCCCGCCGCCATCAGCTTCACAACCTCATGGGCTCCGGCCGCCGAGCCACCGGTCGCCCGGTTGTAGCGTTTCGCTATGGAGGCTCCGGAGGCGACCGTTTCCAGGCACCCGTGCGCCCCACAGGCGCAGGGTTCGCCCGAACCGACGTCAATGTGACCTATCTCGCCGGCGTACTTGTTCTCGATGAGTGCTCCGGCGACGTACATCGCACCGGAGATCCCGGTTCCGATCGGCAGGAACAGAACGTCGTCGGTTCCACGGGCCGCGCCCAGGGTTCGTTCGGCGAGGCCGCCTCCTCGTACGTCGTGACCAAAGCCCACCGGCAGTCCGCTGCGTTCGACGACGAGCTCCCGAAACGGCACATCACGCCACCCGATGTTCTCGGAGTAGAGCGCGATTCCGGCTCGATCGTCCACGAGGCCCGGCACCACCAGCCCGACCGCGACGGCGCCCTCGGAGTACTCAAGGAGCTTGTCCACAGCCCCAAGCACGGCGCCGATCACGGCGTCCGGCCCATCGCTGCGCGGGGTGGGCCAGCGGTGGAAGCCCACCACGTGGCTGTGCCCATCCAGGACCGCACCCTTCATCGAGGAGCCGCCGACATCGAGGGCGACCACTGGTCCGTCGGCTGCTGCCCCGCTCATGAGGAAAACCGTCGCATGGTGGCCCGCCTGGATACCGCGCTCCCGGCAGATTTCGAAATGAAGACCGCGTGGTTCATGGCAGTGCTCATTTCATTTCACGCTCCCGGTGAGCAGCCCGCTCACGATGTACCGGTTCAGCATGACCGCGATCAGGGCTGGTACCGCCATGGCGAACACACCCGCCGCGCTGAGCAGGCTGAAGGGAACAGTGTGCCTGCCCTGCAGCGATGCGATGACCACAGTCAGTGGTTGGGTCGAGAGGTCACTGGACAAGACCAGCGGGAACAGGAACTGACCCCACGCGAAGAGGAAGGTGATGACGGCGGTGGAGATGATCCCCGGCCGCGCCAACGGGAGAACCACTAGCCAAAGGACCTTCATGCGGCTGGCCCCGTCCACCTGAGCTGCCTCCTCGATGGAGATCGGCAGGCTCGACATGTAGTTGTACATGATCCAGGTGGCCAGTGGCAGGAACCCGGACACGTACACCAAGATGATCCCGGTGTAGGTGTTGACGAGTCCGAAGGCCGTCATGATCCGATACAGGGGGATCAGCGTGGTGTATGCAGGAAAGGCCATGGTGGCCAGCACCGAGTAGAAGAGGACAGTGCGTCCCCGAAACTTCATCCGGGCGAAGGCGTAGGCGGCCAGCGTCGACAGCAGAACGGTGACGACCGTGGCCACCCCGCACTCGATGGAGATGTTCACCATCGAGCGGCGGACAGCGTCCGGCAGCGCTCCTGTTCCGCTGATCAGCGACACGTAGTTGCTCAGGCTGGGCGTGGGCGGCAGATAGTTCGCCGGTTTCGCGCTGATCTGGGCATCGGTCTGCAGGCTGATGTTCAGCACCCAGTACAGCGGCACCAGAGACCACACCAGAAGGAACAACACTCCCATCCGGCGCACCCAGGGACTATTTCGTTGCATCAGAACTCCACCGGCCGATACACGAGCTTCAGCACGCCCAACGAGACCACCAGGGTCACCGCGGTGATCAGCAGGGACAGCGCGTAGCCCTCACCGAAGTCCAGGTTCTGAAAGCTGATGAAGTAGGTCTGCATGGTCAGTGACGCCCCGGTCTGGGCTGCTCCGTTCAGAACGTAGGGCTGGTCGAACACGTTCAGCGTGACGATCACGGCCTGCACCATCGCGATCGTGATACCCGGTCGGGCCAGCGGCAGCGTGATCCATCGGAAGGACGACCACGACGAGCAGCCATCAAGCTTCGCGGCCTCATACAGCTCGCCGGGGATGTTCTGCAGCGACGCCAGGACGAGCAGCACCGACAGTGGTGTGATCTGCCAAACCTGCACCAGCTCGATGGCGAGGATGGTCAGGAGATGGTTCTGACCGAGGAACACCTGATAGTGGTCGATCAGGTGCACCGAGGTGAGCAGGCTGTTGAGCAGCCCGGTGTTGCTGTCCCAGATACTGCTCCACACGATGCCTTCCACCACCCCGGGCAGAGCCCAGGGCAAGATAAGCACCGCGATCAGGATGGACCGCCCAGCGAACTTGTGTTGGAGCGTGACTGCCATCCCGATGGCCAGAACGGTGGAGAGCGTCACCCCGATGAGCACGTACAGCGCGGTGTTGCTCATGCTGGAGCGGACCGCTTCGTCGCTGAACAGACGCCGGAAGTTGTCCAGCCCGGAGAATCTGGTCGGCGGGTTCAGCTCCTGTACGCGGAAGAAGGATGCGACGATCGTGTACCCCGCGGGCACCAACGCGAGCCCAACGATGAAGAGGGTCAGCGG
>Ga0207932_1000118_pt1 | contig 26015 bp, 26 predicted proteins | sample NGESurdeep092012_FD_184480 | JGI IMG/M metagenome (GOLD analysis project Ga0207932, IMG submission 184480) | Arctic peat soil microbial communities from Barrow, Alaska - NGEE Surface sample 415-2 deep-092012 (SPAdes) | ecosystem: Environmental > Terrestrial > Soil > Wetlands > Peat ...
CGGGCGCCGGCACTCATGACGAAAGGGCTTGCGCATGTCTGACTACGGCAGCACCCCGCCGCCTCCACCGCCGCCACCGCCGCCCTCGTATGGGGCCCCAGGACCCCAGGGCACGCCGCCTCCCAACTACCTGGTCTGGGCGATCCTGACCACCATCTTCTGCTGCCTGCCTCTGGGCATCCCCTCGATCGTCTTCTCCACCCAGGTCAACAGCAAGTGGGCCGTTGGGGACGTCGCCGGTGCTCAGGACGCTTCGGTCAAGGCCAAGAAGTTCGCCATCTGGTCTGCCATCGCCTGGGCTGTCGTCGTCGTGATCTGGGTGATTCTGATCGTGGCGGGGGTTAGCACCATCAACTTCAACACCGGGACCACCTCCGGGTTCTGACCGGTCCGTTTCTCGAACATATGATTGAGCGGATGCACGTGCTCCCGCGCTCTGCGCCGACCGCCCTCACCGGCGGTCGGCGTGCAGTGCTGCGACCACTGGGGGTCGCCGCGGCGGCGCTGGCCGCCACCGGATACGTGGCCTCTGTCGACCCGAACGCCGCGGGTCACTACCCGACCTGCCCTTTCCTGGCCATCACCGGGTGGTACTGCCCAGGATGCGGTGCCCTGCGGGCGGTTCATGCCTTGGCCCACGGCGACCTCATGACGGCGCTGGCCCGAAACCCCTTCGCGGTCGTGGCGGTTGGCTATGTCGTGGTCACCTGGGTGCTGTGGCTCGACCGGACAGCCACTGGGCGACCTCGTCGCTGGCTGGCGCCACCCTGGGTCCTGTACGGCGCACTCGGTGCGATCCTGATGTTCTGGGTCCTGCGCAACGTGCCGGGCTGGACGTGGCTGTCTCCGGCCTGATCAGCTCAGTGGCGCCAGCCAGGCGCCGTACGGGGTGTTGCGGTAGATCGTGAAGACCAGGAAGAACGCCGCGAGAGACATGTTGGCGAGCCCGTTGATACCGGTGCGCTCGACGGTCTTCCCGGCGAAGGCGAACAGGATCCGCCGGCCCCAGATCAGCGTTGCGACCCCGAGGAGCAGCATGACGGGTGCGTTGTCGTGCAGGGCGGTCAGCACGTCGCCGTGCGAGAGGGCAGCCACGCCGCGCAGGCTGCCACAGAACGGGCAGTAGAGGCCGGTGCCGGCGTGGAACCAGCAGGTGGCCAGTGGCCCGAGGTCGTGGCCACCGGTCCGATTCAGGGCGACCGTGGCTGCGGCCACCGCGCCGGCAGCGCCCAGGGGGGCACAAAGGGCCCTGGCCCGTGCGGTGCGCACGGTCCCGGGCCCTGCCTCTGCCGCGGTGAGAACCGTCAACCCTTGATGGGGACGAGCGTCGTCATCACCTTGTCCGCGATGGTCTGGCGTTTCTGGTCCCACAGAGGGAAGAACCAGCCGACGTAGCAGATGATGCTGTCGAGGATGTGCGCGAGGTCGCGCAAGAATGCTTTTCCCGTGCCGATCGGCTGACCCGTCGACTCGGCCACCAGGATGAGACCGACCTGCTTCTTCCCGAGGGTCTGGCCCTTTCCACCCAGGTAGCAGCGGTTGTATATGAAGATGGCCAGGATGAGCAGATTCATCAGAAATACCAACGCGGCGCTGCCGCCGCTGGTCGAGGAGCTGATCGTGCCGTTGATGTTGGTTGTCACCGTCTTGGGCGCGAAGATGAACTCCAGGATGATGAACGGCACGTACAAGACGTAGTCGATGAGCCAGCCGCCGGCGCGCTGAGCCCAGGAGGCCAGTGGCGCGCCCCAAGGGGCGACGGGGCCCGGCTGCTGGGAACCGCCCGGCGGTGGCGGTGGCGGTGGCGGGGTGCCGTAGTCGGACATTTCATGCTCCCTAAAGTGATGGCATGTCTGGCCTGCAGCGAGGATTGGGCCCCGCTTATTGACACATTAGGGCAAAACGGGGCAATTCGGACTCAGCGACCCCGCGACTCTGGCTCGGGGGACATCAACAGCGGCATCTCGGCCGTGTCGAGACCGAGCACGGCCGCTTCGTCAGGCTTTCCGGGCAGGACGTACTTCAGGTAGTCGGCGAGGACCTCTCTCATCGGTATGTCGTGGCCGGCTTTCTCCGACAGGTACCACCGGTGCTCGAGAACCTCGTGGAAGACCTCGGCCGGCTCCAGCTTCCTGGTCAGGCCGCGCGGAACGGTGCGGATGACCGGCTCGTACACCTGGGACAGCCAGTCGTGGGCCACGAGCTCCTCGTCGTCGTTCTGCCGATCCTGCGAAGCGCGGAAGGCGTCGAGGTCGTTGAGCAGGCGGCGAGCCTGGTTCTCCTCGACATCGAGACCGGTCAGGCGCATCAAGCGGCGAGAATGATGTCCCGCATCAACGACTTTCGGCTGGATCTGGATGGTCGCTCCACCGAAGTCGGTGGAGATCGTCAGCTCGTCGACGTCGAAGCCGAGCTCATTCAGACGACGGATGCGGTCATCGACCCGCCAACGGCAGCCCTGCTCGAACCGCTCGCTCCCGGTGAGCTCACGCCACAGGGAGCGATAGCGGTCGACGATGGTCTGCGAGACCTTGATGGGATCGACGGTTTGGGCCAGGAAACCCCCGGCCTCCAGGTCCATCAGCTCGCCGGCGATGTTGACCCTGGCGATGTCGAGGTCGTGCTCGCGCTGCCCGTCGGAGAGCGTGCTGCGGATCTCGCCGGTCTCGGCATCCACGAGGTATGCCGCGTACGCACCCGCGTCCCGGCGGAACAGCGTGTTGGACAGAGACACATCGCCCCACCAGAAGCCAGCCAGGTGGAGCCGCACCAGCAGCACGGCCAACGCGTCGATCAGCCGTTGCGCGGTGTCCGGGCGCAGGCTCTGGCTGAACAGGGCGCGATATGGCAGTGAGAAGTGAAGGTGACGCGTGAGAAGGCACGCGTCGAGCTCCTCGCCGTCGGCAGTCGTGCGGCCACTGACGACGCCGAAGGGTTGAACGCAGGGCTCGCCGATCTTCTTGAGAAAACGCAGCATGTTGTACTCGCGAAGGGCGACATCGGCCTTGATCTCCTTGACCGCGATGACCTTGCCGGAGACCTTGACGAACCGCACGACGTGTCGCGAGATACCGCGCGGCAGGGCGGCCAGGTGCTGGTCGGGCCACGCTTCAAGCGGCACCGACCACGGGAGGTCGAGCAACGAAGGATCCGGTCTCGCCGCAGTGATCTCAAGTGCCATCTAAGTATGGTGGCACGTTTTCCTGAAGCGTCTTGCGCGCCAGTTGGCGGTCGGCTCATTGACAGCGCAGAAGGTGGCCGCGTCCTGGGGGATGCGGCCACCTTCTGCGCTGCGGAGGCGGTCAGTTGCCGAGGCGAAGGCCGGTTTCGTTGTGGAACAGATGCACGTGCTCGCCTTTGGCGGGTAGGAGGTGGACGACGGTGCCCTTCTTCGGAGGGGTGCGACCGTCGACGCGCACGATGATCGGCTTGATGTCGCCTGCGGTTTCGGTGGTCGAGCCGTAGATGTAGGCGTCGGCCCCGAGCTCTTCGACGACGTCGACGGTGACAGCCAGGCCTTCACCCTCCGTCCGTATCGTGAGGTCCTCGGGACGGACACCGAGGGTGACCTCTTTGCCGATGCCGGTCAGGATGTCGCGCTCGATGGGGTAGGTGGACGAGCCGAACTTCACGCCGCCGTCGACGATTGGAACGTCGAAGAGGTTCATCGCCGGGGAGCCGATGAACCCGGCGACGAAGACGTTCTCCGGGTGGTCGTACATGCCGCGTGGGGTGTCGCACTGCTGCAGGACGCCGTCCTTGAGGACCGCGACGCGGTCACCCATCGTCATGGCCTCGATCTGGTCGTGGGTGACGTAGACCATGGTGACACCCAATCGCCTTTGCAGAGAAGCGATCTGGGTGCGCGTCTGCACGCGAAGCTTGGCGTCGAGGTTCGACAGCGGCTCGTCCATGAGGAAGACCTGCGGGTTGCGCACGATGGCCCGGCCCATGGCGACGCGCTGACGCTGGCCACCCGAGAGTGTCTTGGGCTTGCGCTCGAGGTACTCCTCGAGGTCGAGGATCTTGGCAGCGTCTTGGACGCGCTTGGCGATCTCACTCTTGTTGATGCCCGCGATCTTGAGTGCGAAGCCCATGTTGTCGGCGACGGACATGTGCGGGTAGAGCGCGTAGTTCTGGAAGACCATCGCGACGTCGCGGTCCTTGGGGGACAGGTCGGTGACGTTGCGGTCGCCGATCCAGATGTCGCCGACGTTGACTTCTTCGAGCCCGGCGAGCATCCGCAGCGCTGTGGACTTGCCGCAGCCCGAAGGACCGACCAGGACGAGGAACTCGCCGTCCGTGATTTCGATGTTCAAGCTGTCGATCGAGGGCTTGTCGTTGCCGGGGTAGGTTCGGCTGGCGTTATCGAACTTCACTGTTGCCATGTGATTCAGCTTCCTTCACCGGCAGGAACGTGCCGGACGATCCGTAGTAAAGGGTGATGAACGCCGTGGAGGCGCCCTTGGGTGGAGCTTGAGGCGGCCAAACGTGTCACGCGTGGAGGCTGAGGCGCATGGTGCCTTACCCGAGACTGTAGCGGAAGGGGCAAACAGGCTCGCGAGCGCGGAAGGCGTAGACAAGCTCGCGAGCGCCTATCCGGCGAAGGATCTGTGCTCGGGAGGCGTCGTTATGCAAACGCAGCCTGCAATTTCTTGCAAGAAGTCAACGCTTTCCTGCAGAAACTTGCTAAGTTTCGGCCCACTAGGGGCTGTCGTAGGGCCCAATGTGTGGCTGCTCAAAGGCTACTTCGACACGGTCCCTCGCGAGCTCGACGAGGCTGCCATGGTGGACGGCGCCTCTCATGCCCGGATCTTCTTCACGATGACCCTGCGACTGGCGGCGCCGATCCTTGCCACCGTGTTCACCCTGTCCTTCGTGGGCCTGTTCAGCGAGTTCCTCCTGGCCAGCATCTTCCTGCGAGACGTCGACTCGCAGACCCTCGGCGTGGGGCTGTGGGCGATGCAGAAGTCCGACAAGAGCAGGTACTTCGGCCAGTTCTGTGCCGGCGCCATGCTGGCCTCTCTGCCCGTGGTGCTGCTCTACCTCGGTTTCCAGAAGCAGCTCGTCGGTGGCCTGACCCAGGGATCCGTCAAGTGATATCGGCAGAGATGACATCGGCAGGGACGTCAGCAGAGACGTCATCGGTGCAAACCAGCCTGCTATCCCAGCCTCACCACGATGGGTCGGCCCTCTGCGTCTCGAATCTGCGACCCCAGCCGGGGGACACGGTCACCGTCCGGGTCCGGGTCCCGCACGAGGCAGACGTGGTCGCGGTGCACGTGCGGCTCACGCCTGGCGCAGAGCCGCTGTTCGTCGATGCCGTCGTGGACCGCATTACAGAGACCGAGACGTGGTGGCGGGCCGAGATCATCTGCCATAACCCCGTCACCAACTACCGCTTCATCCTCGAAGGCGGCGCCACGGCATACCAGTGGCTGAACGGCACAGGTCTGCATCTGCGCGACGTGCCAGACGCCGCCGACTTCCGCCTGGTCACCTTCGCCGCGCCGCCGGTCTGGGCCGCTGATGCCGTGGTGTACCAAGTGTTCCCGGACAGGTTTGCCAGGTCCGATGACGGCTCAGCTCGGCCGTCTCCGAACTGGGCTACCCCTGCTGACTGGGATGATCCGGTCGATCTGTCGGAGGGCTCCGGCTCCCGGCAGCTCTACGGTGGCGACCTCGACGGTGTCGTCGCCCACCTCGACCACCTGCAGTCGCTGGGCGTCAACGTCATCTATCTGACGCCGTTCTTCCCGTCGAGGTCCAACCACCCCCAGGCTGACCCCGAGTGCGACGAGCGTGGCTTCTACTTCTGGGAGGACGGTGGCTACGCCTCCTGGCTTGGCGTGAAGTCGCTGCCCAAGCTCAACTACGACAGCCAGGTGCTGCGGCAACGGGTTTTCGAGGATCCCGGCGGCGTCGTCCGCAAGTGGATCTCCGGCCCCGACGGACTCGACGGCTGGCGGGTCGACGTCACCAACATGACCGGTCGTCACAAGACCCAGAACCTCAACCACGAGGTTGCCCGTCAGATGCGTGAGGCCATGCACGACTCGAACCCCGACTCGTTGCTCATCGGCGAGCACTGCCACGACTTCACGCTGGATGCCCTGGGGGATGGCTGGGACGGAGTCATGAACTACGCAGGATTCACCCGGCCGGTCTGGACGTGGTTGCGGGACAGTGATTTTGCGCCCAAGTTCCTCGGTTCGCCGCTCATGGTGCCGCGTCTGGGTGGCTACTCCGTGATGGAGACTATGCGCGAGTTCGCGGCCATGGCGCCGTGGCGCAGCATCCGGCACAGCTTCAACCTGGTCGGGTCCCATGACACCACCCGGATTCGCACCCTGGTGGGCGAGGACTCCCTGCAGGTCGACGTCGCCGCGGGGCTGCTCTTCACCATGCCGGGTATCCCGATGATGACGTATGGCGACGAGGTCGGGATGCGCGGTGAGTTCGGTGAGGATGGCCGGCGCCCAATGCCCTGGAGCGCCGAGCTGGCGGATGCTGCGGTGCTGTCGGGTGATGCAGTGCACCCGGACACCTGGAAAGCGAACAACGGGAGAGCGAACACCGAGCAAACGAACAATGAGCAAACGAACAATGAGCAAACGAACAATGAGCAAACGAGCACCGACTGGGACGCGCGGATCCTTGACGTCTACCGGGGACTCATCTCTGCGCGTAACGTCAGTCATGCCTTGCGGCACGGCGGTCTGAGATGGGTCCATGCCGACGACGACGTTCTGGTGTTCCTTCGAGAAAGCGCAGAAGAAACGGCGCTCATCCACTGCGCGCGCGCCGCGCACGACCCGATACGGGTGTCCATCCGGCGCCTGATCGGCGTGGCTGACGCGCACACGGCCTACGGACGGGATCTAATTCTTAGTGGGGACAGCGCGTCCCTCATGGCGGACCAGCCTGAGGTCAACATCTGGACCTGGCCGAAAGGCTAGGACGTTGCCAGTCAAGACAAGAGATGAAGTTCGACCACTCATCTTGCAAGAGATACAAGAGGGAAACGGAATGAGAGCGCGACTGGCGGACATCGCCGAGCATGCCGAGGTCAGCGAGGCGACGGTCAGCCGCGTCCTCAACGGCAAACCGGGCGTGGCCGACACGACGCGGCAGGCGGTGCTCACGTCCCTTGACATCCTCGGCTACGACCGGCCGAGCCGGTTGCGGCGCAAGAGCGCCGGGCTCGTCGGGCTGGTCACGCCAGATCTGACGAACCCGATCTTTCCTGCATTCGCCCAGGCCATCGAGACCGCCCTGGCTCGCCAGGGGTACACACCCGTCCTGTGCACCCAGACTCCGGGCGGTGTGCACGAGGACGACTACGTGACGATGCTCCTGGAACGCGGCGTGGCCGGGATCATCTACGTCAGCGGGCTGCACGCAGACTCCGCCACCGATCCCCAGCGCTACGTAGCCCTGCGCGAGCGTGGCCTGCCGATCGTGCTGATCAACGGCTACCTCGAGGGGATCGATGCGCCGTTCATCTCCAACGATGACGTCGCTTCGATGGATCTCGCACTGAGCCACCTGGTCGCGCTGGGACACAGGACCATCGGGCTTGCCGTCGGCCAGGATCGCTTTGTTCCCGTCATCCGCAAGATCATCGGCTTTCGCAACTCGATGATGACCTTGCTCGGCCGTGCGGACGTCGAGGATCTGATCGAGCACACGATGTTCAGTGTCGAGGGCGGGGCAGTCGCGGCCCAGCGACTCATCGACAAAGGCGCCACCGCGATCGTCTGCGGCTCGGACCTGATGGCGCTCGGAGCCATCCGTGCTGCCCGTCTTCGCGGCCTGGAGGTGCCGGGTGATGTCTCCGTCGTCGGTTACGACGACTCGCCGCTGATCGCCTTCACGGACCCGCCGCTGACCACGGTCCGTCAGAGTGTCCAGGCGATGAGCGAGGCCGCCGTCCGCGCGTTGCTGGACCAGATCGCCGGTGACCCGGCCCCTCTGGCCGAGTACGTATTCCGCCCTGAGCTGGTGGTCCGCGGCTCGACCGGCGCAGCCCCCAGCGTGAACACAGTCAACACTGTCAACACAGTCAGCACTGCCAACACTGCCCAGGGTGGTTCGGCTCTCTGAGTCGTTCCGGCCCCAGCGGGTCAGCCCCGAGCCCGCCGGAGCTCAGCAAACAGCTCGAGAAGCTCCACGACGGACTCTTGGTCGGGGACTCGTTGGGCCGCAACGGTCTCGCCGTCGCCGACTTTGACCGTCAGATCGCCTGACGCGGGGTCGAGCGCGCCAAAAGCTCGCTCGTCGGTCACGTCGTCACCGAGGTAGAGCGTTGCGTCCGAGTTTGTCGCCCGGGCCAGTCTGGTCAGGGCGATGCCCTTGTTCGCCTCGAGCACGGTCAGCTCAACAACGTTCTTGCCAGGCATGACATGCACGGCCGGATAGCGTTCGCCCACCTCACGCGCGGCGGCCGTGGCGGCGGTGGCCACCGAGGGCTCAACGCCCCGCGTGTGCAGGGCGACTGCGGACGGTTTGTACTCCAGTCGCACCGCAGGGTAACGGGACTTGATCGCCTTGAGCTCACCACTGACCACCCTCAGCATGGCTGTGGCGTCCTCGTCCAGGAAGTCTGCGTCAAGGGCGGGGTCCAGATTGTCCAGATTGTTCGGGTCGCCCAGGTTGGTCTGGGCCCCGTGGCTGCCGATCAGGGTGACGCCGTCGTCCCGGCCGATGCCGGTGATCGCCTCCAGTGTCGCGAGGTCGCGTCCGGACACGACAGCCACATTGACGCCGGCGAGCGCGGCCGCCGCACGCAGGGCCTCGACTCCGCCGGGCACCGCCCGGGCTTGCATGGGGTCGAGGACGAAGGGGGAGAGGGTTCCATCGAAGTCGACGGCGACCAGCACCCGTGGCCGTGCAGCGAAGGCGGCAAGCGCCCTACGGAGATCTGTGCCCGATTCGGTCATTGCTCCGTTATCCGCTCCGACGCGTTGTCCAGCGCCCTTCGGTTGGACCTGTTGGCCCGCTCGACGCCTCGCCTCTCCTCGTCGCTCGCGCGGGTGGGCCGGTGCGGTTTCGACGGCGCGGAAGCAAGCGCGTCCAGATAGCGGGTGGCCCACCGCTGCACGTCGTGGACGGCGACGCGCTTTCTCAGCGCCTTCATCCGGCGCCGTCGCTCGTCCTCGGGGGCGGTGATGGCGCGCATGATGGTCTGTTTGACGCCCTCGACATCGTGGGGGTTGCAGATGAAGGCCTGGTGCAGCTCATGCCAGGCACCGGCGAACTCCGACAGCACCAGGGCGCCGCCGAGGTCGTGCCGGCAGGCGACGTACTCCTTGGCGATGAGGTTCATGCCATCACGTAGCGGGGTAATGAGCATGACGTCGGCGGCCAGGAGCATCGCTGCCATCTCGGCGCGGGGATACGTCTGGTAGAGGTAGTAGATCGCGGGTGAGCCGATGTCGGAGAACTCGCCGTTGATGCTCCCGACCGTGCGTTCGATCTCCTCGCGCAGATGGCGATAGGCGTCGACGCGCTCGCGGCTCGGCGTCGACACCTGCATGAGCGTCACGTCCGGTGGGGCGATCGCCTTGTCCTGCAGCAGCTCTCCGTAGGCCTTCAGCCGGTGCCGGATCCCCTTGGTGTAGTCCAGCCGGTCGACGCCCAGCATGAGTACCTTCGGGTTGCCGAGCGAGGCACGGATCTCCGCAGCGCGGGCGACTACCTCGGGTGTTCGGGCCAGGGCGTCGAGCCCCTTGAAGTCCACCGAGATCGGTATCGCGCTGGCCCGGACCGTCCGCCGTGCCGACGGGTCGTCGCCCGGTGGCGTGAAGGTAACAGTGTCGGCCTTGGTCGCCATCCCCAGCAGCCGCCGGCAGCAGCGCAGGAAGTTCTCGGCGTCGGCGGTGCGCTGAAAGCCCAGGAAGTCTGCACCCAGCAGTCCCTCCACCAGTGCCCTGCGCCACGGAAGCTGCGAGAAGAGCTCGACCGGCGGGAACGGGATGTGGTTGAACCACCCGATGCGCACGTCGGGTCGCAGCGCCCGGACCATCGCCGGAACCAGCTGCAGCTGATAGTCGTGCACCCAGACGGTGGCCCCCGGCGCGGCCACCTTCACGATGGCCATGGCGAAGCGATGGTTGACCGTCCGGTAGGTGTTCCACCAGTTGCGGTGGAAGGTCGCCGGGACGATCACGTCGTGGAAGATCGGCCAGAGAGTGTCGTTGCTGAAGCCCTCGTAGTACTCCTGGATCTCGGTGGGTGACAGACCCACGGGATGCAGGTACATCCCTTCGTCGGTAAACGGCTCGGGCGGCGGGCCGGGCTCGCCGGCCCAGCCGACCCAGGCGGCGTCGCGGCCCCGCATGACCGACTCCATGGCTGTCACCAGGCCGCCCGGACTGCGTCGCCAGGTGGATTCGCCCTTGTCGTCGACCACTCGGTCGAGGGGGAGGCGGTTTGCGGCAACTACCAGGTCAAACGTCGGTGTAGCGAGGGTCACGCTCTATCAGCTCCTCAGCGGGGATTGGGGTCAGCCTACGGTGACTGGTCCTGTTTCGGTCCTTTTCGTAGCCATCCGCTGGCGAGAGACCAAGGAGTAGCCATCCGCTGGCGAGAGACCAAGGACAGGCGCTACGGTCGGGTCATGCGCATTTCAGATGTGATCCGCAGAAAAGGCGACGAGGTGGTGACCCTTCGTTCGGACGCCACGGTCCTGCAGCTCCTGGAGATCCTGGAGCAGCACCATATCGGTGCGGTCGTGGTCAGCGATGACGGCTCGACGGTGTCAGGCATCGTCAGTGAGCGTGACGTGGTGCGCCACCTGCATACCGACGGTGTCGGCGTGCTGGACGAGACCGTTGCCATGATCATGACCAGCGATGTGCACACCTGCACCCCTGACGACAGCATCGACGAGCTTGCCCGGGTCATGACGGAGCGCCGCTTCCGACACATTCCGGTCGTCGTCGACGGTCGGCTGAAGGCGATCGTCAGCATCGGCGACATCGTCAAGGGGCGCATCGACGAGCTGCAGACCGAACGCGACCATCTCGTGGGCTACATCCAGCAGTAGGGCATTTCGCGGGGCTTATCTCCGACCGAAAGTCGCTCTCACGGCATAGCGTGGAGGCATGACGGCGGGTCTGAAGCGCGACGACGAGGCAGGCTCAGTCGTCCGTGGTCCGGGGCAGCACTCCGTTGTGGGCGCGCAGCGCATCGGCCCCTATCGACTGATCCAGCCACTCGGCGAGGGTGGCATGGGGGTGGTCCACCTTGCCCTCGACCCGAACGGTCGAGCGGTGGCCATCAAGGTCCTGCGGGAGCACATCGCCCACGACCGCGAGGCCCGTGACCGGCTGAGGCGCGAGGTAGAGACCCTGGCCCTGGTTCAGGACCCCCGGGTGGCGGCCATTCTCGATGCCGACACCGAGGGGCCTCGTCCTTACATCGTGACGAGGTACATCCCCGGCCCTGCTCTTGACCGGGTGGTGTTCGAAGACGGACCACTGGAGGGTGAGGCCTTGCTGCGGCTGGGTCGTGGGCTCTGGTATGCCCTCAATGCCATCCACGGCGCCGGCGTCATCCATCGGGACCTCAAGCCCGCGAATGTCGTTCTCCTTGACGGTGATCCCGTCGTCATTGACTTCGGTATCGCGCACGTGGCCGATGACATCCGGCTGACGATGACCGGGTTGGTGATGGGGACGCCGGGCTATCTCTCGCCCGAGGTCGTCGAGGGTGCACGGGTCACCGAAGCCACCGACTGGTGGGGATGGGCCGCCACACTCGCCTTTGCCGCATCCGGGTCGCCTCCGTTCGGCCGCGGGCCCATGGACGTGGTCCTCGACCGCGTACGGCGTGGCCAGGCGGATCTGTCGGGTGTGGATCAGCGACTGGTACCTCTGCTGCAGGCGGCTCTGTCGCCAGTCTCCAGCGAGCGCCCGCGGGCTGACGAGGTTGTGCAGGCCCTGGACGGGTATGTCGCGGGAGCACCCCCGACCCTCGCCATTCCCATAGCCGGCGCCCCACCCACCCAGGCGTACCCGGCGACGCCCCCCGTGCAGGCCCTGGACCCTGCCATCGGCGGGGTTCAGTGGCAGGACTGGCGGCGGGACACGCTGCCGCACCCGGCGAACACATCGGACCGGGAGGCGGCCAGGCAAGGCGGGCCCGGACAATACGACCCCCGAGCCGGGGGACCGTCCCGCGTCGGGACGATGCTCGCTCTGGTGGTGGGAGTGCTCGGGGTCGCGACGATCTGGCCAATGGTGGCGCTCGGGATGGTCGCCCTGTGGTCCTTGCTCGCCCGCTTCGCGGACCGTTCGATCACCTCGCTGGTCATGCGACGCCAGGATCGCGGACTTCGGCGCAGCGACATTCCGCTGGCCATCGTGGCCAGCCCCTGGCATGCCGTCCTCGCGGCGCTGACGACGGTGATCACCCTGTTCATCCCTGCGATCGTCGCGGTCGGCTCGACGTTCTCCGTCGCGCTTGCAGCCGCGGCCGTGGCCGGTGGCGACCCTGCCCCGGGCAGGTCAGCGCCTCTGGTCATCGGTGGATTCCTCGGTCTGCTCATGTGCTGGTGGGGGCCCGGCGGTGCAACCCTTCAGCGCGGCTCCCGCAGCTTGCTCCGCGCCCTGGTGCCTGGCAAAGGGGCCACCGATTTCGTCGTGGCTACGTTCGTCCTGACAGGGGTGGGGCTTGGGGCGTGGGCGTGGGTGCGAAACGGCCAACCGGACTGGTGGCCCTGGTCCCTGGACTACTTTCGGTCGATTTCACACTCTTTCTGGTAATGCTCACACGTCACCTGGTTTGGTGATATGAGCAGGTATCTCCCGATTTTCTGGAAAGCCTGCGGCAGACAAGGGGTCATGCAAGCATGGAATGCATCTCGTCGCGTGAAGACATTGCGGCGGTGTCATGTACCGGCCGGGGCACTCCAGCACCAGCCACCTCATCGACAACTGCATATCGCCATCACACGCACGTGTGTTCGCAGCGCCAAGCCTCATCATCGGCGTCAGCCTGAGCCCCGCCGCTCAGGCGGGGGGATCGGTCTGGGACGGCGTTGCTGCCTGTGAGAGCGGCGGACACTGGGCGATCAATACCGGCAACGGCTTCTACGGCGGGCTGCAGTTCTCCGCCTCGACCTGGGCTGCGTTGGGTGGCACCCGCTCCGCGGCCAGCGCCAATCGGGCCAGCAAGGCGGTCCAGATCGCCATTGCCAGGCGGGTGCTCGCGGCCCAGGGACCCGGTGCCTGGCCCGTCTGCGGACGGCGGGCCGGGCTGACCCGGGCCAATGGGGCAGCGGCTGCGCCCTCAGTGACGGTGTCCCGCTCGCTGGCGCGTGTGGCCATCGTCGGTCACGCCAAGCTCACGGTCGATGGAAGGATGAGTTCGAAGACGATCCGCGCGATCCAGCACTGGGTCGGCACCGCAAATAACGGTGTCTTCGGCTCGAGCACCGTCAAGGCCTTGCAACGCAAGGTTGACGCCGGCGCGGACGGTGTCATCGGTGCGCGCACCGTCCACGCACTTCAGGTCCAGATCGGTGCTCGCCGCGATGGCGCGCGACACCTGAACGCGGCAACGGTGGCGACGCTTCAGAGGTATCTCAACGCGCACTGAGCCCGGGCCCGCGGCGGCCCTTCGATGGCCGGCATTCACCAGGCCGGCCTTCGAAGGGCAAGGGTCGCCCCCCAACCTCGCTCGTCACACCCCTATCCTTTGCTGAACAAGCCGGAGTGGCTTAATGGCAAAGCAACCGCCTTGTAAGCGGTAGATTGCGGGTTCGATTCCCGCCTCCGGCTCGAAACAGCATGGCCAGTCCCGCTTGTCCTCGAAGTGAAGGGACGGTACCCGTGGCCAGGATCGAGGATTACGCGATCGTCGGGGACCTGCATACCGCTGCCCTCATCGGCAAGGACGGCTCCATCGACTGGATGTGCCTGCCTCATTTCGACTCCCCGGCCTGCTTCGCCGCCCTGCTCGACTCTCCCGAGGCTGGCCGTTGGCTGCTGGCCCCGGCTTCGGGAGGGGTTTGCGCCAGCCGCCGCTACCGGCCCGGGACCCTGATCCTTGAGACCGAATGGGAAACACGCCAGGGGCGCGTTCGCGTCACGGACTTCATGCCGCCGCGCGATGAGGTTGTCGATATCGTCCGGATCGTCGAGGGACTGCGCGGGTCCGTGACCATGCGCGGTGAGCTGGCTCTGCGCTTCGACTACGGCCAGGTGGTGCCGTGGGTCCGCCGGGACAAAAGGGGGATCCGGGCGGTGGCCGGCCCGGATGCTGCCTACCTGGCCACCCGCGCCCCGTTGCGCGGCGAGGACCTGCGCACAGTCAGCGACTTCATGGTGCGCGAGGGCGAGCGGATGCCCTTCGTGCTGACGTGGACGCCTAGCCACCTGCCCCGTCCCAGGCCGGTGAACCCCGAAGACGCCTTGCAGGGCACCGAGCAGTTCTGGACCGAATGGTCAGGACGAAGTCAGGCCGCAGGGCCATACAAGGAGGCGATCCAACGCTCCCTGATCACCCTGAAAGCCATGACCTACGCACCCACCGGCGGCATCGTGGCCTCCGCCACCACATCCCTGCCGGAACAGATCGGCGGCCCACGGAACTGGGACTACCGGTACTGCTGGCTCCGGGACGCGACCCTGACGCTGCAGTCCCTTCTGGCCGCCGGGTACACGAAAGAGGCCGCGGACTGGCGGGAATGGCTGCTGCGCGCCGTCGCCGGGGACCCCGCAGAGCTTCAGATCATGTACGGGATCACCGGCAAACGCCGGTTGCCCGAGGCGGAGCTGACCTGGCTGGCAGGCTACGAAGGCTCCTCACCGGTGCGAACCGGTAACGCCGCAGCCGGCCAGCTCCAGCTTGATGTCTGGGGTGAGGTCCTGGATGGGCTCGCCTTGACTCGCAACGCCCTGCTTACGGCGCCGGACGACGGGGACGACTCATGGGATCTGCAGGTCGCCCTGATGGAGCACCTCGAAGGGGCCTGGAAGCAGCCGGACAACGGGCTGTGGGAGATGCGCGGGCGGCGGCGGCACTTTACCCACTCGAAGGTCATGGCCTGGGTCGCGGCCGACAGGATGGTCGCCGGTGTGCGTGTCTCCGGGCTCCCCGGTCCGGTCGATCGCTGGGCCGCGCTCGCCGCAACGATCCATGCGGACGTGATGACCCATGGGTTCAACACCGAGCTGAACACGTTCGTTCAGTCCTACGACAGCACGGACCTCGACGCCAGCCTGCTGCTCATCCCGAGAGTTGGCTTTCTGCCGCCGGACGACAGCCGAGTCATCGGCACCATCGAGGCCATCCAGCGGGATCTCACGCAGGACGGTTTCGTGCGGCGATACCGGGCGGAGGGCAGCGAGGACGGACTGCCGAGCGGCGAAGGCGTCTTCCTCGCGTGCTCGTTCTGGCTTGTGGACGCCCTTCACGGCGCCGGGCGACGGGATGAGGCCGTCATCCTCTTCGAGAGGCTCCTGAGCTTGCGCAACGACGTCGGACTCCTGAGCGAGGAATGGGATCCTCGCGCGAACCGTCAGCTGGGTAACACGCCACAGGCCTTCAGCCACTTTGCCCTCATCTCCAGCGCCATGCAGCTGCACCACGGCAGGGCCCACAGCAACACTCCGATCGGCCCCGGTTACCTGATCGGCGACCCGGGGGCGCGATAATGAGGAGACCCCGCCAAGTATGAGTTGGCGGGGTCTCACTGTCGTGGGCGTGACGCTCCCCGACTGAACGGGCAGTGCGGCACGATCCCCTCGCCCCGCCACTGGCGAGTCCAACGGGTCGTCCCCGTCGGTTACAGGACCTCGTTTACTGTCCGTCGCCGCCGCCCGTTACCGGGTGGGTACTTTCTTTTCTACGCCGGGTCGCCCGCGTTCGCAAGAGTCGTGACGGTCCTGTGCGCGTATTCCTCAGAACAGGAACTCCACGTACGCCTCACACACACGCCTCGGTGGAGGAACTCTCAGTAGCCGACAGAGTCAAGACTCCACGCCTGCGGGCAGTGTTGAGATGTCGGTGGAACCCAGAGATTCCAGTACTCCGGTCCTGCCTTCGGCGCCTCGATGCGGCATCCGTGACAGAACACGACTCCGTCCGGGCTTGCCAACGGGCAACCGCCCTCTGCCGTCGGCCCAAAACAGTGCTTGATGACCTCATTCGTGATGGGATCCAGGATGTCAACTTCGCCGTCCTCGAACATAACGAGCGCCCCCTGAGCGCGCCATATTTTACTACATCAAGTCTAGAAACGGGGGGAGAAGCGTGTCCACAGAAATCGGCGCTGAACATAGTGAGCGGACGGGCCTGGTCAGCAAGCGGACGGATCTGGCCGGACGAAGGCACCTGATTCTCATGTCAGCGCGGCGGCATCCGGAGCGCACCGTCGAGCCGGATGACCTCACCGTTGAGCATGCCGTTGTCGACGATATGGGCAACCAGTGACGCGTACTCGCGGGGCTGACCCAGACGGGAGGGATGAGGCACCTGAGCCTCAAGGGCAGCGGTCACCTCATCTGCCAGCCCCGCCAGCATCGGTGTCGCGAAGGTACCTGGTGCAACAGTCACCACCCGGATGAGCTTGTCCGCAAGGTCGCGAGCGGCGGAGAGGGTGAGGGCGACGATGCCACCCTTGGATGCTGCGTACGCGGCCTGCCCGATCTGTCCGTCGTAGGCGGCGATGGATGCCGTCATCACGATGACTCCACGGTCACCGTCAACCGGCTCGTTCTCCAGCATCGCGGCGGCGGCCAGACGCAGGACGTTGAAAGTCCCGATCAGGTTGATGTCAATGACGTTTCGGAAGTCGTCGAGGTTCATCGGGCCATTCCTGCCGACGACCCGGCCGGGCGTGCCCACACCTGCGCAGTTGACGACGACCCTCAGGTCGCCGAGCTCCTTGGCCGCAGAGATCGCCGCCTGCACCTGGGCCTCGTTGCGTACGTCGGTGGCACAGAACCGAACCCTGTCGCCCAGCTCGGCGGCGAGCGCCTTGCCCGGGGACGAGGGCAGGTCGATGATGACGACGGCGGCGCCGCCTTCGTGCAGTCGGCGAGTGGTGGCCTCGCCGAGGCCTGAGGCGCCGCCGGTGACGATCGCCACCGTGGAAACGTTGATCTGCAAGGGGTTTCTCCTTGGAAGGGTGGTCAGCCGCGGAGTAGCTGACGGGCGATGACGCGCCGTTGGATCTGGTTGGTGCCTTCAAAGATCTGGGTGACCTTGGCTTCGCGCATGTAGCGCTCGGCGGGGAAGTCACGGGTGTAGCCGGCGCCACCGAGCACCTGGACGGCATCGGTGGTGACTCTCATGGCCGCGTCCGTGCAGATGAGCTTGGCCACCGCGGCCTGCTTGGTGAACGGTCTGCCCGCATCCTTGAGTCGCGCGGCGTGCAGGTAGGTCGCTCGGGCCGACGTCACTGCGGCCTCCATGTCGGCGAGCAGGAACGACAGCCCCTGGAACTCGCTGATGGCCTTGCCGAACTGCTCGCGTTCCTTGCTGTACGTCGCAGCCAGATCGAGTGCCGCCTGAGCCAGACCCGTGGCGGCTGCGGCGATCCCGAGTCGACCTGAGTCGAGGGCGTGAAGAGCGATCGACATGCCCAGGCCCGGTGCGCCGATCATTCGCGCTGAGTCGACCAGGGCATGGTCGAAGTGAACCTGGCGCACGGTGTCGCAGGCGAGGCCCATCTTGCGTTCGGGGGGGTCGAAGGTGATGCCGTCCGTATCGGCGGGGATGACGAAGCAGGACAGGCCCTTGCTCGGGTTCTCGTCGGTGCGCACGAACGCGGTGTAGAAGTCGGCATGTCCGGCGTGCGAGATCCAGGCCTTGGTGCCGCTCACGGCGTACTGCGAACCGTCCGGGGTGGGTTTTGCCCTGGTGGAGATCGCGGACACGTCGCTGCCGGCTTGCGCCTCGGACAGGCAGTAGGCGCCCAGGGTCTGGCCGCTGAGCATCGCCGGAAGGAGATCCGCGCGTTGCCGGTCACTGCCATACTCGGCCACCGGGAAACAGGTCAGGGAATGCACGGAGACGCCGACCGCCACACTCATCCAGGCCGACGCGATCTCCTCGACTACCTGGAGGTAGACCTCGTAGGGCTGCCCGCCACCGCCGTGCTCCTCGGGATACGGCAGGGAGAGCAGACCTGAGCGGCCCAACAGCGCGAAGGTGTCGCGCGGGAACTGGGCAGCCTCCTCGGCGGCACTCACTATCGGTGCGAGCTGGTCGACGCAGATCTCACGGGTCAGGTCGATGAGGTCCTGGGATTCTTCGTTCGGCATGAGGCGCTGTGCTGGCATGGCGGGAAGGATACTGCGTCCGTGCCGCGCTAGCCTTCGTCCGTGCCGCGCTAGCCTTGCGGGCCACCGAGCTGAACGGAACGCCTGTGACAAATCCACCACCCCTGCACGATCCTGAGGCCCGAGGATTTGCCAGCGATAACTACGCGGGCATCCACCCCGAGATCCTGGAGGCCATCGCCCGGGCCAACGGAGGACACCAGGTTGCCTACGGTGCCGACGTCTACACCCAGCATCTACAGGGCGTCTTCCAGCGGCATTTCGGTGCCGATGCCACGGCATATCCGGTATTCAACGGGACCGGCGCCAACGTCATCTCGCTGCAGGCGATGACCGAGCGTTGGGATGCGGTCATCTGTGCCGAGTCCGCGCACATCAACGTCGACGAGTGCGGTGCGCCCGAGCGGGTCGGCGGACTGAAGCTGCTCGCCGTCCCTGCTCCGCGGGGCAAGCTCACTCCAGAGCTGGTCGAGCTGGCAGCGGGAGGACGCGGTGATGAGCACCGGGCCCAGCCCAAGGTGGTCTCGATCACCCAGAGCACCGAGCTCGGCACGCTGTACTCGGTGGACGAGATCGCCGCGATCGTCGAGCGAGCCCACGCCCGCGATCTGGCGGTTCATCTGGATGGTGCCCGGATCGCCAATGCCGCTGCGGCCCTTGGCGTTCCTCTGCGCGCGTTCACCACGGACGTCGGCGTCGACGTCGTCTCGTTCGGTGGCACCAAGAACGGGATGATGCTCGGGGAGTGTGTCGTGGTGCTCAACCCCGAAGCGGTGCGCGGGATGGCGTTCCTGCGCAAGTTCTCGATGCAGCTCGCCTCCAAGATGCGTTTCGTGTCGGTGCAGTTCGACGCCCTGTTGTCCGGCGACCTCTGGCTGCGTAACGCGAGCCACGCCAACGCCATGGCGGCCCGGCTGGAGGCTGCAGTCCGCGGCGTGGACGGCGTCGAGGTGCAGCGCCCGGTCGAGGCCAACTCCGTGTTCGCGATCCTGCCCGCGGCTGTGACCGAGCGGCTGCAGGGGCGCTACCCGTTCTACGTGTGGGATGAGCGGAGCGGCGAGGTGCGCTGGATGACCTCGTTCGACACCACGGAGGCTGACGTTGACGGGTTTGCCGCGGCGCTGCGCGACGAGATGGCGACCGCCTAGCACGGGACCCGCAACTCATCCACCGTGAAGCCGCGACAATCGACTCAAGATCGGCGGCGGAGCAGCAGTTGGTGGCACTTCAGGAGCTGGTTGGCCACCGTCACGCCGGATAGGCGTGCACCTCGGTGGCCTTCACGGTCGCCCACAGCTCCTGGCCCACCCCCAGACGCAGCTCAGCCACAGCCGCTGTCGTGACTTCAGCGACCAGAGCGAACGGTCCGGTGAGGCTCACCCGGGCCGTCTGACCGATCAGCAGTATGTCGCTGACGGTGACCGGCCAGGTGTTGCGCGGTGAGCCCTGCGGGCGCATCCGGTAGAGGGCGACGGCGGACGGCGGGATGGTGACGCAGACCGCGGTGCCGGACGGGACCTGGGGCGCCACGACCGTGGTCCCCGCCACGTCGACCTGCAGGTCGTCGATCCGCCTGCCTCGCAGGAAGTTCAGCCCGACAACCTGTGCGACATAGGGATCACGAGGCCTGGCGATGACTTCTTGGGGTGTCCCCTCCTGGACGAGATGACCCGACTCGACGAAGACCAGACGATCGGCGAGCGACAAGGCGTCGAGCGGGTCATGGGTCACCAGGATGGTGATGCCATCGAACCCGCGCAGCCGGACGCTGAGATCGGCCCGGGTCTGTGCCCGCGTCGTCGGGTCGAGCGCCGACAACGGTTCGTCGAGCAGCAACAGGGCGGGGTCGGTGGCCAGTGCCCTGGCGAGTGCGACCTTCTGTGCCTGGCCGGTGGAGAGCTCGCGTGGCCGAACCTCCATGCGGTCGCTCAGGCCAAGTGCGTCGAGCTCGGCGCGGGCCCGCGCGCGGGCATTGGCTTTGGGAACACCCCGTGACCGCGGTCCGAAACCCACGTTCTCGATGACGCTCAGATGAGGGAAGAGCAGGTGGTCCGCCAGGACGAGGCCGGTCCGGCGCTGCGCGGGCGGCATCCACACGTTCCTCGCCGGGCAGTCCCACAGGGAGCCGGCGACCTGAACCTGCCCCTGCTGACAGCGGATGAGGCCGGCCAGGGTGTGCAGGAGCGTGGTCTTGCCGGAGCCGTTCGGCCCGAGGACGGCAATGATCTGACCGGGTTGTGCGCTGAGCTCGAGGCCGAGATGCAGCAGCCCCCTGGTCAGCCTGATTTCTGCCTGCAGGCTCATCGGAGCCACCGGCCACGGAGGGCCCCGAGAATGAGCACGCTGATGAGCAGCATGACCAGGCTCAGGGCGATGGCGGCCTGCGGGTCGCTCTCGAGCGCCACATAGACCGCGAGCGGTGCGGTCTGGGTGCGGCCGGGAAAGTTCCCCGCGAAGGTGATCGTGGCGCCGAACTCGCCCAGTGCCCGGGCCCACGCCAGTGCCGACCCGCTGGCGATCCCCGGAGCCACCATGGGCACGACGACCGTTCGGAACGTTCGCCACGGCGAGGCTCCGAGCGTGGCGGCCAACCCGTCATACCGGATGTCCAGTCCCCGCATCGACCCCTCGACCGCAAGCACGTAGAAAGGGAGGGCCACGAAGGTCTCGGCGAAGACGACGGCCACCGGCGTAAAGGGGATGGACCAGCCGGCGACCTCCAGCAGAGTCCTGCCGACAACCCCTTCACGCCCGTAGGCCATCAGCAGCGCCACTCCTCCGACGACGGGCGGCAGCACCAGAGGCACGGTCACCAGCGCTCGCAGCCACGGTGTCACCCGGTGCGTCGACCGGGCCAGCAGCCAGGCGAGCGGTGTGCCGAGCACCGCGCAGATGACCAGAGCCGCACCCGTCGTCACCAGGGAGAGACGCAACGCCGGGACCACGGACGGCTTGGCCAGCTGGGCAGGCATGCCGGTCCAGTCCGCCTTGAGCACCAGCGCGACCAAGGGCACGAGCAGGAAGGCGATGGCCACCCAGGCCGGGATGAGCAGGCCTGCCCGAGACCAACGCAAGGACCTCACGGCGTGAGGAATCCGTTGTCACGAAGGCGTTTGCGGCCCTGGTCGGAGAGGACGTAGGTCATGAACTCAGCCGTCGTCGGGTCGCTGGTCAGCCGGATCAGCGGGTAGTCGAGTGTCTGGTTCACCGACGCCGGGATCTGCACGCCGCGGATCCGACTGCCCGCCGAGACCACGTCGCTGTGATAGACGATCGCGGCGTCGGCCTCGCCGAGCTGGACCTTCGCCAGGGTGGCCTTGACGTCGGTCTCGTAGGACACCACGTGGGCCACGACACCGGCGGCCTTCAATGCCTTGGCCGCAGCCTTGCCGCAGGGCACCGTGGCTGCGCACAGGACGACCTTGAGCGTGGGCCGTGACAGGTCGGCAATGGCATTGACCGTGCCGGGGTTTCCTGGGGGAGTGGCGATCTCGAGGGTGTTGGCGGCCATCGACCGGATGCCGTCCGTGGCGATCCGGCTCTTCTCCAGGGGCCCCATCGAGGACGTCCCGGCCACTGCGATCAGATCTGCCGGAGCGCCTTGGTTGACCTGGCTCACCAGTGTCGAGCTGGCGGCGAAGCTGAGCTGGACATCGGTGCCGGGGTGGCTCGCCTCGAAGTCCTTGGCGATGGCCGTGAGTGACTCGGTCAGTGACGACGCGGCCAGCACGACCACGGTATGCCGGGTGGGTGCCTTCGCCTGACTGCCGGCTGCCGCGCTGCAGCCGGTAAGCGCGAGGGCGGCCACGGCAAGCGCGGCGACCCGTGCGGCGAACGCTGAGGCGGCCGGTCTGATTCGCCCTGTCTGCGGCCTCACGTCGGGATGCCCATCACGACATGGGTCGACTTTATCGACGCGATCGCCACGACGCCCACATCAAGCCCCAGCTCGTCGACGGCCTCGCGGGACATCAGTGACACGATCCGGAACGGGCCTGCTTGCATCTCGACCTGTGCCATCACCTTGTCCTTCACGACGCGGGTCACGATTCCGCGCATCCGGTTGCGAGCCGACTCCTCATTGACCGCGCCGACCGGGGCCGGGTTGGCGATCTCGCTCGCCAGTGCCGCGAGATCCCTGCCGCTGACGGTCAGCCTTCCGGCACTGTCCTTGGAGGTGTCCAGACGGCCTGAGTCGGCCATTCGTCGTACCGTGTCGTCAGATACGCCGAGTAGTTCGGCTGCCTCGGAGATTCGCATGTGCGGCATGGAGGTAACAGTATTGCCGCAACTGCGTCCTGAACAGCGAGGCTCCCCTATTGATCCACTCCTTGGGCGCCGCCACCTTGACGAACGGTTGTCAGCCGTCGAGCGGGGTGACAGCGGGGCGCTTGGCAGAGATGGTGTCTCCGGATGACTGACCGCGCAGCCGGCGCTGCACCCACGGGCCGACATATTTGCGTGCCCACTGTGCATTGGCGCGAGCCGCGTCGGCCCGCGAGATCGGCGGCGCGGGTGGCAGGGGAATGGCCCAACCTGCGTCCGGGGCCGTGAATCCCAGGGCGGTGAAAGCGTTCAGCGACACCCGCCGATGACCCTCTGAGGTCAGATGGATCCGGTCGGGCGCCCACATCCGCCAGTCGCGAATTGCCGCCATGCCCCACAGATCGATGACGTGGGCATCGTGGCGTCGGGCAATCGACCAGATGTGAGCGGTGTAGGTCGCGGCTCGTCCCCGGCTGGCCTTGATCAGTGGCGCGTCACGAGGGTCCGACGGGGTGGCGAGCAGCACGTCGGCCCCGCTGGCCCGAAGCTGGGCAACCGCGTGCTCGAGCCGGGCGGCGAGGGCGTCGATGTCGGCCTTGGGCCGCAAGATGTCGTTGCCGCCGCCCACAATGCTGACCAGGTCCGGCGCCAGCGCGAGGGCATTGTCGACCTGCGGGCCCGCGATGTCCGCCAGGAGCCGGCCGCGCACGGCAAGGTTGGCGTAGCCGAAGGTGGGCGGGTGTGCGCCGGCCGGCTGTGGCAGTCGTGCGAGGTGTGCGGCGAGGCGGTCTGCCCATCCGACATACCCGTTCGTTCGTCTGGGATCGGCGTCGGCCATGCCCTCCGTGAAGGAGTCCCCGATCGCGACATAGCGGGTGAAGGCCGTCGGCTCCCGATCTCGGGAGGGCGTCGCCGGGGCAAAGGCGTCGTCATTCACGAGTGTCTCCATTCATGTCAGGCTCCAGTCGATGAGATCGGCGCCCTGTCGGCGCAGCAGGTCGTTGGCCCGGCTGAACGGTCTGGACCCGAAGAATCCGGTGCGGGCGGACAACGGTGACGGGTGGGGGCTCTTGATGCAGGGAACCGTCCCCAGAGAGGGCTCGAGGGTCTGCGCATCTCGCCCCCACAGGATCGCCACCAGAGGTCCTCCCCGGGCGGACAGGGCCGAAATCGCCTGTCCGGTCACGGTTTCCCAGCCTTTGCCGCGATGGCTCCCGCTCGCGCCAGGTTCCACGGTCAGCACCCTGTTGAGCAACAGCACGCCGCGGTCGGCCCATCGGGAAAGGTCTCCGTTCCTGGGCCGGGCCACGTGGAGATCGGTCTCGAGCTCCTCGAAGATGTTCTGCAGGCTGCGCGGGAGCGGGTGCACGTTGGCAGGGACCGAGAAGGCCAGTCCGACCGCATGGCCCCGACTCGGATAGGGATCCTGGCCGACGATGAGGACGTGCACCGCGTCCATGGGCTGGCCGAACGCCCGCAGGACCTGTCCACCCACCGGCAGGTATCCGCGGCCGGACTCCCGCTCGCCATGCAGGAAGGCTCCCAGGGCCGCTAGCTGGGCGGTGACGGGGGCAAGAGCCGGGACCCATGAAGGATGGACGATGTCGGTCAGTGCGCGGGTAGTGGGCACGTGGCCAACCTACCGAACGTGAGCGGCCGTAGACTCCGCCCGTGCACGGATTCAATGCAGACACCGAGGCCCTGGGCGAGGCGATCCTGCAGTATGCGGAGAACCGCATGCGGCTTCATCCGGTGCCGCTGGATGGTCCCAAGACGCTCGAAGAGCTCAAGGCCGTGGCCGGCAACACCATCACGCCCGAGGGTATGGGTGGTCTGGCTGCCCTGAAGCTGTTCGGCGACGGCCTCGCTCCGGCTTGCCTGTCGAGCGACCACCCGCGTTACCTGTCCTTCATCCCGTGCGCGCCCACCGAGGCTGCGGCGATGTTCGACCTGGTCGTCGGTGCGTCAGGCATCTATGCAGGATCCTGGATCGAGGGCTCAGGCGCCGTCTACGCCGAGAACGTCGCGCTGCGCTGGATCGCAGACCTTGCCGGGCTGCCGCCTGCAGCAGGAGGCGTGTTCGTCTCCGGTGGCACGATCGGTAACCTGTCGGCACTGGTCACCGCGCGCTCGGTGGCACGCGAACGGCATACCGCGTCAGGTTCCACCGGGCCGCGACCCACCAAGGTGGCTGTTCAGCTGGGGGCCCACTCCTCGATCAGGTCCGCATGCGAGGTCATGGATGCTGACCTGGTGGACGTCCGGGGCGATGAGCACCAGCGGCTCAACGGCGACAATCTGCGGACGGTGCTTGAGAAGTCTGGCCCCGAGAGCTTCTTCGCGGTCGTTGCGACGGCGGGCACCACGAACTTCGGCATTGTGGACGACATCGACTCGGTGGCGCAGGTCTGCCGTGAGTACGGTATCTGGCTGCATGTCGACGGCGCCTATGGCGGGGCGGGCCTGGCCGCACCAACGGTCCGTCACCTGTTCAACGGGATCGAGCAGGCGGACTCCTTCATCGTCGACCCGCACAAGTGGCTCTTCGCGCCGTATGACTGCTGCGCCCTGCTGTATCGCGAGCCCGCTCAGGCACGCGGCGCCCACGAACAGAAGGCGTCGTATCTTGACGTGCTCAACGATGCGGAGTGGAACCCGTCCGAATACTCGATCGGGCTGACTCGTCGTGCTCGCGGGCTGCCGCTGTGGTTCTCGCTCGCCACGTACGGGACCAATGCCTACACCGCAGCGATCGAGCGGACGCTGGAGGTGACCCGGTTCGCCGAGGCCGAGATCGCGCGGCGCCCCTATCTGGAGGCGTTGCGTGAGGCCGACCTGTCAGTGGTGGTCTTCCGCCGGCATGGCTGGGAGCCCGAGGACTATCACGCGTGGAGCGCTGAGATGTTGCGCGAGGAGTTCGCCTTCGTCGTGCCGACCTCACACGAGGGTGAGACGGTGGCCAGGTTTGCCATCGTCAATCCGACGACCACCGAGGATGACATCGCCGCGATCCTGGACACCATGGCCTGAGCTCAAGTTCCGGCGGGGCCTGCGTGGCTGGCGTGGCCGGCGCGTCGGGCGGACCGCCACGGTGAATGACAACGGTGTCATTTGGCCGGTACGATTGACCTGCACCCCAGCCACCCGGAGGGTTATATGACCACCACACAACAGGACGTCGCGACACAGATCGAGACCACACCGTTGGGCGAGCTGAGCGACCGCGACCGCGAGATCATCGCCTTCGAGCGTCAGTGGTGGAAGTACGCCGGCGCCAAGGAACAGGCCATTCGCGAGCTCTTCGACATGAGTGCCACGCGTTACTACCAGGTGCTCAACGCCCTGATCGACAACCCTGCTGCGCTCGAGGCTGACCCGATGCTGATCAAGCGGCTGCATCGCCTGCGTGCCACTCGTCAGCGGGCACGCACGGCTCGACACCTGGGCGCCCAC
>Ga0207932_1000121_pt1 | contig 25766 bp, 21 predicted proteins | sample NGESurdeep092012_FD_184480 | JGI IMG/M metagenome (GOLD analysis project Ga0207932, IMG submission 184480) | Arctic peat soil microbial communities from Barrow, Alaska - NGEE Surface sample 415-2 deep-092012 (SPAdes) | ecosystem: Environmental > Terrestrial > Soil > Wetlands > Peat ...
CTGCGGCGCGGGGCCAGCGGGCGCGACGCCCTCCGGCTGCTCGCTGCGCTCGCAAAGTCGGGCATCGCCTCCGCCAACCCCGCTCCTTGCGCCCGCCCCTCGGCCACGCCTCGCGCGGCCGTCCTGGAGAAGTGATATGTCGCACCACCGGGTCGCCCCCGTTCTCGCCGGCATCGCGTTGACGTGCCTCGCCACCCTGACGGCCGCCCAGGTTCCAGCGGCCGTGGCGAACAGTACGGCCCATGCCGCTGTGGCCGCTCCGGCGCAGACGCGTCACCTGCTGCCGGTGCCCGCGTCGGTGCAGTGGGGCGAGGGACGCCTCCGCATCGACAGCACCTTCAGCATCGCCGTGCGCGGCTACCGCGACGCGCGGCTCACTGGCGCGGTGTACCGGATGGTCCGCCGCCTCGAGTCACGCGTCGGCAGCTCGCTGACGCACCAGCCTGCAGGTGCCGCACCGCGCGGTCCGGCCGGAGAGCCGGATCGCTCCCTCGCCGCGGACGCCGCGCACGCCGCGCTCGTCGTCGAAGCGCAGGGCCCCGGCCAGGCCGTCCAGACCGAGACGGAGGACGAGTCGTACGCGCTCGATGTCTCGCCGGCGCAGGCGGTGCTCCGCGCGCCGACGGTCGTCGGCGTCATCCGCGGCCTCGAGACCTTCCTCCAATTGGTGGAGGGGGATCGCTCCGGGTTCTCCCTCCCCGTCGTGTCCATCCAGGACCGTCCGCGCTTCCCCTGGCGCGGGATCCTCATCGACGTGAGCCGCCACTTCGAGCCCGTCGCCGTCGTCGAGCGTAATCTCGACGCGATGGCCGCCGTGAAGCTGAACGTCCTGCACTGGCACCTCTCCGACGACCAGGGCTTCCGCGTCGAGAGCCGCCGCTTCCCGAAGCTCCAGGAGCAGGCCTCCGACGGCCTCTTCTACACACAGGCCGAGATCCGGGCCGTCGTGGCCTACGCGCGGGACCGCGGCATCCGCGTGGTGCCGGAGTTCGATGTGCCGGGCCACTCCACGTCGTGGCTGGTGGCGTATCCCGAGTACGCGAGCGCGCCGGGCCCTTTCGCCATCGAGCGGGAGTTCGGCGTCTTCGATCCGACGTTCGATCCCACGAACGAGCGGGTGTACCAGTTCCTCGACCGCTTCGTCGGCGAGATGGCGGCGCTCTTCCCCGACCCGTACTGGCACGTGGGCGGTGACGAGAACAGCGGTGTGGAGTGGAGCGCGAACCCCCGCATCCAGGCGTTCAAGCGTGCCCGCGGCTTCGCGACCAACGAGGCGCTGCAGACGTACTTCAACCAGCGGCTGCTCCCCATCCTGGCGAAGCACGGCAAGCGGATGGTGGGGTGGGACGAGATCCTGGAGCCGGGGCTCCCCACCACATCGGTGATCCAGTCGTGGCGTGGGCGCGCCTCGCTCGACTCCGCCGCGCACCGCGGCTACGCCGCCATCCTCTCCAGCGGCTGGTACCTCGACCACCAGCGCACCGCCGAGTACCACTACGCGATGGATCCCCTGCCGGCGACGAGCACGCTCACGCCGGAGGAATCGGCGCGCATCCTCGGCGGCGAGGCGTGCATGTGGGCCGAGCACGTGGGGCCGGAGACGATCGATTCGCGCATCTGGCCGCGGGCGGCGGCGATCGCGGAGCGGCTCTGGTCGCCGCGCGAGGTGATCGACGTGGGGGACCTCTACCGTCGCCTCCCCGTGGTGAGCGCCCGGCTCGAGGAGTCCGGCGTCCAGCACGCGTCGCACACCGACCGGATGCTGCGGCGCCTCGCCGGGAGCGCGGACGTCGCGCCCCTCGCGGAGCTCCTGCGGTACGCCCAGCCGGCGTACTTCGGGGAGCGGAGCCAGCTGCAGCGCACCACCCAGCTCACCCCCCTCACGCACCTGGTGGACGCCGCCCGTCCCGATCCCTTCACGCGCTGGCGCATCGGCGCCCTGGTGGACTCTCTCCTCGCCGACCCGCGCCACGCGGCGGGCCGGGGCGAGCTGAGGGCGATCTTCGACGCGTGGGGACGCCTCCTCCCGCAGCTCCAGGCCGCCGCCGACTCGTCCCCGCTGGCGGGCGAGGCGTTCCCGGCGGCGGACGTCCTGGCGGCCCTCGGCGCCGCGGGCGTGGACGCGCTCACCTTCCTCGGCGACGGCGCCGTCCCCCCCGACGGCTGGCTGGCGCGGGTCACCCCCACACTCGACCGCGCCGACCGGCCCCTCGGCCTCCTGCGGCTCCCCTTTGCGAGCGCGCTACGGCGGCTGATCGTCGCGGCGGGCCAGCCGCACTAGGGAGACGACGATGCGTCCGCGTCTCGCACTCGCGATCGTTCCCGCCTTCGCCGCTGCGGCACTGGCGGTCGCCTGCAAGCCGGCTCCGCGGCGCGCCGTGCGCCTCCCCGGCCAGTCGGCGGAGTTCGTGCCCCCCGAACCGATCATCCCCTGGGCGCCCCGGTACTACATCGCCTACCGCACCGACCGGCCCCTCGCCGTGGACGGCCGCCTCGACGAGCCGGCCTGGCAGGCCGCCGCTTGGACCGAGGACTTCGTGGACATCCTCGGGCCTTCGAAGCCCGCGCCAAGATTCCGCACCCGCGCCAAGATCCTCTGGGACTCCACCAACCTCTACATCGCCGCCGAGCTGTCCGAGCCCGACGTGTGGGCCACGATCACCGAGCGCGACGCCGTCATCTTCCGCGACAACGACTTCGAGGTCTTCATCGACCCCGACGGCGACACCCAGTCGTACTACGAGCTCGAGGTCAACGCCCTCGGCACCGCCTGGGACCTCTTCCTCCCCAAGGCGTACCGCGACGGCGGCCACGCGCTGAACGGCTGGGACATCCACGGCCTCCGGGTCGGCGTGCGCGTGGACGGCACGCTGAACCGGCCGGGCGACGTGGACCGCGGCTGGACCGTCGAGTTCGCGCTCCCCTGGGCCGCGCTGCGCGACGCCGCGAACACCCCGTCTCCCCCTCGGCCGGGGGACCAGTGGCGGATGAACTTCTCGCGCGTCGAGTGGCGGACCCGCGTGGAGGGCAGCCGCTACGTGAAGCTCACCGACCCCGCCACCGGCAAGCCGCTCCCGGAGGACAACTGGCTGTGGACGCCGCAGGGCGTCGTGAACGCGCACTACCCCGAGATGTGGGGGTTCGTGCAGTTCTCCGCGCACCCGGCGGGACAGGACACCGACCTCTTCGCCGCGCACCCCGAGGACGCCCTCAAGTGGATGCTCCGCGTCCTCTACTACCGGGAGCGCGCCTTCCATGCCGCCCACGGCTTCTGGACCGACGACCTCGCCAAGCTCCGCCTGACGCAGCCGCCCCTCCCGGGCCGGCCGTGGCCGCCCCTCATCGCCGTGACGCCCTCGCTCTACGAGGCCTCGCTCCCGGCCCCCGGCGGCGGCCGTGTCATCCTCACCTCGAACGGGGCCGTCGAGTACTTCCGGTGAACCTCGGCGCGCTCGACTGGCTGATCATCGCCGCCTTCTTCGCCTTCGTCGCCGGCACGGCCGTCGTCTCGCGCCCGCTGGTCCGGAGCGTGGCCGACTTCCTCGCCGCCGGCCGCACCGCCGGCCGGTACGTCCTCTCCGTCTCGCAGGGGGCCGCCGCAGTCGGCGCCATCACCATCGTCGGCACGCTGGAGATGAACTACATCGCCGGCTTCCAGCAGACCTGGTGGGCGTTCACCACGGCGATCGTCGTCATCGTCATCGCGGTGACCGGCTGGGTCGCATACCGCTTCCGCGAGACGCGCTGCCTCACGATGGCGGAGTTCTTCGAGCGGCGGTACAGCCGCCGCTTCCGGATCTTCGCCGGCTCCATCGCCTACCTCTCCGGCATCGTGAACTTCGGCATCTTCCCGGCCGTGGAGGCGCGGTTCTTCATCTACTTCGTCGGCCTCCCCCACCGCTTCGCGTTCCTCGGCGTGGACGTCGCGACCTTCCCGGTGATGGTGGCGTTCCTCCTGGCGTTGTCCCTCGCCCTCGTCTTCGTCGGCGGGCAGGTGGCGGTCATCCTCACCGACTTCCTTCAGGGCCTCTTCATCAACGCCCTCTTCCTCGTGATGAGCGGGTACCTGCTGGTGCGGGTGCGCTGGAGCCAGGTCGTCGCCGGCCTCCTCACCGCGCCGAAGGGCGCCTCGCTCGTGGACCCCTACCATGCGGGTCAGGTGGCGGACTTCAACTTCTGGTACTTCCTCATCGGCGTGATCGGCGTCGTCTACACCTGGATGTCGTGGCAGGGGACGCAGGGATACAACGCGTCGGCGAAGTCGGCGCACGAGGCGCGGATGGCGTGGGTCCTCTACGCCTGGCGGATGATCCCGCAGACACTCGTCCTGCTGGTGATCGCCGTCGTCGCCTACGCGGTGCTGCACAACGCCGACTTCGCGGGGGAGGCCGCGCGGGCCAACGCGGTCATCGGCGGCGCGGGCGCGCCGATGATCCAGAGCCAGCTCCGGGTGCCGGTCGTCCTCGGCCAGCTCCTTCCGCACGGGATGATGGGCGCCTTCACCGCCGTGATGCTGGCGACGGCCCTCACCTGCAAGTCCGCGTACATGCACTCCTGGGGCAGCATCTTCGTGCAGGACATCTTGATCCCGCTGCGCGGGAAGCCCCTCGAGCCGCGGGAGCACCTGCGGGTCCTGCGCTGGTCCATCCTCTTCGTGGCGGCGTTCACCTTCGCCTTCAGCATCCTCTTCCAGCAGAGCCAGGCGATCTTCCTCTTCTTCGCCATCACCGGCGCGATCTTCGCCGGCGGCTCGGGAGCGGTCATCATCGGCGGCCTCTACTGGAAGCGGGGGACCACCGCCGCCGCCTACACCGCGATGATCCTCGGCGCGGGGATCTCGGTGGGCGGGATCGTCCTCCTCCAGCTCGACCCGAAGTTCCCCGTGAACGGGCAGTGGTTCTGGGGGATCGCGATGGTGGCCGCCACCCTGGGCTACGTCGCGGTGTCGCTCCTGAGGAAGGGCGGAGCGGCGGACCTCGAGCAGCTCCTCCATCGCGGCGCGCACGCGCTGCCGCAGGACGTGGTGGCGGTCACCGATCTGCCGCCCGTGGGATGGCGCGCTCTCGGCCTCGACCGCGACGCGACCCGCGGCGACCGCGTCACGGTCCTCGCGACCTACGGCTGGATACTCTTCTGGGCCGTGGCGTTCGTGGCCGGCACGGTGCTCAGCGCGACGGGCACGGTGAGCGAGGCGGCGTGGGCGGCCTTCTGGCACGCGTTCCTCGTCATCAATCTCGTGGCTGGAGTCGTGGTACTCTTCTGGTTCGGCACCCTCGGCATCCGCGACCTGGGGCGGATGCTGCGCGCGCTCCGAGGTCGAGTGCGTGACGTGACCGACGACGGCTTCGTACGGAGGGTGGCGCCGTGACGCTCCTGCGCAGTCCCCGGAACCCGATCCTCACCCGGGCCGACATTCCCGCCGTCCTCCCCGACTTCGCCGACGCCACGTCGGTGTTCAACCCGGGGGCCATCCACGATGGCGGCCGCACGCTCCTGATGCTGCGCGTCCAGAGCCGCGGCCGCCGCACGGCCCTCGTCCTCGCCGAGAGTGACGACGGTGAGCGGTTCGCGGTGCGCGGTGCGCCGGTGGTCTTTCGGGGGGTGGAAGGGGCAGGCGAGAAGCTCCACCACCTCTACGACCCGCGGCTCACCCGCATCGGCGACACGGTGTACGTGATGTTCGCCGCCGACACGGAGACCGGCTGCAAGCTCGGCGTGGGCTCCACGAAGGACTTCGAGACCTTCGACTTCATCGGGCTTGGCAGCCACCCCGACATCCGCAACGGCGTCCTCTTCCCCGAGAAGATGGGCGGCCGATTCGTCCGCCTCGACCGCCCCAACCGCTCGGCGCTCGAAGGGGGCGTCACGTCGGGGGACGAGATCTGGCTCTCCACCTCCAGCGATATGGTGGAGTGGAAGCCGGAGAAGGCGGTGATGGGCGGGCGCTGGCACTACTGGGACGAGCGCATCGGCTCGGGCCCGCCGCCCGTGAAGACGCGGCAGGGGTGGCTGCATCTCTACCACGGCATCGCCACGCACTTCGCGAGCGTGAGCATCTACCAGGTCGGTGCGGTCCTCCTCGATCTCGCCGACCCCTCCAAGGTGCTGGCGCGGAGCTGGAACAACATCCTGGAGCCGCGCGAGCTGTACGAGCTGGTGGGCCAGGTGCCGAACGTCGTCTTCCCCGGGGGCATGGTGGTCGAGCGGCACGACGCGGACGGCTTCGCCCTCCCCGAGTCCCGAGTGCTGGTGTACTACGGGGCGGCCGACACCTGCGTAGGACTCGCGTCGACGACGGTGGGGGAACTACTGGGAGCGTGTGATGGCCCGGCGTAGGACCGGGAAGAGCGCGGCATCGCCCTGGCCCGCGCCCGCCTCGGGGGACGCACCCCTCGGCGGCGGTGCGCCGCCGGCCGACCCGCGTGTCGCCTTCATCGTCTCCCACACGCACTGGGATCGTGAGTGGTACCTGCCCTTCCGGCGGTTCCGCGTGCACCTCGTGGACGTGGTGCGGCAGGTGCTCGACGCCCTGGAGGCGGGCGGGGAGTTCCGCCACTTCCTCCTCGACGGCCAGGCGATCGTCCTCGAGGACCATCTCGCCCTCCATCCCGACGACGCAGCGCGGATCCGCGCGCTGGTGCAGGACGGGAAACTCTCCATCGGACCGTGGTACGTCCTCCCCGACTGGTTCCTCGTGAGCGGGGAGGCCATCGTGCGCAACCTCCTCGTCGGCCACCAGGCGTGCGGAAGCTTCGGGCCGGTGCAGAAGGTCGGCTACATGCCCGACTCCTTCGGGCACGTGGCGCAGATCCCGCAGATCCTCCGCCGTGCGGGCATCGAGTCGTTCATCTACACCCGCGGCAACGACGATGCGGCCGACGCGTGCGGCGGCGAGTACCGCTGGGAAGCGCCCGACGGCAGCGATGTCCTCGCCGTGAACCAGTACCGCGGCTACGACGCGGCGGCGGGGCTCGGCTTCGACAGCTACTGGGCGGCGCACACGCGCCGAGCGGTGGATCCGGCCCGTGCGGTGTCGAAGGTGCGGGAGCTGTTCGCGGGGATGGCCGCGCGCTCGACCGGCGACGTGCGGCTCCTCTGCAACGGCGGGGACCACCTCCCGCCTCAGCAGGAGTTCGACGCGGTGCTGGGCGCGCTCCGCGCCGCCTTCCCGCGCACCGAGTTCCGCCACACCGGCCTCGCGGACTTCGCGGCGGCGGTGCGGGCGGCGGGCACGGCGACGGCGCGCCACCGCGGCGAGCTCCGCGGCGGCAAGGATCAGTTCATCCTCTCAGGCGTCTGGTCGGCGCGCACCTACCTCAAGCAGATGAACGACGAGGCGGAGACCCTCCTCGAGCGCTGCGTCGAGCCGGTGTCCGCGTACCTCCACTTCCGGCACGGGCAGCCGTACCCCGCCGGCGCGCTCGGCGACTCGTGGCGCCTCCTCCTCCAGAACCACCCGCACGACTCGATCTGCGGCTGCTCGACCGACGAGGTGCACCGGGAGATGGTGTCGCGGTTCGCCGGCGTGGTGGATACAGCGGAGCAGGTCCTCACCGACCAGATGGTGGGCCTCGCGCCGACCTTCGCCGCCGATCCCACGGGGGACGCCGCGATTGTCCTCGCGGTGATGAACCCGCTCCCTGCCGTCCGCAGCGAGGTGATCGAGCGGCTCGTCGTCGTCACGGCCCCGGGCGTGGACGCCGATGGGCTGGAGCTGGTGGACGACGCGGGACGGCCCGTGCCCTGCCAGGTCACGCGCTCCTGGTGGGTGGAGCGCTTCTGGGGGATCGACTACCGCACGGCGCCGTGGGGGGATCGGCAGGCGGCCTTCTTCGCGTCGTACCGCGAGGAGTTCGGGCAGCGCATCCTGAAGCGCGGCCCCGGCGGCGAGAAGAACGACCAGTTCGTCGAGATCCGCTTCCTTGCCCGCGACCTCCCGGCCCTCGGCCACGCGACCTATCACTTGCGGCAACGCGCGGCGTCCCACGGGTCCAGGCCGATGGCTGATGGCCCACGGCTGACGGCTGACGGCGTGGGCGTGGTGGCGGCGGCGGTCGGCCCGCCGATGGCTGATGGCCGATGGCTGACGGCATCTCTCGAGAACTCGCACGTCCGCGTCACTCTCCACGCGAACGGGACCTTCGATGTGACGCACAAGGTGACCGGCCGCGTCTTTGAGGGCCTCAACCTCCTCACCGACGCCGAGGACGTGGGGGACGAGTACGACTATGCCCCCGCCGCTGAGTCCGAGACCATCACTGCAGCCGGCGCCGTGGGCGAGGTCCGCGTGGTGGAGGCCGGCGGTCTCCTGGGGCGGCTCGAGGCGTCGTTCGTGTTCCGGCTCCCGGAGTCCATCGGGAAGGGGCGGAAGCGGCGCGCGCGGCGGAAGGTGGACTGTCCCGTGACGGTGCGGCTCACCCTGCGCGCGGGCCGTCCCCTCGTCGAGATCGAGACGGCCGTGGAGAACCGGGCGCGGGACCATCGGCTTCGTGCCCTCTTCGCCGCCGGGGTGGAGACAGACACCGTGGTCTCCGACGGCCATTTCCACCTCGAGCGCCGGCCGGTGGACATCGCGCCGCAGCCCGACTGGCTCCAGCCCCCGGCGGACACCCATCCCCAGCGGGAGTTCTCCCTGGTGGAGGACGGACGCGGCGGCCTCGCGGTCCTGGCGCGCGGCCTGCCGGAGATCGCGCCCACGCGGGATGCCTCGCGCCGAGCGGGGTTCGCGCTCACGCTCCTTCGCGCGGTGGGGTGGCTCTCGCGCGACGACCTCCCGACGCGCCGGATGCGGAACGCCGGTCCGACGCTCGCCACGCCGGACGCGCAGTGTCTCGGCGTGCACCGCTTCCGCTACGCGGTCCTCCCGTACGCCGGGGACCACGTCGCGGGGGGCGTGAAGACCTGGAGCGAGAGGTGGCGGACGCCGCCTGTCGTGGTACAGGGCGTGGAGGACGGGCGCGTGCCCGGCGGCACGGGGTTGTTCGCGCTGCGTGGCGAGGGAGTGCACGTGAGTGCCATCAAGAAGCACGAGTCGCGCGAGACGCTCGTGGTGCGCCTCTGCAACCTCGCTGGCGCGCGCCGCGAGGCGGTGCTCCGCTTCGAGCCCGATGTGGTCGGCGCCTGGCGGGCGGATCTGCTCGAAGAGCGTCTCTGCGACCTGATGACGACGGGCCGGGAGGTGGTGGTGGAGCTCGGCCCGCATGAGATCGCGACGGTGGAGGTGGAATTCACCGTCTGACCGCAACCAGTTCTTGGTGAGCGGTGAACGGTGTGCGGTTCGCGGTCCACGGTGCGCCGGGAAGGGAGGGGCTGTATGGCACTGAGCATCACCAGTACGGCATTCCCCAACGGGGGCGCGATCCCCTCCAACCACACCTGTGAGGGGAGGAACGTCTCGCCCCCGCTCAATTTCTCGGGGGCGCCCCACGCGACGGAGAGTTTGGTCCTCATCGTGGACGACCCCGACGCGCCCGATCCCCGCGCGCCGAAGATGACGTGGGTGCATTGGGTCCTCTACGATCTCCCGCCGACGTGCGCCGGACTCCCCGAAGGCGTGCGGCCTGCGGATCTGCCACGCGGTACCCGCGAGGGGACGAGCGACTTCAAGCGCACCGGGTACGGCGGGCCCTGTCCCCCGGTGGGGCGGCACCGGTACTTCCACAAGCTCTACGCCCTGGACATCGTTCTCCCGGACCTCGGGCGGCCCACCAAGGCGCAGCTCGAGGCGGCGATGCGGGGGCACGTGCTCGAGCACGCGGTGCTGATGGGGACGTACCAGAAGGCGCGATAGGAGCGGGGATGTCGACAGCAGGGGCTCGGCTGGCGCGCGAGCGGCGCACGATCAAGGCGATGATCGCCATCTACTGTCACGACCATCACCATCACCGCGGTGGCCTCTGCGACGCGTGCGCGTCCCTCGGCGCCTATGCGGACAAGCGCCTCGACCTCTGCCCGTACGGCCCCGGGAAGCCGACGTGCGTGCACTGCCCCGTGCACTGCTACCAGCCGCGGATGCGCGAGTCGGTGAAGGACGTGATGCGCTACGCCGGGCCGCGGATGATGCGGTACCACCCCATCCTCGCCGTGCGGCACCTCCTCGACGGCCGGCGGCCGGCGCCGGAGCGCCCGGGCCGCCGCGCGCGCCGCGAGCCCCTCTCCGACCAAAAGGCCCCCGCGAGCGGCCGCGACTCGTGACCTCGGGGCGGCCACCGGCGCCGGGCGCCGTCGAGTCGCAGTGGACCACGACTTGCACGTATCTTTCCTCCTCCTGCGGGGACGGCTGCGACTGACGCGCCTCCTCGCGCGCCGTACGGATCTGGGGGAACGGACGGGATGACGGACGGGACACTCGATTACGCCGCGGTCGGCTTCATTTGCGGGCTCGAAGTCCACCAGCAGCTCCTCACCGCGCACAAGATGTTCTGCCGCTGTCCGGCGGGACGCTACACCGAGACCCACGACGGGACGGTGTTCCGCCACATGCGGCCCACCCTCTCGGAGCTCGGGGAGTACGACGGCACCGCGCTGATGGAGTTCAAGACCCGCAAGAACATCGTCTATCTGCTGAACAAGGAGAACGTCTGCACGTACGAGATGGACGACACGCCGCCCTTCCTGGTGAACCAGCAGGCGGTGGACATCGCCATCGAACAGTGCGTGATGCTCGGCTGCGACATCGTGGACGAGGTCCACATCGCCCGCAAGCAGTACCTCGACGGCTCCATCCCGACCGGCTTCCAGCGCACCGCCATCGTCGGCGTGAACGGCACGATCCCCTTCCGCGGCCGCGCGCTCTCGGTCACCCAGGTCAGTGTCGAGGAGGACTCCTGCCGCGAGGTGCGGGACGAGGGGCACCTCATCATCTGGCGCACCGACCGGCTCGGGATGCCGCTCATCGAGACGGTGACGGGCCCCGAGCTCCGGACGCCGGAGGAGGTGGAGGAGGCCATCCTCCTCATCGGGCGGGTCTGCCGCAGCACCGGGCACGTGCGGGTCGGCCTCGGCGCCAGCCGCCAGGATGTGAACGTCTCCGTCCGCGGCGGGCGGCGGGTCGAGATCAAGGGCGTCCCGAAGGCCTCCTGGGCGCCGCGCCTCGTGCACGGCGAGGCGGTGCGGCAGGTCAACCTGCTGTCGCTCCGCGACGAGCTGCACCGCCGGGGTTTCGCCGACGCCGCGTCCATCGCCATCGAGCACGCCGACGTCACCGACCTCTTCGCGGCCTCGGAACTGGCCACGCTGCGCCGGGACGCGTGGGAGCGCTGGGTGAGCGAGGAGGACCGCCGCCCGGGCTTCGAGCTGGGGGCCGGCCCCTTCTGCGTCCGGGCGGTGCGGCTCCCCCGCCTCGCCGGGACCCTCGCGTGGCCCTCGCAGCCGGAGCACACCTTCGCCCACGAGCTGGCGGGCCGGGTGCGGGTCATCGCCGGCCTCGACCAGCCGCCGATCCTCTTCCACAGCGAGAAGTGGCCCGACCACCGCGGCTCCCTCGCGGAGCTGCGGCAGGTGCGCGCGCGCCTCCACTGCGGCGCCGAGGACGCGGTCGTCGTGGTCTGGGGCCCGACCGAGGACACGCTCACCGCGGCCGACGAGATCCGCTTGCGCTATGTGGACGCCACGCAGGGGATCCCGAACGAGACGCGGCAGCCGTTCGTGGACGGGAGCACGGACTTCGAGCGCATCCTGCCGGGGCCCGACCGGATGTACCCCGACACCGACAGCCCGCCGAGCCGCGTCACCCGTGAGCGGGTGGAGCGCCTCAGCACGGGCCTCCCGGAGCGGCCGTGGGACCGCGAGGCGCGGTATGCGGCCGTGCGCGTCCCGCTTGGCACCATCCACTTCCTGATCCGGCGGGGCGGTGCGCGCCTGGTGGACCGGGTGGTGGCCGAAGCCGGCGCCGACCTGCGGCGCGCCTGCTTCTTCTTCGGCGAGCGCCTGAAGGGGCTGCGCCGCAACGGCGTCGCGGTGCAGGCCGTCCCGCCGGAGCGCTGGGTGGAGCTGTTCCGCCTCGCGGGGGAGCGCCCCGTCCTGTGGGAGAACTGGGGGCGGCTGGTCCGCCGGATGGCCGCCGCGCCGGACACGCCGGTGTCGGACGTCGTGGCGGCCGAGGGTCTCGGCGCGGAGCCCGCGGGCTGGAGGGCGTCGGTGCCGGCGCAGTGGCAGGCCGCCGCTGCGGTCGCGGCGGACGGCGACCGCGCGCGGGTGGCGCGGCTCCTCCTCGGCCGGCTCCTCGAGGGCCTCCGGGGCAAGGTGGCGGTCGCCGACGTGGCGGCCGCGGTGGATCGCGAGATGCAGGCGAAGGGAGACGGCCGATGACCGCGCCCGCCGCGGACCCCCTCAAGGGCTACACCGGGCTCGCCCGCCGGAAGCTCGGCGAATGGGGCGTGAAGGTGTGGAGCGACGTGCGTCTCGTGAACGATCGAGGCAGCCTCTTCGAGGGCGTCATCCTGCCGCGGAGCGGCAACTACGACGACCTCCACCTCGTGCTCAAGCTGAAGAACGGCTACAACGTCGGGCTCCACGTGGATCGCGTGGTGAGCGTGACCGAGGTCGGGTACAAGGAGGCGATCTACAAGATCCCCGAGAAGGCGTTCCCCTCACGCCCCGACCTGCCCAGTGTCACGCTCCTCGGCACCGGCGGCACGATCGCCTCGCGCCTCGACTACCGCACGGGCGCGGTGATCCCCGCCTTCACGCCGGGCGAGCTGTACGGCGCGGTGCCCGAGCTGGCCGACATCTGCAACCTGACGACGAAGAAGATCTTCGGCATCTTCTCCGAGAACATGGCGATGGAGCAGTACATCACTCTCGCCAAGGCCATCGGGGAGGAGATCGCGAACGGGGCCCAGGGCATCGTGATCGGCCACGGCACCGACACGATGGGGCACACCGCCGCGATCCTCTCGTTCATGGTCCAGGATTCGCCCGTCCCGATCGTGCTCGTCGGCAGCCAGCGCTCCAGCGACCGCCCTTCGAGCGACGCCGCCCTCAACCTCATCCACTCGATCCGCACCGCGGCGTACGGCGACATCGCCGAGGTGATGATCTGCATGTTCGGGCCGACGTCGGACCGCTACGCGCTCCTGCACCGCGGCACCCGCTGCCGGAAGATGCACAGCTCCTACCGCAGCACCTTCCGCACGGTAGGGGCCATCCCCCTCGCGATGGTGAGCCGCGACAGTTTCAACTACCTCACCACCGACTACGCCAAGCGCGACCCTGCGCGCCGCGTCCGGGTGGACCCCGTCTACAACGACCGCACCACGATCCTCTACTACTATCCCGGGATGCACCCCGACCTGGTGGACGCTCTGGTCGAGAAGGGCTACAAGGGGATCGTCATCGCGGGGACGGGGCTCGGGCACGTCAACAAGCCCCTCTATCCGGCCCTGCAGCGCGCCGTGGCCGCCGGCGTCCACATCGTGATGACGGTGCAGACGCTGTGGGGGTACGTGCAGATGTACGTCTACGACACCGGCCGCGACCTCCTCGACCTTGGTGTCGTCCCGCTGGAGAACATGCTACCCGAGACGGCGCTGATGAAGCTCTCGTGGGTCCTCGGCCACACCGACGATCACGCCGAGGTGATGCGGATGATGCGCACGCCGATCAGCCACGACATCACGCCGCGGGAGCCGCACAACGGCTACCTCATCATGCAGGGCGGTCTGCCGGAGACCGAGGCGTTCATCCAGCAGCACTGGAAGTGACCGCGGCCGCCGCCGCCGCCCAGCACGGAGGTCTCGCGATGCACTCGTACCTGGCCCTCAAGGCCGTCCACGTCTTCGGCGTCATCCTCGTCGTCATCGGCGTCGCCGGGATCGCGGCGGACGCCGCCAGCGGACGGCCCAAGGCCGAGAACCCGGCGTCCCGCCTCCTCTCCATGCTGCATGGGTTGGGGCTGTTGATCGTCCTCCTCGCGGGGTTCGCGATGCTGGCGCAGGTGATGCGCACCCCCAGCATGCCGAGCCCGGCGTGGGCCACGACGAAGCTGGTGATCTGGGCGCTCTTCGCGGTCGGGGCGATGGTGCCGCGCCGCTGGCCGTGGACGGCGCGCGGGGTGCTGGTGGTGGGGCTGCCGCTCCTCGGTGCCGCGGCCGCCGTCGTGGCGATCCTCAAGCCGTACTGAGAATGGCGATGGCCACCACCGCGTGCGCGTCCTCCGCCGGCCGAAGTCCGGGCACGCCGCCGCGCATCATCGGGCTGGACGAGATCCGCGCGGCCCTCGCGGGCGTGGACCTCATCCCCGGGATCGAGGCGGCGTTCGTCGCCTACTCGTCGGGACGCGCGGTCGTCCCGCCGGTGGGGGAGCTGCTCCTCCCCGACATGCAGGCCGACGTCCACATCAAGTACGGCTACATCGCCGGCGCGCCGTACTACGTCATCAAGATCGCGTCGGGGTTCTACCTCAATACCGAGAAGGGCCTTCCCACCGGCAACGGGCTGATGCTGGTCTTCCGCCGTGATACGGGGGAGCTGGCGGCCATTCTCCTCGACGAGGGGCTCCTCACCGACCTGCGGACGGGCGCCGCCGGCGCGGTGGCGGCGAAGCACCTCGCGCCGGCGCGGGTGCGCCGCATCGGGATCGTGGGCTCGGGCACCCAGGCGCGCCACCAGCTCCGGATGCTGAAGACCGTCACCCCCTGCCGCGACGTCCTCGCGTGGGGCCGCCACCCCGAGCGGCTGACCCGCTACCGGGACGAGATGACGGCCGAGGGGTTCACCGTGGAGACCACGGCGGACGTGGGTGGGGTGCTGGCCGCGTGCGACCTCGTCGTGACGGCCACGGCCGCGCGCGCCCCCCTCCTGCTGCGTGACCAGCTGCGCCCCGGCACCCATATCACGGCCGTCGGGGCGGATTCGCCGGGGAAGCAGGAGCTCGATCCGCTGATCCTCCGCCGGGCGGACGTCGTCGTGGCGGACAGCGCGAGCCAGTGCCTCGAGCGGGGAGAGATCGCCCACGCCGTGCGCTCCCGCTGCCTGCGGCCCGACGACGTGGTCGAGCTCGGCGCCGTCATCGCGGGCACCGCCCGCGGACGCACCGGCCCCGAGGACATCACCGTCGCCGACCTCACCGGGGTGGCGGTGCAGGACATCGAGATCGCGCGCACCGTGCTGGAAGCCGTGCTGGCGGGAGAGCGGACGTGACCCGGCGCGCGCGCCTCGCGATGGCCGTGGTGGCGGTGGGAGTCGCGATGTTGGTCGTGGCGCGACGGGCGGCGCCGCCGCGCGAGATCCACTGGCGGAGCGCCGACACCGGCGCGTCCGTGGTGCCGCCGCCGCCCCTGGGCGCGCCCGTCGCCGGCACGCCCGCGGCGGCCCCGCGCGTCCTCCGGGTGGACTCCTCCGGCTGTGCGCCGGTGGAGGAGGCGGGCTTCGCAGCGACGCTGTCCCTCGACTCGGTGGCCCGCGCCCGAGGCATCCCCCTCGACCTGCTCGTCCGCGGGCTGCAGCTCCCCGCGGAGGTCCAGTCCTCGATGCCGTTGCGGGACTTGATGCGGAAGTACGGCTTCACCCTGCAGGACGTGCGCCGGGTGGTGGACGACTACTTGAAGCACTGCGAGTAGGGTCCCCTCAGGGCCGCACGCGCACCGGGGAGTAGCCGAGCCCGTCGGGCTCGTGGCCGACGTCGAAGCGCCGGATCACCACGCGGCTCCCCAGGTCGATCTCCACCACCTCGCCCATCGCCGACAGCGCCACGTACGCCACCGCGCTCCCGGGGGGAGCGAGGACGCCCACCGGCACCGCGCTCCGGGCGAACTGCTCGCCGAGGAGGGTCGGCACGGCGCGCATCGTGTCGAGGGGGAAGGCCACCGTTCCCACCGCCTGCCGGGTCGCCGCGTCGAAGATGTGGAGCTCGCTCGAGCGCGCCGCGTTCACGAGCACGCGCCGGCCGTCGGGGGTGAACTTCACGCGGATCGGGAAGTCGGCGCAGGGGAGCGTGGCGAGCGTGTCGAGCGTGCGCGCGTCGAGGACGCTCACGGTGTTGGCGGACCGGTTCACCGCCCAGACCTGGCGGCCGTCGGGGGAGATGGCCACGCCCTCCGTGCCCCGGCCGGTCTGGGTGACGCGCGAGGCGCCGGGGTGGCGCAGGTCCAGCTGCGTGACGCTGCCGCTGCCGATGTTCCCGACGTACGCCCACCGCCCGTCGGGGGAGACCGCGATCATATGCGAGGTCTCCTGCCCGGTGGCGATGGCGCGCCCCACCGTCCAATGTCGCGCCTCCACCGGGATCACCGCGCGGGCGGTTTCGGAGGTGACGAGGACCGTTTGCCCGTCGGGCGTCCAGGCGAGGCCGTGGGGCCGCTGGACGCCGAGCTCCACGGTACGGACGACCGCCCCGCGCCGCACGTCGATCAGCGTGAGCGTGTGCCCGGGCGCCTGCGGCTCCCCGTAGTTGGAGACCACGGCCCAGCGCCCTCCCGGCGCCACGGCGACCTCGTGCGGCCCCGCGCCCGTCTGCAGCACCCCCACGACGCGCCCTTCCGGGAGGTCGAGGAGGGTGATGGTGGCGTCGCTCTTGTTCGCGACGAGCAGGGTGCCCGACGGACCCTGCGCCCCGAGCGCCTGCGCCGCGAGGAGAGTGACCAGAAACGCCAGTACCAAGGAGTGTGCAGACGCGCAGACGCGCAGTGGTGCGCAGTGCATCGGGGACGGGAGCTTCGCAGTCCTCGCTCGCATCACGGTGGCGTCCCTTGGAACAGTGGGCCTGTGGCTGACGGCGGCGTCAGGACGCACTAGTTTGCGGTACGGGGCGGGTCTGCGGAAGGGAGCGGATATGAACTGGCCGTTCGCGCACCTCTGGGATGAGGCGCTCACCTACGAGCGGTTCGTGCGGGAATCGAAGCAGCACTGCGAGATGTGGACCGGCGTCTACCGGACGGCGCGCATCCCCGACGCCCTCGTCGCCGAAGCGGCCGCCCTCGGCCGCGGCTTCCGCCTCCTCGCCATCGTCGAGGACTGGTGCGGCGACGCCAGCAACACCGTCCCCATCGTGGCGCGATGGGCGGAGCGGGTGCCCGGCATCGAGCTGCGTCTCCTGCGACGCGACGAGCACACCGACCTCATGGATGCCTACCTCACCGGGACCTCGCGCGCGATCCCCATCGTCGTCGTCCTCACCGCCGAGATGGAGGAGATAGGCCGCTGGGGCCCCCGTCCGTCCGAGCTGCAGGAGTGGGTGATGGAGCGGAAGCGCAGCGGCGCGGGGAAGGAGTTGTACCCCGAAGTCCGGAAGTGGTACGCCCACGACAAGGGGGAGAGCACCCTCCGCGAGATCCTCGCGGTGATGGCCGGGTCCTAGCGGGCGTTCGGCGCACCGGGGCCGCCCCGCCGCGCCACTGCCGCTCCGGCCGCCTCCGCGATATACTCTAGTGATTCACTCGTCATTCCCGTTCTTCTCGCAGGAGGGTGTCCCGATGCGGATGATTTCTGCCGCCGTCCTGGCCGCCGTGGGCCTGGTCGTGCCGGCGCTGCGCGCGGAGGCGCAGGCCGCTCCCGCGGTACCGCCGCCGCTCGAGGTGGGAGCGGTGGCCCCCGACTTCGCCCTGCCGGGCAGCACGCGGTTCGGGCTGCTCCAGCAGCCGGTCCGGCTCAGCGACTACCGGGGGAAGACGGTGGTCCTCGCCTTCTTCTTCCGCGCCCGAACGCGTGGCTGAACGGTCCAAATGAACGCGTACCGTGATCAGTACGCGCAGATCTTCAAGGGTGGACGGAACGTGGTGCTGATCGCCATCAGCGCCGACGCGGACACGATGCAGGCGTCCTGGGCGCGGGACTCGGAGTTCCCGTTCCTCTTCGCCAGCGACACCGCGATGGCGGTGGGGCGGCAGTACGGCGCCTTCCTCCAGCGGCCGAACCTGGCCATCGACAACCGCAACCTCTTCGTCGTGGGGCCGGACGGGAGGATCGCCTATCGCGCGGTGCCCTTCCGCGAGGTGGACCCCTCGGCGTACACGGAGCTCGGCGCCGCGATCGCGCGGCTCGTGCCGGCGGATTCCACGCGGGGCGGGAACTAGCGGGGTCGGCGAGCCCGACGGCGGGGCGGGAACGGGACGGGCCCGGCGCGCTGCCGGGCCCGTCGTGCGTCCGCGAACGGTGCGCCGCGCGAAGCCGGCTCAGAAGCTCGTGGAGAGCGCCAGCGTCACCGTGCGGAGGTTCGGGAAGGTGTAGGGTTCCACGGCGTTCGGCGTGTAGGCCGATTGCGGTCCGCTCGCGATCCCGACCTCGGGATCGAAGCCGCGGAATCGGGTGATCGTGAAGACGTTCCGGCCGATGACGCTGACGTCCCAGTTCCCGACTCCCGCGATGCCGCCGAGGTGCCAGGACACCGACAGCTCGCGCAGCTTCGCGAAGCTCGCGTCCTCGACGGTGCCGTTGTACGGATCCAGCGTCTGGTACAGCCCCCCGATCCCGGCGCCGGACTCCGGCGGCCCCGACCGGTAGTAGTAGCCGATCGGCTTCGCCAGCGCCGGGTCCACGCCCCGCTGCTCCACGTCACGGGCGGTGAGGTCGAGGTACGCCATGTGGCGGGGGAGATTCCACAGCTTCCGCCCGATCACGGCTTCGAGCAGCGCGAAGACACGCAGGCGACGCCACCGCAGGTCCTGCGACACGGAGAAGTGCCAGTCGGGAAGCGCGCTTCCCAGAGGCACCATCTGGCGGGCACCGATGCTGTCGCGATAGGAGATCGGCATCCCCCAATTGAGTTGGACGCCCCACGGCGCCGCCGCCGCCGGGAGCGCGGTCATCCAGAGGTTCCTGGCAAGGCCGTCGCCGGTGCTGAAGGCGTTCCCCGCCCGGTCCTTGCCTACCCACACCAGGTAGCCGTCGCTGTTCACCTGGAACGCGGAGTTGGCGGTGCCGCAATCGGCGCTGAAGGGCGCGGGGAGCTTGCCGCAGTCCGCCGCCCCGTGCAGGACGTAGTAACCGTACAGGGTCCCGAAGCGCTCGCCTTCCCTGGCGACCATGTACGATATGCCGGGTTGCACGCCGGCGTACCCGTAGCTGAACGGCGGCACGTCGAGCTTGCCGAACACCGCGCGGGAGCGGTCGTAGTTGAAGCGCCACGCCCACGTGAGGTCCCGGGTGGAGACGATGGGGATGTGGACGGACATCTCCCACGTCGTGTTTCGCAGCGAGCCGATGTTCGCCAGCGCCCACCGGGAGAAGCCGGTCCCGGCCGCATAGGGGACGCTGGTGATGAAGTCCGAGGTCACCGACCGGGCGTACGTGACGTCCACCCCTACGCGGTGGAACAGCTCGAGGTCCGCGCCGATCGCGCGCTCGGTGACCGTTTGTCCCCGGAGATCCGGCGACGCTGTCACGCCCGCGAGGAGGTCCTGGCTCGACACGGCGTATCCGGGCACGCTCCCCGTCCTCCCGAGCGAGGCGCGTAGGGAGAACTCCCCCACCGACGCCGTCAGCGGCCACCACCGCTCCGCGGACATCCGATACGCGAAGGCGGCGCGCGCGAGCGTGGCGTGCGGGTGCTGCTCGCCATAGCTGTAGCGATCGCGCCGGAGGAGAAGGTCCGCGACGTACCGGCCCTTGTACGTGACGCTCGCCCCTCCGGATAGGCCCGTCAGCCTCTGTGAAGCCTGCACCGTCGTGTAGCCGCTCCAGGTGGTGTCGGGGGGCAGGCCTCCCGTCCGCTGGCTCAGTCGCCACTGGTCGTCCCGGACGGTCGCCTCGTGTCGCTCGGTCAGGACGCGGATGGTCCACACCGTCGAGATCTCGGTGCCGAAGCTCCGTCGCACCGTGACGTCGAGGGCGGCACTGCGGGTCTCGTCCCGCCACCGGACGACCTCGGCTTCTCCGGAGACGGAGGGCCACACGTAGCCGGGGGTGCGGAATCCCGGCTGCACGGCGTAGTCCCACCGGTCCGTGCGGCGGTCGTAGCCGGCGCTTCCCTCGACGTCCAGCCACGGGACAGGCGCCCAGCGGAGGTTCGCGCCGCCGAGCACCCGCTCGGTCGTGAGTTCGTCCGTGACGCCGTTGCCGGTCGTGTACAACAGGGGATTGGGGGTCCACATCCCGCCAGTCAGGATGTTCGGCCTGGCGTACAGCCTGCCGAGGGAATCCCGCGCGAGGAGGTTCGCCGAGGCCGGCTGCTGTGTGATCGCGTAGAAGAGACTGCCGCCGTTCTCCTGGTCGAAACCGTCGGCGCGGTCGCGACCGTAGAAGGAACGGAACGCCAACGAGAGCGAGCTGCCCAGGCGCTGATCGAGGTTCAGGCGCGCCGTGTACCGGGTGGCGCCGTCGAGGGAACGGAGCGAGCTGCGCTCCCGCGTCTGCGAGGCGCTGGCGTAGTACGCCGTGCCGCCGACGCGCCCCGCGATGTCGGCGCTCGAGTGGACGAACGGCGCGCTCCGCGTCACCTCACGCGCGACGTCGTAGACCGGGGTGGGCCAGTACCGTGACACGAAGGTCTGCCGCAGCTCCGCGGGCGTGAGGACCTCGGTGGGGTCGAGCACGAGCGGCGCAGGGGTCGCCGCGGAATCCCCGGAGACGCCGTTCACGCGTGCGGTCTCCGCGGCCCAGTCGAGCGTCCGCGCGCACAATGGCTCGGTCGCGTCGGCGATACAGAACCGCCCGCCCGTGGCATCCATCAGGAGCGCGTGCTGGCGGGCCAGTGGGAACCCCCGCTCGATGTCGTTGGCCCCCATCTCGGAGCGGAAATGGACGCCGAAGGCGCGAGTCGAGGGCGCGCCCGACTTGGTCGTGACGTTGATGACGCCGTTCGCCGCGCGCGAGCCGTACTGCGGCGCAGCGGCGGAGCGCGTCACGACGTCGATGTGGTCGATGTCCTGCCCGTCGATCGCCGGCATTCCGCTATAGACGAGGACGCCATCCACGATGTACAGCGGCACCTGCGAGATGCCCGACGCGTCCAGCGACCGGATGCCGCCGAGGAGGGCGCCGGGCGAGGCGCCGGGCCGGCCGCTGGCGCCGACGACGAGCGCGCCGGGCATGCGGCCCGCGAGCTGGCGCAGGGGGTCGAGTTCGGGAAGGGGCAGGTCGGCCGTCTCGAGCCGGGTCACGGGGACGGGCGTCGCGGCCGGTGGCGCCCCGTCCGGTCGCGTGGCAATCGCCGGCTCGGGGCCATGCCCGTCGGGGAGCAGGCGAACATCCACGTCCTCGACGCCGCTCCTGACAAGGACCGATCGGTCCTCCGGGAGGAACCGGGCGCTTCGGAAGTGGAGCACGACCGTCTGGCCGTGCATTCGGGCGGCGGGGATGCTGACGACGTACGTCCCGCTCGCACTCGTGACCGTCTGGATGGCCAGCTCCGGAGCGAGCACGTGCACGGACTCGAGGGGCTCGCCGCGTTCCGAACGCACGGTCCCACGGATCACCGCGTCCTGCGCCCCGGCGACGCCGGTCGCGCCGGCCACGAGTGCGAGGAGTGCGCCGGCGAATCGCCGGATGGCGGGTATGGCGGGTAGAGTACGGTCCACGGATTCCCCTTCGGCGGATGCCGGCGAAGACGGCCGTGGCCCAAACTGTGATGCCCGGAGTGACGCGGCAACCCGATGTGCGCGCCGCTCGCGGGGAAGGAACTCCGAATCAGTTGTTCGGGATGAAGTAGGGGTGCTGGGGCGAGTGGCGCGAGTCTAGCGCGTGACGCGCGCCAGCGCCGCCTCGAGGTCCTGGTCGGGACCGACGCCGGTGTAGGCGACCTTCCCCTCGCGGTCGAGGATGACGACGTAGCTCGTGGCCGGCGCGTCGAAAGCGCGCACCGCGCTCCCGCGCCCGTCCCAGAGCACGCGTGCCGCCGGGAGGGGGTGCGCGTCCACGTGCCGCTTCACCGACGCCGGGGTCTGGTTCACCCCCACCGCGACGACGACGAAGTCCACTTGGCTCTCGTGGCGACGGAACGCCGCGCGCATCCGTGGCTCGAGCGCCGCGCAGTTGGTGCACCAGGTCGCCCAGAACTCGAACAGCACGGGCTTGTGGCCGATGTTGGGCGCGAGATCGGCCGGGTGCCCGTCGAGGTCCTCGAGCTGCACCGGGCGCACCACGGTGCCGGTGGCGAGGCCGACCTGCTCGTCCTGCGCCCGCGCCACGGTGGGCAGCCCGGCCGCGCCGATGGCGAGCATCGCCACGAACCCCGCGGCAAGCCGCCTCTGACGGCTGACGGCCGATGGCTGATGGCGTCTCATAGCACCTTCCCCATCTGCACGAAGTAGTACTCCGCCATGGCCAGCAGCACGACGCCCGCCAGGCGCTTCACCCACACCATCCACCGCCCCGCGCGCGGCAGCGAGGCCGCGGTCCCCGAGAAGAGCCCCACCACCACGAGGAGCGCCGTCATCCCCAGGGAGAAGACGAACAGGTACGCGAACCCCAGCGGGGCGCTCCGCGTCGTGCCCACCCACGTCAGCACCGCCGCGAACGCCGGGGCGCCGCAGGGCGCCGCCACCAGCCCGGAGGTCGCCCCCATCGCGAACACCCCTGTGTACGACCCGCCCGCGAACCGCCCCGCCCACGCCACCAGCCGTTGCGGCGCCGCGAGGGGGAAGACGTCCAGGAGTGCTAGCCCGAACACCAGAAGAAGGTTCCCGGCCACGAACCGCGCCCACGGGTTGGCGCTCACCGTGCCGAAGAGGGAGCCGGTCATCCCCGCCAGGAGCCCGAGGGTGGCGTAGAGGAGCGCGAGGCCGAGGGCGTAGGTCAGCGTCAGCCCCACGCGCCGCCGCCAGTCGTAGTGTTCCCCTTGGCGTCTTGGCGTCTGGCTTCCTGCGAGTATCCCTGCGGTAATCGGGATCATCGGATAGACGCACGGGGTGAGGCTCGTCGCGAGGCCAGCGAGGAAGAGCGCACCGAAGGCGGCGACCGGATGGCCGGAGAGGCTCGCCGAGAGCTGGGCGAAAAGGACGACCGGCATGGCGAGGGGCACGAGGGCAAGCTAGCCGGGGGCGTTGGTGCGGGCCAGCGCCGTAGAGGACGCGGGCGCCCCATGACCCGGGGGCCGCCGGCCCTGCGCGGACCGCTCAGTACGCGAGGGCCAGCGCGGTCGTGAAGGTGAAGTGTGCGTCGGGGCTCCAGCCGACGTCGAAGCCGAAGAAGCCCCCGCGGCCGATCTGGAGGCGTGTCCCGACGCCGCCGCCGGCGTGCAGGTGGTCGGGCGCGAACTTCTCGCCGTCCATCCACACGCGGCCCACGTCGGCGAAGACGAGGAACCAGAGGCGCACCGGCGTCGTCGGCGTGACCCAGAAGTCCCAGTAGCGGTGGCGCCAGTCCACGCTGAGGAGCGCCTTGTTCGGCGCCGTGAACCGCCCCGGGAGGTGCGCGCGCAGCGACGTCTCCCCGCCGAAGCCATCCTCAGGACGCCAGCTCGTCATCCGCTCGTCCGACACGTAGAAGGGGATGGCGCCGCGCGAGACCTCCACGCTCTGCCGGAACGCGAGCGACGTGAACTCGAAGATGGGCACGAACTCCCGGAGGGCGAGGGCGTAGCGGGTGTAGGCGAGCTTCCCGATCCCCCCCCGGACCCCGCGGGCCGCGAGCGCCTCGACGAAGATCCCCTTCGACGGGGACGCCTCCTCGTCGCGCGTGTCGAAGAGAAGCCCGCCGCGCACCTCGAGCCCGTCGCTGGCGCCGGTGTCGAGGGGCACGCCGGAGGCGAGGTCGTCGGCGAGCTTCGAGCGCCGGTCGGCGAAGGGCCGCGCCCGATAGTGCCGGTACTGCGCACCCACGAGGAGGTGGAGCGGTCCCGCGATCCGCCGGCGCACCGCGACGAGGGCGGTGGAACGGAGCAGGGAGTAGGTCGAGTACGCTTCGCCGTACCGGTTGTCGAGGGAGTCGGCCACCTTGCTGCGGTTCCCGAGACCGAAGAACGGCGCACGCTGCTCCCGGAGCGAGCCGGCCAGCAGCAGGAGCCGCCACCCCCGCCATCGCCCCTGTTCGTCGAAGACGATCTGCGCACCCCGTGTGCCACTGGTGGAGATGATGGCGGACGGCTCGATCGAGATGCCGACGGGGATGGGCCCCGGCGGCGCCGACTGACGCCACCCGCCCGTGAGCGAGGCGCCAAGCCCCTCGAGCGCGTTGTAGGTGGGGAAAGGAAGGAGGTAGTAGCTCCAGTAGTCGCTGCTCGGCGCCGGACGGCGGCGGTGGGTCGTGTCGGCCGCTGGCTGAGCCGGCCGCCGCCCCGCGGGCGCGGCGGGACGTCCGCCCGCCTGGGCCCGCACCGCGGGCGCGAGCGCGAGCACGAGCGCCGCGAGCCCAAGGAAGACTCGCGGCGCCCGGTGCGCCCCTGTGCTCACGGTCGTGGCGGTCGCCATGACGATGGCGGTGTGCGGTCCGTCGGTGCGCGGTGCGCGGATCCCCCTACCGCTGCGGCGGTCGCTCGAAGAGGTGGGCGCCGTCCACCAGCCGTGCCTCGGCGCCGTCGCAGACGGCGAAGCGCGCGCCGGCATAGAGCCCCGCGCCGCCGAACTGCCCGCGCTTGTTGATCGCGTAGAAGTTGAGGTCGAACTTCGGCTTCCCGTCGGGGCCGATGAGCCGCGCCTCCGACGTCGCCATCACGCGGCGCAGCGTCTCGAGGCAGGCGTCGGTCGGCGTGAGCCCGCGCCGCATCCCCTCCACGGTCATGAAGCCGCCGCACACCTTGATGTTCGACTCGCCGCGACCCGTCGAGCCCGCCGCGCCGATGTCGTTGTCGGTGTACTGCCCCGCGCCGACGATCGCGGAGTCGCCCACCCGTCCGGGGATCTTCCACGCCAGCCCGCTGGTGGTCGTCGCCGAGGAGATCTCGCCCCGCGCGTTGATCGCGTCGCAGTTGATCGTCCCCGTCGGCCGGCTCGCCGCGGTCCAGAGCTGCTCCCCCGCCGGCACGTCGAGGTAGTCGTCGTTGGGGCTCAGGTTCGCCCGCCAGCGGAGCCACGCCTGCCGCGAGGCTTCGGTGAGGAGGTTCTCGACCTGGAAGCCGTACGAGAGGGCGAAGCGCTGCGCCCCCTCGCCGACCAGCATGATGTTGTTGGTGTACTTGAGGACCAGCTTCGCCACCTCGCTCGGCGTCTTGATCCCCTCGAGGCACCCGACCGCGCCCGCCCGCTTGGTGGGGCCGTGCATGCACGACGCGTCGAGCTGCACCACGCCGTCGGCGTTCGGCAGCCCGCCGTAGCCCACCGACTGGTCGTTCGGGTCGAGCTCCTGGATCTTCACCCCCTCGACCGCCGCGTCGAGGGTGTCCATCCCCTGCTGGATCAGGTCGTAGGCGCGCTGCACGGCGCGCATCCCGTTGGCCGAAGCGACGACGCACGGGCGCGCGTCTTGGGAGCGGCGAAGGAAGGGCGCTGGGAAGCCGGCGGCCTCCGCGGGCCGCGCGGACGCGGAGGCGAGGGCCCCCACGATCGGCACGGCGGCGGCGCCGCTCTTCACGAAGTCCCGGCGGGTCAGGTGTTCGCTCACGGATGCTCCAGAGTCGTGGTCGAGGCCGGTGAAGCTATCGCGCGCCCACGGGGACGGTAAGCGCGCCGAAGCGCGCATCGGGATCGAGGGTGTAGCGGGCGTCCACCATCCTCACCACGAGGCCCGCGGGGCCCCGCTCCACGAGGTAGAAGGGGAAGCGGGCCCACTGGACGAAGGCCTCCCCGCCCGGCGTCCGCGCGGCCCGAACGACCTCGGGCGCGCGGTCCCCCTTCGCGACGAGGCTCCCCTGCGCCGCGAAGCGCGGGCGCCGGAGCCAGTCCACCGTCCCGAGGACGTATCCCGTCCCGATGTCGGCGACGATCTGCCGGCGGAAGGGCGTCAGCGGCTCGGGCCCC
>Ga0207932_1000123_pt1 | contig 25509 bp, 20 predicted proteins | sample NGESurdeep092012_FD_184480 | JGI IMG/M metagenome (GOLD analysis project Ga0207932, IMG submission 184480) | Arctic peat soil microbial communities from Barrow, Alaska - NGEE Surface sample 415-2 deep-092012 (SPAdes) | ecosystem: Environmental > Terrestrial > Soil > Wetlands > Peat ...
TCCGCCGCGCGCCCGCCGACATCTTTCCGACGCTCGCCGTTCCCGTCGTGTACGTGCTGCAGCCGTACGCGGGCATGACGCCGTCGCAGATGGAGAGCCAGTTCATCTATTACTACGAATACCATTTCCTGTACGTCGCCGGCGTGGAGCACGTGGAGTCGCAGTCGATGCAGGGGCTCGGCGTCGTGAAATTGTATTTTCATCCCGGCACCGACATCGCACAGGCGATGGCGCAGGTGACGGCGATGGCGTTCCGCGCGACGTCGTTCATGCCGCCGGGGACTCTACCGCCGTTCATCGTACGATTCGACGCCGGTTCGATTCCCATCGGCCAGCTCGTGTTCGCCAGCGCGACGCGCAGCGAGTCGGAGGTGCAGGACGCGGCGCTCAACCGTGTGCGGCCGCTGCTCGCGACGCTCCCGGGCGTATCGGCGCCGCCGCCCTCCGGTGGAAAGGTCCGCACGATCGTGGTGTATCTGGATCCGGATCGCATGCGCTCGCGGCGGTTGTCGCCGGATGACGTCGCGGCGGCGATCGGCCGGTCCGACGCGATGCTCCCGGCCGGCAACATCCGCATCGGCGACCAGACGACGATGGTCGAGACGAACGCCATGATCCGCGCGCCCAAGGAGCTGGAGAGCGTGCCGATCCGCACCGGCGCCGGGCCGACGGTGTTCGTGCGCGACGTGGCGCGCATCGAGGACGGCGCCGACATCGTCTACAACGTCGCGCTCGTCGATGGCCGCCGCGCCGTGTACATGCCCGTGACGAAGCGCGCCGACGCGTCGACGCTCGACGTCGTCAACGCGGTGAAGGCCGCCCTCCCGGCAATGCGAAAGCAGCTTCCCGACGGCGTGGAGCTCCGCTTCGCGTTCGACCAGTCTCCCTACGTCACGTCGGCGATCTCATCTCTCGTGGAGGAAGGCGCGCTCGGCGCGATCCTCACCGCCTTGATGGTGCTGGTGTTCCTTCGCAACTGGCGGAGCGCCACCATCGTCACGATCACGATCCCGCTCTCAGTCCTCGCGGCGTTCGTCGCGCTCCGCGCAGCCGGCCAGACCGTGAACATCATGACGCTCGGAGGCCTCGCGCTCTCCGTCGGAATCCTGGTGGACGAAGGAACCGTCACCATCGAGAACATCCACGCGCACCTGGCGCGGGGACAGCCGGCGGCGCGGGCCGTGCTCGACGCGATGCGCGAGGTGATGGCGCCGAAACTGCTCGCGACGGTGTGCGTGGTCGCGGTGTTCATCCCGGCGTTCTTCATGACGGGGATCGGCGGGTCGCTGTTCCCGCCGCTCGCGCTCGCGGTCGGGTTCGCGATGGTCGCGTCTTTCCTCATCTCGAACACGCTGGTGCCGGTCCTCTCCGTCTGGATGCTCGGCGGCCGGGCGGACACACATGAGGCCCCCGCCTGGTTCGAGCGCTTCCGCCGGTGGTATGCGCCGGTCGCCGCGTGGTCGGTCGCGCACGCGCGTCGCGTGACGGCGGCATACATCGTGGTCGCGGTGCTCGCCGTCGTTCCCGCGATCTGGCTCGGCTCGGAGCTGTTCCCGCGCGTCGACGCGGGGCAGCTTCGCGTGCGCGTCCGGGCGCCGGCAGGCACGTCGCTCGAGCGGACGACGGCGATCGTGCAGGCGGTCGAAGGCGAGATTCGCGCCGAGGTCGGTGACAATTTCGTAGAGACATCGGTCGCAAACATCGGAAATCCCGCGTGGAACTATCCGATCAATGGTATCTACCAGTCGAACACGGGACCGCAGGACGCCGAACTGCTCGTCGCGTTGCGTAGCGGAGCGCGGGCGTCGGTGTTCGAGCTGGAGGAGCGCCTGCGCGCGCGGTTCGCCGCATCGCACCCCGACGTCCGGTTCTCGTTCGAGGCCGCGGACATCGTGTCGCGCGTCCTGAACTTCGGCGCGCCGACTCCGATCCAGGTTGCGGTCTCGGGACGTGATCTCACCCAATCGCGCCGGTATGCGGAGTCGGTCGCGGCGCGCCTCCAGGAGATCCCCAACCTGCGCGACGTGCAGCTGCCGCTCGCATTGGACTATCCCGTCACGCGCGTGGACGTCGATCGCGAACGCGCGGGACAGCACGGCCTGAGCGGCCAGGACGTCTCGCGCGCGGTGCTCGCCGCCACGGCGTCCACCGTGCTCACGACACCGCTCTTCTGGATCGACCCGAAGAGCGGCACCCCGTATCGCGTGGCGCTTCGCGTGCCGGAAAACAGCCTGCGCTCGAACGCGGAACTGTTGAACCTCCCGGTGGGACGGGGCGACGACCCGACCCTGCTCAGCGACGTCGCGTCGGTGTACGCGACGTCGGCGCCGGGCGCGATCGATCGCATCAACAGCCAGCGTGCGGTGACCGTGACCGCGAACCTGGCGGGAAGCGACCTCGGCGGCGCCGGCCGCGCCGTGTCGCGTGCGCTCGCCTCGTTGCCGGCACCTCCGGCGGGAACGACCGTTTCCGTCCGCGGCCAGGTGGAACAGATGTCGGAGACGCTGAACAGCCTGGAAGGCGGACTCGTCCTCGCGGTGATCGTGGTCCTCTTGTTGCTGACCGCTTCGTTCCAGTCGGTGCGCGCGCCGCTGGCGGTCATCGCCGCGACGCCGGCCGTGCTTGGCGGAGTCGTGCTCATCCTGCTGGCCACGCGAACCACCATCAACGTGCAGTCGATGATGGGCGCCGTGATGTGCATCGGCGTGTCCGTGGCAAATGCCGTACTGCTCGTGACGTTCGCGCGCGAACGTCAGGCCGCGGGCGATAGCGCGGCCGAGGCGGCCGTCGCCGCCGCGGTCTCGCGCCTGCGGCCGATCCTGATGACGAGCGGCGCAATGATCGCCGGTATGATGCCGATGGCGCTCGCGATCGGCGGGGGCGGCGCACAATCGGCCCCGCTCGGCCGCGCGGTGATCGGCGGACTGTTCGCCGCGACCATCGCGACTCTCTTCTGCATCCCAGCCGTATACACTTTGCTCGCGGGGACGCGCGGCGCTCTGCCGACGTCGCTCGCCCCGGAGGACGTGACGCCATGACCCGCACACGCACACGCGCCCGCACACGCACACTCGTTGGCGCTTTCGCGCTCGCCGCCGCCGCTTGCGGCAGCGGCACACCGGATTCGACGAACGCCACCGGCGCGAAAGGCGCGCAGGCGAAACCGGCAGTCACGGGCGACCCCGCCGTGGTGAGCCGGAGTTCGCTCGACGTGGTTCAGCACCTGCAGGGCGAACTCGCGCCGTTCCAGGCGGTGGATGTCTACGCTCGGGTCGCCGGCTACGTGCGCGAGATTGGAGTAGATCGCGGTTCGCTGGTTCGCGGCGGCGACGTGATCGCCCGCCTCGACGCTCCCGAACTTGCGCAGCAGCGGACCGAGGCGCAGGCAAGGCTGCTCTCGAGCATTCAGACGGCACAGCGTCTGCACGCGGCGGCGCGGACCGAGGGCGCCGTTTCCGCGCACGAGCTGGAGATCGCGGACGCCACCGTGCGGGCCGACTCCGCGCGAACCGATGCACTGCGAGACATGGAATCGTATCTGGTGGTTCGTGCTCCGTTCGACGGCGTCGTCACCGAGCGGCGCGTGCATCCCGGCGCGCTCGTGGGACCGTCGCAGGGTGGCGGCGGCGGACTGGTGCGCGTGGAAGATCATTCAAGACTGCGCCTCACCGTTGCCGTGCCGGAACAGCTCGCGGGCGTCGCGCCGGCCGGACGTGATGTGCCGTTCACTGTGAGCGCGTGGCCGGGCGAGACGTTTCGCGGCCATGTCTCACGAGTTTCGGGAACGGTCGACACCCACACGCGCACGATGGCCGTCGAACTCGACGTCATCTCGGGCGGCAAGCTCACACCGGGGATGTACGGCGACGTGGCGTGGCCCGTGTCGCGCCGTTCGCCGTCGCTGTTCGTCCCCCCGGGCGCGATCGTGCAGACCACGGCGCGCACTTACGTGATTCGCGTGCGCGGTGGGAAAGCGGAACTCGTGACTGTTTCGCGCGGCGTGGCCGGAACCGATCTCGCAGAGGTATTCGGACCGCTCGCGGCCGGAGATACGGTGCTCAAGCGCGGAGTGGATGACGTGGCGAAAGGTGATGCGGTGGTGCTTCGGCCGCAGGCCGCGCCGACAAAGGCGGCTGCAAAATAAGGCAGCGAGTTGACCTTTTTCTGCTGGTCGGTGATCCGCGCGAGAATCAATCCGGGCAACGAACCGCCCCACACGGTGCGCCGCCCGGACTGATTTTCCAACACAAGTCCGACCAACAGAAAACAGTCAACCGCTGTATGCCGTCCTAGAACCCAACCCCGGCCAAGAGCATGAAGCTTCTGGGCTGATAGTTGTTCGTGTTGCTCACCGTGCCATAGTTCAGATTCGTCAGTCCGTACACGTACCGCCCCTGAACGGACACAATGTGGCCCAGCTTGACGCCCGCGCCGATCACGCCGGCATATGTGACCTTCGGACGTCCCGACGGGCAGTTACCGCCCTCGCAGCCCAGCTCGAACGATGCCTGCGGGCCGACGAATGCGAACGGGGTGATCATATCATTCGGGATCGATAGCCGAAGGTACACCGGCACGTCGATGTAGTTGAGTTTCGATGAACTCCCGGTGAGCGAACTCGTGAATCCGCGCTGCGCGTACAGCCCGTTGATGCCGAATCCGACAACGCCGCCGCTCTCGGCCGCGAGGCCGACCGCAAAACCGGAGTTCGCCTTCAACTCACCCGGCGACACGCCGTTGGGCGGCACGTTGCCCCACGATAGCCCGCCGAGGATGCCAAAACCCTGCGCGTTTGCGGCAGCGGGCAACGAACAGAGTGACGCGAATGCAATGACGATCAATGACCGTTTCATGAGAACCTCCGTAAGTGTGTACAGCCTTCGGCGACTATTTCGCCAGCTTGGTGATCTTCTCGCCGGCCTCGACCAGCTTCCCGCCCGCCTTTTTCGTCTGTTGGCGCGCCTTCTCGGCCGCGGCGTGTGCGACGTCGTTGGCAGAGTCGATGATCTTACCCGCCAGTTTTTCGGCCCCGTCCACGGCCTTGTCGGCCAGCATTCCGGCGCCATCCTTCGCCTTGTCGGCCAGCTTCTCGGCCCCGCCCTTCGCCTTGTCTGCCAGCTTCTCGGCCCCGCCCTTGGCCTTGTCGGCCAGCGAGTCGAGCTTGTGATTGAGCTTCTTGATCTGGGTAGACATCCGAATCTCCTGAAGGAATGACGATGCCGCCGCGATCACGGCACGCTGGGAGGCATCCGTGAATTCGGTGCCCGCATTGGAAGCGTAGCCGGAGGGTTCGCCAGCGACCATCGCGCGAACGGCGTAGGCCGTCGAGGTGAGGATCACGCGATTCCAGCGCCGGAACCGCCGTGTGGTGCGCCGCCGGTGGACGCTGACCTTACAGTGCGACACCTTTGTGGCTCATCCGGTTCCATCTCAGAGGATATTTGTGATGTCGATCGCAACCCGCCGTAACCGCCACATCCGTCGAATTCGCCGCGCGTTTCTCGCGCTCTCCGTGATTCCCGCCGCCGCGTTCTCGCAAGGGCGAGGAGGCGGAGGGCGCGGACAGGCGCCGCCGCCGCTGCAGTTCCAGATGATGGGGCCGTCGTTCGGCGGCCGCGTGGCGTCGATCGCGGGCGTGCCGGGCGACCTGCGGGTCTGGTACATCGGCGCGGCCTCCGGCGGCGTGTGGAAATCGACTGATGACGGCAACACCTTCTCGCCGGTCTTCGACAAGCAGACCGCGATGGCAATCGGCGCGCTTGCCGTGTCGGCATCGGACCCGAACATCGTCTGGGCGGGCACCGGAGAGGCGTGGGCGATTCGCGACGTGGACGTGATGGGCGACGGCATCTACAAGTCCACCGACGCCGGCGCCACATGGACGAACTCCGGACTCGGCGACGTCGGGCGCATCGGAAGGATCCTCGTGCACCCGACGAACCCGAACGTCGTGTACGTGTGCGCGCTCGGCCGCGGCACCGGCCCGCAACAGGAGCGCGGCGTCTATCGCACGACGGACGGCGGGCGGAACTGGCAGCGTGTGCTCTTCGTCGACGAGAACACCGGATGCTCGGGCCTGACGCTGGACGCACACGATCCCAATACGTTGTTCGCGGGCATGTGGCAGATGGTGATGCACACCTACGCGATGTACAGCGGCGGGCCGTCGAGCGGGATCTACGTGTCGCATGACGCGGGCACGACGTGGACCCACGTCGTGCATCCCGGACTGCCCAAGTCTCCGCTCGGGAAGATCGACGTCGCCATCGCGCCGACGGATTCGAAACGCGTGTACGCGCTCATCCAGACCGCCGACCAGGGCTCGGTGTGGCGCTCGGACGACGGCGGCGTGACGTGGAAGGCCGTGAACTGGATGCGCGCGCTCATCGGGCGTGCGGGCTACTACATCAACATCAAGGTGGGAACCGGCGATGCGAACGAAGTGTTCATCGCAAACAGCAGCTTTTTCCATTCGAACGACGGCGGCATGACGTTCGCCACCATGCCATGGGGCGGCGACAACCATGACATCTGGATCGACCCGAAGAATCCGGATCACATCGGACTGACGGACGACGCGGGCGCACGCGTCTCCACCGATCACATGCGCACGTCGATCACGGTCACACTCCCGATCGGACAGATGTATCACGTGGCGGTTGACACTCGCGCGCCGTACTGGATCTATACGAATCGCCAGGACAACAGCACGATGCGCGGGCCGAGTGACGTGCCCGAGGCGCTGCCGACGACCGGCGGCCACGCGGCTCCGCCCGCGGGCGCGGGCCGGGGAGGTCGTGGTGGCGGCGCAGCCGGAGGCGCCGGGGCCGCCGGGGCCGCCGGGGCCGCCGCGCCCGCGACGGGCGGCCGCGGGGCCGCAGCAACGGACACGACGGCCGGCGGTCGCGGTGGCCGCGGCGGCGCGCCCGATATCGCGGGCGCCGTGGGATTCGGAGGCGGCGGCGGAGGTGGTGGACGCGGCTTCGGCGGCTCAACCTGGGAGCGCGCGCTCGGCGGATGCGAATCGGGATTCACCATTCCCGACTACACCGACCCGAACATCATCTGGGCCTCGTGCTACGGCAGCACGGTCACGCGCTACGACGCTCGCACCAAGCGTGCGCGTTCGGTGAGCCCGTGGGTGCACACGCTCGACTCGCCGCCGAACGAAGCGAAGTACCGCTGCCACTGGACGCCCCCGCTCGCGATCGATCCGTTCGATCACAACACGATGTACTTCGGCTGCCAGGTCATCTTCAAGACGTCGAACCAGGGTCAGAGCTGGACGGTGATCAGCCCGGATCTCTCGACGAAGGATCCGAGCAGGATCGTCTCATCGGGCGGAATAGTTCCCGACAATCTCGGCCAGTTCTACGGCGAACTCGTGTTCGCGATCGCGCCGTCGCAAATCCAGAAGGGGCTGATCTGGGCGGGCACGAACGACGGCCAGCTCTGGTACACGCGCGATGGCGGAGCGAAGTGGAACAACGTCACGAAGAACATCACCGGCCTGCCGGCGTGGGGAACGGTAAAGCAGATCGCGCCGTCGCCGTTCGATCCGGCCACGGCGTACGTGGCGATCGACTTCCACATGATGGACAACCGCGAGCCGTTCCTCTACAAGACGACGGACTACGGCCAGACGTGGAAGAAGATCAGCGATGGCCTGCCGCAGAAGCATCCGCTCGCGTACGTGCTCTCTGTCGCGGAAAATCCGAACCGCAAGGGGATGATCTTCGCGGGAACGGGCAACGCGTTCTACTACTCGATGGACGACGGCGCCCACTGGAAACAGTTCCAGGAAGGACTCCCCGCATCGCCGGTGAGCTGGATCGTGGTGGAGAAGAATTCGCACGACGTGGTCGTGTCCACATACGGACGCGGTGTCCACATCCTGCACGACATCACGACGCTCGAGCAGCAAGACAAGGTCGTCGCGGACGCCGACGTGTTCCTCTTCGAACCTCGTCCCGGCGTGCGGCAGGCGCGCGCGGGACGCGTGGATCTCGTCTACAACCTGAAGGCCGCGCCGAAGGACTCGGTGAAGGTCGAGATCATGGACGCGAAAGGCGCCGTGATGCGAACGATGCGCACGGTGGGTCGCACGGGACCGAACCTCGTGACGTGGGACCTGCGCGGCGATCCGCCGGTGCGCGTGGACTTGCGCACGACGCCGCCCGACAACCCGCACATCTGGGAAGAGCCCCGCTTCAAGGGGAAGGACGTGCGCCCGATCACGCACTGGGGCATCCAGGGTCCCATCGCGACGGGCCCGCTCGTGCTCGACGGCAAGTACAGCGCGCGCGTCACGGCCGACGGGAAATCCGCCGTGCAGTCGTTCGCGGTGATCCGCGATCCGGAGATCTTCACGAGCGAGGCCGATATCGCCGCGTCGACGCAGGCGCAGACGAAGGTCCGCGACGACATGGACGCCGCGGCCGACATCATCAACAAGATCGAAAGGATGCGGCGGCAGATCGAGGACCGTCTCAAGGGTGACACCGCGAAAGCGGAACTGAAGGTCGCGCTGCAGGGGATCGGCAAGAAGCTGCTCGACATTGAGCTCGTCCTGCTCTCGAACTCCGACTTCTACAGCGACGACAAATACTACGTGGAGCCGTTCCACGTGTACCTCAACCTGATCTGGCTCTCCGGTGAGATCGGAACCGGCGCGGGCGACGTCGCCGGCGGCGCGGAATTCCGCCCGACCGACGCGTCGCTCCAGGTGCTTGCGGGAATCGAGGCAGACCTCGAGCGCGCGAAGGTCGCGTTCAAGCTCTTCAATGAAAAGGAGCTTGCGACGTTCAACCAGCTCATGGCGGCGAAGAGCGCGGTCCTTCCGTAAGGACGATGGAAGATGGAAGATGGAAGGGCATCGATCTTCCATCTTCCATCTTCGATCGCCTAGTCGATCAGCGCGTCCGCCAGACGCTTGCTGAACGTCTCTCGCGTGTAGTGGTCGCGGAGCCCGAGCGGCGCCGCGCCCATGATGCGGCGCGTGTGGGCGGTGAGGAGACGCAGCCGCGCGTAGCCGCAGCGCACGGCGACTTCTTCCACGTCCATGCCTCGCTCGACGAGCGGTTCCCACACGCGAGCAAGGCGCGCGGTGTCGAGAAGCCGGGCCGCGCCGCTGATGCCTCCCTTGTGCATCCAGCGGTCGACGCTGCGGCGCGCGAGCCCGCTCTCCCGCACGAGGCCGCTGACCCAGCGCGGCAGCGTGTTGCGTCCGAACAGGCTGACCGAAACGGTCTGCAGCCGGTCGGGAAACGACCGAAAGTGCGACGCCGCGCGACTGAGCAGAATCGCCGGCGCCGACGGCGCGACGAGCGCCAAGAGCATGCGCTGCAGCACTTCGGGCACGTCATCGGACCCGCGCAGCACGAGCTCATGCGCAGCACCATCGACGGCCTGGACGATCCGGCGCGCCGCCACCGGCCCGAGCGCGGTGTACAGCAGCAGCGGTACGCCGCTCTCGTTCACGGCGTCAATCACGACCTCAAAATCTCCGGAGTCCAGCTGCCCCGGATCGAGCACCAGCGCGTCGCAGCGACCCTCGCGAAGCCAAGAGGCGACGGACTCCGCTCCACCGGCCTTGGTGAGACGCTGCGTGACCGTGAGCGAGCGCTCCAGCAGGTGACGCGCATCATCCGGAAGGAGAGCCAGAATTTTCATCGAGAAGGAAACGGGTTGGCTCGCGCCATTGAGCGTGATGTAACACGAGGGAGAAGCTCACAGCTTCGCGGACGCGCCCCGCACTGTCAAGCTGGCATGAAAGTGTTGCCCTTGAATCCTTGTTTAGGTCTGGCGGAACGGGTACCTTTGGAGTCCTCATCAAAAAGGGAGCGACCGCACCCGCGGGTCTGCACGCTTCCCGTTTTTCAGCCGTTGAACGGCGCGAGTAGCTCAGCTGGATAGAGCGCTGCCCTCCGGAGGCAGAGGTCGTGGGTTCGAATCCCGCCTCGCGCATGTTCCATCCCCTCGCGGTAATCACCCTCCGGCGCAGTCACGGTCGGGCGCAGTCACCCTCCCCCACACTCCTCACCCGTCGCCGTAGTCAGTGGACATTTCCGAACTGAGACGAAAGTCCGTCGCCGACCTCAAGGTCATGGCCGAGGGACTTCGTATCGAGAACACCTCGGGCCTGCGCAAGCAGGACCTGATCTTCCGCATCGAGCACGCCCTGCTCGAGTCGGACATCGCCCTGCGCGCCGAGGGAACGCTCGAACTCCTTCCCGAGGGATTCGGCTTCCTGCGCAGCGCCGACTGGAACTATCTCGCGGGCCCTGACGACATCTACGTCTCGCAAACGCAGATACGACGGTTCAACACCAAGACCGGCGATACGATTCGCGGACGCGTGCGGCCGCCCAAGCCATGGGAGAAGTACCTCGCGCTGCTGCAGATCGAGTCGGTCAACGGCATGGATCCCGAGCTGGTGCAGAAGCGCGTGCCGTTCGACACGCTCCGGCCCCGCTATCCCGACCAGCGCCTCCGCCTCGAGACCAAGTCGGAAGACATCTCCATGCGCCTGCTCGACATCATCGCCCCGCTCGGCAAGGGCCAGCGCGGCCTGATCGTCGCTCCGCCTCGCGCGGGAAAGACGATCCTCCTGCACAAGATGGCGAATGCGATCGCGGAGAATCATCCGGAGGTCACGCTGATCGTGCTGCTGATCGACGAGCGGCCCGAGGAAGTCACCGACTTCATCGCCTCGGTGCCGAGTGCGGAGGTGATCAGCTCGACGTTCGACGAGCCGGCGGCGCGCCACGTGCAGGTCGCCGAGATGGTCATCGAAAAATCCAAGCGGCTCGTCGAGGCGGGACAGGACGTCGTCATCCTGCTCGACTCGATCACCCGGCTGGCGCGCGCACACAATACGGTCACTCCGATGAGCGGCAAGATTCTTTCCGGCGGCGTCGACGCCAAGGCGCTCGAGAAGCCCAAGCGCTTCTTCGGCGCCGCGCGGCGCATCGACGGCGGCGGCTCGCTCACGATCGTCGCGACGGCGCTCGTGAGCACCGGATCGCGCATGGACGAGGTGATCTTCGAGGAGTTCAAGGGCACGGGCAACATGGAACTCGTGCTCGACCGCGAGATCGCGAACCGCCGCGTGTTCCCGGCGATCGACATGCTCAAGTCCGGGACGCGCAAGGAAGAGCTGCTCCTCACCGAGAAGGAAAAGAACCGGATCTACCTCATCCGACACTTCCTCGGCGACATGGCGCCGGAAGACGCGATCGCATTCCTCCTCAAACGCATGCAGCGCACGAAGAACAACGAGGAGTTCTTCCAGAAGATGGCCGAGGGCGAGTGACGACCTCTTTTCCGCGCGGCCGTTTGCTCGCCATCGATCTTGGCGACAGAAGGATCGGTCTCGCGATCAGCGACCCGACCGGCACCATCGCATCGCCCGCGGGATTCATCGAGCGCCGCGCGGGCAAGCGCCCGCCGCTCACGGCCCTCCTCGCGAAGGCGGCGGCACTCGAGGCGAAGGGTTTCGTCGTCGGACTTCCGCTCGACGCGAACGGAGCGGAGACTCCGCGGACCGAAGAGGCGCGGCGGCTCGCCCTGGAGCTCGCCACGCGCACCGGGCTGGGCGCGCGGCTCGTGGACGAGCGGTTCACGACCGCCGCCGCCCTGCAGGCGATCAGGGAGATGGAGGGCTCCACGCGCGGCCGAAAGGGTGACGTGGATTCGATGGCGGCCACCCTGCTCCTCCAGCACGCGCTCCGGCTCGCCGAGAACGAGGAGGGGTCGAGGTGAGAGCGCGCGCCCTCCTGCCGCTGGCCGCAGCCGCACTCGCAGCCGCCCTCGCGGCGGCTTGCTCGTCGACATCGGGGCCGGGCGTGCAGCTCACCATCCGGAAGGGATCGTCGTTCCGCGAGGCGGCCGATTCGCTCTCCGCGCACGGACTCGTGCGCTCGGCCCGCGTGTTCTCGCTGTACGCAAAGCTGCGGCGGCGCGACCGTTCGCTGCGATGGGGCACGTACGTTTTGCGGCCCGGCATGTCGTGGGAACAGATGCTCGACGCCCTGCGCCTTGGCCGCGGCGTGGTGCATGTGGTCACGATTCCCGAAGGACTGTCGATCGCCGACATCGAGCCGCTGCTCATCGACTCGCTTCAGGTCACGCAGGACTCACTCGACGCCGCCGTTCGCGACACCGTGCTCCTGCACCGGCTCGACGTGCCCACGCCGACGCTCGAGGGCTATCTCTTTCCGGACACGTACACCTTCCCGGACCAGACGACGGCCCGCGAAGCGGTGCGCATGATGGTCGACGAGTTCGAGAAGGCCTGGAAGCCGGGGTGGACGGAGCAGGCGCGGGCCATGAAGCTCACGCGACACGACATCGTCACGCTCGCGAGCATCGTCGAGCGCGAGGTGCGCCGCGACGAGGAGCGTCCGGTGGTGGCAGCGGTGTATCTCAATCGCCTGAAGATCGGGATGCCGCTGATGGCGGACCCGACGATCACGTACGCGCTCGGGAAGAAGCCGGGACGCGTGCTGCTCAAGGACCTGCGCGTGAAGTCGCCGTACAACACCTATCTCAGGGCGGGACTTCCACCGGGCCCGATCGCGTCGCCCGGCGCCGCCAGCATGCGCGCTTCACTGCATCCGGCGAAGGTACCCTATCGGTTTTTCGTCGCCGCTCCCGACGGACACCACGAGTTCCGGAGGACGTACGCGGAGCATCTCGAGGCGATACGGATGGTTCGGGGCCAAAAGAAAGATTCCCTGAAACCTTAACTGCAACGCCGTTTAGTCGGACAACAAATCCTTCCTGAGCAGCACCGCATCTCTCAGGTACGCATGCTTCATCTCATTCCTCGCCCGCGATGTCTCCACGTGCAGCAGGACGCGGACGCAGCGCGGCAACGATCCCGGCACGGGAAGCTCCTGCGCGCAGAGCAGCGGCACGTCGTCCCAGCCATACACACGAGCCGCGTGCGCCGGGAACTCGCTCACGAGATCAGGCGTCGCCGTGAAGACGGCACTGATGATCTCGCCGGGAGTGAGGTCGTTGTCCTCCATGAGCACTTCGAGCAGTTCCTGGACCCCCTCGCGAATCAGGAGGGGGTCGTCTCGTTCGACGGTGGTGGCGCCGCGTAGGGCTCGGACGGAGCGAGGCATGGGGCAATTCTGGGTGCAAGGTCGGATCGCCCGCAACTGCGGGTAATCCGTACTTGGTCATTGGTCGTAGGTTGTTGGCCCTTGCATCGGCGGCGCCGAACGGAACCGTGCCACAGCCAACGACCAACAACCAATGACCAACAACCGTTTACTCGCTGTCTGCGTTAAGTTCTTTCCATGCACCCCCCCGCCGTCATCTCCGCCCGTGGCGCCCGCCGCTGGCACGGCGGGCACCCGTGGGTGTTTCGCTCCGACATCGTTCAGCCCCCCGACTCGCCGCCGGGCGCGGTTGCCGTGCGCGATCAGCAGGGACGGTCGCTCGGCTGGGCCCTCTGGAGTCCGGCGTCCGAGATATCCCTGCGGCTGCTCGACCGTGACCCCGATGCGCTGATCGGCGAAGGCTGGTGGCACGCGCGGATTGCGCATGCGATCGCGCGCCGCGAGCCGCTCGCCGCTCACGCGAACGCCTATCGCCTCGTGCACGGCGAGGGCGACGGACTGCCGTCGCTCGTCGCCGACCGATTCGACCGGTGGGTCGTCGTGCAGCTGCTCTCGGCGGGACTCGAGGCGTTTCGCGAGGAGATCACCGAATCCATCCGGTCGCTCACGGGCGCCGAAGGTGTTCTCGCCCGGAATGATGCGTCGGTGCGCGCGCGGGAAGGGCTCGCGCGGCTCGTGGAGCCGCTCTGGGGCGACGTTCCGCAGGAGATCGAGGTGCGGGAGCACGGCGTGCGATATCTCGCTGCACCGCACACAGGGCAGAAGACGGGCGCATTCCTCGACCAGCGCGAGAACCGCGTGCTCGCCGGCTCGATCGCGAAGGGAAGCGCGCTGGACGTGTTCAGCTATCACGGCTCGTTCGCGCTTCACCTCGCCCGGAATGCCGCCGATGTCACGGCCGTGGACAGCTCAGCCGAAGCGCTCGAGCGCGCGAGCGAGAATGTCGCGCTCAACGGCTTCAAGAACGTCTCGCTGGTGCAGGCCGACGCGTTCGAATTCCTTCGCGAGCGCGAGAAGGCCGGCGCACGATACGGCACCATCGTGCTCGATCCTCCGGCGTTCGCCAAGAACAAGGCCTCGCTCGAGGGTGCGATGCGCGGCTACCGCGACGTCAACCTGCACGCCATGCGCCTGCTCGAGACGGGCGGCCTGCTCTTCACGGCGAGCTGCAGCTACCACGTCTCCAAGGCGCTCTTCCTCGAAATGCTTCAGGAGGCCGCCGCCGCCGCCGGCCGCCGCATGATCCTTCGCAGGATCACCACCCAGCCCCTCGACCATCCAGAGGTCATCACGATTCCGGAGACGGGGTACCTGAAGGGCGCGCTGCTCGAGGCCGCGGATTGAGAGTTCGCGCGATCCAGCGCTCGCTGGCGATCATCCTCGTCGCGAACCTCGTCGTCGTCGCGGTGAAGATCGTGGTGGCGGTGCGCACCGGCGCACTCTCGGTGCTCGGCGCGACGGTGGAGTCCGCGCTCGACGCCATGAACAACGTGATCGCAATGGCGCTCGTGGGCCTCGCCGCGATCGGCCCCGACGAAGACCATCCGTACGGCCACGACAAGTTCGAAACGCTCGGCGCGCTCGCGATCGTCGGCTTCCTCTCCATCTCCTGCTTCGAGCTGGTCCGCAATGCGGTCACACAGCTCGTGCACCAGCAGCTTCCCGAGGCGGCGACACCCCTCGAACTCGCGCTGCTCGGTTCCACGGCATTCGCGAACGTGTTCGTCGTATGGTACGAGCGCCGGCGCGGTCGCGAGCTCGGCAGCGCCCTGTTGCTGGCCGACGCCGCGCATACGGGCGGCGATATCTTCGTCACGGTGCTCGCGTTCGTCGCCTTGCTGCTGACGCGCGCCGGATATGGCTTCATCGATCCTTGGCTCGCGCTGGTCGTCGCCGGCGTGATCGCCTTCAGCGGTTACCAGATCCTGCGAGTGACCGTGCCGATTCTCGTGGACCAGCGCGCCGTGGACTCCGCGGAGATCCGGCGCGTGGTGGCCGCGATCCCCGGCATCCTCGGCGTGCCGAACGTGCGGTCGCGCACCTCAGCCTCAGGAACGCTGTTCGCCGAGATGACCATCACCTGCGACGGCGGGCTGTCCGTCGCGCGGGCGCATGAACTGGCCGACGCGGCCGAGCGGGCGATCCGCGACGCGCTCGGCGCCGCGGACGTGACCGTGCACGTCGAGCCCGGGTGACATAGCTTGCTAGCGTGAACCCCATGCGGCCTCCCTCGCTCGTGAACGCCGCGTCATGACCGTGCGCGACCCGAAATCGCTGCGGCACGAGTACTCGCTCTACCTGGAGCGCGAGGTCGAGGCGTACAAGGAATCCGTCTCGCGCGAGCACTTGTGCGGCATCGCGGACTTCGCGCAGAAAGCGCTGGAAGGCGAGCTGCAACTCGGCATGCGCGACGTGCTCCTCGCCGCCGAGGTCGATCGCATCATCGCGAAGCGGCTGAAGATTCCGAGTTTCGAGACATGGCGCCGCCGCCGGATGAAGAACGCGTCGGAGCCGAAGCGTCCCGAATACTGGGGACTTCGCTCGGACACACCGCTCGCGCAGGCGATCAACTCGGCGTCGCTGCATTCGCGCGTCGTCGTCTCCGGTGCGCGCGTGCAGGGCTCGGCGCTCTACCTCGCGGCCAACGGCTGCCAGGTCACCGCGATCGAACCGGAGCGCGATGTCGTGGAGCGTGTGCTCCACGCGGCCGAGGAAGCCGGGCTCGAGTCGCGCGTCCGCGGACTCGCAACGGAACTTCGCGAGTGGCGGCCGGATGGTCCGCTCGCCGCGGTCATCTGCACGCCGGCGGCATTCGCGGGACTTTCGGCGAGCGAGCGCGAAAAGGTGATCGCCGTGCTCCAGACCGCCACAGCCGACGGCGGCGTGCATCTCGTCGAGACGATCGTGGCCGGCCAGGAGGCGATCTCGGAAGAGGAGTTGCGAGCGCAGTATTCCGGCTGGGACGTATCGTTCGTTCAGGAGCCTGGCGCCGCGAAGACCTTCGTCGCCCGGAAGGCGGTGATGTAGCAAATTGACACGCATGCTGTTTCCTGCCGTGTCCGTATGCAACAGTCGGGCCCATTTGGTCCGGCTGATTTGTTTTCAACCCATTGATATAAGTGGCGTTATGTCGAGTGTGTAACTGGCACCCGACATGCAAAGTCCTTGTTTCAACGATACCAGCATCCATCTAATAGAAGGCGCACGCGCAGAGCGTAGCCAAGAACAGCACGGAGGTCACGATGGCAAAGATTCGTCCCGCGGAAATCGAGCAGGAGCCGGTCGGAATCGTCATTTCGCGCGGAAGTCGCGCGGAACAGACGCCGAGGCTTACCGCGTATGTGTGGGGTCCGGCCCCGGAGCCGGAGACAAGCGGAGAGATGGTGGCGGCATAGAACAACTACGATCGAAGATGGAAGATGGAAGATGGAAGATGGAAGACCGAAGGTGCCGTAGGGCAGCTTCGGTCTTTTGTTTCGTCGATCTTCCATCGTCGATCTTCCATCGCTGTTGTTCCATCCAGAAACGACAAAGGGGGAAACCGGCTTGCGCCGATTTCCCCCTTTGCGTCAAAAGGCCTACTTCTTCTTCGCGGCCTTCTTCTTTCCAGCCTTTTTCTTGGCCTTTTTCTTGGCAGCCATGGTTCAATCTCCTGTGAAGGAGTGGATTGCCCTGGCGATCCCCCGGTGGATCGCTGGGTCTCAGAACCGCTTTCTCGCGGCCCTGACTACACGGCCTCTGAGAGGCTCGTGAAGTTGAAGTCCCGCACCTTGATCGACGGCATCACGATCGAGCCGCCTTGTTCGGTGCCGGCGAGACGCTCGGCCTTTCCGAGTGCCTCCAAATTATTGAGCATGAACAGCGGTGATTCGTTGAATCGAAAGTTCTGAGCGCTTCGCGAGACCTTTCCATTCTCGATCAAAAACGTTCCATCGCGTGTCAGACCTGTGTACAGAATTATGCGTGGATCGACTTCGCGCAAGTACCAAAGTCGCGTGACGAGAATTCCGCGCTCTGTGCCGCGAATCATTTCATCGATGCTCGCGGAGCCTCCCGACATCTTCAAAGAACTCGGCGCGCCCGTTGGTTGCTTGCCCTGTTTCTTCGCCCAGAAGCGCGAATAATACAATTGTTTCAGCGTTCCGTTCTCGATCCACACCTGTCGCGCGATCGGAAATCCTTCGCCGTCGAACGGTTGGGCGAGCAACTGCGGGTCCGATGGATCTGAAAATATTGTCACTCGGTTATCGACGATCTTCTCCCCGATTTTGTTACCACCGCCCTGCTTCACGAACGGCGAGCGCCCTTCGTCCGACGTGCGCGCGTCCGCGTAATTTCCGACGAGTTGCACGAGGTCGCCCACCGCCTGTGCCTCTAGAATCACGGTGTAGCGGCCGGGTTCGACCTTCTGCGGACTGCGCGACGCGCGGGCCTTGTCGATCGCGCGCTTCGCGACCGCGGCGAAGTCGATCTGCTTCCAGTCCGGATGATCCGCCGCGGCCCATCCCGAGCCCGTGCCGTCCTTCGTGCGAACAGTGAGCGTGTAGTTCGCGCTCGTCGTGCGGTGGTACGCGAACATTCCTTTTTGGTTCGCGACCGACGACATGCCGGCGCCCGCAATTAGAAATCCCGCGGCGGTCACATCACCCGCCGCGCGCGCCGGTTCGAGCGCGGACAACGCGGCCTTCGCGCGCTCGCCGGCGGTCAATCCAGCGGTCGAATCGAACCACGCATTGACCAAAACATATTTTTGCGGATCGAGCTCCGGCATCGATTCCGGGTCGTCCGGCGCGAGCTTCGCGAGCCGCTCGGCCTGCTCCACGGTGCGCTTCAGCGCTTCGTCCGAGAGGTCGTTTGTGGTCACCACCGCGTGTTTCGGACCGTACGCGGACTGCACCGCGACGTTCGCGTCGACGATCGAGCCCGCGGTGGACAGCTGATTCGCCGCGAATCGCACGTTGGTGTTCAGGCCGGCATTGATCGTCACGTTGATCGCGTCGGCCTTGGACATCTTCACGATCTTCTCGGACAGGGCCTGCGCGGCTTCACGCGAAAGGCCGCCGTCGCCGGGCGCCGTGAGGGCATCGAGCAGGCGTTTCGGGGATGACGTCATGATTTCCTCCCCGTGTTGATGACGTTGACCTGCTTGAAGCGCGAGGGCACCGCCCCATGGCTCACGCCGTTCACCTGGCCCGGCTGTCCTTTGCCGTCGAAGAACGACCCGCCGAGCTTGTAGCTCGACTTGCCGCCGATCATGTCCATCGAGTTCCAGAAATCCGGTGTGCGGATCTGGTAGGCGACGTCCTTGAGCATGCCGGCGATCTTGCCGCCCTTGATCTCATAGAACACCTGGCCGCCGAACTGCGCGTTGAACCGCTGCTGGTCGATCGAGAAGGAACCGTCGCCGATGATGGCGATCCCCTTGTCGGTCGCGGCGATGAGGTCTTCCCACTTCCGGTCCTCCTTGCCGGGCAACAGAGAGACGTTCGGCATGCGCTGGAACGAGACGCTCGACCATGAGTCGGCGTACGCGCAGCCGTGTGAGCGCACCGGCTTCCCCTGCTTGTCGTACCACCATTTCAGCCACGACGCCTGTTCGCGCGTGGTCTGGTAGTCGTTCACGATTCCGTCCTTGATCAGGAGGAAGTCGTCCGGCTGCACACCGTCGTCGTCGTATCCGATGGTGGAAATCGCGCCTTCCTGCGAGCGATCGCCCTGGATGTTCATGAAATCGGGACCGTAGCGGAACTTCCCGAGCTTGTCCTCCGGCGGTGAGACGAAGCTCGTGCCTGCATAGTTGGCCTCGTAGCCCAGTGCCCGGTCGAGCTCGGTCGGATGACCGATCGATTCGTGAATCGTGAGCCAGCTGTTCGAGGGATCGAGCACCAGATCGTAGCGCCCGACCTCCACCGGCTTCGCCGTGAGTTTTTGCGCGGCTTCCTCGGCCCACTTGCGGGAGTTGCCGGGTATGTCGCACTGGAGGACGTATTCCCAGCCGCGTCCCATCGGCGCGGCCTCCACGCCCTGCCGGGTCTGGAAGTCGCTGAAGTCGTCCGCGACGGCCGTCGCGGTGAAGAGCGGCCAACTGCGGACCAGCGTCTGCGTGATGACGGAACCGTCGGTGTTCGCGTAGTTCCTGTCCTGCTTCACGAAGAAGAGGATGGAGTTCACGTATTTGACCTTCGGCACCTTCAGCGCTTCGGCGTTGGCCTTGAGGAGCAGGTCGACCTTGGCCTCGAGCGGCACGTCCCAGGGATCGGTCGTGTACGCGCTCTTCCAAGTCGCGTTCGGGTACGCGGGCGCCGGTGCGAGTTCCACGGGCCGGTCGCGCGCGATGCGGTTCGCCTTCGCGATCGAGACGGCTTCGCGTGCGGCCGCGGTCACGCTCTCGGTGGTCAGGTAGCGCGTGGCGGCGAATCCCCAGCAGCCGTCGACGAGGGCGCGAACGCCGCAGCCGAGGGTGTCGGTATCGACGACGTTCACGATCTGGTGTTCGCGCGTGACGACGAAGTTCTGGCGGAAGCGGGCGATGCGCGCGTCGGCCCACGACGCGCCCGCCGATTTCGCGGCGTTCAGCGCTTCCATCATCAGTTCTTTCGGAGCGCCGCCTTCGAAGCGCTCGACCTCGCGCGACGCGGCGGCGAGCGGTGCGGCATGGGCTCCCCGCGGCATCGCGGAGACCATCGCAAGGGCGGCGCCGGCGGTGCCCGTTTGCTTGAGGAACTGTCGACGATCTGTCATTCGGTCACACGGTCCTGAAGACACGGTGGCCGATCGAGTCGCGGATCTCGATCAGGAATTGCCGAAGGCGGGGGGAGTTCGCGGCGGCATGGGTCGATTGCATTCGTCATCGATTATACGATGGCACCGCACACAGGGCAAAGGCTTTCTCGCCGCCGTTCTCACGATTCGCCCGTCACCCGTCGCTATCTGTTAACGACGTCCTTCTTCAGCGACGCGATGATCACGACGAGCTCATTGCGCTCGCGGTCGGCGATCTGGAATCGCGTGACGGTCTCGTTCAGGTGTCCGGTGAACGCGTTCCAGGTGGCGTTCGTGATCTCCATCCGCGCGTGCACCGATTTCATGTCCTTGCCCGAATAGGTGCAGCCTCCGCCGGTGGCGGAGCAGAGCAGCTCGATGACGTGCTGGCGAATGCGCTGCAGGTCGGCGGTCGAGAGTCCCTTGAAGAACGGGATGATCACGGGATCGTTTGTCGCACGGCCGAGGAAGTCGTCGGTGAATGCGCTCATGCCGTCGGATCCGCCCAGTCGGCTGTAGAGCGATGCCCCCGGCTTGGAAGACGAGGCCCGCGCAAAAACAGTGGCGGAAGCGGCTGGCGCGGCTGCGCCGCTCGCCGACCCCGACGCTATCGGCGCGGCGGACGGCACCGGGCTGCCGTCCATGCCGGGGCGCGGCGGAAAGAGAAAGGAGCATCCGGCCAGTATGAGCGGCAGCACGGCGGTGCCGGCTCGTGCGTGAGCGCGTCGGATCCAGCGGGCGTCGAGCGTCATCGGGCGATCCTCGTCTATTGGGGCGTCCTCGCAGCGGGCAGCCATCCCCGCCCCCATTGACGAATTATACGGGCATGCGTGACAGCCGGATTCACCGGCACTTTCGCAAGCGTTTGCAGCAGGTGAGTTTTCATTCATGAAGGCTCTCGTCAAAGAGTCCCCCGCTGTGGGATTCGTGCTCAAGGATGTTCCGGTTCCGTCGATCCGGGACAATGAAGTGCTCATCCGCGTCCGCCGCGCCGGCGTATGCGGCACCGACGTTCACATTCACGAATGGGACGACTGGGCGCGGGGGCGATGCAAGCCGCCGTTCACCGTCGGCCACGAGTTCGCCGGCGAGGTCGCGACGGTGGGATCGCTGGTCACCGACGTGAAGGTCGGCGACCGCGTGACCGCCGAGGGACACATCGTGTGCGGCCGCTGCCATCTCTGCCGCACCGGCAACGGGCACGTCTGCCCGAACACGAAGATCATCGGCGTGGACCGCGACGGCTGCTTCGCGGAGTTCATCGCGATGCCGGCGACGAACGTGTGGCACCTGGACGACGACGTGTCGTTCGAGGTCGGCGGGATCCACGATCCCATGGGGAACGCGTTCCACACGGCGCTGCACGGAACCGAGCTTCCCGGCTCGACGGTCCTGGTCACCGGGTGCGGCCCGATCGGAATTTTTGCGGTTGGCATCTGCCGGGCGGCAGGAGCCTCGCGGATCATCGCGAGCGACGTGAATCCGAAGCGCCTGGAACTGGCGCGCGCGATGGGCGCGCACGATGCCGTGCATCCGAAGGACGCCGACGCCGCCGTGAAGGCCGCGACCGACGGACTCGGCGTGGACATCGTGCTCGAGATGAGCGGCGTCCCCGCCGCGATTCACCAGGCCTTCGCGCTCGTCAGGGTCGGCGGCCGCGTGCAAATCCTCGGAATCCCCGCCAAGCCGATGGAGCTCGATCTCGCGAAGGAGATCATCTTCAAGGGCGTGACCGTCTACGGCGTGGTCGGGCGTCGGATGTACGAGACGTGGATCCAGATGACTCAGTTTCTTCGGTCCGGGCAGTTCGATCCGCGGCCGGTCATTACGCACCGGTTCCCGCTGGATGAGCACGCGGAGGCGATCCGGGTGATCAAGTCGGGGGAGGCGGGGAAAGTCATTTTTGAGATCTCGAACTAACAGGCGAGTAATCGGTTTTTGGTCATTGGTTCTTGGTAGTTGGCCCCAGCCACGAACCTCGCCGGATTGGTTCGATGTCGGGGCCAAGAACCAACAACCAATGACCAATTACCGTCTGCTCGTCTTACGCCCTTCCCCAAAACGATGTCCCTGAACCAGCACTTCATATCCGACCTCAACTCTCGCATCTCCAAACTCAAGGAAGAGCGAGTCTACAAGACCCTCAATTACCTGGAATCGCCGCAGTCGGCGCATGTGAAGATGGAGGGCCGCGGCGACGTCCTGATCCTCTCCTCCAACAACTACCTCGGCTTGTGCGACGAGCCGAGCGTCGTGCAGGCGGGGATCGACGGCCTCGAGAAGTACGGCGCGGGCACCGGAAGCGTGCGGTTCATCTGCGGCACGTTCACGATTCACCGCGAACTCGAGGAGGCACTCGCGCGGTTCGTCGGGACGGAATCATCGATGTCGTTCGTCGCCGCGTGGAATGCGAACGAAGGGCTCACGTCGACGGTCGTCGAAGAGGGCGACTTCGTCTGCTCCGACGCGCTGAATCATGCGTCGATCATCGACTCGATTCGCCTCGCGAAAGCGATCACCAAGTGCACGACGGCCGTGTATCCGCACGGCGACCTCGATGACCTCGTCGCCAAACTGAAGGCGAACAAGGGTGCGAAACGCCGGCTGATCTGGACCGACGGAATCTTCTCGATGGAAGGGAGCATCGCGAAGCTTCCCCAGCTGCTCCAGATCGCGCGCGATCACGACGCGGTGCTGATCGTCGACGACTCGCACGCGACGGGCGTGATCGGCGCGACCGGACGCGGTACGCCGGAGCATTTCGGAGTGCTCGGCGAAGTCGATGTCATCACCTCGACGCTCGGCAAGGCGCTCGGCGGTGCGTCGGGGGGATTCGTCGCGGGGCCTGCATCGCTGTGCGACATGCTCACACAGCGCGCGCGTCCCCAGCTTTTTTCGAACGCGCTGCCGCCGACTGTCGCCTCCAGCGCCCTGGCGGCGGTGCGTTTCATCGAGGCGCATCCGGAGCGGGTCCGCACGCTGCACGAGAACACGCGCCATTTCCGCGCCGCGCTGGTCAGCGCTGGACTCAAGCCGCTCGAAGGCGAGACGCCGATCGTGCCGATCATCATCGGCGAGACGGCGGACGCGATCCGGATGAGCGAGATGCTCCTCGACGAGGGGATCTTCGTCACGGGCTTCGGTTTCCCGGTGGTTCCGCACGGCACCGCACGGCTCCGCTGCCAGGTTTCGGCCGCGCATTCGCGGGCGGACCTGGATCGCGCGGTCGAGAGTATCCGGAAGGTCGCCGGGAAGGTCGGGATCCTCAAATAGACGGCAGACGGCAGACGACGGACGGCAGTTGGGACGACAGACGGCGGACGGCAGACAGGGCGGATTCGCCCCCTCTGCCATCCGCCGTCTGCCGTCTGCGGTCCGCCGTCTGTTAAGTGACCAGTTTGACCTCATCATCGTCCCACCCATGAAGCTCCGGGAGGCCCAAGAGGGCACCCCGGTGGCGGAGTGCCGCCCGCGGGCGCGGGCTGTGGGAGTCGGTGGAGCCCCGATGAGATCACCGAAAGGATCCTCCATTTCGAGGTATAGCGTATGCGATCGTCTCGTCTCGTCGTCCTCTCGCTGGCCGCAATAGGAGCGGTCGGGCTCACGCCGTCGGTCGGAGCCGCGCAGTCGGCGACGCAGGGCTTTGCGGACTCGTGGTACTGGGGCGCGTACGGCGGATATACGAGTTTCGGGACCGCATTCGGCACGGAGAACGTGCACACGAACGCGCCGACGATCGGCGCGGACTGGATGCTGACCCGCACGAAGTTCGCGCTCAACATCTTCGCCGATCAGTCGTACTTCAGCACGAGTTCGTCGATCGGCAGCCCCACCGGCGCGGCACCGCTCGCGGTGAACATCAACGACATGCGCCGGCTCGGCTTCGCGCTGATGATCTTCACGCCCGAGTACCGGGCGTTCAAGCCGTACGTCGGCGTCGGATACTCGTTCAACTTCATCAATTCCGCGGCGCTCAGGACTTGCTCCGGGTGCAATACGTTCCCGACGCAGGCAGCGGCGGACTCAAACAATAAGGCGATCGTCAACGCGCGTTCGATGGGCAAGGCGTTCGGCAACGTAGGCCTGATGTACGTCTACAAGCGGTTTGCGCCGTTCGCGCAGTTCACGGTGATGCCGACGCAGGGGAAGTCGGACTGGTACCTGAACGGCACGGGATTCACCACGATTTGGGCGCTGGGGCTCAGGTACAACCTTGGGACGTCGATCGAGAAGTGGTAGCCGTGATGCAGGATGCAGAAGAGGAATGCGGGATGCCGGTCAAGAGATGAGATTTGAGGGGGACGCGGGATGCGGGATACGAAACGACCAAGGGCGCGACTCACACCGAGTTCGCGCCCTTTTCGCATTCCGAATTCATCTCATCTCTCACTTCTTATCCGGATCCGGGATTCCTCTTCTGCATCCTGCATCCGGGAGCATCGGGTCGAACTTCCGCATCCCGGATTCATCTCACGTCTCATCTCTTCTCAGTCTCCGCCCTGAAACGAACGCGCTCGACCTCACGATCCATCGAAGCGGATCCGAAGCCGCCTTGACGATTCCGATCCGCGGCGTAACGGCGACATCCTCATCCCGCACCGGCTCCCCCTCGAGGATCCGCAACGGCGACGAAATCAGCGATGCCCCGTGATGCCGCGGCCCGGTGATCCCGAACGCCTCGCACAGCTTCGCAGGCCCGTTGGTCAGCTCGCGGTCGGGCCGCCCATGGCGCCGCCGCCGCATCGCCTCGATTCCCTCGAGCGGTTCGACCGCGCGGATGAGCACGGCGCTGGGCATCCCGGCGCGCCGCGTGACCGCGTTGACGCACCAATGCATGCCGTAGATGAAGTACACATACGCGCGCCCCGCCGGCCCGTACAGCACCTCCGTGCGCGCCGTACGGCCCGCCGCCGCGTGGCAGGCAAGATCCTCCTCGCCCGTATACGCCTCGGTCTCGACTATCCTGCCGCGGCAGCGCGTGCCGTTCACGGTGCATTCGAGCACCGCGCCCAGCAACTCGCGCGCCACGAGTTCCGTTTGGCGCGCGTAGAACGCCGCCGGCAGCGGCCGACGCGTCACGCCGTGGTGCTGGGCTTCCTGGGACGCGGAACTCGCGTGCGAGCCGGCTTTTCGTCGGCGGCGCCCGATTCGGTTCCCGCGTCGTCCTTCCGCGCGCGGCTGCGACGGGCTGGCTTGGCGGCATCCGCGCCCGCGACCGGCGAGTCATCGACGACGCCGAGCAGAAGCAGGTTCGACGGCGGTGCGGCAACCTTGCCGCCGAACGCGCCGCGACCGCCACGAGCCGGCGCGCCACGGTGTCCCATGCCGCGCGGGACGGCGACGGTGTTCGCCGCCTTCTCCTGCGCGGCGGCGGCCTTGAGCGCCGCCTCCTTCACTTCGAGCTGATCGGCAACGCTCGCCACGCTCGCCGCCGCTGCCACTTCGAACGCGTCGCCGCGCTTGCGAAGGTCCACCACGTCCCCGTCGTGCGCGTCGCGCAGGATGCGCGCGAAGTTCCGTTCGCTGAGGCTCTCGCTGTCGCGACCGAGGAGGGCGAACGCCTTCTGCCGCACGCGCTCGCTGGGTACCGCGTCGTCGCCGACGGCGAGTGCCG
>Ga0207932_1000124_pt1 | contig 25481 bp, 21 predicted proteins | sample NGESurdeep092012_FD_184480 | JGI IMG/M metagenome (GOLD analysis project Ga0207932, IMG submission 184480) | Arctic peat soil microbial communities from Barrow, Alaska - NGEE Surface sample 415-2 deep-092012 (SPAdes) | ecosystem: Environmental > Terrestrial > Soil > Wetlands > Peat ...
CGCGGCAACACTTACAAATCACCCATCCAGCACGTTTATGTTGGTGCCGGTTCGGGCAGTGGTGGCGGTTCCGGCGGTGGCGGCAACAGCGGCCCGGTCACCGTCTCCCCAGTTCCACCGGTCGCCGGAAATTCCGTGACGATTCAATACGTCGCCAGCGGACGCGCTATTGCTTCGGCCAATCCGGTTTATCTTCACCTCGGCTGGAACAACTGGAACCCCGTCGTCTCGCCCGATCCGGCGATGACTTTTAACTCCGCCTCGAACTGGTGGCAATACACCGTCACGGTTCCCAATAACGCGACGAATTTGAACTGTGTCTTCAACAACGGCTCCGGCACTTGGGACAACAACGGTGGCGCGAATTGGAACTTCACCGTGAGCGCCAATGGCAATCCACAGCCGCCGTCACCGCCGCAAAATCTCACCGTGATTCCGGTGCAGACGAATCAAATTAATTTAAGCTGGTCAGCTTCGTCGGGCGCAAGCGGCTATCAAGTGAGCCGTGACAGTTCGCTGGTCGCCACGACGACCGCCACAACTTTCTCCGACACCGGGCTCGCGGCAAATTCTTCCCATTGCTATTCCGTCATCGCGTCGAACAGCGTGGGATTTTCCGCCGCGAGCGCGACGGTTTGCGCGAACACGTTCAGCAACGCGCCGGTGGTTTTGCCCGCGTTTGTGATGGACGGCGCTTTTGATTCCGCCGGCTATCTCCTCGCGTCCAACGGCATGGTGCTTTATGGCGCGGTGCGCGGCACGACGCTTTACGTTGCCACCTGGTCAACCGGCGCCGGCGGGACGAACGATCATTTTATTTTTGTCAGCGACCGGCTTTTGCCTGCCACGACCGCCGCTGCGCCTTGGGCAAAAGCGGGAACAGCCGCCGTCAGCGCGAACAAGCCGTTTCTTGCCAGTGAAAGCCAGAACAGCTACGTCCGTTGGTTCGTCAACAACACCGCGACCGACTGGCCATGCGCAAAATCTCCGGCGAATTCCGGCGCGCTCGAAGGCACGCTCGACCTCGCCGCCGCGTTCGGTTCGGTGCCTACGAACCTTTACCTTTGCGCCGCGGCGTATCAGACCGCCGACGGCGGCGCGCTCGTCGCGCAATGTCCCCCCGGCTCCGGCCCGAACATTGACACGAATGAATTTTTGGTGATCCCGGTTGTAGCGTTGCGCGATTCGCTGGGCAACGGCACATTCGATTTGTGCGATCCGGCGCGCGGGTTCAAGATTTTGTCGGCCAATTCATCGACCAATGGCTGCATGTTGAATTGGGCGGCGATGCCGGGCCGCGCGTATCAGGTTCAATTCGCCAGCCGCCTTGGTGGAACGTGGAGCAATCTGCCCGCTGGCTCGAATTATGCCGGGTCGTTGCAAATGCAGTTGAATTACACTGATGCGCCATCAATGACAGCGACACAACACTTTTATCGCATTGAACTTTTACCCTGACATTCCTGCCAACAAAAACTATAAATGTCGAGGGCCGCACACTGGCTTAAGCATAACTAAAAAAACATGAAAAGCACATTCAAAGCCCGCCGGATTTTTACCTTGCCAGCAGTTGGACTATTGCTCGCCGCGATGCTGGTCCAGGCCGCCGACGTCTCAAAGCAGCCGGCGCGGACCTCGCCGGCCTGGCTCCGCGACGGGGTGATTTACGAAATTTTTCCACGAAATTTTTCCGTTGCCGGAAATTTCAATGCCATCACGGAGCGGCTGGATGAACTGCACGATCTGGGCGTCTCGATCCTGTGGTTGATGCCGATTCATCCGGCCGGCAAGGAGAAGAGCAAAGGGACGCTGGGAAGCCCTTACGCAGTGAAGGATTATTATGCGATCAATCCGGATTATGGCACGGCGGAGGATTTCAAGCGGCTGATTACCGAAGCACACAAACGTGGGATGAAGGTCATCATTGATATTGTGATAAATCACACCGCTTGGGACAGCGTGCTGATGCAGCACCCGGAATTTTACAAACATGATGCCGATGGGAAAATTACCTCGCCGGTGGCCGGTTGGGCGGACGTAGCCGGATTGGATTACAACAATCCCGAGCTGTGCAAGTATATGATTGAAATGTTGAAACATTGGATTGATCCGAAGGGGTTCGACCTGGATGGCTTCCGTTGCGATGTCGCATCCGGGGTTCCGACAAGTTTCTGGGAAGAAGCACGCGTGGAATTGACGAAGACAAAGCCCGACATCATGATGCTGGCTGAAGCCAGCAAGCCCGACTTATTGGTGAAGGGGTTCGATATCGATTACGACTGGCCGCTATTGAGCGCGTTGAACAAGGTGTTGCTCAACGGCGCGCCAGCGTCGGAATTTAAGAAAGCCTGGGACGAGAGCTTGCAGAAATTTCCAAAAGGATCGCTCCACATGCGGATTTCGGACGACCACGATGAGACGCGAGCTGTGGCGAGATTCGGTGTCAAGGGAGCGCTGGCCGCGTCGGTGTTGATGTTTTCACTGGACGGGGTGCCCCTACTTTACAATGGGATGGAAGCGGGCGACGCGACTGAATCCGGCGACCCTGCGTTGTTCGAGAAGCTGCCGGTTTTCTGGCATCCCAAAGGCCGGCCGCCCTTCCGGGAAATTTACAAGGGCCTGATCAAATTGCGCGGCCAATACCCCGCTTTGCGCAACGATCGCGTTGTTTGGCTCCACAATTCAGACGAGACTAATTTGGTTACCCTGATGCGGCAGGATGACAATGACGAATTTGTGGTCGTGATCAATTTTTCCAACCGGCCAGTCGCCGGGCGCGTTGAATTGAAAACCAGCGAAGGTTTCAAACCCGTGCGGATTTCGGGGATGCCGGACGGCGCCGCCGACGGCCTGCCGACCTTTCACCTCAACGGCTTCGAATGGCGGATTTACCACCGCACCATCGCAAGATGAATATTTGTAGCGGCGGTCTGTGACCGCTGAAAACGGCGCTCGCAGAGCGCCGCTACCATCAAACCTTCACCGAAGGTTTCAACCATTGCGTCAGCAGCGCGGCCAGCAGCATGAACCCGCCGCCAGCCATCACGGCGTGAACGAGGTTGCCGCCGAGAAAATTCTTCACCAGCGGGCCGAACGTGAGCGCCGCGATGATTTCCGGCAGCACGATGAAGAAGTTGAAAATGCCCATGTAGACGCCCATGCGTTCCGGCGGCAGCGCGCCCGCGAGGATTGCGTAAGGCATTGAAAGGATCGAAGCCCAGGCCACACCGCCGAGCGCGAGCGCCAGCAGCAGCAGATTTTTCTGTTCCTCGCCGTGGATGAAGCCGATGCCGAGCAAACCGATGCCGCCCAGCGCGAGACAGATTCCGTGGATGCGCCGCCGGTCGAATTTGTTCGCCGCCGCCATCAAGGCAAACGCCGCGACGAACGTCACCGCGTCCTTCAACGAATAGCAGACGCCCGCCCACTCCGCGCCGCGCTTGAACAAGTCCGATTTCGGGTCGTCCGTGCCGAACACGACCGGCACGGCGTTCGAAAAGTGCAGCCACATGCAGAACAAGCCGAGCCAGGTGAAAAATTGGACGAGCGCGAGCCGCTTCATCGTGCCCGGCATTTCCTCAAGCGCACCGAAAATTTCTCCGACGAAATGAGCCAGTCCTGCACTCTCCGTTTTTTTGCGGCGGAATTCCTCAATGTTTTCCGGCGGGTATTCCTTTGTTGAAAAAATCGTCCACAGCACCGCGCCGAGAAACGCCGCCGCGCCGGCGTAGAAGGAAATTTTCACGTTCAGCGGAATCGCGTTGCCCGCGCCCGTGTCGCTGCTGACGTTAAACCAGTTCTTCAGAATCCACGGCAGCATTCCCGCGACGACCGCGCCGACGCCGATGAAAAAACTTTGCATCGCGAAACCGGTGCCGCGTTGCTCCTCCGGCAGTTTGTCCGCCACAAACGCGCGGAACGGCTCCATGCTCACGTTGATGCTCGCGTCGAGAATCCACAACAAGCCCGCCGCCATCCACAGCGTGCTGCAATTTGGCATCGCCACCAGCGCGAGCGAACTCAAAATCGCGCCGACGAGAAAATACGGCCGCCGCCGTCCGAGCGGCCCCCAGGTGCGGTCGCTCATCGCGCCGATAATGGGCTGGACGATGAAGCCCGTGAGCGGCGCGGCGAGCCAGAGCATCGGGATTTGGGCGTCCGACGCGCCGAGGTATTTGTAGATGGGACTCATGTTCGCCATCTGCAAACCCCAGCCAAACTGGATGCCGAGAAAACCGAAGCTCATGTTCCAGATTTGCCAGAAAGAAAGACGTGGTTTATTCATAAAAAAGTTCGATTCAAAAGAAATGTACGCCGGAACGCCGGGGCGATGACAGTGGAGAATTCACGGGTCAAGCCAAACATTTCATCCGGTTTGAAGCAATCCTATTTGACCTGAATTTGCGGAAAAAAGAACGAAAGGCCATTTGTCACTGGCATAAGATTGCCGCCTCATTTTAAGCTGGGCCAACATTCATGAAACTCACTTTTCGACTGCGTTTTCACACCAAAGTTGGGCAGTCGCTTTTCCTCACCGGCAATCATGAAATTCCCGGCGGCGGCCGGATTGATTGAAAAAGCTGTTTCGCTCCAGTATCGCAACAAGGAATTCTGGCAGGTCACAATCCATTTGCCTGACAACGCACCCGCGGACGCCGCAGTGGTTTACAATTATATTTTGCGCAATGCCGGCGGTTCGACCGTTCAGGATGGGGAAGCGAGCCGCCTGAATCCGTCGCGCCGGCTGCCAATCAACGCGGTGAAGGAGCAGCCCTGCGCTCGATTTTCAAGATTTCATTGGGGAACACCTTTTTGTCATCGCCATACACGTTGACGACTATCCATTCGGGGCCTTTATGCAAAAGGCTCACATATTCCTTGGTAACAGTCACCTGCAGGGAATGATCCTTTAGAAAGATGCGAAACGAATATTTCCGCCATTTCTCGTGAATAAGCGGATTGAGAAAGAGCTTGCCATTGCGAACCCGCTTTCCACCAAACCCTTCGACTATCGCCATCCACGACCCGGCCATGCTGGTGATGTGAAGGCCCTCATCCACTTCACGATTATAATCGTCGAGGTCCAGACGCGACGTGCGCAGGTAAAGCTCGTAGGCTTCGTCTGTCCTTCCGATTCGCGCGGCCAGTACGGAATGTATGCATGGTGACAATGATGATTCATGCACCGTGCGAGCTTCATAAAACTCGAAATGCCGTTTTATAAACTCCGTATCATATTTTTCTTCGAACAGGTAAATCCCCTGAAGTGTGTCCGCCTGTTTGATGAAGGGAGAACGCAGAATGCGATCCCAACTCCAATGTTGGTTGATCGGGCGCTGTGAAACGTCCAAATCCTTGGCGAGCGTCTGTTCCTTGTCCAGGTAGCCCTCTTGTTGCAAGAAGAGCTTCAGGCTTTCGTCGTAAGGGAAATGCATGTTTGCGCATATTTCCATCCATCGGCTGGTTTCAGCTTCGTAGTCAAAATTTGTTTTCGCCACAATCCCGGCATACCTCTTTGGCCAGGCGCTCTTGACCTTTGCCAGCGCTTCTCTGGCGTAGTCCATGCACCAACAAGCGATCGTATTTGTGTACCAGTTGTTGTTGACGTTGTTTTCGTATTCGTTGGGCCCGGTCACGCCCAACACCACATATTTTCCTTTGTCATTGGAGAAAGTGGCTCGTTGACTCCAGAAACGGGCAATTCCTATCAAGACTTCGAGTCCATAGTCCGCCAGATATTTCTCGTCTTCCGTGTGCCGAATGTAGTTAAAGATCGCAAACGCAATGGCGCCGTTCCGGTGAATCTCCTCGAAGGTTATCTCCCATTCGTTGTGACATTCCTCGCCATTCATGGTCACCATGGGATATAACGCGGCGCCGTTGGTGAAACCCAATTTGCCGGCATTTTCTATCGCTTTCTGAAGATGTTTGTACCGGTAGATCAACAGATTCCGCGTCACCCGGCTTGGCGCCGTGGAAATAAAAAAAGGTATGCAATAGGCTTCCGTATCCCAGTACGTGCTTCCGCCATATTTTTCGCCGGTGAATCCTTTCGGGCCAATATTGAGCCGTTCGTCCTGGCCAGTGTAGGTCTGGTTCAGGTGGAATATATTAAACCGGATTCCCTGCTGGGCTTCAACGTCACCCTGAATCACGATATCGCTGTGGCTCCAGATATCCGCCCATTTCGCTTTATGAGCCTCCAGCAATGCGTCGAATCCAACTTGATAAGCAGCCAATACTCTTTCGCGGGCTTTGGCTTTCAATTCATTTTTGTCATAATCCAACGAGGTTGCCACCGCCGCGTACTTGTAAACAGTTGCCAACTCACCCGCCTTAAGCTCCATCTCGATCACATTACCGGTATATTTCGGAGTTTTCACACAGGTGGGTTCCGTCGTGATCATCCCGCCATTCCTTTCACATCGATACTTCATCGCAAATCCAACGCGGAAATCGAGCTTCTGGGTCTGTGCCAGCAGGAATCCGTCATGTTTGCCTGATTCGGTCTCCAGGATATTCCAAAACTGTTCGTTGTAGTTGGAATCCTTGTTCTTCACATCGCCGTCAATGTAAGGAGAAAGAGTCAATCTGATGTTTTTTAACGCCGCGACAGAATATTTGATGACGCCAATTTCAGGATTTGCCATGCTGACAAACCGCAGCGCTTCAACCCGGATTTGTTCCCTTGCGGGCATCGTTGCGACGAAGCTTCGCGAAAGGACGCCCTCCTTCATGTTCAAAACACGTCTGAAGCTTTCCGTCTTGCATCCCGCCAAATCCAGATGGTTTCCGTTTACCTGTATATCGATGCCGATCCAGTTTGGCGAATTCAGCACTTTTGCGAAATATTCGGGATACCCGTTTTTCCACCATCCAACGCGGGTTTTATCTGGAAAATAAATTCCGGCCACATAGCTGCCTTGGAGAGTTTCGCCGGAATATTTTTCCTCGAAATTTGCGCGTTGCCCCATGTGTCCATTTCCAATGCTGAAAATGCTTTCGGAGGCTTCCTGTCTGCTTGGATCAAATCTCTCTTCAATCACGGACCATTCGTCGCTAGTCAGATATTTATTCATGGCAAGGCAATTAAGAATTGGTGTTTAAGCAGGTGCATTTCGGTTGGATTGACGCTCCAGCTTTGCGGTCAATGTTTTTACGGAAAGATTCTTCAAGCCCGAAGCAACGAAATTCGCTTTTTTCAAAACAACCGGGTCCCCAATGCCAACGCTGAACATGTTGGCAGCTATGGCGGCTTCAATTCCGGCTTCAGCGTCTTCAAAGACAACGCAATTCTGCGGAAGGACGCCAAGTTCCCTGGCGCCGGTTAGAAACACTTCCGGGTCGGGTTTGGCTTTTGTCACTTTATTGCCGTCGATGATCGCATCGAATAAATGCGTTATTTGCAAAAGGTTCAAGATGGTTGTTGCATTCTTGCTTGCGGACCCTAATCCAATTCCCAGGTTGTTATTCCTGCAATCGGTCAGAAATTCCTTTGCTCCCGGCAGCACTTCGCCGGGACGCATTTTCAAAACGTACTGCAGATAAAGCGAATTCTTTTTCCGGGCCAAAAGCGTTTTTGATTCGTCATCAAGAGAAATCCCTCCGATTTCGAGCAGTATTTCCAGGGATCGCATTCTGGAAACACCTTTGAGTTTCTCGTTGTCTTCTTTCGTGAAAACAAATCCCAGTTCTTCGGCAATTTCCCGCCACGCGACATAGTGGTACTTGGCGGTATCCACTATCACGCCATCCAGATCAAACAGGCAAGCTTTGAGCATCATCGAATTAGTATATCGTCAGCGCTGGTGTGACCCAGTTAACGGAGCAGGAAACATGGTGTCCGTTTGGACTCCCACACCTCTTAAACCGTTGCTGCACCCACAGTTCGGATTGGAGGCGGAGGTCGGAATCGGACAAGAATCATCGATTCATTGCCAATAAACTAGCGGGTTTCATTCATGTTTCAAGCAGAATTTGTGCGTAGGCGGGCTGGTACGACGCACTGCCAGCGGGCTTCGGCTCGGCCAGCCACTTCATTTTGGCATTTCGCATTTCGCGTTCTGGCTTTAGGATTGTGCCAGCATCTGCATAAAATAATGTGAAAACGCTGCACAAATATCTGACCGGCCAGGTGCTCGCCTCGTTGGTGCTGACGGTGGCAGTGTTCACCTTTGTGCTGTTGCTCGGCAATGTCATCAAGGAGATTTTGAGCCTGCTCATCACCGGCCAGGCGCGTCCCGGCATTGTCTTCCAGGCCATCAGCCTGTTGATTCCTTTTGTATGGGTCTTTGCGCTGCCCATGGGTTTGCTGACGGCGACGCTGCTGGTGTTCGGCCGTTTCAGCGCGGATCAGGAGCTCACCGCCGCGCGCGCCAGCGGCGTCAGCCTGCTTTCGCTCATCACGCCCATTTTGTTGTTAAGTCTTTTCTGCTGCGGTCTCAGCGCCTGGATCAACACGGACCTCGGCCCGCGTTCCCGTGTGGCCTACAAGAAATTACTTTTCCAGGTCCGCGCTGAACTGGTGAACGCCCAACTGCCCGAAGACCGGTTCATTTACATTTCCACCAACTACATTTTTTACACAAAAAAAAACCGCGGCGGCAATTTGCAGGGCGTGCAAATCTACATGCTCGAAAATGGAACCAACGTGGGAGCAGGAACAACGGTGTTCGCGCCGCGGGGTCAGATGGAAACGGATGTGACCAACAAACAACTCATCCTGCATTTGTTCGAGCCGCGCAGCGTGACACGTGGCACCCACTCGGCAATTACTTCGACCACAAAATTGACCTATAATTTCGACCTGAACACGGCGACGAACCGGCCGGGCAAACCCAAAATCAGCGACATGACGTTCTGGCAATTGCGGGACGAACTGCGCGATTTGGAGCGGCGAATCGGCCTGCCGCCAGAGGCCACCTTGACCTCCGATGAATTGCGCGCACAAGCCCGTGAATTTGCCAGACAGCGAAACGATTTGACCGAGCCGATTCGTGTGGAGATGAACCGGGAGATCTCGTTTTCGTTTGCGTGTTTTGGCTTCACGCTCGTCGGGATTCCTCTCGGCATCCGCATGCACCGGCGCGAGACGAACATTGGCGTCGCCATCGCGCTTTTGCTCGTGCTGGTTTATTACAGTTTCATCATCGCCGCCGGACAATTGTCGGCGCGGCCGGAGCTGGTGCCGCATTTGATTCTCTGGCTGCCAAATCTTATCTTTCAAGCCGTCGGCGCAGTGCTGCTGTGGCGCGCGAATCGCGGAATTTGAAAATCACCTTGCCTTGCGCCGGTAAATTTTGTGCATCGCCGCCTGGTCAACCGGCTTGACGAGCAGTTCGTCAATGTTCACGTGCGGCGGACGGCTGGCGACCCAGACCAAAATTTCCGCGATGTCTTCCGCCGTCAGGGGATTTATGCCTTCGTAAACTTTTTCCGCCTGTTTGGCGTCGCCTTTGAAACGCACGAGCGAAAATTCCGTTTCCGCCAGGCCGGGATCAACTGTGCCAACGCGAATGCCGGTGCCGTTTAACTCCATTCGCAGCGCGCGGGTGATTTGCAACTCGCCCGCTTTTGCCGCGCAATACACCGCGCCACCTTCGTAAGCCGTGTGGCCGGCAACCGAGCCGATGTTGATGATGCTCGCGCCCGCGTCGTGCGGCATCAACGGCAGCGCCGCGCGCGTCACGCGCAAGATACCGAGCACGTTCGTTTGAATCATCACCTCCCAATCCGCGTCCTTGCCCCCGGCGACGGTGTCCAGACCGTGTGCGCCGCCGGCGTTGTTGATCAAAACGTGCAAGCACGTCGGGTCTGGCGTCTGGCATCCGGGGCCTTGGATTTTGGATTTTGCCCAGGCGATGAAGGCTTTGACGCTTGGTGTATTCGTCACGTCCAAAACGTGAAAATGCGCCTCCAGTGCGCCTGCCTGGCGCGCTTCGGCGGCGACTTTTTCCAAACGGTCAACGCGGCGCGCGCCGAGCAAAAGTTTTGCGCCTTCCACGCCGAACGCCCGTGCCGCCGCCGCGCCAAATCCGCTCGACGCGCCGGTGATTAAAACCCATTTGTCTTTCAACAGCGTTTTCATGGCTTAATGAATTTACTCAGACGAATCATGTGTTCTTCCGTCATCCTCGCTTCAAAGTTTGGAGCCGTTCTCCTCGCTGTGGTGCAGGCGAAGATGGCCAAAAATGGCGATCAGCAAATGCGTGACCGGAACCGCTTTTAAGGTAGCGCTCGAAGTGTTGCGCTTGCTCAGGAGTTTCGAACGCAACATATATTTTCAGCTTCCATGGCACAAACTTCGCGGTGTGATCACATCGGCCCGCATTGTGTTCGGCAATGCGCTGCTTTAGGTCAGAGGTGTGCCCGATGTAACGATTTTCAGGACGGCTGATGCTTTCAATGATATAGGTGTAAAACATCATGCAAATTGTCCGGACTGGCCTGCCATCCGTAGCTCGGAACTTATGGCGAAAGGTCCTCCTTCGCCTAGGTTACGGAGGACATCATCCTACGCTCGGAACCTCCAAGCGTCGATTCCGAGCGTAGGATGGTGGAGCCGACAGGAATCGAACCTGCGACCTTCTCATTGCGAACGAGACGCTCTACCAACTGAGCTACGACCCCATCCACGTCAGCCGCAAATAGCTTCGCCAAAATGATCGCCGCGCGCAACTGGTTTATGCACTGGTTTATGCACCTCCGGCCATCCTTGCCGATGATCCGGACATAACGAGCGCATGCTGCGCACTGCCCCCGGAGCGCCGGCCTCCGGCCCGGCGGGTGTTGCGATTCCAGCAGAAACGCGCCGGATCGGAAATCGGCGCTCCGCTGTTGCCATCAAAGTCAGGGGCGGTAGCGCAGCGCCCGACATAACCGGTTATCGAAGTCGGTGCTGGCAATTCCGGTCGCCCTTGCTATTTTCCGGGCGCATGTCCGACACGGCTGTTGTGGCCCAAACGCCCTCGAAGGCACGAGTGTTTCTCCGCCGGTTGATCACCACGGTGATTCTCTGGACGGTGATTCTCGCGGCTTTGTTCTCCCGCAACCTGCTGATTTCCGACGGCGTTTTCATTCTCATCATGATATTTCTCGCGGCGGCCGGACTTGCGGAATTTTACGGACTGGTTGAAAGGCGCAACCTTGTCTGCTTCAAATGGTGCGGTCTGCTCGGCGGTGTGTTGCTCATGGTGGGCACGTTTTTACATTTGACCGGACATCTCGGCATTTACGATTCGCCGTCGCGCGCGAACGATTTTGAAACGGGTTTCCTCATCTTGTTCGTGCTCGGTTTGTGCGTGCGGCAATTTGTTTCGCGCAGCAACACGGCGGGCATTCTGGCGATCTCCACGACCTTGTTTGGCCTGATGTATGTGCCGTGGCTGTTGAACTTCATCCAGAAAATCAATTTTTTTCCGGGGGTGGATGGCAAGTTCTACGTCCTTTACTTCGTCCTCGTGACGAAATTCAGCGACACCGGCGCGTATGCCGTCGGCTCGCTCATCGGCAGGCACAAAATGATCCCGCGCATCAGCCCCGGCAAAACATGGGAGGGCTTGGGCGGCGCAATTTTTCTTTCGACGGTGGCGAGCCTAGTCTTTGCGCATTTTTTTGGCGATAAAATGGCGGGCATGAACTGGCTGCACGCGATGGTGCTGGGTGTTTTGCTGGGTTCGACGGCGGTCGTCGGTGACTTGATTGAATCGCTCTTCAAACGCGAAGCCGGAGTGAAGGATTCCGGGCGGCTGTTTCCCGGCATCGGCGGCATCCTCGACTTGCTGGACAGTTTGCTGTTCAATGCGCCGATCATGTATTTGTATTTGCGGCACATTTTAACGCATCCATGAGGGGATTTACGATTTACGCGCACGCCGGCAGACCATGATGATTAAACATTCAACGACTGAACCGCCATGACTCGTGAGGAAATGAAGTCTCGGACGAAGGCTTATGCCAATCGTATCGTGACGGCGGGTAAATCGTATATCGTAAATCGTAAATGAAGAACGTTGTTTTACTCGGTTCGACCGGCTCCATTGGCACCAGCACCGTCAAGGTGGCGGAGGATTTGCCGGACCGCATCCGGCTGCTGGGCCTGGCCGCCGGGAACAATGCCGAACTGTTGCTCAAACAGGCGCGCAAACACCGGCCTGAGGCTATTTCAATCAACAATTCCGAAAAAGCCCGCGACTTGGGAAAATTCTTCGGGGCGGCGACGCAGGTTTATTCGGGCGACGAAGGCTTGATCAAACTCGCCACGCTGCCGTCGGCGGACATCGTGCTCATTGCCATCGTCGGCACGGCGGGATTGAAGCCCGCGCTCGCCGCGATTCGCGCGGGCAAGGATATTGCCGTCGCGTCAAAGGAAATTCTTGTGATGGCCGGCGAAATCGTGATGAGCGAGGCGCGCAAACACGGCGTGCGCGTGCTCGCCGTGGACAGCGAACATTCGGCGATTTTTCAGTGTCTCGATGGCAAGCCGTCCAATTCCGTCCGCAAACTCTGGCTGACGGCGTCTGGCGGACCGTTTCGCAACACGCCGAAGGAAGAATTTCCAAACATTACCGTTGAGCGCGCGCTCAAACATCCGTCGTGGGTCATGGGCCGAAAAATCACTATTGATTCAGCGACGTTGTTCAACAAGGGGCTGGAAATGATCGAGGCGCGCTGGCTGTTCGACATCGGCATGGAACGCGTGGGCGTGCTGGTGCATCCGCAAAGCATCGTTCACTCAATGGTCGAGTTTGTGGATGGAGCGCTGCTCGCGCAGCTTTCGACACCGGACATGTGCCTGCCGATTCAATACGCATTGACGTATCCCGATCGCGCGCCGAGTGAGCGGGTGCAAACCAATTTCGCAAAACTTGGCAATCTGACGTTTGAGGAGCCGGATGAGGAACGTTTTCCGGCGCTGAATCTCGCGCGCCGGGCAGGGGAGGTGGGCGGCACGTTGCCGGCGGTGTTGAACGCGGCGAACGAAGTGGCGGTGGAGGCGTTCTTGAACCGCAAAATCAATTTCCCGCAAATCACGGAAATCGTGCGTCGCACGATGGATGCGCACAAAGTTGTGTTGCACCCGGCGCTGGAAAAGATTTTGGAGGCCGACGCCTGGGCGCGGCGCGAGGCTGCGAAATAAACGGCTCCTTCCCTCAACGATTTGAGGCTTCGGCGGTGCAGCCTGTCCTCATATTAGGCATATCAATTCCTAGTCTCAAAAATTATAATCTCATCCAATAAGCCGAACCACAAATCCATGTGGCCTGCACCGTGTTCAACCCTATAGTTGAATGTACCGACAACTCGAACAAAACCTTCCTTTACCCAATGGACTCTATTTGTATCGGCACCCTTGGCAGTGCCTCCAATCCAGAGTCCGTTCTCATAGTTGCGGGCGGTAGCATCGTCTTTAGTTAGGTAGAGTGCGCTCTCCTCGAACTCCGAATGATAGTAGCCGATCAATGCTATGTGCTTGCCGTTGTACTCGTCAGGATGTGCCAAAACGCGGAAAAGTGACGTCTTGATGAAACCGTCGGCTGTCGAACTATGCGGCGTGCTCGAACAACCACTGAGGCTAAGGCACACAGTAACAAGAATGATGGCAAATGTGGTTCGCATGGTGAACGCCGCCCAACAGATCATGGACGGCGTCCCGCAAAGTCGGGACAGCCTATCTTGTTTCATGTGCCAACGCTATTTCGGTCGCCCGTGGCTGTCCAGAATAATTTTGGTTGAACGCTCGCCCTCACCCCGGCCCTCTCCCCCAGGAGAGGGGGAATCGTCGTCCGTCTTCCAGCAAATCAGGCATGTCTTGAAACAAACACGTGAGTCGGCGATGGCAGAATAAGATTCAGAATTTCCTGATAAACTGCCGGACGCTGTTCCTTCTCCTGGGGGAGAAGGTTAGGATGAGGGTGGACTGAATCTTTCCAGCTTTTCAAAAAGTAGTTGGTTTAACGCTCGCCCTCACCCTCCATCCTTCGTCACGCATTGCGGGACTACGGAGGACGGGCGGCTCTCGGACTGAAATCCCGATTCCGAATCGGGATCAGGAGAGGGGGAATCATCGTCCGTCCTTCAAGAAATCGAACGCTTATTTAAACGAAGTCCAGGAAACGGCGATTGCAATAAAGATGCGAGAACTTCAGGCGCGCACGAATGCTGTTCCTTCTCCTGGGGGAGAAGGTCAGGATGAGGGCGGGCTAAAACACCCATTGAAAAATTATTCCCGGCCATTCCGGGAAGTGCTAACTTCCGCACCAGACGCGCGCCAGATTGGAATGTTCCGATGGCCGCGCCACGACAAACAAACTGTGCAATGAAATCAAGACCCATTCTCTCCCAAACGGCAACGATTGCCATTTTGTGTCTCCTGGGATCAGTTGCCCCGCTGCTGGCGGATGAACCGGCCCGGCACACCTTTGCCATCGGCACGAATGATTTTTTGCTCGATGGCCGGCGGCTGCAAATCCGTTGCGGCGAGATTCACGCCGCCCGCGTGCCGCGCGAGTACTGGCGGCACCGGCTGCAAATGGCCAGGGCGATGGGCTTGAACACCGTTTGCGCCTATCTTTTCTGGAACCAGATCGAACCGCGTCCGGGTGAATTCAACTGGTCCGGCCAGGCCGACGTTGTCGAGTTCTGCCGCATCGCGCAGTCGGAAGGACTGTGGGTGATTCTCCGGCCCGGCCCGTATTCCTGCGCCGAATGGGAAATGGGCGGCCTGCCGTGGTGGCTGCTCAAAAACGACGAAATCCAGCTAACCGCGAAAACGCTACGGCATTTTCAATTCGCGCGTGCCGTCCAATCCTTCTATGGAAACGACAACCGATGATTCACGAATTTCAAGACAATGAACCATGACACGTTTTTCGCCGGTTTTCAAAGCGGTCTGGTCGCCTTTTGCAAACGTTTGTTATTGATGAGGACAAGGCGATGGCCGGGCGTGCCACTGATGCCGCCAAGTTTGATTTTCTGAACCCAAGCGGGTTCCGGCAGATCGGATTTCTGCGGCTGGTGCGGGACAAACGCAGCGACGCGCTTGCGCTTCCGCAATTTGATCTGCATTCATTTTCAGGATCGCCGCGTCACGGGTGGAAGCCCCTGAAAAAACAATGGAATCAAGTGACGGATTTTTGGCGGACAACTCCCCCCATTTATAGGCTTCAATCAAATCCTGTTTCACCAATTTTCCCTCAAGGTAAATTTCTGCGAGATTGGCCTGACCTCGCTTGTCACCCTGAGTGGCGGCGAGCGTCACCCATTTGATAGTCTCGTCAGCGATGGCAGCGCGGACGTCGGGTTTAACGCCGATGGTCAAGCGGCTGCGCATGAGCAACATATTGCCAAGCCGCCCTTATGCGTGGGCATAACCTTGCCCGGCAGCTTTGTGATACCAAACTTCTGCCTGCGCCGAACCGAAATTGAATCTTTCGGCCAGTTTATCCTGGGCAACCGGGTCGCCAGCGTCAGCGGCGATTTTGATTTGCTCAAGTGTCGGCGCGGGCAGTTGGGCATAAACGCAAGCAGCCGCAAAAGTAAGAGCAATGATTAGTTTTTTCATTTTCGCCAGCGTTTAATTTTCAAAACCCTGCCAAGCTGAATTGCATAATAAGCTTCGGGACTACTTCCTTTGTTCCGCTTCAATTCCGGCGAACAGACTTTCCAGACTGTTCAACGGGGTGTCGCGTTTCGGATTCAAAATTTGTCGCAGGTATTCAACGCCATCGGAAACGTTCCGGACGGATTTGGGCAGGATCGCGCCGGCGGCGTTGGCATGGCCGCCACCTTGAAATTTTTCCGCGACCTTGAGCGCTTCGCCGTTGCGGCTGCGAAAGCTGGCGAAAACGGCGTTCCCGCGCCGGAACAACGTGACCAGCACCGGATATTTTGTCGCCTGTTGCTCCAGCAATTGGTGGACGATGAGGTTGTTGTTGCCGACGACGGTGTCCATAAACCCCACGTTCGGGCTGATTTCCGTGATGTTCGATTTGCTCCATTCAAAGCCGATCGGATTTTCAATGCGGCGTTTGACGGCCATGACTTCGAGCAGCGGATGGTCGAGCAATTTTTCAATTTCACCGCCGATGAGCGTGTGCAGGTTCCAAAACTGGTAAATTTTGACGAGGTTCGCGTAATCGCCCGCAATCTCGAAATCGGGATCATCCTCCAAAAACAAATCGGCGACATTGTTCAAATGCACGAGCCGGTCCAGCGCGGGTGAGTTGATGCCGTGTTGTTGGCAAAGTTCGTAGCAAAGCAGCCCGGCGGATTTGTTGACGTCGTGAATGAGCCGCGCGTTTTTCGGCGCGACCTCCGTGACGTGATGGTCAATGACGACCCAATCCGGCTTGTCGAGGCGCGGCTCAAAAGTGAAGTCCGCAACCCACGCGGACCTTTCACGCAACTCGCGCTGTTTCCAAAAATTGTAGTGATACGCTTCCAGGGGGATGTCCGTGCCGAACAGTTTCTGTGCGAGCCGCTGCAGCAACGCACCGGCCAGCAGTCCGTCGAGATCGCTTTCGTGGGTGAAAATTACATCCGGTTTCGGCAGCGGCATCATGGCGAGGGAAGATTAATTCAACCGGACGGGCATGGCGAGCGGGGAATTTAACCGGGGAATTTAACCGGCAATCCACTGCGGCGCATCTCGACACTGCCATTGTAGCGGCAGGCATCCTGCCTGCCGTAGAGCTTGGCGTCCCGCCCGGCGGACGAAGCGCGCCAAGGCAATCAAGGCTTGGAAGAATCACAGCACGGTTGAAAAGTCCAAGCGTCCGGTCCGGGCGGCAGGATGCCGCCCTCTACGTCAGGCGGGACGCCCGACGCTACCAAGCGATTCAAGGCAGCTTGTGATCGGGAATGCTGCACTCGGGCGGTTGGCCAACCGCATTGATGGTATAGGTGCCACCGGCCGGGCAACGGGGAATTTTTCCAAGATATGGCTTGAGGTCGTCCATGGTCGGCGTGTCCGTGGATTTCTTGTTTTTTTCCAACGCCCATTGATTTTTGGCGGCGTCGAGCTGGCGGAGATTGTTGATGCAGGCATTTTGCTGCGAGGTGGCCCGGGCTTTCACGAAATTGGGAATGGCGATGGCGGCCAGCATTCCGGACACGGCGACGGCGGGAAGCAAAACAACGACGGCGGCGCTTTGGTTGCCGTTGCCGATGGTCAGACAGCCGTCTTCAGTGTTGACGCCGACTGAATAGGAAAATACCGGCCGGTTCTGACGGAAGAGTGATTGCATCCATTGGGCTTGTGCCGGTGATGAGCCGCGCAGGGCGGATGCGCTCATGGCCTGCTTTTGAATTTGGAACAGAGTCTGGCCGAACCGTTCACTCATGAAGGTGAACTGGTTTCCTTTATCAGGAATGTTCTGCGAGAGGCGCTTGAATTCGTCCGTGCTTTTCAAGCCGGGTTTTTGCCCGCTCTTCACGGCCAACGCTGCTTCAACCAGTGCATCGGATGAAGCAATGAACAGATAACCGCCGCTGCTGGCGGTCGTGGGACGAAGATTTACCGCCATCGGAATCGGCATGGGCATCGTCCGCATTTTGAGTTCAGTTTTATTAACGCTGATGACCTGCGGATTTTTTTTCAACTCTTCGTCAATGCGGTTGAAAATCGTGTCGTCCTTGACCTTGACGACGATGAGCAGGCCGGGTTCTGGAATCTGAATCAGTCCCGACGGCAACGGAATCGGAACAGTGTTTGATTCGTTCAGCGTGAGCACGAAGCCAAACTCGCCGCCGAGTGAATTCAGGAATTGATCCCATTTGACCTTCGTGCTTTTTTCAAACTGGTCCGGCAGTTTCTGCAACCATGCCTGCGCCGGCGGAAACTCGGACTTGGCGACCTCCTGTTGCGCGACCGACCACAATAACGGCACGTCCAGGTCCGAAAAAATCGCCAGCGCCGTGTTCGCCGGCAGCAAATCAAGTCCCGCGAGCGGGTGCGGTTCCTTGCCCAAAAACTTCCACAAGAAGCCCGAACCTTTGCCCGGATAATGATGCAATAACACCTTGTTGCGATACAGTCCCTTCTCGATCTCAATCGAACTCAAGCCAACGCCGCTGATGTCCTCGACGCCGCTGTCTTTGATCAAGCGGGTGGCGACGCCGAAAGCTTTGTTAACCTTGGCGCGGTCGTCCACTTTGAGTTCCGGCATGGACTCGAAAACCTGCTGCCAACTTGACACCTTCGTTGAAAGACCGTCCAGCCATTGCGCGGTTCCGAGATACAAATAAAAATTGCCGCCCGGGTCGAGCTGGGAGGTGACTTCGTTGAAACTGGTTTTTTTCGCCGAGACGATCGCCGCGCCTTTTTGTCCGGTCGTCGTTGGGTTTTGCCCGACCGTCGGCGCTTCCTTTTTTCCGCAACCGTAGTTCAGAACGGCCGTCAGGACCAGCACCGGCACATAAATGAAGAGATGACTTTTTTTCATGATGAATAGTTTGTTTTCATTGAGGCAACCAAGTTCGTCCAAGCCAAACAGCTTTTGGGAAAAGGTAAAGCAGAAAAAATTTTCGGAATGGCCCGTCCTTCAGCTTCGTTGAAGAATGACTTGAAACCGGCGGCGGGAAGATCATAGTTTCGGGCATGAACTCCACACCCCGGCATTTTACAAGACCAGGTTTCACACTGGTTGGATTGCTCATCATCATTGCCGTCATTGCCATTTTGGCGGCCATGCTCCTGCCGGCGCTGGCCTCGGCCAAGCGAAAGGCTCAACGCATCAACTGCGTCAACAACCTGAAACAGAACGGCGTGGCGTTTCGCCTTTGGGAGGGAGACAACGGCGACAAATATCCCATGGCCGTTTCCACGAACAAAAACGGCACGATGGAATATGCTGAGGGCGGCAATACGTTTCGTCATTTTCAGGTCATGTCCAATGAATTGAGCACGCTCAAAATCCTGGTTTGCCCGGCTGATGATCGGACCGCCGCCGCCAGCTTCGCCAGATTGAAAAATCAAAACGTCAGTTACTTTGTCGGTCTGGATGCAACAGAGGTCCGGCCACAAATGTTGCTGACCGGCGACCGTAATGTCACCAACGGCTTGTTCCCGGTGCGTTCCGTGCTTGAATTGCGGCCCGAAATTCCCGCCGGTTGGACGGAGGCCCTGCACAATGGCCAGGGAAACGTGGGTCTGGCCGATGGCAGCGTGCAGCAGGTCACGATTGACGGCCTGCGCAATGCCATTAAAAATTCCGGCGATACGACCAATCGCATTGCGCTGCCGGAATAAGACAGAGTGGGGTGGTTGCCGGTCTTACTTTTACTTTGAAATCCGGCGTGTTTCCCGCCAACATGCGCGCTCGCTTTACAGCCGTTGGAGTTCAAGCTTTAGCTTGTTTGGCGGTTGGAAATGAAACGGAACAAGCTGAAGCTTGAACTCCAACAGGATGATTTCATGAAACGCACGCATCATTGCAGCGAACTGCGCCCGGCGCACATCGGGCAGATAGTCACCTTGACCGGCTGGGTCCACTCCCGCCGTGACCTCGGAGGACTCATCTTCATTGACGTCCGCGACCGCGAAGGCCGCACGCAAACGGTCTTTGACCCCTCCGATCTGCCCAAGGAACTTTTTGAGCGCGCCGCCGCGCTGCGTAGCGAATGCGTCATCCGCGTCACCGGGAAGGTCCGCCAGCGTCCCGCCGGCACGAACAATCCCAAAATTCCCACCGGCGAAGTGGAAATCATGGTGAAGGAACTCGAGGTGCTCAACGTGGCCGAGGTGCTGCCGTTTCCGGTGGACGACCCGGAAGTGGCGGGCAAGGTGAACGAGGAGCTGCGCCTCAAATACCGCTACCTCGATTTGCGCCGGCCCGAAATGGCGCGCAACCTTCGCCTCCGCAGCAAGGTGGCCACGGCCACGCGCGTGTTCATGGACGAACAGGGCTTTCTCGAAGTCGAAACGCCGACGCTCTTCAAGTCCACGCCCGAAGGCGCGCGGGAATTTCTCGTGCCGTGCCGGACGAGTCCCGGTTTGTTTTACGCGCTGCCGCAATCGCCGCAGCAGTTCAAGCAAATCCTCATGGTGGCCGGTGTGGAAAAATATTTTCAACTCGCGCGCTGCTACCGCGACGAAGATCTGCGCGCCGACCGCCAGCCGGAATTCACGCAGATTGACATCGAGATGTCGTTCATCGAGCGCGAGGACATTTACAACCTGATTGAAGGCCTGCTCCAGCGCGTCTGGAAAACCGCGCTGAACATTGACGTGCCAGTGCCGTTCAAGCGCCTGACCTTCGAGGAAGCGCTGAACCGCTACGGCATTGACAAGCCGGACACGCGCATCGGCATGGAACTGGCGGACTTCACGGAGGAATTCCGCGCCAGCAAGTTCAAGGTTTTCAGCGGCGCGGTCGCCAACGGCGGCGTGGTGAAGGCGCTCAATGCCAAAGGCCTCGCCTGCGCAACGCAGGGCCAGATTGAGACGATGACCGAATACGCGAAAAGTTTCGGCGCGAAAGGCCTGGCTTACATCAAGGTCGAAGGCGGTGAATGGAAATCGCCCATCGTCAAATTTTTCAACGACGCCGAGAAAGCCGCGCTGGCGAAGAAACTGGCCATCGAAGAAGGCGATTTGATTTTGTTTGCCGCCGACCAGTTGCTGAACGCGTGTGAGATTCTTGGCAAGATTCGTTTGTATTGCGCCGATATTTTGAAGGCGCAAGGCAAGCTGGCGATTCCCGCCGACCGGTTCGATTTCCTCTGGGTGGTGGATTTTCCGCTGCTCAGCTTCGACAAGGAACAGAACCGCTGGTATTCAAGCCATCATCCGTTCACCGCGCCGGTGACGGAGGACATTCCGCTGCTCAAGACCGACCCAAAAAAAGTCCGCGGCCAGCATTACGACATTGTGGTGAACGGCGTGGAACTGGGTGGCGGCTCGATTCGCATTCACCAGCCCGACGTGCAGAAAACGGTGTTCGAGGAGGTGCTGCAAATCCCGCCGGACATGGTGAAAGCGCGATTTGGTTACCTGCTCGAAGCGTTTCGCTACGGCGCGCCGCCGCACGGCGGCATCGCGCTCGGCTTCGACCGGCTCATCGCGATTCTCTGCAACACACCGAGCATCCGCGACGTGATTGCGTTCCCGAAAACCGCCAAAGGCACTTGTTTGATGACCGATTCGCCCGGCAGCGTGGAGCCGAAGCAATTGCGCGATTTGCATCTGGAATTGAAAGTGGCGAAGAAGGAGTAAAAATAAATGGCTGGCGCAAATTTTCAGTTGTTTATTTCCGAGGAAGCCTTGGAACAACTTCGTGCCTTGCCGAAGGATTTGCGCAAACGGCTGGGCGAAAGGCTCACAGCTTTGGAAGAAAATTTTGCCGGTGATATCAAAAAACTGAGCGGGACGGAGAATAAATACCGGCTTCGCGTCGGCAATCGGGTGCATCTGGACACTGTTCTTAATTTAGGTGCCAGACTTCATCCCAGTCGTGGTTGCGGCGTGCGACTTCCAGCGCCATCAGTCGGCGGCGGCCCGGCTCGGTCCAGAACTGGCCGCCCCGTTTGAAACGGCCTTGCAGTTGCCCGCACAATGATTCCATCGCGCCGCTGCCCACCGGACAGCCTTCCGCCGCCCGCGCGGCGTAATGCAGGTGTTCGCGATGCTGCTCGAAGTAGTTGATTTCTTTCGCCACCGTCGGGGACAGTGGCTGCTCCCGCTGCACACACCAGGCAGGCAAGTCCTGCAAGGTTTGGAGCACGCCGGCTTCGCCGCCGTGCCGCAACTGGTGCAGGAGCGGTTCGACCCACGCCCGCGCCCCGGCTGCATTTTCCGGATGCAGCGTGTGCGCCAGTTCCCAGAGGTGTTGGCTGGCGTGGTAAAAATCCAGCACGCCCGTGGCCTCGGCAAAGCGATCCGCCACGATGTTCCAAATCCACACGCCGCCGTCGGCCACCACATAGACGCGCGGCACTTTTCCCAAGCCACGCCGCCGTGCCTCGGCCTGCACACGCCGGCCAAACTCCAGCGGCTCGCCCGTGTAAGCCACAACAAACTTTTCCACCAGCAGGCCGCGCCCGTTTTCCGTTTGCGCGGCGTGTTCCAAGCGGTAGATCACCGCGCTTTTACACTCCTGCCACGCGACGCGCTCACCCGCAACGGCGGCGGGTTTGAGTCCCCAATCCCCGCCACGATGGCGCAGCATCCAGCCGTCCATCATGATCACCAGTGCGCCCGGCGGCACGGTGGTTTTAGGGGCGGGTTCGGGCGGGGGGGCGGCACTGGCAGTGACACGAGCCTGGGCTTGTTGCGCGGCGCGCTCGCCCGCGCGTTGCACTTGCTGATGAATGAGGGAGTCATCCACCGCCACGCCCCACCGGGTCGCCACGGCGGACGCCTGCTCATAGGAAGTGGTCGCGGTGGCGGTGAAGCAAAGTTTTTCGGCCAGGCCGGGCGTGATCTTTTGATGCGGCAACAGCCCCCACGCGCGTTGCTGGGGAGAAAACCATTTTTGCGTGTGCGGATCCTGGCCGTAATCAACGGTCAGCTTTACCAGCCCCAGTTCGGTGCGTAGCGTCAGGGGCCGATGTTTGCGTTGGCGCAGGGGGGAAAACCTCGCCGGTCTGGTCGGCGAGTTCTTGCAGGCGCTGTTCGAGCCGCTGGCGGCCTAATTCCCGGTATTCGGCCACCACTTCACGTTCGACCTCGGCCAGGGTCGGCAAGGTCGGCGAAGACGTTTGATCTTTTTTCATGGCAACTGTTCATGCTCGCTTTCTGCCGGTGAGGAACCGTTTCGCCTCTCATCTTAAGAACAGTGTCAAGATGCACCCGTGGCAATCACCGTGTGCTGTTCCGACTTGCCGGAAGGCAAATTCAGGTGTATGCAGTTAAAGACCGGAAGGAAGCTTATGAGTAGCGTTCTGGAACGACCGATAAAACGGGCGGCAAATTCGCGCCTGACGTTGCAGGCTTTGCATCGCGAAGTGGTTGAACTTCGCCAGCGTGTGGCGGACTTGGAAGACTTGCGCGAACTAAATCGTGCCATTGAAAGCAACGGCTCAAAGCCTTTAATTCCCTGGTCGAAAGCAAAAAAGGAACTTGGACTGGTTTGAGTAATTTTTTTCTGGACTGAAGTTGCTGGCATTGGGGGTTTGGGGGTTCAAAACTGCAGCCACCATGTTTCCACCCGCTTGTTTCGCGACCTGCATCTGGAATTGAAAGTGGCGAAGAAGGAGCAGCCGGCAGGCTGACGATAGCGCCGATTATCTTGTGGCGCATGCCTCCAGCTTGCGGGTTCAGGCGGCTTCCAGCCGCCGGTTTAAACAGTGTTGAGATGCACTACGGCGTTGCTCCTAAAAAAACATTCTGGACAGCCGCCACCAACAAAGATAAGCTTCATTTAGTGAACTGGGGCTGCTGCCCAATGCAGCCTTACAAATCGGATGCTCTAATTATCGTGAAAACCAAACGAACCCTGATTCTATTTTGTCTACTGGGATCGCTGCTGCTGTCAGTGGCAGTGGTCAAGGCGGATCAATTTGGCGATTTCACTTACGCGAGCGATGGCACCAATGTCACCATCACAGGTTACACAGGTTCCAACGGCGTGGTAATGATTCCCAGCATCATTGCGGACCTGCCAGTTACCAGCATTGGAGACTGGGCCTTTTATGCTGCCAGTGTCACCAATGTCCTGATTCCCGATAGCGTCACCAACATCGGGGATGGGGCATTCTTTGACTGCGAATCGTTGACCAACGTCACGATCGGCAGTAGCGTCACCAGCATTGGTGATTGGACGTTCGGTTTCTGTCCCAGCCTGATGCGTGTCTGTTGTCGCGGGAATGCGCCCGGCCTTGGGGGAGGAAATGTGTTCTACGGCAACCTGGCGACGATCTATTATTTGTCAGGAGCCACCAACTGGGGACCGACGTTGGGTGGTCATCCGGCGGTGCTATGGAATCCGGCGGTGCCATTTTATTATACGACTAACAACGGCACTATTACTATTACAGGTTACACCGGTTCCAATGTGGTGGTGTCTATCCCCGGCACAATAAATTTCCTGCCCGTTACTAGTATTGGGTTCTATGCTTTCTACGGCTGCATCAGCCTGGCCAGTGTCACGATTCCAAACAGCGTCACCAGCATTGGGGGCTTTGCGTTCGAAAACTGCATCAGCCTGCCCAGCATCACGATCCCCGACACCGTTACTAGCATCGATGATTGGGCGTTTTATTACTGCATCAGCCTGACCAGCGTCACGATCCCGAGCAGCATCACAAGCATTCGGGACTATACATTCGGTGACTGTATCAGTCTGACCAACGTCATGATTGCCAATAGCGTTACTAACATTGGGGCATTTGCGTTCTTTAACTGCACCAGCCTGACCAGCATCGCTATCCCCACTGGCGTCACCAGCATCGGGGACCTTGCGTTCTTTGGCTGCACCAATCTGACCGACGTTAACATCCCAAACAGCGTTACCAGTATCGGAAGTAGTGCATTTGTTGGCTGCACCGGCCTGACTAACGTCACGATTTCTGATAGCCTCCCCAGCATCGGATTCAGCACGTTCTCTTATTGCACCAGCCTAAACAGTATCGCGATTCCTTCCAGCGTCACTAACATCGGAATCGAGGCGTTCAATGGCTGCGCCAACCTGACCAACATTATAATCCCCGACAGTGTAACCAGCATTGGAATCAGTGCATTCGGTGGCTGCACCAGCTTAACTCACATCATGATCCCCAGCGGCGTTACCAGTATTGGGGGCGACGCGTTTAATGGTTGCACCAACCTGACGGCGATCACGGTAGACGAAAGTAATTTATTCTTCAGTAGTGTTGATGGAGTCTTATTCGACAAGAGCCGAACCGCACTCATCCTATATCCGGAAGGCAAAGCTGGCAACTACATGATTCCAAACGATGTTACCAGCATCCGGGATTCTGCGTTCATATTCTGCCCTGGCCTACTCAGTGCTACGATCCCCGACAGCGTTACTAACATCGAAAGCGCTGCCTTCGCTATGTGTGACAACTTGACGGGAATCTTCTTCAATGGCAATGCTCCCAGCTTTATTGGTTCATATATCTTTAATTATTCGCCTAATGTGACTGTCTATTACCTATCGGGCACCACGGACTGGGACGAATTTGCCCTGCTCACCGGTGTTCAGACTGCGCTCTGGTTGCCCGCCATGCAGACCAACGACGGCAGCTTCGGCGTGCAGACGAATCAATTCGGATTCAACATCAGTTGGGCCAGCGGCCAGACGGTGGTGGTGGAAGCCTGCACGAATCTGGCTAATCCCGATTGGCAGCCGGTGCAAACCAACACGCTCACGACCGGCTCGGCCTATTTCAGCGATCCGCAGTGGACCAATTTTCCCGGCCGCTTCTACCGCGTGCGGTCGCCGTGAAAATGTGGTTCGCAACCAGGTTTTCGGGACGCCCCGGATTTTTTCGTGTGTTACAACTGCTTGTCATCGTTTATTTGCTCATCGTTCTGGCGG
>Ga0207932_1000125_pt1 | contig 25434 bp, 26 predicted proteins | sample NGESurdeep092012_FD_184480 | JGI IMG/M metagenome (GOLD analysis project Ga0207932, IMG submission 184480) | Arctic peat soil microbial communities from Barrow, Alaska - NGEE Surface sample 415-2 deep-092012 (SPAdes) | ecosystem: Environmental > Terrestrial > Soil > Wetlands > Peat ...
CATCATCGGCATCCTGGCCGCCATCGCGATCCCGAAGTTCGCGAACACGAAGGAGAAGGCGTACATCGCGGCGATGAAGTCGGACCTGCGGAACCTCGTCACGGCCGAAGAGGCGTATTTCGCCGACAACGTGACGTACACGAGCAACCTGGGCACCACGTTCAACTCGTCCGCCGGCGTGACGGTGACGATCGCCTCCCCGTCCGGGACCGGCTGGTCGGCCTCGGCGACGCACAACGGCACGGCGAAGACGTGCCAGATCTACGTGGGTGCGGCGGTCATCGCGGGCCAGAACGAGGGCGCGCCGATCTGCCAGTAAGCTCGGCATGAGTGGGGACGGCGGCCACGACGGACGCCGGTAGTGATGCGATGACGAAGCCCCGGCCGATGACTGGCCGGGGCTTGGTCGTCGTGGGGCTCGAGGATCTGCGCGCGCGCCGGGCCGCGTCCGCGCATCCGTCTTTTGGGTGATGCCCTCCTCCACCCTTGGGATGACAGCCGATTTGGCGATTGTCGCCCTCTGCGCGCCCGGCGAGCTTGGGGCGTGGCAATTCATCCGGAATACCCGATCGCTCGTCGGCCGCACCGTCGTGCGCCCGCCGAGGGAAGGCCTGTGACGGTGCTTCGTGGCGCGTTCCTGGCGCTGCTCGCGGCCGCCATCGGGGCCGCCGCACCGCTGGCCGTCGCCGCGCAGGATTCGTCGTCGGCCGCCACGCCCACGCTGGCGGCGCCGCCCGACACCGCGCGGGTCGCCGGGCCCGTCAGCGCGTGCGACGGCTGCCCGCCCAAGCGGCCCATCACGGCCGTGCTCATGGGGCTCGCTACCAACGTCTTCATCAACCGGTTCGACACGTGGGTCCTCAATGTGCACGACCCGCTGCCGGATGGTTACTACACCCGCGTCACCCCGCAGTCCTGGGGCGTCAACATCCGCAAGGGCTGGGTGTTCGACACCGACGCGTTCCAGGTCAACATGTTCCTGCACCCCTACCAGGGGGGCACGTACTTCCGCGCCGGGCGGTCCAACGGCCTTAACTTCTGGGAGTCGGCGCCGCTCACCTTCCTGGGCTCCCTGGAGTGGGAGTACTTCGGCGAGAAGACCTTCCCCTCGTTGAACGACTTCTACAACACCGGGTTCGGCGGCATCGTCATCGGCGAGACGGTCTACCGCTTCGTGTCGGTGATCCGTGACAACCGGGCGACGGGCATGAGCCGCGTCCTCCGGGAAGTGGCCACCTTCCCGCTCGACCCGGTCGGGACCGTCAAGCGCCTCTTCTCCGGCGAGCTCTGGCGGGTGTATGGGAACCCGGGCGAGCACGCGCCGCCCCCGCTCGCGCTTCAGGTGCAGGCCGGCGTCCGGCAGGCCCGCGACTCGGGGCTCACCGGCGCCCGCTCGATCAAGGGTGTGCTGATCGCGGAGCTCTCCTACGGCGACGCCTTCGCGGACCGGTACAAGGCGCCGTTCGACGTCTTCCTGGCACGCGCGGTCATCAGTCCCGGACCGACCCCCATCGGCGAGTTCCGCGTGGCCGGGCGGCTCTACGGGACGGAGCTCACGAACACCTCGGCCCCGGCGCGGGCGATCTTCACCGTGCAGCAGAAGCTCGAATACGCCGAGAGCCCCGCGTACAAGTTCGGCGGCCAGAGCATCGAGGCGGGGTTCGTGACGGCGATCGGGGTCGGGCGCGCGATCGAGCTGCGGACCGAGGCCTTCGTCGAGGGGATCATGATGGGCGCCGTGGATGCGCAGGGGGAACCGGACACCGCGGGCGTCAGCGGGACGCCGCGCACGTACGACTTCGGCCCCGGCGTGGGGCTCGACGTCGCGGCGACTATCAGCGTGAACCACTTCCCGGTGCTCGCCGCACGGTATCACTGGTCGATGGTCCACTCGGTCAGCGGCTCGCCGGCCGACCACTTCACCCAGTTGCCGAGCATCGAGCTCGCCCTGCCCATCACGAACACCTTCGGGGTGGGCGCGCACGCGAGCTGGTATGCCCGGCGCAGCGCCTACGTGGGCCGGCCCGGTGAGGTCACGACGTTCCCCGACTTCCGCGCCTATCTCGTATGGCGGACACGACCCCGTACCGCCTCCCCGGAGCCGCAATGAACGCGCCTCGGACGTTGCGTCCGGGCCGTCACGTCCTCGCGCTGGCCACGCTCCTCTCGGCGCTCGCGGCCGCGCCCGCCGCCGCCCAAGCTCCTGCACAGGCGCCCGACACCGCGCCCGCGCCGAAGCGCGGCGGGAACTTCTGGATCGATGCCGGTGCGGGGTATGCGTGGCTGCGCCTGACGTCGGGCCAGAACGCGCTCAACGGTCAGCGGCTCGGCGGCGTGACCGCCGCGCACGGGATGGCGGTGACTGTCTCGGCGGGCGGCTCCGTCGCGCCCAACGTGCTGCTCGGCCTCGAGTACCAGACGTGGTCCGCCGCCGGCAAGAACCCCGTGGACCAGCGGGTACGCAGCGTGCTCGCCGTCGTGCAGTGGTATCCGTGGGCCGGCATCGGGCTCAACGTCCGCGCCGGGACCGGCGTGGTGCAGGGACCCGTCGAACCCGACACCGTCAGCGCCGCGTCGGCCCAGGGGACGGGCGTGGGCTTCGCCCTGGGGATCGGCTACGACTTCCCGATGACGCGGCACCTCGGGCTGTCACTCCAGTTCGGGACCCACATCGCGGCGTTCGGCGACGTGACGGACAACCGGGGGAAGATCAGCCACGACGTCATCGGGTACGTGACACAGATCGGCCTGGCGGTGGTATTCCGGTAGCCCGCAGGGTTCGCCCACGTGGACGAAGCCCCGGCCGACCGATGGCCGGGGCTTCGCCGTTGGCGTGCCCGACGCCGCGGCCCGCACCTCGCCCCCCGTGCCAGCGATGAGCGACGCCACGTCCGCGCATCCTCCCGCGCACCTGCCCGATCAGGCGCGCGCCGAGCCCGACGCCGTCCTGAAGGAGCTGGGCTCGCGAGCGGCCGGCCTGAGCCAGGCCGAAGCCGACGCCCGCCTGAAGGAGTTCGGGGCCAACGACATCGTGCGCGAGAAACATCAGACCGCCCTGACGCGGCTCCTGATGAACGTCAAGAACCCGCTGGTCCTCCTGCTCCTCGCGCTCGCCGTGCTCTCCTTCCTGACGGGGGACCTGCGGGCCACGGTGGTCATCGCCGTGATGGTGGTGCTGGGCGTGGTGCTGCGCTTCTTCCAGGAGATGCGCGCCGACAACGCCGCCGAGAAGCTCCAGGCCATGGTCAGCAACACGGCGACGGCGGTGCGGGACGGCAAGGACGCGGAGGTCCCGCTCAAGACGCTGGTGCCCGGCGACGTCATCCGGCTGGCGGCCGGCGACATGGTGCCCGCGGACGTGCGGGTCCTGTTCGCGAAGGACCTGTTCCTGAACCAGGCGGCCCTCACCGGCGAAGCCCTCCCCGTGGAGAAGAAGGCCGCCCCGGCGCCCGCGGACGTCCAGAACCCGCTCGAGCTCCCGAGCATCTGCTTCCTGGGCTCCAGCGTGGAGAGCGGCTCCGCCACCGCGGTGGTCATCCACACCGGCGGCCGGACCTACTTCGGCTCGCTGGCCGCGCGCATCGTCGGCCCGCGGCTGCTGACCAGCTTCGACACGGGCATCAACAAGTTCACCTGGCTGATGATCCGCTTCATCGCCGTGATGGTCCCCGCGGTGTTCCTCATCAACGGCGTCAGCAAGGGCGACTGGCTCGGAGCGTTCCTCTTCGCGATGGCGGTGGCCGTCGGGCTGACCCCCGAGATGCTGCCCATGATCGTGACGGTGAACCTGTCGAAGGGCGCGCTGGCGATGTCCCGCAAGAAGGTGATCGTCAAGCGCCTCAACGCCATCCAGAACTTCGGGGCGATGGACGTGCTGTGCACCGACAAGACCGGCACCCTCACCCAGGGCAGGATCGTGCTCGAGAAGCACCTCGACGCGCACGGCGATCCGAGCGAGAAGGTGCTGCACTTCGGCTACCTCAACAGCTTCCACCACACCGGGCTGAAGAACCTGCTGGACCAGGCGATCCTCGACCACGAGGAGCTGCGGGAGCACCTCAAGGCCGACGAGAAGTACCGCAAGATCGACGAGATCCCGTTCGACTTCGTGCGCCGGCGGATGTCGGTGGTGGTGGAGGACGAGACCGGGCTGAACACGCTGATCTGCAAGGGCGCGGTGGAGGAGGTGCTGGGCCTCTGCACCCGCGTGGAGGTCCAAGGGGAGGTCATCGAGGCCCTGCCCGAGCACGACGCCAAGCGACGGAAGCTGGCGGACGACCTGAACGCCGAGGGCTTCCGCGTGGTGGCCCTCGCGTACAAGCAGATGCCGGGGGCCCCGGACGAGCCGGTCTACGCGGTCAAAGACGAGTCGGACCTCATCCTGCTGGGATTCCTCGCCTTCCTCGATCCGCCCAAGGACACCGCGACGGAGGCGCTGCAGCGCCTGCATGGCCTGAGCGTGGACGTGAAGGTCCTGACCGGCGACAACGAGATCGTCACCGCGTACATCTGCAAGCAGGTCGGGATGCCGGTCGAACACCTCCTGCTCGGCTCCCAGGTCGAGGCGATGAGCGAGGCGGAGCTGGCGGACGCCGTCGGCGGCGTCAGTGTCTTCGCCCGGCTGGCCCCGGCGCACAAGGAGCACATCATCCGCGCGCTCCAGAGCCGGGGCCACGTGGTGGGGTTCATGGGCGACGGCATCAACGACGCCCCGGCGCTCAAGGCCGCGGACGTGGGCATCTCGGTGGACGGCGCGGTGGACATCGCCAAGGCGTCGTCCGACATCATCCTGCTGGAGACCAGCCTGCTGGTGCTGGAGCACGGGGTACTGGAAGGCCGGCGGGTGTTCGGCAACATCATCAAGTACATCAAGATGGCGGCCAGCTCGAACTTCGGGAACATGTTCAGCGTCGTGGGGGCCAGCGCCTTCCTTCCGTTCCTGCCGATGCTGCCGATCCAGGTGCTGACCAACAATCTCCTGTACGACTTCTCGCAGACCACCATCCCCACCGACCAGGTGGACGCCGAGTGGCTGGTCAAGCCGCGCCAGTGGAAGATCGACCGAATCCTGCGCTTCATCCTGTTCATCGGCCCGATCAGCTCGATCTTCGACTACCTGACGTTCTTCCTGATGCTGTACGTGTTCCACAGCTGGAAGAACCCGGCCCTGTTCCACACCGGCTGGTTCGTGGAGTCGCTCTTCACGCAGACGCTGATCATCCACGTGATCCGCACCAACAAGATCCCGTTCCTCCAGAGCCGGGCCAGCTGGCCGCTCGCCCTGACGTCGGTGCTCATCGTCGCGGCGGGCGCGTGGTTGACGGTCTCGCCCCTCGCGCAGGCGCTCGGGTTCGTCCCGCTCCCGCCGACGTACTGGCTGTACCTGGCCGCGATGCTGCTGGGCTACGCGCTCCTCACGCAGTTGGTGAAGAGCTGGTTCCTGCGGAGGTTCGGCGAGTGACGGTGGTGGCACCAGGCATGGCTCCTGGTTCGGTCCAGAGCTCGGCTCCCAAACGAGCCAGTCCCGCTCTCATCCCAATGAGCGATTACCCGGCAGGAGCGGCTCCGTACATTGGACACGGGAGGGGAAGGTGTCTCTTCAACCGCACGTGGGAGGAACGTATGTCGACCCTGCTCGTCATTCTCCTGGTGGTGTTCCTGTTGGGCGGCGGCGGTTGGGGCTATTCCCGCTGGCGCCGGTAGCGGGCGATCCGAGGACGGTCACGTCATGACGGAGCCAGCCGGCCGGCCGCACCGCGCGATCCTGCGGGACATCGCCCACCGCGTGATGCTGGAGCGGGGCCTCGTGCCGGACTTCCCGCCCAGGGCGCTCGCCGAGCTCGACGCGATCCACGGGCCGGCGACGCGGACCGGGGACGCGGCGAAGGATCTCCGGGCCCTGCTCTGGTGTTCCATCGACAACGACGACTCGCGCGACCTCGACCAGCTCACCGTCGCCGAGGCCCTGCCGGGCGGGGGAGCGAAGGTCCTCGTCGCCATCGCCGACGTGGACGCGGTGGTCGCGAAGGGCTCGGCCCTCGACGACCACGCGCGGCAGAACACCACCTCGGTCTACACGATGGGCGAGACCTTCCCGATGCTGCCGGAGAAGCTCTCCACCGATCTCACCTCGCTCAACCCCGATGCCGACCGGATGGCCATCGTCGTCGAGATGGTCCTCGCCGGCGACGGGTCGCTCACGAGCTCGGACCTGTATGCCGCGGCGGTGCGCAACCGGGCCAAGCTCGCCTACAATAGCGTGGCCGCCTGGCTGGAGGGCACCGGGCCGATGCCGCCCGCGATCGGCGCGGCCAAGGGCCTGGAGGAGAACCTCCGGCTCCAGGACCGCGTGGCGCAGAAGCTGAAGGCGCTCCGGCACCAGCACGGCGCGCTCGACCTGGAGACGATCGAAGCGCGCGCGGTGTTCGAGGGCGACGTGCTGACGGACCTCGAGGCCGACACGAAGAACCGGGCCAAGGACATCATCGAGGACTTCATGATCGCCGCCAACGGCGTGACGGCGCGGTACCTCGCGGCCAAGCATCTGCCCTCGCTGCGGCGCGTCGTGCGCGTGCCCAAGCGCTGGGACCGGATCGTCGAGCTCGCCGCGGAGCGGGGCGGGAAGCTGCCCAAGGACCCCGACGCCAAGGCGCTCGACCTGTTCCTGGCGTCGGCGCGGGCGGCGGATCCGCTCCGCTTCCCCGATCTCTCCCTCAGCGTCATCAAGCTCCTGGGCGCCGGCGAATACGTCCTCGAGCTGCCGGGAGCCGGCGTGGCCGGGCACTTCGGGCTGGCGGTCAAGGACTACACGCACTCCACCGCGCCGAACCGCCGGTTCCCCGACATCATCACGCAACGCCTGCTCAAGGCCGCGCTGGCGGGACGCGCCCTGCCCTACTCCAACGACGAGCTGGGCGCGCTCGCGCGGCACTGCACCGAGGCGGAGGACGCGGCGAAGAAGGTGGAACGGCAGGTCGAGAAGTCCGCGGCGGCGCTGGTGCTGGAGGCACGCGTGGGCGAGCAGTTCGACGCCATCGTCACCGGCGCGTCCGACAAGGGCACATGGGTGCGGCTGCTGCAGCCGCCGGTGGAAGGACGGCTGGACAGCGCGCCGGCGGGCCTGGACGTCGGCCACCGGCTCCGCGTGCAGCTGGTCAGCACCGACGTGCAGCGCGGATACATCGACTTCAAGCGCGTGGCGTGACAGGCTGTCGTGCGCGAGCCTGCGACATCACGAAGCCGATCCGTCGGCGGGGCGGCGACGGTGGCTGCATCAGCTGGCGGATCGCCTGGAAGACCGTGCGGAACCGCGCGTCGTAGCCCTGTTCGAGTTCATCGAGCTTGCGCGCGAGATCCGCGACGGATGCGGCCACGTGGCGGAGGCGTACGAAGGCGCGCATGATCTCCACGTTGACGAGCACCGCCCGCGTGCTTCGCAGCACGCTGGAGAGCATCGCGACGCCCTGCTCGGTGAAGGCGTACGGCCGCGCGCGGCGCGCGCCGCCCCAACTTGAAGTCACAGATTGTGACTTCAAGTTGCGCTGCTCGGTCGGCGTCAACTGGAAGAGGAAGTCCTTGGGGAACCGGTCCCGGTTGCGGCGGACGGCCTGGACGAGCGCCTTCGGCGCCACTCCGTAGAGCATCGCGAGGTCGGTACTCAGCATCACTCGCACCCCGCGGATCGTGTGGATGCGGGCTTCGATGGCGAGGAAGACGGCTCCGCTGGAGCGCGGCACGGAGGTAGAGCGAGGCATGCTCCACATTGGGCATCGGCCCCTCGGCGCGAGGACCGAATCGCGGCGAGGCGCATCATCGCATTGCCGGGGCCCCGCTCCTCAGCCGCCGCGAGCGGACACGGTGCAGGCACTAGGACAAAGCCCCGGCCGAGCACTGGCCGGGGCTGAGTCGTTGTACCACGCGATGGCAGCGAGCAAGCCGCAGGCGGCTGGTCTTGGCGAAGCCGGTGACCGCCGAGGTGCCGAACAGCAGGCCCTCGAGGGAGAATCCCGCGCCGACGACGGCGTATGGAGCGATCCACGCGCTGCCCGAACCTCCGGCGATGAGGGCCCTGCCGACGAAGAGACCCGTGCCGGCGACGATCGCGTCGAGGATCGGGAACGCGTTGCTCCGCGTACAGGAGAGAGCGGCCGACCGCTCGGGTCCCGCCGGCGGTCCGTGCACGAGCACGAAGCTGCAGCCGGTGGCGCCGGCGAGGGCGGCGGCGAGAACGCGGGCGCCCGATCCTTCGGGTCCTACGGCCCGCCGCCGACCCGGGCGAGCAGCTCCGGCCACCCGTACTGTCCGATCGCCAGCGTGTACGTCCCGTAGGGGTGGCCGATCAGGGAGAAGAGGATCATCGCCCGCTGCGCGTCGTACGCCAGGAAGGTGGACTCGTAGGTCGAGGCCATCACCGGACGCAGATACGCGGTCCAGTGCGTGCCGTCGGCGCTCGTGATGAGGAAGAGGTCCGTGTGCGCACAGCCGGAGTCGGCGCGATACGCGGCCAGCAGCCCGGTGTAGAGCCCGAGCCCCGCGTTGTACACGATGTTGATGTGCCAGGGCACGTAGCCGGGCTGCACCAGGCTGTCCGTCGTCTCCGCGCCGAAGGACTCCCCGTCCGCGGACGTGCGCTCGTGCAGGGAGGAGTTCGTGGAGTTGCAGCCGTCCCGCACCGAGACGTACCAGATCCGGCGGTAGACCTCGGTCGGCGACAGGTAGTGGAACGGAGCGTCCGCGAGGCCGGGGAGTACCTCGCGCGCCGCGCTCCACGTCACTCCGCCGTCCCCCGACGTCTTGGTCAGCACGTGATCCGGCAGGTTCGGGACGTTCTCCCGGTAGTAGACGCGCAGCCCGCCGAGCGCCGAGTCGTAGAGGATGGAGTTGTCGGAGAGGATGGCGTTGGGGGCGCCGAAGGCGATGGGGTTCGTCTGGGCGCCGGTGACCGTCGTCCAGTAGCGGTAGTTGTTGCTCACGTAGAAGGAGGGGTGCTCCACCTTCTCCCGGCCCTCCCGGTTCGGGTACGGCATCGCGAGCAGCCCGAAGGCCCAGCCGTGCAGCGGGAAGGGGAAGGTGATGGCGTCGGGGTGGATGACCTGGTTCGAGCCGTCGTAGGTCTTCACGACCACCGGCGTGAGGCTGTCCACCGGGGAGAACGGGGTCGGGCCCAGGGCGAGGCGCCGCTCTGCCAGGCACGAGTCGCACACCGATTCCGCGGGCGGCTGCTGGACTGAAGCGTCCGAGCACGCCACGCAGAGGATCAGCGGCAGAGGGCACGCGAAGCGCATCGTCACCTCGATTCGACGCCCGGGACACCACAGTCAGCAACGCAGGGACCGCTGCGAGTCGCCTGGCCGGCGACCGGCACAGCCTGCCGTCGCCGCGCCATCGGCGCGTCGCCTCGCTCGTACGGAACCGATTCGACTTGGTGAAGTGACCCGGGTGGGCGTCGAACCCACGACCTGCGGATTAAAAGTCCGCTGCTCTACCAGTTGAGCTACCGGGTCCCGAACGCAAACTTCACAGCCCTCCCCCCGCCGCACAAGCAACCCCTTACCGCGCACCGCTTACCGCACACCGCACGGCCCCCGGTCTGCGGTGAGCGGTGTGCGGTACGCGGTCCCTGTGACGAACGACCTTGCGCCCCCGGGGGTACCACCGGACATTGCCGGGAGCACGTACACGCCCCTTCGCAGGAGCACCACGATGAAGCGCCCCCTGGTCCCCGCCCTGCTGGTCCTCGCCCTCGGCTGCGGCTTCGCCTCCGAGGCCGCCGCCCAGGCCTCCTACCAACAGCAGATCCGCGCCGCCCTCCGCACCGCCGCCGGCCACGCCCGCGGCGCCCGCCCCGAGGGAGAGCCCCTGATGGGCGTCCTCAACGGGAAGGCGACCGACAATCGGACGGTGGACCTGCAGGCCGGAGTGCGCTACACCATCGTCGGCGTGTGCGACGCGAACTGCCCCGACATCGACATGCGCATCTGGGGCCCGGCGGGCGCCAAGCTCGCCGAGGACGTGCAGCAGAACAACACCCCCGTCCTCGAGTTCACCGCCCCCGCCGCCGGCCGGTACCGCATCGCGGTGGAGATGGTCTCCTGCAGCGCGAACCCCTGCGCGTGGGGGGTGCAGGTGCTGGCGAGCCGCTGACTGCAGACCGCGCACCGCTTACCGCGCACCGCTTACCGCGCACCGCACGCAGGGTCGGCATCGAGCCGGCCCTGTTGCGTTGGGTGCACGGTGAGCGGTGTGCGGTAAGCGGTGAGCGGCACCTCGCGCGGCTAGAGCAGCGTCACCTGCCGCACGGGCTCGAACGAGCGCCGATGGTGGGGGGTGACGCCGAATTGCGCCAGCGCTGACCGGTGGTGCGGCGTCCCGTAACCGCAGTTCCGCTCCCAGCCGTACTCCGGGTACCGCACCGCCAGCTTCCGCATCAGCCGGTCGCGCACCGTCTTCGCCACGAGGCTGGCGCAGGCGATGGCGTAGCTCCGCGCGTCCCCTCCCACCAGCGCCTCGTGCGGCATCCCCATCTCCGGCATCGGGAGCCCGTCCACCAGCAGCGCTTCGACGCCCTCGGGGAGGTGGAGCACGGCGCGGCGCATCGCGAGCGCGGTGGCCACGCGGATGTTGAGGCGGTCGATCTCCCGGGTGCTCGCGGCGCCCACGCCGACTTGGAGGGTGGAAACGATCGCCGCCGCGAGTTGCTCGCGGCGGCGGCGGGGCACCTGCTTGGAATCGTTCACCCCGTCGAGACGGGGCGACTCGGGGGTCAGGAGGACGGCGGCGGCGACCACCGGGCCCGCCAGCGGCCCGCGGCCCGCCTCGTCCACGCCGGCGAGCCGGCGGACGCCGCGGCCGAAGATCGCCCGCTCAACCGCCTCGTCGAGCACATCAACCTTCGCGGTGCTCCTTGATGCGGCCCGCCTTGCCGGTCAGCCGGCGCAGGTAGTAGAGCTTCGCGCGACGGACCTTGCCGTGCCGCAGGACCTCCACCGACCCCACGCTCGGCGAGTGCACCGGGAAGATGCGCTCCACGCCCACGCCCGCGGAGACCTTCCGCACCGTGAACGTCTCGCTGATCCCGCCGCCCTTCTTCGCCACGCACACGCCCTCGAACGCCTGGAGGCGCTCCTTCTCCCCCTCGCGGACGCGCACCATCACCTTCACGGTGTCGCCGGGACGGAAGTCGGGCAGGTCCTCCCGCATCCCCTCGCGCGCGAACTTCGCTAGCCGGTCCATCGTCACTCCCCCGTCAGTGCGGTGTGGCGGTCCCACAGCTCCGGGCGCCGTTCCCGCGTCAGTCGTTCCGCTTCCGCCTGCCGCCACTGGGCGATCTTCGCGTGATCGCCGGACAGCAGGACTTCCGGCACCTTGTGTCCCCGGTACTCCGGCGGCCGCGTGTACGACGGCGGCGCCAGCAGCCCCTCGTAGAACGAATCGGTCTGCGCCGACTCGTGGTCGCCGAGGGCGCCGGGGAGGAGCCGCACCACCGCGTCCACCACACAGAGCGCGGCGGGTTCCCCGCCCGAGAGCACCACGTCGCCGATGGACAGCTCTTCCGTGGCCAGGTGATCGGCGACCCGCTGGTCCACGTCCTTGTAATGCCCGCACAGCAGCGTGAGGTGCGTCCCCACCGAGTAGCGCACCGCGTCGTCGTGCGTGAAGCTCTTCCCCCGCGCCGAGAGGAGGACCACCGGCGGCGGCACCGCCAGGGCGTCCATCGCCTCGAAGAAGGGCTCGGGCTTCAAGACCATCCCCGCGCCCCCGCCGTAGGGCTCGTCGTCGGCGGTCTGGTGCCGGTCGTGGGTGTGGGCCCGCAGGTCCACCACCCGGTACCGCACCAGCTGCTTGCCGGCCGCGCGCCCCGGGATGCTCGTCGCCAGCGGCGCCGCGAAGTACTCCGGGAAGAGCGTCACGACCGTGATGTCGAGCACCTACACCTCCAGGAGCCCCGGCGGCGGCGCGATCTCGATCCGCCTCGCCGCGCGGTCCACCCGCCGCACCAGCCACGGCGCGAAGGGGATCAGGTGCTCTTTCGCGGGGCCCTTCACGTTGAGGAGCGGCCCCTGCGGCGCCTCGATCACCTCGGTCACCGTCCCCACCTCGGCCCCGTCCGTCCCCCCGGTCTCCACCACCATCCCGACCAGCTCGTGGTAGTAGAACTCCGCCGGGCCCAGCTCCCGCACGTCCTGGGGACGGAGGGCGAGGTACCGCTCCCGCAGGTTCTCGACGGGAATCCGGTCCTCGAAGCCCGCGAAGTGGACGAGCCACGCGCGGTGGAACGGCCGCACCCGCTCGATCACCAGGTCCTGCCCCGTCGGTTCCCCGTCCCGGTCCACCACCGCGAGGATCCGGCCCACGAGAAAGACCGCCTCCGGCTCGTCCGTCACGGGATAGATCAGGGCCTCGCCCTTGATCCCGTGCGGCTTCTTCAGGAGGCCGACCACCAGGAAAGTCGGCCCGCTCACCGCGCCTACGCCTGCTTCGGCGCCGGCGCCGGGAAGCACCCGGCCTTCTTCAGGAGCGACTCCACCGTCTCCGACGGCGTCGCGCCCTTGGCGATCCACGAGCGCGCCTGCTCGACGTTCACGTCGAACTGCGCGCCCTTGCTGCGGGGGCTGTAGTGGCCGATCTCCGCCACGACGGCCCCGTCCCTCGGCGACTCCGAGTCGGCGACCACGATGCGATACGCCGGCTGGTTCTTCCTGCCCACGCGCTTCAAACGGATCTTCAGGGACATCTCAGAATGCTCCTCGGCCCAGCCGATTCAGGCCCTTCGCGCTCTTCGCGCCCTTCATGAACCTGCCCATCTCCTTGAACTGCGCCAGCAGCCGGTTGATCTCCGACACCGGCCGCCCCGAGCCCCGCGCGATCCGCGCCCGCCGCGACCCGTCGAGGAGCGCGGGGTCCCGCCGCTCCGCCGGGGTCATCGAGAGCACGATCGCCTCGACGTGCTTGATCCGCTTCGGGTCCGCTCCCTTCACCGCCTGCATCGCCTGCTTGTTCATCCCGGGGAGCATCCCCACCAGCGATTCCAGCGGGCCGAGCTTGTTCATCTCGCGGAGCGAGACCAGGAAGTCCTCGAGGTCGAGCCCCTTCTTCGACATCGCCTTCTTGGCGAGCAGCTCGGCCTTCTCGCGGTCGAGGGACTGCTCCGCCTTCTCGACCAGCGTCAGCACGTCGCCCATCTGCAGCATCCGGCCCGCGATGCGGTCCGGGCGGAAGGGCTCCAGCCCCTCGAGCGACTCCCCGGTGCCGATGTACTTGATCGGCGCCTGCGTCGCCGCGTAGATCGAGAGGGCCGCCCCGCCGCGGGCGTCGCCGTCCATCTTCGTCAGCACCACGCCCGTGATCCCCAGCGCGGCGTGGAACCCCTCGGCGATACGGACCGCGTCCTGCCCCGTCATCCCGTCGGCCACGAGGAGGACTTCGTGCGGCGGCACGGCGGCCTTGAGGGCCACCAGCTCCCCCATCATCGCCTCGTCGATCTGCAGCCGGCCCGCCGTGTCCACCAGCACCGTCCGGGCCCGCGCGTGCTTCGCCGCCTCGACGCCGCGCCGCACGATGCCCGTCACATCCGTCACGCCCGGCTCGGCGTGGACGCCCACCCCCGCCTTCGCCGCCAGCAGGACCAACTGGTCCACCGCGGCGGGGCGGTAGACGTCGGCCGCCACGAGGAAGGGCGCCTTCTGCTCCCGCTGAAGCCGCTGCGCCAGCTTCGCCGCCGTCGTCGTCTTCCCCGAGCCCTGCAGGCCGACGAGGAAGACCACCGTGGGCGGCACGCTCGCGAACCGGATCGCGGCCGGCGGCCCGTTGCCGCCGAGCAGCGCCACCAGCTCCTCGTAGACCATCTTGACGAGTTGCTGGCCCGGAGCGACCGTCTTGAGGGCGGGGAGACCGACCGCCTTCGCTTCCACACGCTCGACGAAGGTGCGCGAGACCTCGAACCCGACGTCCGCCTCGAGGAGGATCCGGCGGATCGTCCGGAGGCCGTCCTTGACGGTCTCCTCGCTAAGAACGCCGCGCCCCCGAAGCTGGCCGAGCGCGGCGGAGAGCTTCTCGCTAAGCTCGTCGAACATGAGCCTTTAAAGTTAGCCCGGGGATGGGGTTGAGGCAACTGAGCGACCGTGGACCGCAGACCGTTCACCGTGGACCGTGGACGGCCGATCGTGGGCGGTGAACGGTCATAGGTGAACGGTGAGCGGTGAGCGGTCAACGGTGAACCATGGGTGAGACGGTAGGGCTGGTCGGTCTGGGCCTGGTCGTGGGCGCCTTCGGGACGCTCATCGGCGCGGGAGGGGGATTCCTCCTCGTCCCGGCGCTCCTCCTCCTCTACCCCCACGACAGCCCCGCGCTCATCACCGGGATGTCGCTGGCGGTGGTGTTCTTCAACGCCGGATCGGGCTCCTTCGCCTACGCCCGGATGGGGCGGGTGGACTTCCGGTCGGGGCTGATGTTCGCCGCCGCGACGATCCCCGGCGCGGTCCTGGGCGCGATGACGACCGCGCGCCTCGACCGCCGGACCTTCGACCTCCTCTTCGGCGTCCTTCTCACCCTCGGATCCGCCTACCTCATCTGGCGCCCCATCCGCACCAGCGAGGAGCCCGTCCGGCGGCGCCCCACAGGGCACTTCGAGCGCTACCTGGTGGAACGCGATGGGACCGCGCACCACTTCACCTACAACCCCGTCCTCGGCATTGGCATCAGCGTCGTGGTCGGGTTCATCTCCAGTCTCCTCGGCATCGGCGGCGGGATCGTCCACGTGCCGGTGCTCTCCCAGCTCCTCGACTTCCCAGTCCACATCGCCACCGCGACGAGCCACTTCACCCTCTCCATCATGGCGCTCGCCGGCTCGCTGGTGCACCTCGCGAGCGGCGCGCTGACGCCGGGGTTCGGGCGGATCGCGGCCCTGGCGGTGGGGGTGATGGCGGGCGCGCAGGTGGGCGCCCGGCTCTCGAGCCGGGTGTACGGGGTGTGGATCATGCGCGGTCTGGCGATCGCGCTGGGGTTCGTGGGGCTGCGGATCCTGCTCGGTGTGGTCTAGCGGCCCGCGGCACGCGCTGCCGGTGTGACGGTGAGGGTGGGCGCCGCGCGCCAGCCGCCCCACGCCGCGGGAGCGTCGAAGAGGCGCACCACGGCGACACCCGAGAGGGTGACGCTCTCCACCTGCCAGCGGCGCTGGCTCCCCTTCGCCACGTACGCGCCCTGGGCCGCGCCGGTCCGGCGCTGCCACCCCGCGCGCAGCGCCCGCGCGAACTCCGCCGCCTCCGCGGGGGAATCCCACGCCACCACCCAGACGAGCGCGGTGCCCGCGCGGCCCCCGAGCACCTCGAAGCGGTCGCCGTTCCACCCCGATGCCGCGACCACGGCGTCGTTCGCGCTCGCGCCCCACGCCTCCAGCGCCGTCCGCGTGTCGAACTCGCCGAAGTCGTCGTCGTAGACGAGGGTGTCCCCTGCCGGCACGCCGAGGCGCACGCGGGCGGGGCGCTCGCGGGCGGTGTACTTGCCCGGGTGAAGGACCTGCTCGGTCGAGACGGGCATCCGCGCGCCGTAGGGCTCCTCGTGGGGGTCGGTGCGGCGCTCGTCGAAGGCGCGGATGAACTCCAGCCCCGAGAGGTAGGGGAAGATCAGGTCTTCCTGGATGAGGTGCGGCGCCGCGGCGAAGACGGGCATCGCCGACTGCTGCGAACGGATCGCCTCCCGGGTCTGCGTGCCCGCCCGCGAGAGCTGGCTCAGGTCGGCGTCGGGGACGAGCGCGAGGAGGGACGCCAGCGTCGCCTGCCCTTCCGCGACCGCCTGTCCCGCCATCTGGCGGTCGTTCTGGCGGCGCAGCTTGAGGATGGCGTTGAGGGGCGTGTACTGGTCCTGGAGGGCGTGCACCAGCTCGTGGGCGAGGATGAGGCGCACCATCATCGGCTCGGCGCCGCGCACGACGTAGAGCACCGACGAGTCGGGATCGTAGAAGCCCGCCACCTGCTCGCCGTAGAGGTCGAGCATCAGGCGGCGCAGGTCGAGGGTGTCGGGGACGAGGCCGAAGGCGCGGTACGCGCGGGTGACGCCCGCCAGCTCGGCCGGCGGCAGCTCCTCCGCCATCTTGTGGTTGAGATAGGCGCGGACCTGGTCGCGGGAGCGGGTCGCCACGACCGGCGCCCGCTTGAAAGTGAGGCCCACCGCGCGTTCGACCTGGGGGATGAGCTCCCGCGCGATCCGCTGGACGCCGTCGTCCTGGAGAGGGGGCCGCTGCGCGAGGGCTCCCGGGGCGAGGACGCCCGCAGCGAGGAGTAGCGCCAGCCCAAGCAGGGAAGCTGCGGCTCCCGGCTTCCGGCTGACGGCTGACGGCTGACGGCTGACGGCCGCCTTTCTCACCCCGCCCACTCGATCCGCTTCCCGACCGCGACGCTCACCGCCCGCGCCACGTCCTGCGCGCTGACCACGATGCCGAGCTTCTCCAGCCCGCGCCGCAGCTCGCCGTCGAGCCGGTCGCGGCGCTCGGCGAGGGTCTCGATGGACGCGGCGGAAGGCACGTCCGAGCCCGTCGCGTTCTGGCTCCCTTGGCGTCTTGGCGTCTTGGCGTCTGCGTTCCCGAAGAACCTCTCGATCTCCTCCCCGATGCGGTCGAGCACCGGGAGCACCTCGCGGGAGAACGACGCGAAGGGGTCGTCCTCCCCCGTGCCCCTGCGCGCCTGTGCCCCCGCGCCCGCTTCCTTCTTCAGGGCGGCATCGAGCCGCCGGCGCTCGCGGAGGATGTGCTCCAGCTCGGCGGGGAGGTGCGCCGTGGCCTGGGCGTGGGCGCACGCTTCGTCGAGGACATCGATGGCCTTGTCGGGCTGCGCGCGGTCGGTGACGAAGCGGTCGGTGAGGACCTGCGCCGCCACGATGGCCTCGTCAGCAATGGCGACGGCGTGGTGATGCTCGAGCCGCGTCCGCCGGGCGCGGAGGATCTCGAGCGTCTCCTCCGACGTGAGCTCGCGGATCACCACCGGCTGGAAGCGGCGCTCGAGCGCGGGATCGCCCTTCACCCAGCGGTCGTACTCGACCTGGGTCGTGGCGCCGATCACCCGGATGTCGGGGCGCACCAGGGCGGGCTTCAGCATGTTGGCGGCGTCCATCGCCACGCCCACCGCCGACCCCTGCCCGATGAGGTTGTGCATCTCGTCCACGAAGAGGATGACCTCGGGGTCGTCCTCGATGGCCCGCACCAGGCGCCGGACCCGCCCCTCGAACTGGCCGCGGTAGATGGTGCCCGCGAGGAGAGCCACGTGGTCGAGGGAGACGATCCGCGCCCCGCGAAGCGCCGCCGGGACGTCCCCCGCGACGATGCGCTGGGCGAGCCCCTCGACGATCGCGGTCTTCCCCACGCCGGCCGCGCCGACCAGGGCCGGATTGTGCTTCGTCTGGCGGAGGAGGATATCCACGCACCGCGCGATCTCAGCGTCGCGGCAGCGGACCGGCTCGAGGTCGCCCCGGCGCGCGGCCTCATTGAGGTCGTAGCCGAAGCGGCCGAAGGTCTCGTCGCGGGACTCGGTCGCCCCCGTGTCCATCGGGTCGTCGCTCACGCGGTCACCTTACCCCGCGCCCGCCTGCGCGGTTTCATCCGCCGTACGCCACGCGAAGGTACCAGGCGATGAGGCCGTCGCCGAAGACGAACGCCAACAGCGCGCCGACCGCGAGGAAGACGCCGAAGGGGATGGCGATGCGCTTGCCCAGCAGGCGGAGCGGGAGGAAGACGAGGCTCCCCGCCAGCGCGCCGAGGAAGACGGTCAGAAGGACACCCGCCGGGCCGAGGAAGGCGCCGACCATCGCCATCATCCGCAGGTCGCCCTCCCCCATCGAGGTGGGCTTCTCCCCCTCGTCGAGCACCGAGTCCAGCTCCTCGCCGCCGATCAGCCCGCGCCGGAGCGCGAGGTCCCCGAGCCACCGCACGGTCCAGAGGAGCCCGTAGCCGAGCGCCGCGCCCACGACGCCGATCCACCAGGCCATCCCCCCCGGGAGCAGCGCGAAGACCAGCCCCACCGCCATCCCGCCCAGGGACAGCGCGTCGGGGATGAGGTAGGACTGCGCGTCGGTGAGGGCGATGCCGAGGAGGAGCGTGGCGAAGACGGCGGCGATCAGCCCGTCGAGGGACACCCCCTGCCAGGCGATGCTCCCCGCCCAGATGACCGCGACCGCCAGCTCCACGAGGGGGTACTGCACGCTGATCGGCGCGCGGCAGTGCCGGCAGCGGGCGCGCAGCACCAGCCACGAGAAGACGGGGACGTTGTCGTACCACGCGATGGGCTTCCCGCACCGCGGGCAGCGGGAGCGCGGCGTGACGATGGATTCGTTCCGCGGGAGGCGATAGACGCAGACGTTGAGGAAGCTCCCGAGGAGCGCGCCGAGTATCCCGGCGACGGCGATGCCCCACGGTCCCTGGAACGGGGTGAACAGCGTGTCAGCGGCCGGCATCGCGCACCTGGTGGAGGAGGATCCCCGCCGCCACGGCGGCGTTGAGGGACTCGGCGCCGGGGCGCATCGCCACGGCGGCGCGGAGTGCGGCGCGGGTGAGGAGCTCGGGCCGGATGCCGCCCCCCTCGTTGCCCACGGCGAGGGCGAGGCGCTGGGGCACTTGGGCTCCGGGAACGATCGGCGCGCCATCCATCGTGGCGGCCCAGAGCACGACGCCCTCAGCCTCGAGGAAGGTGAGGCACTCCTCGGCGCGCGCCTGGACGACGCGGTGGCGGAAGATCGCCCCCATCGCCGAGCGGAGGACCTTGTGGCTCCGGAGATCAGCACTCCCGTCGAGGGCGATGGTGCAGCGGGCGCCGAGGGCGAAGGCGGTGCGCACCATCGTGCCGACGTTGCCGGGGTCCTGCACGGCGTCGAGCACGAGTACCACCGCGGGCCCCGGCTCGAGGCGGACCGCGGCGAGGGCGAGCGGCGCCCACTCCACGACGGCCAGCACGCCGCTCGGCGTCTCGGTGTCGGCGAGGGCGTCGAATTCCGCGCGGGCCACCACCTCGACCTGGATCCCGCGCGCGGCGGCGTCAGCGATGAGCGCCGCGGCGGGACCGGCGGCCACGTCGCCGGCCGCGAGCACCGCGCGCACCGCCGCGCCCGAGGCGAGCGCGTCGGCCACGAGGCGGCGCCCTTCGGCCACCACGAGGCCGCGACGCTCGCGCGCCTTGCGGCGTTGGAGATCGCGGATCAGCGAGTGCAGATTACCCACGATGACTCGTCACGGATCGGTCCGTCCCCCCGCACGCCACGTCCCACGGCGCAGCCGATGCACATCGCCCTGACCATCGCGGGCTCGGATTCCGGCGGCGGCGCCGGCATCCAGGCCGACCTCAAGACCTTCCACCAGTTCGGCGTGTTCGGCACCAGCGTCCTCACCGCCGTGACGGCGCAGAACACCGTCGGGGTGCACGACTGGGCCGCGCTGACGGTGGCGCTCGTCACCCGCCAGCTCGACGCGGTGGCCACCGATCTCCCGCCGCGCGCCGTGAAGTCGGGGATGCTCGGCGCCGCGGAGCTGGTCCACGCCGTGGCGGAGGGGATCGCGCGGCACCGCCTCCCCAACTACGTGCTCGACCCGGTGATGGTCGCGACCTCGGGCGACCGGCTCCTCGCGCAGGACGCCGAACGGATCATCGCCGAGCGCCTCGTCCCCCTCGCCGTGCTCGTGACCCCGAACCTCGACGAGGCGAAGATCCTCGTCGGCGACGACATCACGACTGTCGCCCAGATGGAGCGGGCCGCGCTGGCGCTCCTCAAGATGGGGGCCAAGGGTGCGCTCGTGAAGGGCGGGCATCTGGAGGGCGAGGAGGTGGTGGACGTGCTGGCGGTGGAGGGCGCGGTGCGGCGGTTCACCCGGCCCAGGCTCCCGACCACCTCGACCCACGGCACCGGCTGCACCCTCTCCGCGGCCGTCGCCGCCGGCCTCGCGCTCGGCCGCCCGCTGGAGCGCGCGGTGGCCGATGCCCTGGAGTTCGTGCACCTCGCCATCGCCACGGCACCCGGCTTCGGGAAGGGGCACGGGCCCCTCAACCACTTCGCGCCCGCACCGCCGGCCTAGGGCGCCCGGCCCCTCTCGAGCTGGCGGGCCCAGTCCACCAGCGCGGCGAGCAGCTTCCGCACGAACTCCCGCGTCGGCTCGTCGGTCAGGTTCAGCTCGGCGTCGAACTTCTGCGCCGCCTGGCCGATCATCACCTCCGGCCGCGCCACCGCCAGCACGCCGACGTTCAGGAACACCTGCCGCAGGTGGTACTGCATCCGCGCGGTGCCGAGGATGCCCCCCGACACCCCCATCAGCGCGCCCGGCTTCCCCGCCCAGCAGTTGTCCTTCGGCGGGCGCGAGCCCCAGTCGATGGCGTTCTTGAGGACGCCGGGGATGGAGTAGTTGTACTCGGGGCTGCAGAAGAGGATGGCGTCGGCGGCGCGCACGGCCGCCTTCAGCTCCCGCACCCGCGGCGAGAGGTCGTTCTCGAGGTCCGCGTTGAAGGGCGGGATCCCCTCGAGATCGAAGACCTCGAGCCGCACCCCCTCCGGCACGAGTGACTGCGCCCCGCGCAGGGCGGCACGGTTGTACGACGCCTTCCGCAGGCTCCCAGCGATGCCGAGGATGGTGAAGACCGCGTTCGCCATCATCCACTCCCGGGCGCGGCGTCGTGAGGGCAACGGCGCTTCGCCGCCGGGCCCCGCGCCGGGGCGGCCGGCGAGCGCGGGCCCGGTGGCGTGCCGAGGCGAGCACTCACGGGGCGCAGCCCGGTACGCCGCCGGGCTCGCGCGAGCATCAGGCCGCCCCGGCTGGCGAGACGGCGGCCGGTGTCAGAGCGCCGCCACGATGCCGCGGATCAGGTCCCCGAGCTGGTGCTTCACGCGCTCGGCGGTCTCGAGGACCTCCTTGTGCGCGAGCGCCTGGCCCCCGCCGAGGCCCGCCGCGACGTTGGTGATCGTCGAGATCCCGACGACCTTCATCCCCCTCGCCCGCGCCGCGACGACTTCGGGGACGGTGCTCATCCCCACCGCGTCGGCGCCGAAGCGCTTCAGCATCTCGATCTCGGCCTTCGTCTCGTACGAGGGACCGAGGAGCCCGCAGTAGACCCCTTCGTCCAGGGCGATCTTCCGTTCGGACGCCACCCGCCGCGCCATCACGCGCAGCTCCGTGTCGTACGGGTCGCTCATGTCGGGGAAGCGCTCGTCCCCCGGCTCGACGGGGCCCGCGAGCGGGTTGCGGAACATCAGGTTCAGGTGGTCGGCGATGAGCATCAGCGTGCCGGGGCGGAAGGTGCGCCGGATGCCCCCCGCGGCGTTCGTCACCACGAGGGTCTTCACGCCCAGCGCGGAGAAGACGCGCACCGGGAGCGCCGCCGTCCACGCGTCGTGCCCCTCGTAGAGGTGGAACCGTCCGCTCTGCGCGACGACGGGGACGCCCTCGAGGGTGCCCGCCACCAGCTCGCCCGCGTGCCCCGCCACCGTCGGCAGGGGGAACCCGGGGATCTTCGCGTACGGCACCCGCACGGCGCCCTCGATCTGGTCGGCGAGGAAGCCGAGTCCGGAACCGAGCACCACCGCGACCCGCGGCTTCCGGGGCGCGATGGCCTTCGCGACGGCGTCCGTCGCGCGCTGGACGAGACCCGCTTCGCGCTCGCTCACGCGATCGCCTCCAGCCGCTTCTTCACCTCCGCCACCATCGCCTGCTTCTCGCGCCAGGGGAGGAACGCGCTCTCGAAGCCGTAGACGATCATCCGGTCGATCTCCCGGCGCGTGAAGCCGAGCTTCTTGTGCGCCAACCAGTACTCCTCCGTGAGGGTCGTGGCGCTCATCAGCCGGTTGTCGGTGTTGAGGGAGACCACGATGCCGAGGTCGAAGTAGCGCCGCACCGGGTGCTCCTCGTACGAGGGCACCGCGCGGGTCTGCACGTTGCTCGTGAGGCAGATCTCGAGGGGGATGCGCCGGTCGGTGATGTACGCCTCGAGCTCCGGGCTCTCGTACAGCTTGGTCCCGTGCCCGATGCGGTCGGCGCGGCAGTAGTGCAGCGCCTGCGCGATGGACTCCGCGCCGTACGCCTCACCGGCGTGGATCGTGGCGCCGACGTGCGCGTCGATGACCTTGTAGAACGCTTCCTTGTGCTTCTTCGCGGGGAAGTTGTATTCCGCCCCCGCGAGGTCGAAGGCCACCACCCCCTTGCCCTTGTACGCCACCGTCAGCGCGGCGAGCTCGAGGGAGGTGTCGGGGCTCATGTTGCGGATGCCGCAGATGATCAGCCCCGTCTTCACCCCGAACGCCCTCTCGGCGCGCCGCAGGCCGCGGAGCGGCGCCTCCACCGTCTCGGTGAGGGGCATCCCCTTGTGGGTGTGGAGGATCGGCGAGTAGCGGATCTCCATGTAGCGCACGCCGTCCTTCACCCCGTCCTCGACCAGCTCGTACGCGATCCGCTCGAGCGCGTCGGGGCGCTGCATCACCGAGAGCGTGATCTTGAAGCGGTCGAGGTACTCCACGAGGTTGCGCGCGTCGGTGACGTGCATCCGCTCCGCCAGCGCGACCGGATCGGTGACGGGGAGCTTCACCTTCTGGTCCTTCGCCAACTCGACGAGGGTCTCGGGCCGCAGGCTGCCGTCGAGGTGCACGTGCAGCTCGGCCTTGGGGAGCTTGCGGAGGGTCTCGCGGGATACCGACATGCGGCTCTCTCTCCCGGGCTACTGCCCGGTGATGCGCGCCTCGGCGGGCGCGCGCACCGGCTGCGGCAGCTGCCGCAGATAGGCGATGAAGGCGTCGAGGTCGGTGACGCCCACGTTGACGGCGGGTCGGCCGCGCAGCATCGCGTAGCCGCTACCCCCCGCGGCGAGGTAGTCGGGGACGGCGAGGGCGTAGCGGGCGTCGTCCCGCAGCGGCCGGCCGCCGGTGAGGATGGCGCTCGCGATGCGCCCGCCCTCGGGGGCGCCGCGGACCACCATGAGGCGCACACCGGAGACGTGCGCTCCGGCCTCTCCCGTGCCGATCGCGTGCTCCAGCGCGGCCCTGAGCTCCACCCCCGTGAGCGTCACCCGCGTCACGAAGTTCTGGAAGGGCACCACCTGGAAGAGCGCGCCCCACGTCACCACGCCGCTGTCGAGGTCGGCGCGGATGCCGCCGTTGTTCACGATCGCGACGTCCGCGCGGGCCGCGGCGCGATAGGCGTCGGCGAGGAGGTTGCCGAGGGGGTACTGGTCCCCGACGCGACGCAGCGCCGCGGCGAGCGCCGCCACCGGCCGCGAGGTGAGGGAATCGGTCGCGCGGCGGTAGCCGGCGATCAGGCGCACCACCGCGGTGTCGGCGCGCTCCCGGTCGGCGTAGACGGTCTCGACGCGGACGCGCGGCGTGCGGCCGCCGGGCCCCGCCACGAAGTCCACGATGCCCACCGCCGTCCCGCTCGAGCGCGCCTGCACGACGGGGATGCCGTTCGCCATGGCGTTGATGAGGGAGTGGGTGTGCCCGCTCACGATCAGGTCGGGCTTCACCGTGAGCGCGTTGGCCAGGTCGAAGACCTCGCCGCGGCAGTCGGTGCCACCCGGCCCGCAGAAGCCGCCGTCGTGCGCGAGGAGGATGACAAAGTCGGCCGCCGAGTCACGGCGCAGCATGCCGACGAGCGAATCCACGATCGCCGCGCCGCCGTCGAACCGCAGGGCGGCCACGTTGTCGGGGCGCGTGGTGGAGGGGGTGAGGATCGAGGCGTAGCCGATGAGCGCCACCTTGAGGGCGCCGGCCCGCACCATCCGCCAGGGCTGCGCCCACGCCGGGCGCCCGCCGGCGGTGGTCCGGATGTTGGCGGCGAGCCAGCCGAAGCGCGCTTCGCGCATCCGCGCCGCGAGGGTGTCCGCCGTCCAGTCGAACTCGTGGTTCCCCACCGCCGCGGCGGCGTATCCCATCAGGTTGTACGCCTCGACCGTGGCGCGGCCGTGCGTGAGGTTCGAGATGGGCGTCCCCTGCATCACGTCGCCGGCGTCCACCCGCACCTCGGCGCAGCCGCACTCCCGCTGCAGCCGGTCCATCATCCCCGCGATGGCGGCGGCGCCACCGACCTCGCGCCCGTTGCTCCAGGAGGGCCGCGAGGGGAGGAGGGCGCCGTGGAAGTCGTTCGTCGTGACGACCCGGAGCACCACCGAATCGGCCTGCGCGCGTGCGCGCTCCCCTGCGGAGGGGGCGGGCGCGAGAGGGGCGGCGTGGGGGCGGACGGGACCGGCGGCGAGGAGACCAGCGAGAACCGCGATCAGGTTCAGCATAGTCGGCGAAATGTACCCCGGCGGGCGACCTAGTGCACGAACGCCCCGACCACGAGGTACGCCACCGCCGCGATGACCGCCGCGGCCGGGATGGTGAGGATCCAGGCCCACACGATCCGCCCGGCCACGCCCCAGCGCACCGAGGAGATGCGCTGCGTCGCGCCGACGCCGCTGATGGCGCCGGTGATGGTGTGCGTCGTCGAGACGGGGATGCCGAAGTGGGACGCGATGAAGAGGGTGATCGCCCCCGCCGACTCCGCGCAGAACCCCCCGTACGGCCGCAGCTTGGTGATCCGTTGGCCCATCGTCCGCACGATCCGCCACCCGCCGAAGAGTGTCCCCAGCGCGATGGCCGCGTGCGCCCACAGGATGACCCAAATCGGGATGGTGGCCATCGACGTGATGTGCAGGAACCGCAGCGGGAAGTCCTTGAACGCCAGCTGCGCCGAGAAGAGGAGCCCCACCACGATCCCCATCGTCTTCTGCGCGTCGTTCGTGCCGTGGCCCAGGCTGTACGCCGCCGCCGAGGCGAGCTGGAGCCGCCGGAACCAGGTGTCGATGTGCCGCGGGTGCGCCCGCCGGAACCCCCACCCTACCGCCACCATCATCGCGACGCCGAGCACGAAACCCATCAGCGGCGCGACGAAGATGAAGAGGATCGGCATCAACCACCCTCCGGGGATCAACGCCCCGATCCCCGCCTTCGCGATGGCCGCCCCGGCGTAGCCCCCCATCAGCGCGTGCGACGACGACGAGGGGATCGCGTACCACCAGGTGATCAGGTCCCACGCGATGGCCCCCAGGAGGCCCGCCACGATCACCGTGGGGTCCACCACCTCGACGTGGATCAGCCCCTTCCCCATCGTCTTGGCCACCGCCGTCCCCAGGCCGAACGCGGCGACGAAGTTGAAGAACGCCGCCCAGAGCACCGCCAGGCGCGGCGAGAGGACCCGCGTCGAGACCACCGTCGCGATCGAGTTCGCGGAGTCGTGGAAGCCGTTGATGAAGTCGAAGACGAAGGCGACGAGGACGATCAGGAGGACGAAGACGACGGTGCCGTTCACAATGAGGGCTCCAGGTCGTGCCGCTGCGGGTGGCGCTGCGCGCGCGTCGGGGCCGGCTTCGGCCAGCACTCAAGAAGAACACGGGGCGGTAACGACTTCGTGCACGGGGGTGTAACGGCGCGGTAACGGCGGGGGGG